>Ga0224553_1000010_pt1 | contig 90804 bp, 68 predicted proteins | sample 714S21014metaG_FD_179897 | JGI IMG/M metagenome (GOLD analysis project Ga0224553, IMG submission 179897) | Peat soil microbial communities from Stordalen Mire, Sweden - 717 S2 10-14 | ecosystem: Environmental > Terrestrial > Soil > Wetlands > Peat | place: Sweden: Norrbotten County, Stordalen... | reverse complement strand
TTGACAAAACCGCTTCCCGAATCGATGTCGGTCGGACCGGAGGTGACAGTGAGAGCTCCCGGGGCGCAGCGATCCCCGAAGAGCATGTACGCCAGCCCGGCGCCGCCGAGACGTGGACGCCAGCAGAGACCGTGAAGCGCGGGGAGACTGTCGTACAGGAAGCGAGCCCAGGTGCGAGTGTGGGGGTATTGGCTCGGCGGAGTGTGAATCAGTTCTTCCTCCTTCAAGGAGGTGCGGCGGCGCGCGATAGCGAGTTGGCGCAGCTGAGGGTTCGTCAACTCAACGACAACCAGGTCGTCGTTGACCACGAGCTCGCTATAAGGTTTGAGCAGCGGACCATCTGAAGAGTTCTCCATCGTTTATACATCAAATCGACGACGCTGAAGACCGGCTTTCGACGAGGATTCGATGGTGTGTGGAGGGAGCAGTTCAAATTTGACAACGAGGCCGGGCGTATTGAGATCGTCGGCCCGGCGGCAGGCGCTGTCGATCATCTCGGAATACTGAATTGCGCTATGGGACTCGGCAGTGCGTCCTCGTCCGAATCGCGTCAAGGATCAGAACAGATCGCCAATCGGCGGAAACGTCAGCAACAGGCTGAGGCCGAGAAGTCCAGGCGCGATGATGTTGATACGCCCAAGAGAAACCGTCCTCTTGCGCCAGCGCCAATTAAGAACTGCCCAAGTGACAAGCCAAAGAAGAACGGCCGCGGTGGTTTCTCCGGAGAGAGCTCCGGTTGGCTTGTAAAAAACAAACAGGTCTTTCACGAATGCTGATTTGTCCGCCGCAATCGCAAAGATTGCAATGGCAAATGATCCTATGCCAGCCGAAAGAATGGCAGCGGCGCCAGAGCCATTGGGTACGATGACAGCGGTCTCCTGCTGAGTAACTGCGACTTGTGTACTCATTTTATTTCTTCTCCAACCAACTGAATGGTTTGGCCGCCTTCGACGGGAGCATTCTTGTCGAGCATCGCGCCAAAGAATCCCGCGATTCCCGCAGCGAGGAGCGAGATGACCACAAACCCACGAAGAGCATTTCGCAGCTGTAAGTGATACCTGAGATCACCGGCATATTTGATGGCAATAAATGCAGCCATCGTGATTGCGATGGGCACAATCCATGCAACGTGCTCCTTCCATTCCATACCGACCATGTGCCACTGCCGGGTGGCGGGATGGGAGAGTAGGAGAGCACGAGGGAATGCCGCAAGATTGGTGCTTCCAGCTGGCGGTGTGGCACGATACCACGGATAGATGATGTAGGTTCCAGTGAGAACGGTGAGCCAGGAAAGCGCGGCCATGACAGCGAGATAGATGCCGAGGAAGCGGTCTCCGCCTGGTGCAGATTGTGACGAAGAATCGGTCAAGTTTCGTCGATACAGCGCGACCATGGCGCCAGAGCCGGCGAGCAGATAGAGCGCGCCGAAGCCCATGCCGTGGATCAAAGTCCAAAGACTGCGCGTAGTAAATTCCATTGCTGAAGGCCTCAGTTGGGGATGTGCGGAAATGGTTGTGCAGGGGAGGGACTTTTTATGATCGAAGTAACTGGCGGCGCTTGGTGCCTTGAGCGCCGCCAGGATGGTTAGAAGGTGATCTTTGCCGCAAACTGAATCTGGCGCGCGGTTCGTTGAAATGTCAAGTCAGAACCTGCCCCGGAGATGCTTCCAATGGCGGCTGTACCAGCGGTTGCGTTCGGATTATTGAACTGCGGCGTGTTGGCCAGGTTGAAGGCCTCCGCGCGTAGTTGAAGGACCTTCGATTCGGTCAGGTGAGTATCCTTGAAGACCGAGAAATCCACATACTTTGTGCCCGGACCTTCAAGACTATTGCGGCCAGAGTTTCCATACGTGAAGGAGCTAGCGGCAGGAGCCTGGAAGGCGTTTACATTGAACCACGGATGGGCCGTAGTGAGGCCACGCTGGCCTTTGGGCAGCGATCCGTTGCCGAAGCCGGGAAGCAGTATTGCGCGGGGCGATTGTCCATCGCCCAATGAGGTGGATGAAAGGACGGAAAAGGGCGTGCCATCGTAGAACTGTCCAATGGCGTTGAACTGCCACCCACGCTCAAGCGGTCCCAGGACACCGCTGCCCTTGAAGGGCAACTGGTAATTCGAGCTGGCGACAAAGCGATTCGGGACATCGTAGTCCGCATTTCCGTAGTCGTAACGGAGGTTATAGGGGTCCGTGACGGCGGCCGATTCACCCGATCCTTCGTCGAGAGCGTGACTGTAGGTGTAGGAAGCGAGGAAGCCCAGTCCATGCGCGCGACGTTCAGCCGTAACTTGCAGCGCGTTGTAGCTGGATACCTGACGGGTTTCAAGCTGACTGATCTGGCCAAAGGTCGGGTAGGGACGCGCTACTGTAACAGTGGTCGCTCCATTCGGGTAGCCCGGCTCGACCGCTCCCCAAGGGTTCGAATTGATGTCTCGAATATCGTCCAGGTGTGTGCCCTTTGTTCCAACATAGGCAAACTTGAGAACGGTGGAAAAGGGGATCTGCTGCTCGATAGCCGCATGCCACTGCTCGGTGTAGGGAGTTTTGGCATTTGGATCCACGGTATAAGCGGCTTGGCCCGGCAGGATCTGACTGCCCGACGTGGCAACAGTGTGAACAAATCCGCTGCTCGCATAGTTGAACACTGAGCTACTTGTGGCTCCGGCTACATAAGTGGCAGGATTATTGAAGGCCCAATAATCATACACAGGGACATTAGCCGCCAATGTGGAGGAAACGCCTACGTCGGGCGCTGCGTAGTAGATGCCATAGCCCGCGTGGAAGACTGTCTTGTTGGTGATCTTGTAGGCTACTCCCACGCGCGGCGCAAAGTTCGCGTTGTTGCCGCTCAGGCCGCTGAGCGGAATACCGCTGGTTCCCACTTGCTCCAGAGCCGTCGTTGAGATCGAGGGAACGAAGGCGAATTCTTTGTTGTGAGCTTCAGTCCAGGGCCAGCCGAGAAAATTCTCATAGTGAATGCCCAGGTTCAACGTCAGCCTGCTGTTGAGCTTGTAGTTGTCCTGCGCATAGAAGGATAGATCGCTCTCGCGCAAGCCGACCGCGGTCGGGAAGGCGAAGCTGCCGCCCGTCGGGGCACCGAAGAGAAGATCACTCCAGGCCAGACCGGTGTAGCGTGTGGCGAAAGCCGCAGAGCCGTGCTCCGCGCCGCTCTGGAACATGTTGTATTCGAGGCGGATCAGATCGGCGCCGAGGTCGATCGAGTGCTTTCCGTGAACCAGGGTGAGATCGTCGTCCCACTGATAGTTGTTGGTTCCAATGTTCGTGGGGCTGTTGCCCGCGTCGCCGATGGGTGTGTAACCGGAGAAGGTATACACCGGCAATCCAATGGACAGAGGATTGCTCGGATTGATTACGCCGGGAATGTTGAGTTGCGAGGGGGAATCCAGCCCCGCAAAAGAGGTTCCGGTGCCGTCCCAATTCTTGGCGTAGACAAAGAAGCGAGTCCAGCCGATGCGCGCCGTGTTGACGATGGATGGTGAGAAGACGTGCGTTTCGCTGACCACAGCCTGATGCGCGGGGTCCGAAGCAGGTCCGCAGATGACGTCGCCCACCAGAGGCGTCGGCAAGGTGCCGGGCTGGGAGAGAATGTCATGGCCCTGACTATAGCGAGCGAAGGCGCTGTCTTTTTCCGTGAACTTACGGTCGACCTTCACATCGAAGTCATCTTCGTTGATGATCAACAGCGGTCCGTAGAAGAAGTTGTTGGTGGTCGCGTTCGCCGCCCCATAATTCGGCTGCGCATATTTCTGATAGAAATTCAGAAGGTTGATGCCGGTCTGGTCCAAGCCAGCGGTGCCCGCTGGAATGATTGGATTGGCTGCAGTATAGGTGATGGCCTTGTTGAGCGGGTTCTTGATAACAAGACTGGGGGTCTGAAGAAAATAATTCGTGAAGTCATAGCCCGCCGATGTGACATTGACAACCGGAACGCTACTCAGAAAGTTCTGCCCCTGAGCGAAGCGCTTTCCGGCATAGTCGGCAAAGAAGAAGGTCTTGGGATTGGCCTGCTTCCAAAAGACCGGTCCGCCGAAGGTTGCGCCAAACTCGTTTTGCCGCAGAGCCGCTTTCTGTGCTGCCGCTCCCAGGGCTGTTGTAGTGTTGAAATCGTTTCTGGCGTCCAGAGCTGTGTTGCGAAAAAACTCGAAGACGTCGCCGTGAAACTTGTCGGTGCCGGACTTGATGACTACGTTGATGGTGCCGCCGTCGCCGCGTCCATAGCGCGCGTCGGCGTCCTGGGTCTCTTCCGAGAACTCCTGAATGGCGTCGATGGGCGGGAAGACTGCCGTCATGCTGTTATGGTTCTCCTGGTCGCCAATGCCGTCCAAAAGCGTGCGATTTTCCTGAGGGCGAGAGCCGTTGATGGCGAAGTACGAGGGGCCGCGCTGCTGCGTATAGGCGATGCTGCCGGTGGATTGGGCTGTCGTCGAGATAGCGCCCGCGCCCAGGTTAAACAGCTCATTGAAGTTACGGCCGTTCAGGGGCAGATCCCTGACGGCTTCTTCCGTGCGGAGGTTGCCGACAGTGGAGCTTTCGGTTTCGAGCAGTTCGGTATCGGTTTGGACCTCGATTGTCTCCGCGGCCGTGCCGACGGCCAATGTGGCATCAGCGGCCACACGATCTCCCACTTCCAGCCGGACGTGCTCTTCCACTTTGCTGAAGCCGGGAGCCTCGACGACAACTTTGTAATCGCTAGGATGCAGCGGCGGCGTCACATAGATTCCCTGCGAGTCTGAGGTTGTATTAGTGGTGATTCCAGTGCCCGCGTTCTGAATGGATACATGCGCGTTCGGGATCACTGCGCCGGTGTGGTCTTTCACCACGCCTGTAATAACTCCGGTTTCGACAATCTGCGCGTGCAACGCTGAGGTGATCAGAACGGCAAATAAGGCCATCAGCAGACGCGAGAAGTTTCGCTTATCAAGTATTCGGAATGAGAATCGCACAGCAGACATATTGTCCTCCAGAAATTGGATCAATCCTGATCACAAAGAAAAATGGCCCACGACAGCATGTCGTGGGCCATTGCAACGCGTGAATCACGCAGTGCTGTTAAATCGGTACGATACACTTGGCCACGACACAAAGCGCATCCTCTTCACGGAAATGAATGATGCGACAACAACACGTTTCTTGCCGGGCTGTCTGCAGGTGGGCAATCATGAATGGCTTCTCTTTAATTGCGTTTTTTTGCTCGAGCTTTGATTTACGCGGCGAATCGGCGGTTGCAGAGCGACGATTCATTTGGCGGCGAGATGGTTTCCTCGCAACCAAAGATTGTGAGCCACACAGGCCGAAACGAATCTCAATGCTCACGGCGCAGCTGATTCACAAATATCGAAAAATGGGTTTCGTGGGAGATTAAGCGAGAGTCAACAACACGAGCAACAGAGCGCCAGCTCAGCGTTGGACTTCGATTCAGATGGGATGTAAATCTTCTCCTGCATAGGTTGTATTGAGCCATAAAGCCGAAACGATGTCAAGTGGTGCTGGCGCCTTCTTCAGTAAAAAATGAAGATTCTGTTCGCGCATGGCTTGACAGCCTTCCAATCTCGATGCATCATGAAGTCAGTTCTAAATTGTAGGAGAAATACTCTGCTTCATCGCCTCACATCCCGCGGTTGTTGTTGTTGCTCTGTCGTTTTGCAGACAGTCGAGCAGCCTCGTGGGAATACAGTAATGATGCGGTTATAACTGGCCAGCATCGCCTGAATCTTCGCAATATCGGCCCACGAGCCTCTGCCTCGTGGGCTTTTTCATTGGGCGATCCGCCCACATTGCGATTCAGGAAGAGAGTTGCACTCCGATGAAGCCGTTTCACATCATGGCCAAGCCACACGGCGCAATCTGCAATCTCAATTGCACCTATTGCTACTACCTGGAAAAAGAAAATCTCTATCCAGGCAGCGGGCGTGAATTTCGCATGGCTGACGATGTGCTTGAAAATTACATTCGACAGTACATTGAATCGCAGCCGGCGCAGCACGTCAGCTTTGCCTGGCAGGGCGGCGAGCCGACTCTCCTCGGGATTCCCTTCTTCGAGAGCGTGGTCGAGTTGCAGAGGAAATATGCGAACGGCAAGATCATTGACAACGCGTTTCAAACCAACGGCACGCTGCTCGACGACGCCTGGGGCGAGTTCCTGGCGCGCCACAAGTTCTTGATCGGCCTTTCAGTCGATGGGCCTGATGAGATTCACGATGCCTATCGCGTGGATAAAGGCGGCAAGCCGACCTTTGCGCGCGTGATGCGCGGCCTAGGCATTCTCAAGAAGCATGGAGTGGAATTCAACACGCTCACCGTCATCAATCGCTTGAACTCTTATAGCCCGCGTGAGGTCTATCGCTTTCTCAAGGAGATCGGCAGCAGATATCTGCAGTTCATTCCCATCGTGGAGCAGGTCGCCAAACAGCCTGACCCCAATGGACTGGTCTTGTTGAAGCCGTATTCACGGCAGGAATCTGCTGTCTCCGAATGGTCGGTTGAGCCGCTGCAATTCGGGCGATTTTTGCAGGAAATCTTCGATGATTGGGTAATTCAAGACGTGGGCCGCACCTATGTGCAGGTCTTCGATGTTGCGTTGGAGTCGTGGTACGGGGCGCCGCAGACGCTTTGCGTCTTTGCACCGAAGTGCGGCAGCGCGCTGGCCGTCGAGCACAACGGAGATGTCTATTCCTGCGACCACTTCGTGTATCCCGATAACAAGCTAGGCAACCTCATGCAGAAGTCTTTGTCGAGCCTGGTTAGCTCACCGCAGCAAGCGCGCTTTGGCAATGCAAAGGAGATCGGACTTCCCTCCGACTGCCGCGCATGCGATGTGCGTTTTGCCTGCAACGGCGAGTGTCCCAAGCATCGCTTCACGCAGACGGCATCGGGAGAGTATGGACTGAACTATCTCTGCGCTGGCTACAAGCATTTCTTCCATCACATCGATCCGTATATGCGCTTCATGGCTGAGGAACTGAAGCAGAATCGAGCGCCGGCGCGGGTGATGGAGTGGGTGCGGACCGGCGGACCGCGGCGCGCCAGCGCTGCCGCAAGGGAGGGCTGGAATGCGCCTGCCCTTGTGTAGCAAGTGCTGTTGTTGACTCCTGCATAGCTCATCGATGGGACTGCCGCGATCGCGCAATCGAGCGAAAGTGCGCGGGCAGGCATGTTCTCTGAACCTACCCAGACACAGGAGAAACGGAGACAGATCATGAAGATCTCGAAACAAGTCGGATTGATGCTCAGTGGAGCAGTGGCCTTTAACTCGTGGCTGCCCGCCAGAGCCCAGGACACGGAAGCAAAACCGATCTGGCCGACCGCGCCAGTGCACGAAGCGCCGCCGCAGTCCTGGCCCGAGCCGCCCAAGGCCCCTGCGAATTCGCCCAACGTTGTCGTCATTCTCATTGACGACGTCGGCTTTGGCGCGAGCAGCGCGTTCGGCGGCCCGATCTACACGCCGAACTTCGAGCGGCTGGCCAATGCCGGCCTGCGCTACAACAGCTTCCACATGAACGCGCTCTGCTCGCCCACGCGTTCGGCCCTGCTGACCGGCCGCAATAATCACCAGGTCGGCTTCGGTTCGATCGCCGAGAGTTCGGCGCCCTATCCGGGCTACAACACCGTCATTCCGCAAAGCGCAGCCACCATCGCCGAGATCCTCAAGGACAACGGTTACTCAACCTCGGCCTACGGCAAGTGGCACAACACGCCGATGTGGGAGGTCAGTCCCGCTGGCCCGTTCAATCATTGGCCCCTCGGACTCGGCTTCGAGCACTTCTATGGCTTCATCCAGGCCGCAGACGATCAGTACTATCCGCGCATCTTCAACGACAACGCGCCGGCTGAGCCCGCAAAGTCTCCCCAAGAGGGCTACCACTTCACCACCGACATTACCGATCACGCCATCCAGTGGCTGCATCAGCACGATGCGGTGGCCAACGACAAGCCCTTCTTCATCTACTACGCCACGGGCGCCACGCACGAACCCCACCAGGTTCCTCAGCAGTGGATCGAACACTACCGAGGGCGCTTTGACCGCGGCTGGGATGTGATTCGCAAGGAAGCCTTCGATCAGCAGAAGGCCGCAGGGCTGATTCCCGCCAACGTCGAATTCACGCCGCGGCCCGACGGACTGCCGGCCTGGGACTCGCTCACCGACGATCAGAAAAAGCTGCTCGCCCATCAGGCCGAGGTCTACGCCGGCTATCTGGAGCAGACCGATCATGAGGTTGGCCGCTTGCTCGATGCGATCAAAGCGGAGGGCAAGGCCGACAACACGATCGTCTTCGCCATCATCGGAGATAACGGCGCCAGCGCCGAAGGCGGCCTGGAAGGCCATGATGCCCGCGATGTGAACGGCAAACCCAAGACCATCGAAGAGCGCAACGACATCGCCGACCTGCTGGGCAGCGAGCTCTATATGAACCACTACGCGGCAGCCTGGGCCTGGGCGCTGAACTCGCCCTGGGTCGGCACCAAGCAGGACGCCTCGCACCTTGGCGGCGTCACCGATCCGCTGATCGTCAACTGGCCCAGCCACATCAAGCCCGGCGTGCGCGGCCAGTTCTCGCATGTCAACGACATCGCCCCTACTATCTACGACATCGTTGGCATCAAGTTCCCTGACGAGATTAACGGCGTCAAGCAGATTCCCCTCGAAGGCAAGAGCTTGACCTACACCTTCGATAACCCGAACGCTCCTACTCGCCATACCCTCCAGTACTTCACCACCAGCGGCAATCGCGGCATCTACAAAGATGGCTGGTGGGCCGGCGACCGCTATCACTCGACGTGGGAGGCTCCGCTGCCCTACACCAACACGGACAAAAACCTCGACGCCCGCCCATGGGAACTCTACAACCTGAACGACGATCCAAGCCAGGCCCACAACCTTGCCGACAAGTATCCTGAGAAGCTCAAGGAACTCATCAAGGTATTTGACGAAGAGGCAACCCGCAATCACGCTTACCCGATTCTGCCTGCTCGTTCCTCGCCCCTCGATGCCACCCAACGCAATAAGACTTCGTTCGTCTTCCGCTCCGGCGACGAAAGGGTGCCTCTACGCTATGCGCCCGGCTTCTTCGGCCACGCCTATACCATCGATGCCGACGTGATTGTTCCTCCGGACGGCGCCGAGGGCGTCATCCTCGCCGATGGCGGCGAACTCGGCGGCCTCAGCCTGTTTGTCAAAAACAATCACGTTTACTACGAAGTCAACGTCTCTAACGATCACAGCGATCAACTCGTCGCGACTCAGACCCTCCGGCCCGGCCTCCAGCACATCGAGCTCGTGGTGACACCGAATGCTGCTGCGGCAGCAGCTTCGCAGCCGGCGGGTAATGGCAGCTACTCCGGCAGACCACCCGTTGCCGGCTCGGTCAGCCTGTCACTCAACGGCAATCCGGTAGGCCAAGCGCAGTTCTCCAGCATCTATGCCGCTGGAGAAACTTTCGACGTAGGTAGCGACCTCGGCTCTCCGGTGAGCCTCGAATACAGATCGCCCAATCGTTTCACCGGCGAGATTGAAAAGGTGACCGTCCAGCTCAAGTAGGCAGACGCATGCCAAATCGTCTCTCGCGCTCCGATCTGGATGCTATCTGATCGGAGCGCGACACGTAAGCGCGCAAGCAACATATCAACCGAGTTATCTCAAGATGACTCAGATCAAGAGGATTTCGATGAATGAGAAACGCATTTTCAAGGCATTGACGTCAACGTTAGTCATTGCGGCGGGGGCCAGGCTCTCACTGCATGCTCAGGAGGCGCAGCCCTATCAGGGGGTCGTGGGCAGAACCCTCGCCGAATCGAAAGAATGGTGGCCGGAACCTGTGAAAGCGCCTGCCGGCGCGCCGAACGTAGTGTGGATTCTTTTGGACGACGTGGGTTATGGCGCTGCCGGCACATTCGGCGGAGTTATCCAGACTCCGACGTTTGACTCTCTGGCTAACAATGGTCTGCGCTATACAAACTTCCATACCTGCGCCATTTGCGCCCCGACTCGCTCGGCACTACTGACTGGGCGCAACAGCGCGTCGGTGCATGAATCGGGCTTTTCGCATATTACTGCGTCTGCCGGCTTCCCTGGTTGGGATGGCCGTGTGCCCGCTACGGCCGGTACCATCGCCGAGATCCTGCGCGACAACGGTTATAACACCTTTGCGGTGGGCAAGTACGGCATAACCCCCGATGAGGAAGCGACCGACGCCGGCCCCTTCGATCACTGGCCAACCGGCAAAGGCTTCGACCACTTCTTTGGATTCCTTGGTTCGGCGACCGACCAGTACAAGCCGGATCTAGTAGAGGATCAAGCGCACGCGACGCCCGATGGCCGCCACCTGAGCGACCAGATCACTGACAAGGCAATCTTCTATATCGATCGCCAGAAGAAGGCCGCGCCAGACAAGCCCTTCTTCCTCTATTATGCGCCGGGCGCCACGCACGCTCCGCACATGGTCGACAGATACTGGAGCGATCAATACAAGGGTAGATTCGACAAGGGATGGGATGCATTCCGTCAGGAGGTCTTTGACCGTCAGAAGAAGCTTGGCTTGATTCCTGCCAATGCGATTCTTCCCGAGCGCAATGAGACCGTCAAGGCTTGGGACGCGCTGACGCCGGACGAGAAAAAGCTCTATGCGCGCTTCATGGAAGTCTATGCGGGTTACTTGACCTACACAGACTTTGAGGTCGGCCGCCTGGTCAATCACCTGAAGGAGATCGGACAGCTCGATAATACGCTGATCTTCATCTCCATCGGCGATAACGGCGCCAGCAAGGAAGGATCGCAGGAGGGCACAATCGATCGCTCCTATCGCGGCAAGCTGGTCTCCGATGAGGATCGAGTCGCTTATAACCTGGCCAACCTCGACAAGATCGGCACGCCCGATTCTCATCAGGGCAACTATCCTCTGGGCTGGGCACAGGCCGCCAATACGCCCTTCCGCTATTGGAAATCAGACGCCAACAGCGAAGGCGGAACGCACAATCCTCTCATCGTCTATTGGCCAAAGGGCATCAAGGACAAGGGCGGCATTCGCACCCAGTACAGCCATGTGATCGATCTGCTTCCCACCACGCTCGATCTTGTGGGCATCAAGGCACCGGAAGAGATTCGCGGCATCAAGCAGCAGCCGATTGAAGGAACCTCTCTGGCCTACTCGATTGACGACGCCAATGCGCCTACCCGTCATACAGTGCAGTACTACTACATCTTTGGTTCACGGTCGATCTACGACAACGGATGGAAGGCGGAGCTGGCCTATCCCAACGACATCCTCACCAAGAACGCTATCGTGAATCCACCTCTCGATGAAAACACCTGGGAACTCTACAACCTGAACGACGATCCCACCGAACGCATCGATCTGGCCAAGAAGTATCCGGAGAAGCTTGCGCAGTTGAAGGCTGAATTTGAAGAGCAGGCCAAGGCGCATCATCTCGCCCCCTATCTCACCTTTGACGACATGAAAAACACTCACCACACCTACCTGCCGCAATGGTATATTGACCGGCAAAATGCCGCTGCTGCCGCGGCACAAGCCGGTAGCAGCAAGTAGCATCGCCGGAATGTTTTGGCTCTCCATCATGGCAGTCAGTTCGCGGTTATCCGCGGCCTGACTGCCAAATTCGCTTGGCATCCAGTGACCGAGTTATCTGTGAACGACTGAAACCATCAGGAGATTTATGAACGAGAAACGCGTATTGAATGTGTTGTCATCGACGTTAATGTTTGCAGCGGGAGCGAGTCTCCCGCTGCATGCTCAAGAGGCACAGCCGTATCAGGGAGTGGTGGGCAGAACTCTCGCCGAGTCAAAAGAGTGGTGGCCGGAACCTGTGAAGGCGCCCGCCGGCGCCCCGAACGTGGTGTGGATTTTGATCGATGATGTAGGCTTTGGAGCTGCCGGCACATTCGGCGGACTGATTCAGACTCCCACCTTCGACAGCCTGGCCAACAATGGTTTGCGCTATACGAACTTCCACACGACCGCGATCTGCGCCCCCACCCGCTCGGCGCTTCTGACCGGCCGTAACAGCGCATCCGTGCATGAGTCTGGATTCTCACACACTGTCATGTCTGCCGGTTTCCCTGGCTGGGATGGCCGCGTGCCTGCCACGGCCGGCACCATCGCCGAGATTCTTCGCGACAACGGCTACAACACTTTTGCGGTGGGCAAATATGGCGTGACCCCCGACGAAGAGGCGACCGACGCAGGCCCATTCGATCACTGGCCTACCGGAAAAGGCTTCGACCACTTTTTCGGATTCCTTGGCTCGCAAACCGACCAATACAAGCCGGACCTGGTGGAAGATCAGGCGCACGTCCGTCCCGATGGTCGCCACCTGAGCGACCAGATCACCGATAAGGCGATCTTTTATATCGACCGCCAGAAGAAGGCCGCGCCAGACAAGCCCTTCTTCCTCTATTACGCGCCGGGCGCCACACACGCCCCGCATCAGGTGGACAAATACTGGAGCGATCAATACAAGGGCAAATTCGACAAGGGCTGGGATGCGTATCGTGAAGAAGTCTTTGAGCGTCAGAAGAAACTGGGCGTGATTCCTGCCAATGCGGTCCTTCCCGATCGCAATCCGGACATCAAGGCCTGGGACTCGCTCACGCCGGAAGAGCAGAAGCTCTATGCGCGATTCTTCGAAGTCTATGCGGGTTATTTGACCTACACAGACTTTGAGATCGGACGCCTGGTCAATCACCTGAAGGAGATTGGACAGCGCGAAAATACGCTGATCTTCATCTCCATCGGCGACAACGGCGCCAGCAAGGAAGGCACTTTGAACGGGACTGTCGACCAGGGTCTATTGGCCGGTCCCAGGTCGGAACAGGAGAATATTACCTACAACCTGAATAAAATTGGCGAAATCGGCACGCCCCATGCCACCAATGGAAATTACCCGTTGGGCTGGGCGCAGGCCGCCGACACGCCATTCAAGTACTGGAAGCAGGATGCGAACAGCGAAGGCGGCACACACAATCCCCTCATCGTCTACTGGCCAAAGGGCATCAGGGATAAGGGCGGCATTCGCACTCAGTACAGCCACGTCATTGACCTTCTTCCAACGACGCTCGATCTGGTGGGCATCAAAGCGCCTGAGCAGATCAGGGGAATCAAGCAGCAGCCCATTGAGGGAACTTCCCTGGCCTACTCGATTGATGACGCCAAGGCGGCTACCCGTCATACGTTGCAGTATTACTACATCTTCGGCTCGCGGTCGATCTACGACAACGGGTGGAAGGCTGAACTGGCTTACCCAAGCAGCTTTATCACTGGAAATGCGCAGAGCCGCAAGCCATTTGATGAAAATTCCTGGGAGCTCTACAACCTGAACGACGATCCCACCGAGCGCATCGATCTGGCCAAAAAGTACCCTGAGAAGCTGACTGCACTCAAAGCAGAGTTCGAAGAACAGGCCAAAGCCCACAACCTCTATCCCTACATCACATGGGACGATGTGTTCAATGGACGCATTCACCGCACTAAAGACTCGAAATCTTTTATCGAGGCTTTGAAAGACGTAACCAAAAGTGGTGAGAACCAGTAGCTTTGGTAGCTTTCCCTATTTCACGTGTCAGTCAGATTGATTGGGTGGGTTGGTGTAGATAGGTTCAGTCCTTTTGCACCAACCAGAGCGCTTATTCACGTCTGGTTTGGTTGCAGTCAGTTCGCGGCTCCGCCGCGAACTGACTGCAGAAGTCGAATTGGAGACGCCGCGCACAGCGGCGATGGTGGCGGTAAAGCACCTCTTCGACAAGCACGGCAATCGTAAGAATCGCGATGCGGCTCCCTGCTGAAGAAAAGTGACCTGCATAGTGAGCTTCCGGTATATTGCGATTACAAATGCAGATAGCGATCTGCTCCGTAAACCAGGCCGAGAGTAAGCAACGCGATGAAGACTTCGCCGATCGCCCCGACAGCAAAGGGTCTCCATCCTTGTTTGCCAAGCTCGCGCAGGCTGGTGTGGAGGCCGACTCCGGCGAAGGTGAGCAGGAATGCCCAGCGGGAGAGATTGGCGAGGCTTGTCAGCTGCGGCTTGGTGAAGAAGCCGATCGTGGCAAGCAGCGAAATCAGCAGGAATCCCAGAACAAACTTCGGAAACTTGCGCCATAGGAATGCGGCCTTATTGCCGACCGCCTGGGCCTCGCCGCGGGACGCCCAATACATGGCATAGGCGAGCACGATAAAGCCAATGAGGGCGTTGCGGCTGGTCTTGGCAAGAACGGCGACTTTGCCAGCCGCGTCGGAATAGAGGGCTCCGGCGGCGGTGGCTTCGGCGGTGTTATCGACAGCCAGACCAGCCCAAAGTCCATAAGCTTTATCGCTCAAGTGGAGCGAGTGGCCGATGAGCGGAAAGGTGAACAGCGAAATAGCGCCGAGGGTGAGAATGGCCGCGATCGCGTAGGAGGCGTCTTCATCGTCGGCGTCGATAGCTGGCTTGGCGGCAATGATAGCCGAAACTCCGCAGATGGACGAGCCGATGGCCAGCAGCGAGGTGAGCTTGGGTTTGAGCTTGAAGGCGCGGCCCAGCAGGTGCATGAAGCTGAGCGAGAGTGTGAGCGCGACAGCGACAAGCAACAGCGAGATGCCGCCGAGATGGAGCACGTCTCCGAGAAGGAAGCGCGAGCCGAGCAGTACGATTCCGGCCTTGAGCCAAAACTCGTAGGTAGCAACGCCGGCTTCGAAGATGCGCGGAACCCCTGTCGTGTTGGCGATGACGAGGCCAATGACGATGGCCCAGAGCACATATTCAATGTTGGGGAAGGTTACGTGGCGAGACTTGGTGTAGGCGGCGATGGATTGCTCGATGAATTTTCCGGCGTAACCCACGGCGGCTAACAGCAGCAGGCCGGGGATGAGATCGACGATGCGGCGGGCGAGTCCGACTGGGCCCGCGGAACGGGCTGAGGTAACTGCACTGGCCATGTGGTTCTCCTTGAACGATGGGGAAATTATGTCTTTACCATTTCACTGGCGGGATCAGGTTGAAACGCACAAGCAGCGCGAGAATCAGGGCGAGCAGGACGGCATAGAGATCGAGTGAGATGCCGCGCTGGGGTGCGGTGGAATCGGTTTTGGACATGATGGTCGCCGAATTGAGTGTTTTGGATTTCGGGTTATGAGGGAAAGTCGTGTGCATGCAAAGAAACAGAAAGCCCGCGACGGAGGTCCGTATCGCGGGCATTCAGTACCTTGAATTGAGATCTGGCTTCGAGACCCAAAGTCACCTGTGCGCGCGAGAAGTTTGACAGCGGCGACAACAGGATTGACCTTGCATACAAGGATCATAACCATCGCATTTGCGCAAATCAACACATTTTTTAGCAGCAGATCAAGGAACCGGATTGGCCCGGTGAATTCCGATGCACACACCGTACGCGCTTTGCCAGACGGGCAAAAGAGCAGGTAACAAAGCTGTTCGATGAGAAATTGACAGCGGCCGAAACTCTAGCTGGAATCGTTGACGCATAAGATTCATGGGTGTTAGATTGGCTTTATAGAGTCTTCTATTCAGAAGGAGTGGGACTGTGAACGGAGGTCGCCGATGTATACCGCAAATTACTCGGGGATTCCTCCGGTGTGGGGCGTGTATGCCGAGAACAGTCCGTGGCCTGTAGTTTCTGTTTGCCTGTTTAGCCAGGTAGAAGAGCAATAAGCTACCGATCTTGCTCTTCAGATTTTGGGTTAACTTTCCACCTCACTCAAGAGCGCCCTCCAGCATCCAAGAAGAATGTGTTGCCCTGAGTTCCCTCAGATTCCTGCTTGCCCTGAATGGCAACCTTTGATAAAAACAACTGGGATCGTATGACTACTTTATTGGGAGTCAATCTCCAAGACAGAATCGGCAACACTCCTCTGTTGCGCCTTGAGCGCGTGACTGAAGACCTGCGCGATGTGCAGGTGTTGGCCAAGGTTGAGTGGGCTAACCCTGGCGGGTCGGTCAAAGATCGTGCTGCATCCAATATCGTGGCCGAGGCTTTGCGATCAGGCAAGCTGAAGGCCGGTAAAACGTTGTTAGACTCCACCAGCGGAAATACCGGTATAGCCTACGCCATGCTTGGGGCGGCATACGGTATTCCGATTACTCTGTGTATGCCATCGAATGTTTCGGCAGAGCGGAAGCGGATTCTTCATGCTTATGGGGCAACGATCGTTTACACCGATCCCGGCGAAGGCTCGGACGGAGCAATTCGTAAGGCGCGCGAGATCGCTGCCGCCGAGCCGGACAAGTATATCTACGTGGACCAGTATTCCAACGACGCCAACTGGCGAGCCCACTACTCGAACGGAACCGCCGATGAAATTTGGCAGCAGACAGAAGGGCGCGTGACGCATTTCGTCGCGATACTCGGAACTAGCGGAACCTTCGTTGGAACTTCACGTCGATTGAAAGAATTGAATCCCGCAATTCGCTGCATCTCGCTTCAGCCCGACTCGCCCTTCCACGGAATCGAGGGAACCAAGCACATGCAGACCTCGATCATTCCAAAGATTTACGATGCCAGCATCGCGGATGCGGAACTGGGCATCGAAACAGAAGCGGCCCAGGAGATGGCCAAACGAATGGCTCGGCACGAGGGTTTGCTCATTGGTGTTTCCGCGGCGGCAGCGCTGGTCGGTGCGTTGCAGGTTGCGAAAGATGCGCCCGCCGGGTCGGTAGTGGTCACTATTTTCCCGGACTCAGGCGACAAGTATCTGAGCGAACACTTCTGGGACGAGACCGCGTAAGGCAAAGGACAATTGGTTATGGCATTGAAAATACCCGGCTCACTCTACGATCAACTGCGGCAGCATGGCGAGGCGACTTATCCGCACGAATGCTGCGGCGTCCTGGTGGGTGAGTTCGATGAGGCTGGAGAAAAAGCGGTCAAAAACGTGGTCGTGTGCGGCAACACGCGTACCGACTCGCCCGCCAATCGCTATCACATTAGTCCATCGGAGCTGGTGCGCATTCAGCGCGAGGCGATGCTGGCTAGTCACGACATCGTGGGCTTTTATCACTCTCATCCTGACCATCCTGCCAGGTGGTCTCCAACCGATCTTGCCGAGGCGCATTGGACTGGCTGTTCGTATGTGATCACCAGCGTGGAAAAAGCACGCGCCGTGCTTACTAACTCGTTCTTGCTTCTGGGCCAGGAAGAAGTAAAACGATTTGAAGACGAAGAACTCAAAGTAATCGAGTGATAGCGGTACGATGTAAGCAGGATTATTCAGAAAGGAAAAATATGGCAATCAAGGTCTTGATCCCCACTCCGCTTCGTCCTTATGCCGGCAAGCAATCCGTCATCGAAGTAACTGCCCAAACCGTCGGCGAAGCGTTGAGCGATCTTGTCGGCAAGCATCCCGATCTGCGCAAGCATCTTTTTTCAGACGACGGCAAGCTGCGTTCCTTTGTGAATGTCTATCTCAACGACGAGGACATTCGCTATCTGAGCAAGGAAGCGACTCCGGCCAAGGAGACGGATACGATCACTATCGTTCCCTCAGTTGCCGGAGGGCGCTAGAGTACTACGATAACTGAATCATTAATGCGACAAACTCTTGTTGGGAGATGAATTGTGGCTGAATTGATTGATGGCAGTCAGGCGACACTGAGCAACGAAGAGATTCTGCGTTACTCGCGGCACCTTATCATGCCTGAGGTAACCCTCGAAGGCCAGAAGAAGCTCAAGGCCGCGCGCGTATTGTGCGTGGGCACGGGCGGTCTCGGATCTCCTTTGGCACTGTATCTGGCCGCGGCGGGCGTGGGCACGCTTGGCCTTGTCGACTTTGACGTTGTCGATTACACCAATCTGCAGCGGCAGGTGCTGCATTACACTAGCGACGTGGGCCGTCTCAAGCTCGATTCGGCCATCGACAAGCTGAAGGCTATCAATCCATTTGTCGAAATTAAGCGTTTCGATACTTATCTGAGCAGTCAGAATGCGCTGGAGATATTCAGCGGCTTCGACATCATTGCTGACGGCACGGATAACTTCGCCACGCGCTATCTGGTCAACGATGCGTGCGTACTCAGCGGCAAGCCCAATGTCTATGCGTCGATCTTTCGCTTTGAAGGCCAGACAAGCATCTTTGCCACCGAGGCCGGTCCCTGCTATCGCTGCCTCTATCCCGAGCCGCCGCCGCCCGGCCTTGTTCCCTCTTGCGCTGAGGGCGGAGTGCTCGGCGTTCTTCCTGGATTGCTCGGGGTGATTCAAGCTACCGAAGTCATCAAACTGATCCTCGGCGCTGGCGAACCATTGATTGGCCGTCTGGTGCTGGTGGATGCGCTGGCCATGCGCTTCCGCGAGCTGCGCGTGCGCAAGAATCCCGAGTGCCCAGTCTGCGGCGCGAATCCAACGATCAAAGAGTTGATCGATTACAACCAGTTCTGCGGCATTCGTGGCGAAGAGTCGGAAGCATCAACGACAGCGAAAATTCCTGAAATGCAGCCCGAGGAGCTCGATCGCCGTCTCAACGCCAAGAAAGATATCTTTGTGCTTGACGTTCGCGAGCCGCATGAGTATCAGATCGTTCACATCAACGGACATCTGATTCCGCTCGGCGACCTACCAACGCGCATTCACGAGCTCGACTCAAGCCGTGAAATCGTGGTGCATTGCAAGAGCGGCGCCCGCAGTGCCAAGGCGGTTGATTTCCTGAGCCAATCGGGATTCAAACATGTCTCGAACCTTACCGGCGGCATCCTTGCCTGGGCGGACAGGATCGATCGCTCACTGCCGAAGTACTGACCACCCGCAGAATTCAAGTCATAGGCGAAGATAGGGGTGACCTGGAACACAGAGCATGAAGCAGACTGGCAGCTAAATTTCGTGCTATAGACAATGTCCCGCTGTGAGAGGTACATTCTTGGGGCAGTGAGCGTTCAAGAATTTTGAGCGCTTTGACGATAGGAAGGTCATTATGCTGACGGGTCGCCTTCTGCTCGCTCGATGTTGTCGCCTCACGCGATGTCGCCCGCAACCTCTGCATCACCTTTTTCTTCCATCTTTTCTTCTCCTGCTAGCGATTGTTTTGCCCAGCGCGTTAACGGCGCAAGTGAGGCAATCAAAAGATTTAGTTAAGTTCCGATTGCGCAACGGATACCTGATTATTGTTCAAACAATGATCAATGGCGCGGGCCCCTTCAGTTTTCTGCTCGACACAGGCACCACCCGCACTGTAATCGATCCCGACCTTGCGCGCCAGTTGCAGGCTCCAGCTATCGGCAAGGATTCACTCGCCATCTATTCCACGGTGCGGCAGGTCCGGTTAGTTCATTTGGATGGCGTGCAAGTGGGGTATGCAGAGGCTTCCGATCTGGGAGTCATGGTCGATAAACTTGGCGAAGTAAAATTCCTGGCCCCTGGCGTTCACGGCGTTCTCGGCGAAGATTTCCTTTCCAGATTCGACATTCTCATCGACTACAAACGACGCGAACTGAGCTTTGGCGATTCTGCTCCCGCAGGCGAGCGATGTCCAATCGAAACGCTCGGACAATACCACGGCTTGCCAACGAGCAACCGTCTACTGATTAGGGCGGAGTTTATGGACGCAGTGGGAGGCAAGGTAAAGTTACAGTTGGATACAGGTGCGAAGACACCGGAGTTATTCCCAGCCAGTCATGACTCGTTTCCATCTCAGCCCTGGGGCGGCTCTATGGCATTTAGCAGTGGGTCGAATGGGATCACCGTCCATTCGCGCATAACGATAAAAATCGGCGCGACCATGATCCCGAATCTGGATGTCATCCAATCCCGTCATGGCGTTGCCTATGATGCGATAGGCTTGTTGCCTGCATCCATCTTTCACAGAATCTATATTAGCCACTCGGGTGGATTCGTGGTACTGAATCCCGGCGAATGAGGTTCAAGCAACAGTGCCTGTCTCGCAAGCGCATGCAATGTAAATGCCAGTTATTGCTTATTAGACAAGCCCAGGGTTGCGCCCTTGTCTCAGATCCCACAAAGCCGCGACTAGCGCATCGACTTCTTCGCGGGTGTTATAGAGCGCAAACGTGGCGCGCACAGTGCTCTCCAGGCCAAAGCGGCGTAGGATCGGCTGCGCACAGTGGTGTCCTCCGCGGACAGCAATTCCCTTGCGGTTGAGGTAGTCGCCAATCTCCTCGGTGCGGAAGCCATCCATTACGAATGAGATTACGCTGGCCTTTTCCTTCGCCGTGCCAATGATGCGCAAGCCGGGAATCTTCAGCAATGCGGCTGTCGCGTACGTTAGCAAGATATGCTCGTGGCGCGAGACGTTGGCAATACCGACGCGATCCAGATAGTCGATGGCCGCGCCCAAGCCAACCGCGTCGGCGATATTCCCCGTGCCGGCTTCAAATCGCTGTGACGGCGGTTGATAGAGCGTCTTCTCGAAGGTCACATCTTGAATCATGTTTCCCCCACCCTGCCAAGGCGGCATCTGATCCAGCACTTCCGACTTCCCATAAACCACACCGATGCCCGTCGGAGCAAAGACCTTGTGTCCGGAAAAGACATAGAAGTCGCAGTCGATGGATTGCACATCGACGCGCATATGCGAGACCGCCTGCGCCCCGTCCACCAGCACGCGAGCGCCGTGGCGATGAGCCGCCTCGACCATCTCATTCACCGGCACAATGGTGCCCAACGCATTTGAAACATGCGCGATTGAAACCAGTCGCGTCTTGGGTCCGAGCAGTTTCTCGTACTCATCGAGCAGCACCTGGCCAGAGTCGTCCACGGGCGCAACACGCAGCAGCGCGCCCTTTTCCGCGCACAGCATCTGCCAGGGAACGATATTGGCGTGATGCTCCAGCCAGGTGACGACAATCTCGTCGTCTTTTTGAATGTTGCGCCGGCCCCAGCTCTGCGCCACCAGATTGATGGCCTCCGTGGCTCCGCGCACAAAGACAATTTCGCGCGGGGCGCCGGCATTGAGAAAGCGGCGCGTCTTCTCGCGGGCTGACTCGTAGGCATCGGTCGAGCGAGCCGCTAACTCATGTGCGGCGCGATGGACGTTCGAGTTTTCGTGCTCGTAAAAGTAACTCAGCCGGTCGATCACCGACTGCGGCTTCTGCGTTGTCGCACCATTGTCGAACCAGATCAACGGATGGCCATTGACCTGCTCGCGCAAAATCGGAAAATCGCGGCGGATCGTCTCCACATCGAATGAATACGACGAAAGGCCGAGATCGCCCAATAACTCAGGTTGTGCCGACCCCGGCACAAGAACTGGAAGCACATTTGAAGCATCGAGCGGCCGTGGCTGATTTTGCGGATCATGCGACGCTGGCGCGCGAAAGTCGGGTTCGTGCGTTACCGTACCGGGGAGTTGCGGCGTATTGCGGTCAAGAGGCGATGCGAACGGATTGCCATAACTCGTGGAGTGATCCGTCGAGCCGGCCGCAGGAGTTGGACCAGGAATCGTTGGTGAATTTGAAAACAGCGGCCGCGCATCCTCAATAAAAGAAAAAGTCGGAACCGCCGATGTATCCGCCACTCCCAGCGAACCGGGAACGGTAGGCGTCGGAAAAGAGGCAATCTGCGCCGGTTGAAGATCTGCCGGCAACGAAAAGGGGATGGAAGCATAACCGTCTTCGCTCGGCACCGGCGTTCCAATTGCCTGCGCTGGAGCGCGCTGCGTCGCCGGTTCCGCGGCAGGCACTTGAAAGATGGGTCGTGCATCCTGGAGAAAACCAAACTCCGGGGCGGATGCGGGCGCAATTCCTCCGTCCGGAGCGGCCGGAGCAGCGGAAACAGACGAACGTGTATCCGGCACAATGCTTCTGTCCGGAGTGGCAATGAATGTGCCAGGCTGTACTTCGGTCAGGCCTGCAAGTATTCCCGGCACAGCAAGCGCAGTTGGGCTTGGCGCCGCGGCAAAAGAATTCCCGGTGAAAGCAGAGTTAGGCGGCAACAGTACCCTGGCCGCCGAAACAGCGGGCTGCTGTAACTCGGCGGGCAGCGCCGAGAACATTTCGTTGGCCATGCGCGATAATTCAGCCGGCGAGAGAACGCCAGGAATTGTGCCATCGCCTCTCGGAACCGTTATTGAATCGAGAGTCCGGTCACTTGTACTCATGGTATTGACCTACGTCCACGTCTTCCAGCAAGGCAAGCGCATCGTCGGTCAGTACGGCGGCCGAGCAGTATAGCGAGATCAGATACGAAGCAAGCGAGCGCTGATCGATGCCCATGAAGCGCACCGACAATCCAGGGCTCTGTTCGCCCGGCAATCCCGGCTGGAAGAGGCCCACCACGCCCTGCTTCTTCTCGCCCACGCGCACGAGCAGGATCTTGGACTTCTGATCCTTGCTGCGAATGGCGATCTTGTCGCTCGGGATCAGGGGAACTCCACGCCAGGTCAGGAACGGAGTGCCAAACAAAGTGACTGTCGGCGGAGGCACGCCGCGGCGGGTGCACTCGCGCCCAAAGGCGGCGATAGTTCGCGGGTGCGCCAGGAAGAATGAGGGTTCTTTCCAGACTTTGATCAACAGTTCATCCAGATCGTCCGGTGTTGGCGGGCCTTTACGTGTCTTAATCTTCTGCGCGTCGGCCACGTTGTTCAACAGGCCATAGTCGGCATTATTGAGCAACTCGCTCTCTTGCTTTTCCTTGACGCTCTCGATCAGCAGCCGCAACTGCTCGCGAACCTGATCGTAGGGGTTGCTTAGAAGGTCGGAGACGCGGGTATGAACATTGAGAACCGCATTGATGCTGCTCAGACGATACTCGCGAGGAGCATCTTGATAGTCAACAAAAGTAGTTGGCAGTGGCGACTCATCTTCATGCGAGCAGAGAGACTCAATTACTTTGCTCTCGTCCACTTTGTTCACGCGCAAAGTGCCCGACTCGAGCGGCTTCCAGTCAAGGAAACGAACCAGCCAGCGTGGCGTAATGGCTCCGAACTGCGGAGCGGTCTTGGTTACATTCGCAAGTTGAAATGCAGCTTCTTCGCCTAGTGAGGCACGGAGGACTTCATCTGCCACAGGGATACTCCTTCAGGTTCAACATCAAAATCAATACTATTGGTTGTGGATTTACTCGGCAAGGAGACAATCTCAGCATCTGGAGAATGAAAAAAAGGCAGCAGCTTCTGGTCTGAGGTGCGGCCCCATCTTCCCTTATCAAAACTTGGAGCGCCGGGCGGGAATTGAACCCGCGAATACAGGTTTTGCAGACCTGCGCGTTGACCGCTTCGCCACCGGCGCGTGTAGATTCCGAACTCTAGACCCTAGTACTTCCGAACGCTATGATCTACGCGATCCGACCATGCGTGGATTCCACCCGTCAGATTCCACACGTGCGTAAAACCTGCCTTATGCAAAACCTGTGCTGCCTTTGCGCCCCGCGGCCCCATCTTGCAGACAGTCACAATGTTCAGGTTCGTATCGAGTTCATTCACGCGCTTTGACAACTCCGAAAGGGGGATCAGCTGCCCGCCAATATTGGAGATTTCATACTCATACTCGTCGCGCACATCGAGCAAAAATAGATTTTCGCCGGCATCCAAACGCTGCTTCAATTCCTCGACACGAATTTCAGGAACGCTCATCGTTTTCTCCCTTGCCTGGAACCTGTTCGGCGACTGCCTGCTTTGCTGCACTCGCCCCAATTTCAACCCAAAATAGAAAACCCACCTGCCAGTTCAATCTCTGGCGGTGGGTACCTTGGAGGCGGCAGCTTATAAATTACTCTAGATCAGCCACTTCCTCACGCCAGAATGCATTTGCGCACAGCACATCGCTGTACAACAACACATTGCGGCGGTAGCGGCAATCCGAGAACTCATAAAAGGACTGTAGCATCAGTGCATCGGGTTGGCAAGAGCCCCTAGCTACATTTTTCGGTTTTTACTGCACTTGCTGGGAAATCACCGTCCCGACCTCACTTCTCGGATTTGCCGGGCATCCTGGATGGTGCGAACCTTGGAACATAGCCCCCTGGAGCGGATGGTCGCGGCGAAACGCCATGCCATAGCCTCGGCTTGCGAAGCTACTATTGATGGCCGCGTCAGATTCGATCTCTACGATGATGAGGATCGAAGAGGGGCTTTGATCGGGCAGGCAGCCCCGCCGCGGAGAGAAACCGGTCAAACGGGCAGCGGGATTTCTCATTGACAAGACTCTCTGCTCTCGATAGGCTGAGTGCAGGTCATTTCGATGCATCCTATTGCCACCAAAATCGCGTGTTGTTGTCCCTCTCTGCGCTAGCGCCCGCTAGTCTGTCCGCGATTTTGTCTCTCCAAGCTTGATTTCTCCTAAGCATCTTTCAAATAGAGCATGAACGTGTTGGCATCTGGAACAACGCGATTGTTGATTGGCTCCGGTTCCGCAATGAACAGGCCGTGGCGTTACCACGCAACTGCCTCGCAATCTGCGCGCGAAGTCTTCCACCGGAGCGTATGCGCTTGCAGAGTATTTCTACTACTCACCCACGATCCGATGAAGAAATTTCACGAAACCGTTTGCGAAAGTGAGTCTCGATGACTGCAATCCTGAAACATATCCGTTTTGTCGTCCTGCTGCTGGCGGTTGCTCCGATCAGCATGATCAACGCGCAGGTAGAGGTGCGCGCTGGATTTTTCCCGAATATCTCGCACCCGCAGGCACTTGTAGGAAAGGCCCAGGGAACGTTTGAGCGTTCCCTCGGCCCTGGATTTCGCGTCGAGTGGAAGCAATTCAACGCAGGACCTTCGGTGATTGAGGCCATTTTCGCTGGCGCTCTCGATCTGGCTTACATCGGTCCCAGTCCCACCCTCAATGGGTACATTCAATCGCACGGCGATGCGCTGCGCGTGGTCGGAGGCGCGTGCAGTGGCGGCGCGTCGCTGGTGGTGCGCGAGGGCGCGGGCATCGCGAAGGCTTCAGACTTTCACGGCAAGCGCGTTGCCTCGCCGCAACTGGGTAACACGCAAGACGTCGCGTTGCGCGCATGGTTGCATTCCCAGGGGCTGGCTACCACCGATAAAGGCGGCGATGTGCAGGTTCTTCCACTTGCCAATCCTGATCAGCTTACATTGTTTCTCAAAGGGGAACTCGACGCCGCGTGGGCTCCAGAGCCGTGGGCAACCCGGCTCATTGATGAAGGGCATGGACGGCTTTTCCTCGATGAGCGCACACTGTGGCCCAATGGCCAGTTTGTCAGCGCCCATCTGATCGTGCGGACGGAGTTTCTTCGCCAGCATCCCGAGGTAGTGCGCCAATGGCTGAGCACCCATGTCGATCTCACTGATTGGATCAATGCGCATCCCGTCGATGCCAAGCGGGTACTCAATGGAGAAATTCAAAAGGACACTGGAAAAGCGCTGCCCGCTGCGGAGTTGGATGAGGCTTTTGCTCGTCTGACGCCTACCTGGGATCCTTTGCGCAGCACCCTTGCCGCGTCTGCGCAGGCGTCGGTGCAGGCCGGTGCTCTGCATCAGCTGCCCGATCTATCAGGCCTCTACGATCTCACGCTGCTCAATCAAGTATTGACTGAGAAAAAGAAGAAGGTGATCCCATGAGTCTGGCTCAACTGGCTTCGTCAAGACACAGCGAAGTTCTGCATACTACGCCTGTCCCGCATTCGCTTGACTACGATGCCGTGCCTGAAAGCATCCAATTGCGTGCGGTCGATCTGAGTTTTCCGGTGCGCAAAGGGCCTCGGTTGGTGGCGCTAAGCAATATCAACCTCGACATTCGAGCCGGCGAGTTTCTCTGCGTAGTCGGCCCCTCTGGATGCGGCAAGTCGACGCTGCTCTCGCTCATCGCGGGACTCGCCTTCCCCACCAGCGGCGAGGTCCGCGTGAACGATCAGTTGGTGAAGGGCCCCGGAACCGATCGCATTCTCATCTTTCAGGAGCATGGCCTTTTCCCGTGGCTGACCGTTGGCCAGAATGTTGAGTTTGGGATACACATGATGGGTATGGGCCGCCGCGAACGCCGCGAACGCGCCAAACAATACCTGCAACTGGTCCATCTGACTGAATTTCGCGACAGTTACATCCATCAGCTTTCCGGCGGCATGCGGCAGCGGGTGGCCATCGCTCGCGCCCTGGCAACCCAACCTAGTGTGTTGCTGATGGATGAACCCTTTGCCGCGCTCGATGCGCAAACCCGCGATATACTCCACGACGAGTTAGAGCGCATCTGGAAAGCTACCCGTTGCACCATCGTGTTTGTTACGCACAATGTGCGGGAGGCGGTGCGTCTGGGCAGCCGCGTCATTCTTATGACTTACAGGCCGGGAACGATCCGCAGCCAGGCGGATATCGTCTTGCCAAGACCCCGGCATATGGAGGATCCGCGCGTGGCCATGCTTTCGGGGGGAATCCTGGATGAGTTGCGAGAAGAAATCGACAAGGCGGTTGCCGCGGAGTATAGCCATGTCACGAATTCTTAAGAATGTGGTCTTTTATGGCGCGCTTTTGGCGGTATGGATATGGGTCACCCATGCCAAGATATGGCCTTCCTACCTATTCCCTTCGCCGCTCAGTGTGTGGCAATCGTTGCACGATGGTTTTGCCGATAACAGCTTCTGGATTGCCATAGCCATCAGTATGAGACGTGTTGCCCTCGGCTATGGCCTCTCGGTCATACTGGGCATGGCGCTCGGCTTTGGCATTGCCAGCAGCAAGTTTCTTGAGGAGACGGTGGCGCCTCTGCTCACCAGCTTGCAGAGTTTGCCGAGCATCTGCTGGCTTCCGCTGGCCATGCTGTGGTTTGGCCTGAGCGAAAAAGCAATCTACTTTGTCATCATTACCGGTTCGGTATTATCGATCACCATCAGCATGGAGTCGGGCCGTCACGCGATTCCGCGGATCTATTCTCAGGCAGGACGAAATCTTGGCGCGCGTGGATGGAAATTGTTCGTCTATGTGCTGCTGCCCGCAAGTCTGCCCCATCTGGTTTCCGGCCTCAAGCAGGGCTGGGCTTTCGCTTGGCGCGCGCTCGTTTCCGGGGAGATGATTGTTGCCGGTCTTGGCCTTGGCCAGTTGCTGATGGTGGGCCGCGACAATAACGATATGAGCATGGTTCTGGCAGTCATGCTGGTGATCGTCTTGATCGGATGGGCGATCGACGGACTCATCTTCCGCAGCATCGAGGTCTGGTTCAATCGCCGCTGGGGATTGGGAGCGGCGGCATAACCTGGCCAGTGCCGTTGATCGGCGCATGCGAACTCTGCGGCGGACCTGCGGCGTCTGCGATTCTGCGCGGTCCGCGCATTCCCTAAGCGAACGGCTACAACGCGTCGGAAGTACTTCCGGGAATTCTGTAAAACGCCCCTCATTGAGCTTGACATTCAGCGAAGCAAAAGCTACTCTGAGGGTGTGATCTATATCACCTCCATCTCGTGTTGTCCGCCCCTGACCTTTGCATGGCGAACCGGGATGCGTCTGCTTCACTAACCTTTCATCGCAATTTTTGTGCGTGAAAAAGGCCCGTTCGTCACTCTATGGCGAACGGGCCTTTTCATTTGGTCCCTTCGCCCTGCACCGCAATGCAATTCCTCGACTTCAAGCACTGTGGAAAGGATTCATCCCATGTTCAAGATGGTCGCCCTTGCGCTTTTTGCAACGGTTGCGGTTGCCCAGCAAATCCCACCGGCTTCGGCCGGAGCCAGCGCTACAACGCATCAGGCGCCGGCCTCCAAGGCCAAGAAGTTGGGCCGTGCGGATCTGGACGCTCTATTGGCGCATCCAGATCAAATCCTGCTGATCGACGTCCGCAGACCGGACGAGATTGCCTTAATCGGCGGCTTTGCTGTCTATCTCAACGTGCAGATTGGCGATCTGAAAAACCAGCTCGCATTCATCCCGAGGGACCGAACGATCATCACAGTGTCTAATCACGCGGCCCGTGCAGGGGCTGCGGCAGACCTGCTCATAGCCAACGGATTCCATGTGGCTGGAGCCGTGGGCGCACAACTTTATGAGGCCGACGGCGGAACGCTGGTCAAATTTGCCCCGCCAAAGCCTGGCGTCAATGTAACTGCCTCAGCAAATTGAGAAAAAGGAAAGTTTTACCCCATGAAGATCACTTCCCTATTTCGTCGCAAACTTTTCGTCATTGCCATCGCGGCTCTGATGCTTGTTGCCGGACCGGCCCTCGGCAGAGCGCAGGGGCTTCTAACTCAGAAAGCTCTCTCTGAGCAGGCAGCCATTACCGTTGCCCAGGGCGCTCTCGACAAATGTCATGCCGATGGCTATCACGTCAGCGTCGTTGTGCTCGATGCTAGCGGCCTGATCAAGGTTCAGATCCGAGGCGACGGAACCGGACCGCATACTTTCGAGCATGGCCGCCGCAAGGCATACACGGCTCTCACGTTCAAGCGAACCTCCGCCGAGACAGCCAAGGCATGGGCATCGTCTCCCACGCCTGTTCCGGTCATAGAAGGGACAGTGGGCGCGGCGGGCGGTGTCCCCATCAAGGCTGGCAACGAAATCATTGGCGCCATCGGCGTTAGTGGCGCTCCCGGCGGCGACAAGGATGAAGCCTGCGCGAACGCCGGCATCGCCAAGATCGAGGATTTGTTGAAGTGATGCGCGCACACCCGCAAACCAAGGCGCTCTTTGGCTTGACATTGCATCAAAGTCATGTTACTTCTGAACGGGAAGCAGTGAAAATGGTGACTCAAATCACGGTTCTCGACCTGGTACCGACCCCAAACCCAATTGGCGGTCTTCGAGAGTTTTCGCTTCGGCAACGGGCTGCGTACCGCGGCCTTTGTTGTTGTTGATTATTTCCTGAACTTCAAATCCCTGACAATTTCTCTCTGACCCCGATAGAGGGCTTGTTGCGCCTGCACACTGTGTGTCTCTATTTTCGGAGTTTATCTCTTCCATCGCCAGGATGGCATAACTCATTTTTCTCAAAGGGTCTTACATGCACATACAACGCAAAGGGTCCATACCTTACTTTCTGGGTTTCACTGCCGGAGTGTTGGTACTGGGAGGCATTCTCTTTTCAAGCCTTCTTACTCCTGTAACTGCCGCTCCTTATGGCCAGCAGGCCGGCGCGCAAGAACAAACACCAACGCCTGAGCAGGCCGCCTTCTTTCAGCAGAATATCCAGCCGATCCTGACCGATCATTGCCTGGATTGCCATTCGACGGCGACGCGCTCTGCAGGAGGGCTTCGCCTGGATGATCGCGATGCCGTTCTTACCGGCGGTAAGTCAGGCCCGGCGATTATTCCCGGCAAGCCGGATGAAAGCCTGCTGATCCATCGCGTTCTCGGCGACGATCCCGCCAAGGCACGCATGCCGAAGGGCGAAGACGAACCGCTCTCCGCCAAGGAGATTGCGGATCTGAAGGCCTGGATTGCGCAAGGCGCCCCATGGGCCGCCGGCGCTGCGACCGCCGCAAACGCAGCCGCGCCCGCAGCAGCTAAGCCACATGCAAAGCCGGTTCCATATCCGCGGCCGGCTACACCCGAACAGCTTGTTTATTTTGAAAAGAACGTTCGCCCGATTCTTGTCAATCGCTGCTACAACTGCCACTCCGATGCGTTTAAGGAGGCGGGCGGATTGCGCGTTGATATTGGCATCGCCATCTTCAACGGAGGCAACGACGGCGCGGTGATCGCTCCCGGTCATCCGGAAAAGAGTTTGCTTATCGAACGAATTAAATCCGCCGATAAAAAGAAGCGCATGCCACAGGAGAGCGAAGAAGCGCTGCCAGCCAATGAGATTGCAACGCTTGAAACGTGGATCAAGGATGGCGCGGCGTGGCCGGATGAGACCGAGAAGCTGCCACAAACCCCTGCGCACATTGCGGCAAGATACGAGAACCTCAGGATTCACCACTGGGCATGGCAACCGCTTACTGAACCTGCGATTCCGGCTGTAAGCGATACTGCGTGGTCAACCAGTAATATCGATCATTTCATCCTTGCCAAGCTGGAAGAAAAGAAACTCGCGCCGGTGAAGGACGCCGATCCGGCCACACTCATTCGCCGCTTGAGTTATGACCTTACCGGTCTGCAGCCGACGCCGCAAGCAGTGAAGGCTTTTCAAAAGAATCACTCGATTGAGGCTTATACCCAGCTTGTGGATCGCCTGCTGGTCTCCCAGCAGTACGGCGAGCGCTGGGGACGTCACTGGCTCGATGTGGCTCGCTACGCCGAGTCTTCCGGCCCATCGCGCAACATGCCTTACCCGAATGCGTGGCGCTATCGCGATTATGTGATTGACGCGGTCAACCGCGACATTCCTTACAACCGCTTCATTCAGGAGCAACTCGCCGGCGATCTTCTGCCCGCGGCAACTCCCGCCGAGCACGACCGCCTTTTGATCGCCACTGGATTTCTTGCTCTCGGCCCCAAGGATGTGAACCAGAGATTCAAGGCACGATTTAAGATGGACAATGTCGATGACCAGATCGACACTGTAACTCGTTCGACAATGGCACTGACTGTCTCTTGTGCCCGGTGCCACGATCATAAGTTCGACCCAATACCGACCACCGACTATTACGCGCTGGCCAGCATCTTCACCAGCACGGTGGACGCGTCAGGATTGGGCAGCCGCATGGGCGGCGCGAGCCTGCAGTACTACGAGCCGAAGCAGTTGAACTACCTGAGTTCTTCAGCCAATGCGCCCAAGGTTCCCAATGAGCAGTTGGAGAAGCTGAAGGCACAGGCGGCAGCGGCAAAGTTTGCCTTCGATGCCTTCAACGAGAAAGACGCAGCCGACCTCAAGGCTAACCCCAATCGCTTGCCGGCGACCCCAGAGTTTAAAAAGCTGCGTGCGGAACTTACGAAGAACTACATTCAGCTCGCCGAACAGGTGAAGCTGACCAATGACCTGGGCGAGCTTGGCTACGGCATACACAGCGCGCGCGATGGCGAGATCACCGATACGACGGTGCGCATTCGCGGTGTGGAAGAGCGCCATGGCCCAGTGACTCCGCGCGGCTATCTTTCTCTAGTCAATCTAAAGGACGCGCCCAAGATTCCTGCCGATCACAGCGGCCGCCTGGAGTTGGCGCAGTGGATCACTGATCCCGCAAACCCGCTTACTGCGCGCGTTTATGTCAATCGTGTCTGGCAGCATCTCTTCGGAACTGGAATTGTCAACACCGTGGATAACTTCGGTTCCATGGGCGACCAGCCATCTAACCAGCAACTGCTCGACTATCTAGCTCAGGAATTTATTCGCAACGGATGGTCCACCAAGAAGCTCGTCAGGGAGATTGTGTTGGCCCGTGCCTACCGGCTTGGCACGGATACGCCTGCCGGATACCGCGACATCGATCCTGCTGACCGCCTCGTCTGGCGCCATGCTCCGCGACGCCTCGAGACAGAGGAGATTCGCGACAGCATTCTGGCGTCGTCCGGGCAGCTCGATCTGAATCATCCGAGTGGATCGCCGGATATGAACCTGAGGATGATTGAGATCTTCGACGACGGTCCCGTAGTCAAATCCGTTTTGAACGCAGCCGACCGCAGCCGCTATCGCAGCATCTATCTGCCGCAACTGCGCGGAGAGGTTCCGCGACCGCTGGCGGCTTTTGATCCTGTCACGCAAGCTTTCGTCACTGGGCAGCGCGATGAAACCACGGTCCCAACGCAAGCGCTCTTCATGCTTAACTCGCCGTTCGTCCGCGAACAGTCGCTGAACGTCGCTAATACATTGATCACCGCGAAGTATCCAACGCCGGAAGAACGGATTCGATGCCTACGAACGGGTGCTTGCTCGCGATCCAAGGCCACAGGAGATTCTGCGCGCGAAGGCTTTTATATCGCGATACTCGGCCACCTGGATCAAGACGCACCCTGGTTCGCCGGTTACGGGCGTGCCGCATGTTGTTAAAGCGAACTCAACAAACAAAGACATAACCGCAGGCATCGTCCGCGAAGACAACCGCGGCCAGGATGATCCCGACGACACCACCAAAGAAGCAGCGGAAGAAGCGCCAAAGATTGTTCTTCCGGACAATGCCAAGCAAGCAGCCTGGGCAGCGCTCGTGCAATCTCTCTACGGCTCTGCTGAATTTCAATTCGTTCGGTAGTACACACACGTTTTCGGAAGATCATGGAGAAATCGGATATATGTCTGAACAGAATCCATTCGTCACATCGCGCCGCAACATTCTGCGTGTAGCCGGGGCGGGCTTTGGCAGTCTTGCCCTCTCTGGCCTGCTTGGTTCGCTTGCACAAAAAGCATCCGCGCAGGAACTCAACGCCAACAACCCGCTTGCTCCCAAGCGGCCACCGCTGCCGGCCAAAGCCAAGCGCATCATCTTCCTGTTCATGGAAGGCGCCATGTCCAGCCTGGACACCTTCGAGTACAAGCCGGAGATGGTCAAGCAAAACGGCAAATCAGGACCTGGCGGCGGCACAGTCACTGTATCGAGATTCAAATTCAAGCAGTACGGAAACTCCGGTAGTTACTTTTCCGAACTGCTGCCGAACATTGCCACTCATGCGGACGAGTTATGCTTTTTGCGTGGCCTTTACACCGACACGCCGGCTCACCCGCAAGCTGTGCCGCAACTGCACACCGGCAGCGCCAACGCCGCGCTGATCCGCCCCAGTTGGGGCTCATGGGTGCTCTACGGTCTGGGCACTGAGAACCAGAATCTGCCCGGTTATATCACTATCAACCCGCCTATTGCCTTCGGTGGCGCGGTTAACTACGGTAGCGCCTTCCTGCCCGCCTACTATCAGGGAACGCCAATCTCCGATCAAGGCGATTTCCCTAACATCAAGGCAGCAACAGATAAGGATCTTGAACGGGAGCAACTCGACCTGATTCAGGACATCAATCATGATCTTGCCTCCAGCCCAGGCGCGCCTGACGCCGTCGAGGGAGTCATAAAATCCTATGAACTCGGCTTCCGCATGCAAGACAGCGTTCCAGAGCTTCTCGATATTTCCAAGGAGCCGCAAAGCGTGCAGGATGCTTACGGAGTGAAGCCCGGCCCTGAGGGTTCGTTTGCACGTCAGTGCCTCATGGCGCGCAGGCTGAGCGAAGCAGGTGTACGCTTTGTCGAGATTCGCCAGGGCGGCTGGGATCATCACACCAATCTGCACAATGGCCTGATCGAACAAACGCGCTATATCGACCAGTCAACTTCAGCGCTGCTAGCCGACCTTAAACAACGCGGTCTGCTCGAAGACACCATCGTTCTCTTCGGCTCCGAGTTTGGTCGCCTGCCCACCGCGCAGGGCGCCGATGGCCGCGACCATAACATCAAAGGCTATTCGATGTTTCTCACTGGAGCCGGTGTCAAGAAGGGATTCAGCTACGGGGCTACAGACGAGATCGGCATGGAAGCCGTCGAAGGTCGCATGCACATCAATGATCTGCATGCAACCTTGCTGGCGCTCATGGGACTGGACCATGAACAACTTACCTACCGCTACGCCGGCCGCGATTTCCGCCTGACCAATGTAGCTGGCGTCGTGCAACGGCAGGTTTTCGCATAGCTCTCCGCTTCGCACTTGATCGGTCGGCAGCAATTCAACTCAGCCCCCCGGCTCTCTCCTTTGCCGGGGGGATTTTTGTCGTTGACGTTACATGGATATTGGACTTCGCAGCCAAGAGAAAAAGCTTGCCGAAACAGCTGCACGCATATAGTGTCCCCGACGTGTTATTGACCCTCTACAAGCTGGCCACGAACTTCTCCGCCGGGGTTTGCGGAAGTATGAAGATTGAAATACCACTTTCCGTCCAGCAGATCCTTTGCCTGGTCGGGAGTCAAGGTTGCACTGCCGTCAATCGGACTCACGATCGAACTGGTCTTGATTGGGATCTGCGGTTTGGCATTGGTCCCTACGGCTGCCGGTCCATGAAAGTGCGCACCCACTACGGGACCAGTCAAACCACTGAACTCGATGTGGTACTTAAACTCGTTGGTTTCCGCGTTAAGCGTGGCAGTTAGCGTTCCGGTGCCTGCTGAGTCTTTGGGAGGAACTTCAGAGGATGCCTTTAATGTTGCTTGGAATGAGATTGTTGCTGCGTGTGCCGCGATCGAAAGAAATGCAATCACGACCGCTGCACAGATAATACGGGGAAGACGATTCACGATTCTCAATTCATTTCTCCTTGTGGGTTATTTCCCCCGAATAGCTTGCAGCGAAAACGATGTTTCGGCCAATTTTCAGGGGAAGTTCTTGTAGTGGCGATAGAATGCTCACGTTCTAGAGAAGCTCCTGTCTCCCTTGCAGATGTTGTATTTCGTGTGAACTCCAAGTTTTTGTTCAATCCAGAACCCAGATCGTCGCCGATAATCCACGCAGTCTGAAGAGGGATCAGGATCAGTCAGGCGCGCTTCCGCGCAAACCTGATTTGATATGGCTCACAAGCTGAGAGAGAGGTAAATCCGAATGGGAATGTGCTAGGGCGCGCTCAGCGAAGGCTAAGGCGGGGACAACAATACGAGTTGCGCAGGAACGCAAAGCGCAGCATTCGCATAACGTATCTCAGCACAACTTCGTTGTCAAGGAGTGGAGTCTGCATTTCTTGCCTTCGTCCTCTGAGAACTACATCCCGCGCATTTTCATAGATTTCATTTTTGATTTGCGATTCTCTCTGGTAAAATCCGCTTATGGTTACGCACTCAGTTCCGCAGTGTTGTTGTCCGGTTGCTTCTCGCAAATCCGGATGGCTGTGTCGCGGGTGAACTGCATCGATCTTTTTTGAGCGCAGTCTACGAGTTTTCAGAAGCCCACGATTGAGGTCGTGGGCTTTTCTGTTTCCTTCTGTTTTTATCCTGAAGCGCCCTCGCCCATTCATCTCACACAAAATGACCGCAAGCTAATTAGAGCCCAGCCCTGAAGAATACGCGGAGATGCGTTCAGACCAGGCTGTTTACAGGAGAATGCAATGAAGATCCAGCCGCCGCATAAGTTAATACCGGCCATCCTGCTACTTTCTTTATCCACACTGACGGCAGGCTTGGCCCTGACCGCCGCCTTGGTAGCTGCGGCCCAGTCTCCTCTGGCCACTACCGACCAAAAAGCGCTGGATCGCCAATCCTTGCGCTTGCTGGCCAGCCAACCGGTAAAGGCGGAAGTGGCTCTGGTCACTCAGAGCTTTGCCGCCGATCCCTATGCCGGTATTGCGGAGGGAAAAGGAATCCTGCAGCATGCGGTGGACGAGGTGGTCTATGCCGGCGTGGTCGACGCCATCAATCGCGATCCCGCGCGTCCCCGTCTGCAATGGCTGTGGGCGCCCGCCCACACCTGGTCCGGGATTGCGGTGCCGACCAGTAAGGTGCTCATGCCCAATGTCGACAACGTTTTCCGCATCTTTTCGGTAGACAACCTCCACCACTACCGTCTCACTGCTCACCCGGTCGGGCCGAAGCCAATCCAGGAGTCGCTGCAACTTCTGCCGAGGCTGCCGGGCGAGGACGGATGGAGCAAGGTGATCGAAGAGGTGGTGGATGAGGACATCCACACGGAAGCCGACGGTTCTTTCACCCTGACCATCGGCCCGGAGCCTGCTGCGGGACAGATCAACCACGTCACCACTACGCGAGACGCCCATTTCATCCTCATCCGCGACACCATCCAGGACTTGGGCCGTGAGACGCCTTACCGGATGGAGTTGACCCGTCTCGATGGTCCTACCTCCGCAGCCCCGGTGGACGACGGCACCCTAGCGCGCGAGGCCGTCGAAGTCATCCGCCAGATTACTCCCCGCATCCTTCAGGCCAAGGGCGGCGGCTTCGCCAACTCTCCGGGTTTCTATCAGGGGCCGGCAAACAGTTTGACTTCACCCAAAGTCCGCGAGGGCGGACGATGGGGTCTTTCGTCGTCGGGCCATTTCCAGCTGGCTGACGACGAGGCGCTGGTCCTGACTCTCGACCCCATCGGCGCCAAGTATCTGGCCTTGCAGTTGGCCAGCGGCTGGCTTAGCTCGCTCGACTACCTGCACCATACGGCGTCGCTGAACCTGTCGCAGGCCACGCCCAATCCCGACGGCACCCTGACACTGGTGGTGGCGCCCAAAGTTCCAGGCGCAGCCAACTGGCTGGATACCACCGGTCTGCATGAAGGTACGCTTTTTGTGCGCTGGCAGAAGCTGCCGGAGACGCTCGACGCCCATGCGCAAGGAGTGCGCTCGGTCCGGCTGGTCAGGGCCGCCGAACTAGATCCTGCACTACCGCGGCTAACCCCTGCGGAGCGGAAGGCTCAGTTGGCCGAACGCGCAGCCGCCTACGCCCGCCGCTACGCCGAATGAGTGGTCGATTGGAATTTTGGGTGTGTAGCGAGGATGACCTAAGATGCGTTTGAAAATTCTGAGTGTTGGTGAGCCAACTCTGCGAGCAACCTCTCTCGAGCTATCAAAGGAGCAGATTCTAAGCCCTTCGATTCAGAACCTCATCGAGCACATGCGTGAGACTCTTCGCGATGCGCCGGGAGTGGGTCTTGCTGCACCGCAAGTTGGGGAGTCATTGCAACTTGCCGTGATTGAAGATAAGGCCGAGTATCACAAAGCTCTCACCGAGTCGGAACTGAAAGAGCGAGGACGAAGCGAAGTCTCGTTTCACGTGATTGTGAACCCCGTGGTTGAGCTGGTCACCGAATCCGCGACGACTTTCTTTGAAGGTTGTCTGAGCCTGCCCGGTTTTACGGCACTCGTTCCCAGAGCCGAGCAGGTGCGCGTAACCTGCCTCGATCATCGCGGAGAACCGAGGATCATTGATGCTTCCGGATGGTATGCCCGCATACTTCAGCACGAGGTCGATCATTTGCGTGGCGCACTCTATATTGATCGGATGCTCGCCCAGAGTTTTTCTACTCTGGAGAACTACACCAGATACTGGAAAAATCCGCCAGTCTGAGCGACACGGCGTTTGTGGAACAATGATGAAGCCCTCGAATGCAACGAGGTTACTGCGCCGAACGCTCTTCCGTCTGGTCTGGGACGTGCCGATTGCGGTGCCCATCCTCTTCCATGCGGGCGCTCAGGCGACGGCGGAGGGCAAAACAGTACTGCCCGAATCGGTCCTCAATATCCATGACCGGGCCGATACCCGAAAGACCGAACAAGCTCGGAAGATGCTCGCGGAATTTCTTGCTCCGAGGCCCGCAAGAGGGGTGAACGGCTATGGAATTGCTGCCCATTCCAAGATAATTCGATGGTTTTCAGCTTTTTGCGGATTGTGATCGTGTGCGGCGGCTTTGCTTGAGCATTTAACTATTGCCGTTGATTTCCAGGATCGAGTAATATATGGACAGTGAATATTGATATGAATTGTTGTCTACCCACCTGTCGATAAAGTTCTTCCGCCTATATGGGTCAGGGGCCTAAGGTCCCAACCCAATCAGCTTCCAAATTCAGATCGAACTTCCAAAACTCAGTTCCCACTTCCAAAATTCAAAGGAGAATCCAACGTGCAAAAAGCACTTTATGCTGTTCTATCTGCTTCCCTTCGCCGGTTGTCGCCATCGATCTCTGCTGTGTTCTTTCTGTTTGCTATAGCGGCCTGCCTACCCATGGCGGCGCAGGATGACATCACCACCCAAAACTCGACATCCGGATACAATGGCATATTCCTCACCGGGCCGGCCTCGAACCCATTGAGCTTCCTGAATGGCGCGCGTGCGCGTACTACCAACAATCCGGCGCCCTATGACTTTCACGACTTCGCTCCGGCGACCTACCTTGACGAAAAGCTGCCCCATTGGATCGATGTGCAGGCCGAGGAGCGGTTCCGGTACGAGGCGTACGACAATAATAACCTCAAAGTAGGCGCCAATGACTCCTACGTGTTGAACCGCTTCCGGTTCCAGGTGGATCTGCATACGCCCAGTTGGTTCCGGGTCACGGCGCAGGTGCAGGACGCCCGTTCGGGCTACCAAAACGCGCCAATCGGCCCGCCGAACACGGTTCGCTGGGATATGAAGCTGGCTTACGCCGAGATCGGCGCGCCGGACAAGCATTGGTTCAGTCTGCGCGTGGGCCGGCAGCTCATCAACTACAACAACACCATCATCTCCAACTCCGAGTGGCGCAACCAGGCCCGTTCCTACGACGCGGCGGTGCTGAACCTGAATGCGAAGAGCGCGCACCTGGGCATCTTCGCCGCCTCGGCTATCGTGCCGCAGGCCTATGGTGTGAGCCCGCATCAGGAAGGCAACAATATCTACGGAGCCTACGGCCGCATCGATGACCTTGTGCCGCACTCGAACCTCGAGCCGTTCTTCCTGTGGCGCGTGCAGCCGGCGGAGGTCGTGGAACCGGCCGTCGCCAAGACCACCGGTCATGAGAACGAGAAGGCTGTAGGCGTGCGCTTCAAGGAGCAAATCCACGACGCGTTCGATTACGGCGGCGAGCTGATCGTCGAAAACGGCACGGTAGGACCGCAAAGCATCCGCGCCTGGGCGGCGGAGGGAGGCGCGGCATACCAGTTCCTCGATGTAGCGGCCAAGCCGCGCATCTTTACCCAGTACGACTACGCCTCGGGCAACAGCAATCCGACGGCGAGCGGTAGCCACTCCACCTTCGACACGATCTACCCGTCAGCCCACGACCGCTTTGGAATCGTTGATCTGTTCGGCTGGCAGAACATTGAGGCGGTGCGCGCGGGCACAACCATTGAGCCCCACCGGCGGCTCACCGTCACGGCGCAGGGGCTGGACTTTTGGGCGCCTTCGGCGCTGGACTCGATCTACAACACGTCCGGCAGTTCGATCGTATTTAACAAGACCGCACACGGCCACCATGTGGGCGCGGAAATCGATGGCTACTCCTGGTATGAACTCAATAAACACTTCAACGTGGGCGGCGGCGCTGGCTACTTCGGCGGTGGCCAGTTCTTGACGAATGTGACAACCAACCACTCGTACACGTACTACTACGTTGCGCTGAACTTCAAAGACAACGGAAAGAAGTAGGCAACGCCGTAGTGGAACTCCGGGACGAGGCTGGTGTGATGGACCATCGCGCAGTTCGCATCCAGCCTTGTCTTCTTTGCATCGATTAGCAGGGGGCGCCAACTCTGGTTTCTCACAATTATTCGAAGATCAATCCGCAAAATAACGCTGTGCCGCGTCAGATAGACCAGATCAGCGGTCAGCACCACACGCCCAGCGGGACGCCGCACAATGAGAATAAAGTTGCCCCGCCAGACTTTTCAAAGTTTCGTGTCGGTGATTCGGGAACAAAATAAGAACGGTTGCGGCGGAGATCCATGAAAATGGACCCTCCGCCAACATCTGATAGAGGCAAGTGTGATTGTCTAGCGCGTTTGCCGAGTAGAACGAGGCAGGAGATATCTGATCCTACAAATAAGGAAAATTGCCCATGAAGCGTCCTCTTTGGTTCCTGCTATTTGCTGCGCTGCCCGGAGTAGCTATTGGTCAGCAAACCCCAAGCCCAGCTTTGCTCGCGTTATCAAAGCAGGATCACACGTTGGCAATTGTCGATCCCTCGGACCTGCATGTAGTCGCACGCATTCCGGTCGGCGATGATCCTCACGAGGTGACTGCCTCAGCAGACGGAAAGACTGCATATGTATCGAATTACGGCTTTGGCGCCTTTCATACCTTGACGGTCGTCGATCTTGTGGGACAAAGATCGCTGGGAGTGACTGATCTTGGCGCGCTGCGCGGGCCGCATGGTCTGGCCTTCGCCGCGGGCAAGGTCTGGTTTACGGCCGAGATGGAAAAGGCAATCGGAAGTTATGATCCGTCCACACACTCGATTGATTGGATACTCGGAACAGGCCAGAACCGGACCCACATGCTCTACGTGTTTCCCGATGGCAAGAGGATCGTCACTACCAACGTAAACTCCGGCACGGTTTCAATCATCGAAAAGTCTGAAGGCCATGTGCCAGTTCTTCCAGATGCAGGCGTGCCTTCAAATCGGCTCCCCTCTCCGCCGCACAGTGAAGAATGGGTCATTACCATTGTGCCAGTGGGGCACGGTTCAGAGGGCTTCGATGTTTCGCCAGACGGCAACGAGGCATGGGTCGCCAATGCCGGCGATGGAACCATTTCGATTGTCGACATTACAGAGAAAAAGGCGATAGCGACTATCCAGGCCAACGCCCCTGGAGCCAACCGGCTTAAGTTCACGCCAGATGGGCGGCGCGTCCTCGTCTCTGCCGGCTCATATCTTGTAGTTTTTGATGCGGTAACAAGGAGAGAGATTAAGCGGATGTCCATCGGCCATGGATTAGGTGGTATCCAGGTTCAACCGGATGGAGCCCGAGCCTATGTTGCCTCCGGACAGGATGGATTTGTCGCGGTCGTTGACCTGAACACACTCGATGTGACTGCTCACATCGATGTCGGTAAAGGGCCCGATGGGCTTGCCTGGGCGGTACGGCCCTGATTCTTGCTCATAGGAGGTCGACGATGAGAACAGCATGGTTGAATATAGGCGCGCTGGCCGCGGTGGTGATAGCGATTGCACTTGTTGCCGCCAAGAACGTATCGGGGGATGCCTCACGGCAGATCTTGAATGTATCCAATGACCCGACGCGGGAGTTGTTTCAGGATCTTAATTCCTACTTCGTCGAACAGTACTTCAAGGAGACTGGCAAGCGGCTGACAATCACGCAGTCTCACGAGGATCCACCCGCCAGGCGCAATCTATAATTGATGGCGCTCCAGCCGATGTTGTTACTCTGGCGCTTCCCTCCGATGTTGATGCGCTGAGCAAGCGCGGACTGATCGCATCAGGATGGCAGCAGCGGTTGGCGAACAGCTCCCAACCGTACACTTCGACCATTGTCTTTGTGGTCCGCAACGGAAATCCCAAAGGCATCAAGGATTGGCCTGACCTGGTTCGCCGCGACGTCTCCGTGATCACTCCGAATCCGCTTTCGTAGAGCCCCGCACATCATCCATCCGTATTCTGAACTGATTTCTGGAGAGTGCATCGTGTCACGAAGCGTTTCGTTTTCCTCATTCGCATCCTCTTCGGGTGAATTCACCTTCCCTATTGTCCGGCATGGCCGCATCGCTGCAGGTATCGGCTCTGCGAGGCGATGCGGCGGCCTGCCGGTGCTGGCGACAAACGACGCAGGTTGCATTACAGCGACACGGCTGGGCTAGAAATTAATCTTGGCCGCAAACTGAATCTGGCGCTCAGTTCGTTGAAATGTTGGTTCCGAAGCTGCCGAGGAGACGATTCCGACGGCGGGTGAACCAACGGTTGCGGCCGGATTATTAAACTGCGGCGTGTTGGCGAGGTTGAAGACCTCCGCGCGCAGTTGCAGAACCTTCGATTCGGTCAGATGAGTATCCTTGAAAAGCGAGAAATCCACGGTCTTTGTGCCCGGACCCTGAAGAATATTGCGACCGGAGTTCCCCCACGTCCCAGCGGCGGGGTTCGCGAAGGCCGCGGTGTTGAACCACTCCCCGAGCGTGCGCTTGCCGGGGGACAGCGATCCATTGCCGAAGCCGGGAAGCAGTTGTGCGCGAGGCGTCAGTCCGTCGCCCACTCCGCTCGACGAGGATACGGAAAACGGCAAGCCATCGAAGAACTGCGCGATGGCGTTCACCTGCCATCCACGCTCAAGGGGCCCCAGCACTCCACTGCCCTTGAAGGGCAACTGGTAATTTGAGCTGGCTACAAAGCGGTTCGGAATGTTCAAGTCCGAATTTCCATAGTCGGCACGGATGTTATAGGGATTCAGAACGCTGCCCGCGTCACCCGAACTCTCGTCCAGCGCGTGACTGTAGGTGTAAGAAGTGAGGAAGCTCAGTCCATGCGCACGACGCTCGACGGTGACCTGCAACGCGTTGTAGCTGGAGATCTGCCGGGTTTCAAGTTCACTAATCTGGGCGAAGGACGGGAAGGGGCGCACTGCGGAAACAGTGGTCGCTCCATTCAATCCCAACTGGCCCGCGTTGATGTCCCGCAGATTGTCCAGATGAACGCCTCTGGTCCCTACATAAGCAAACTTGAGAACGGTTGAGTATGGAATCTGCTGCTCGATAGCCGCATGCCACTGCTCAGTGTAGGGAGTTTTGGCATTCGGATCCACGGCAAAGGCGGGTGTATTGGGTTGCAACCCACCGCCCGATGTGACAGCGGTGTGAGCAAATCCATTCCTCGCGAAGTTGAATGGAGTGCCGTTCGTGGCGGCCCCAAAGGTGGCCGAATTATTGAACGCCCAATAGTCATCTACGGGGACATTAGCCGACAAGGTGGACGAAACGCCGACGTCGGGCGCCGCGTAGTAGAGGCCAAAGCCAGCGTGAAAGACCGTATTGTTCGTAATCTTGTAGGCTGTGCCCACGCGCGGCGCAAAGTTCAGGTTGTTGCCGCTCAGGCCGCTGCGCGGAATACCGCTGGTTCCCACCTGTTCGAGAGCCGTCGTCGAAATGGCGGGAACGAAGGCGTATTCTTTGTTGTTGACTTCGGTCCAGGGCCAGCCGAGGAAGTTCTCATAGCGCACACCCAGGTTCAACGTCAGCTTGTTGCTGATCTTGTAATTGTCCTGCCCATAGAAGGACAAATCGCTCTGTCGTAAGCCTACCTCGGTCGGAAAGGAGTAGGTGCCGTTCGTCGGGGCTCCGAAGAGCAGATCGCTCCAGGCCAGCCCCGTGTAACGTGTGGCGTAAGCCTCGGAGCCATGTTCCGCGCCAGTTTGAAACATATTGTATTCGAGGCGGATAAGCCCGAAGCCAACGTCCAGCGAGTGCTTTCCGCGCACCAGGTTGACGTCGTCGTCCCACTGATAATTGTTGGTTCCGATATTCGTGGGACTGTTGCCCGCATCGCCGATCGGCGTATAGCCATTGAAAGTCATTACCGGCAGTCCATCGGTTAGGGGATTACTTGCGAAATCCACTCCGGGAATGTTGAGGTTGGTGGGAGAGGCAAGGTTCAGTCCCCCATCATAGTTCTTGGCGTACACGAAGAAGCGGGTCCAACCAAAGTGTGCCGTGTTGATGGTGGTCGGGGAAAAGATATGCGTCTCGCTGAGCACAGTCTGATGCGCAGGGTCCGATGCGGGTCCGCAGATGACGTCGCCAACCAGAGGCGGCGGCAGGACGCCGGGCTGAGAGATAGTGTCCGTGCCCTGGCTATAGCGGAGGAAGCCGCTGTCTTTCTCGGAGAACTTATTGTCGATCTTCACATCGAAGTCGTCTTCGTTAGTGATCAACAACGGGTTGTAAAGGAAATTGAGGGCGGTCGTTTGACCGGCGATATTCGGCTGCGCATATTTTTGATAGAAAGTCAGAATGTTGATGCCGGTCTGGTCCAAGCCTGGAGTGGTCGCCGGAATGATGGGATTTGCTAAGTTATATTTGATGGAGTTGTTGAGCGGATTCGTGATAACAAGGGGCTTTGCGGGATTTGCTTTTAGAGCAGCTGCGAAATAGTTGGTGAAGTCATAGCCTGCGGAGGTGATAATGACGTCCGGGACGCTCACCACATTCGTCTCGCCCTGTGCGAAGCGCCGCCCGGCATAGTCGGCAAAGAAGAAGGTTTTGGGATTGGCCTGCTTGAAAAAGACCGGACCGCCGAAGGTAATGCCAAACTCGTTTTGCCGCAGAGGGGGGGTGGGGCCCGAGGCCGTAGTGTCGAAATAGTTTCTAGCGTTCAGTGCGGTGTTGCGGAAAAACTCAAAGACATCTCCGTGATATTTATCCGTTCCCGACTTGTAGAGCACGTTGACGGTGCCGCCATTTCCGCGTCCATAGCGCGCGTCGGCGTCGTTGGATTCTTCGGAGAACTCCTGGATGGCGTCGATCGGCGGGAAGATAGCCGCCTGGCTGTTATGGTTCTCGTTGTCGCCAATGCCATCCAGAAGCATGCGATTTTCCTGAGGGCGAGAGCCATTTATGGCATAGTACGATGGGCCGCGTTGCTGCGTATAGGGAATGCTGGTTAGTTGGGTTTGCGTCGGTATGACGCCCGCGCCCAGGCCAAATAACTCCGTGAAGTTGCGGCCGTTCAGAGGCAGGTCCTTGACGGCTTCTTCGGAGCGGAGATTGGAAACGCTCGAACTCTCCGTTTCCAACAGTTCGCTATTGGTTTGGACCTCAATTGTCTCCGCGGCGGTGCCAATGGCCAATGCGGCATCGGCCGATATCCGCTGCCCCACTTCCAGCCGGACTTGCTCTTCCACGTTGCTGAAGCCGGGAGCCTCGACAACAACCTTGTAATCGCCAGGGTGCAGCGGCGGCGAAACATAGATTCCCTGCGAGTCCGTGGTTGTGTTGGTCGTTAGTCCAGTCCCCGCGTTTTGTAAGGACACGTGAGCGCTCGGGATCACTGCACCTGTATTGTCTTTCACTATACCGGTAATGATTCCTGTTTCGACAATTTGCGCGGGCAGTGTCGAAGCTATCGGGACAAACAACACGACTGCCAACAGGCGCAAGATATTTTGTTTCACAAGAGTTTGAAATGAGAAATATACAGTAGACATGCTTGCCTCCAAAGATGCGATCTATTTTGATCGCACAGAAAAAATGGCTTATGACTCGCTATTCCCATTGAGCAGCCTTGTGCGCACAGCCGTGCATTTCCCAGTGTCGATGCACTTGCGTCGTGGGCAAATGCATCGTCCGGGGCCATTGCAATGCGCACCTGCGCGCACAAGGCTGCTAAATGGGAGTGATGCACTTGTATACAACGCAAGACGCATCAAACTTTGGGGAATTTAGTCGGTCAACAACAAGAAGTTGCTAGTGCTACAGCCTGTTCGATCATGCTCATGTATGCATTCCTTTTCATCGAACGTCACTCGATAGGGGTTTTGATTGTCGCTGTAGGCTAAATGGCCATGCGCTCAGGAGTTGATAGCCGATGGAAACCTCAGATACATGCTGACCATTTCAGTCTGATACGACCGGAACATGGCACGACTAAGCTGACAGAAGGGTCAGACCATGGTTTTCGTCAATTGTGCGAGGGAATACGCAGGGTCAACAACACGAACAACAAGGCGTCAACTCGGAAGCGGGCATTTGGTTTGCCAGCATGTGAATCGATTCCTGCATATATCGTATTAAGACATACTATCAAACTCGTGTCAAGAGGCACTGTCGATTTTTTCGCAACTATGCAAGACGGGAAGTTTGCCCGACTTCCAAGACGTAGAAGTCTGCCGTCGATTTAACAGTCATCTACATTGGCGCTGGTGTAAGCGCTGATACGCTGCAAATCCAATGCCAGCTTGGGGGCCAATACAGTAAGTTCTCGCGCATGATCGATGGAGAGTCTTCTCAGCTCTTTCTTGCCTTTTGGCGTGATTTGCAGCAATACTTGCCTCAAATCATCCGCGTCCTGTACGCGCAGCAAGAGCCCCTCGCGCACTGAGCGATTCACCAGTTCAACCACGCTATTATGGCGCAGCTTGAGTCGCTTCGCAGCGTACGCAATCGTCACTAGCGTGCCCGCTCGCGCACCAGCAACCTGAAGCAAGAGCTGATGCTGTTGCGGTTGCAGGCCGGCTGCTACCGCAGCCGCTTCGCTGAAATGCAAGAACTTTCTCAGCTCAAAGCGAAACTCCGCCAGACTCTCCAGCAGAGAGCTTGGATCGACCGAGGATGGTTTGGTAGCCACACGCACATCGTATAAAGACGGAAATGAATATGCAATCCTAAAGGTGCAACGCCGATTAGTCGTCGCTGCGGATCGCGACGGCCCCATTGCCTCACCTGGAGTTCGGTGTTGACATCACTTCAATGAAAGCTCTATGCTGTCTTCGATGTTGCGGATGCGCCTATATGCACCGCGCGCGCAAAAATGACAGAATTCTCTACAACACGCACGTGTCCATGCTGCTATTACTGCTGCTTCCAGCGGGGGTGCGTCTAGGGGATCGAGTCTGACTTTGACAGTTACCCAGTACCCACCCGCCGCCAACCGGCCGGGTGGGTTTTTTCATTTAACGTTTCAATTTATGAACGGAACTTCCCCAGGAGGAAATAAGAAATGTCACTTCGCATCAACGATATTGCTCCCGACTTCACCGCCGAGACTACCAAGGGTCCGATCCAGTTCCATCAATGGATTGGCGACAGTTGGGCGGTACTCTTCTCCCATCCCAAGGACTTCACGCCTGTTTGCACCACAGAACTGGGAGCTGTGGCCGGCCTGGAAAAGCAATTCGCCGAACGCGGCGCAAAGGTGATTGGCCTTAGCGTCGATCCTGTTTCCAGCCACAGTAAGTGGGCATCGGACATTCAGGATGTTGGAGGCCATCCAGTCAACTATCCACTCATTGGTGACCCGGAACTGAAGGTCGCGAAACTCTACGACATGCTTCCGGCTGACGCTGGCGATAGCTCTGAAGGCCGCACGCCCGCGCTCAATGCTCCCGTGCGCACAGTCTTCGTCATTGGACCGGACAAGCGTATTAAGCTCACCTTGGCTTATCCCATGGCCACAGGCCGCAACTTTGACGAGATCATTCGCGTACTTGATTCGATCCAGTTGACCGTGAAGCATCGCGTAGCGACCCCAGCGAACTGGAAACAGGGCGATGACGTCATCATCACCGGTGCCGTCTCCAACGAGGAAGCCGACAAGATATTTCCCGGCTACAAGACAGTGAAGCCATACTTGCGTACGACAGCGCAACCACAGTAAGTACGCCTCTGAAAACTAGGCCTACGCGTGTCTTCCGCAGTACTTTCACCGCGTTATGGCATGAAGAGATCAATCGGGAGTGGAATGAAATTCCCCGGATAGCCGGGGTGCAGCCGAGGCCCAGTGTAAGCGTTCGGAGATTCCATCTGGATCAGCAGTGGCTCAGCGCTGAACGATGAGTTCATGGACCATGCAGGTGGTGTAAGGTCAGAGAGCGGCAAGCGGGTCTACCGATCGATTCTCGAGAAGCGCCGGATCGTGGAGTTGACCCTTCAGGCTGGGGCAAGCGTGGCGAAGGTGGCGCTGGCTGAAGGCGTGAACTCGCATCAGGTGTTTGATTGGCGGCGAGCCTATCTCAAGGGTAAGTTGGAGCCGAAGGGTCGGAAGTCTGCCGCGTTGTTGCCCGTGGTTCTTTCCCCGGAGGAAGCCAGCGCCGTTACTGTGGATGCGGCCGTCACAGAGAAGCATTCGATCCAGCCCATGGCGGCGATGCCGGGCGGCGCCATCCATATCGAGTTGTCCGGGCGCGTGAAGATTCGCGTGGAAAGCGGCGTGGATGCGGCATTATTGCGGGCGGTGTTGGAGAGCCTGCGGCCGTGATCGACCTGCGCACAGGAACCAGGATCTGGATCGCCGCCGGCGTGACCGACATGCGGCGAGGCTTTTATGGGTTAAGCGCCCAGGTGCAGACGGTGCTCAACGCGCAGCCTTACTCCGGCCACGTGTTTGTCTTCCGCGGCCGGCGCGGCGACCAGATCAAGTTGTTGTGGTTCGATGGCGATGGGCTATGTTTGTTTTCGAAGCGCCTGGAACGCGGACGCTTTGTGTGGCCGAAGGCAGACTCGGGAACGGTGGCGCTGAGCCGCGCCCAGTTGTCGATGCTTCTTGAAGGCATCGATTGGCGCCGCCCCGAGCGCACCTTTGCGCCGCCCCCGGCGGTTTAGCCGAAGCATAATAATCACCTGTATTCATGCGGGTTTTAGCGCTTCTTTCCACAGCGCGTCATGGCATACTCAAGGCGTGATGTCGAACGCGCTTCCCGATCTCGACCAACTAGACAACGATGCCTTGAAGGCGCTGGCCATCGAGCTGCAGATGGAGTTGCGGCAACAACGCGGGACTGCAGCTCAACAAGAGGCAGAGCTGGCCGCTCTCGAAGCCGAGTTCGCCACACAGCGCGAGAAGCTCGCAGAACAGAGCGAGGAACTGCGCACACGTAGCGACCAGGTCGAACATCTAAACCTGCCGGTCGAGAAGCTGCGGCGCACGATTTTCGGTAAGAAGAGCGAGAAGATCGTGGTTCAGTTGGAGCAGTTCGAACTGGAACTGGAAGAGCTGGAGACGGCACAAGCTGCGGCGGAAACGATTGCCGACGGGGTTCGTCCCGAAGCGGCGCCCAGGGCGCAGCCCAGGCGCAAGCCTTTGCCGGCGCATCTGCCGCGCCAGGCCGTCACGCATGCTCCCGAACACGAGTGCTGCCCGGATTGCGGCGGATCTCTGAAGCAGTTCGGCGAAGATGTCAGCGAGCAACTGGAGTACGTTCCTGAGAGCTTCAAGGTGATTCGCCACGTGCGGCCCAAGTTCGCCTGCGCGGCCTGCGAGCGCGTGGTCGAAGCTCCGGCGCCTTCGCGGCCCATCGAGCGCGGATTGGCCGGGCCGGCGCTATTGGCGCATGTGCTGGTTTCGAAGTATTGCGACCACCAACCTCTCTATCGCCAGTCGGAGATTTATGCGCGGCAGGGCGTGGAGATCGAGCGCTCCACGCTGGCCGGATGGGTAGGCGCTTCGAGCGCACTACTTGATCCTCTGGTTGACTCGCTACGCGAGCATGTCCTGGCAGGACGCAAGATCCATGCCGACGATACACCCATGCCGGTGCTGGCACCGGGCACAGGCAAGACCAAAACCGGCCGCCTGTGGACTTACGTCCGCGATGATCGGCCGACTGGGGATAAAACCGCCCCGGCGGTGTGGTTTGCTTACTCGAAAGACCGCAAGGGCGAGCATCCGCGCCTGCACTTGAAGAACTTCAAGGGCGCTTTGCAAGCCGATGCCTACTCGGGCTTCCACCATCTTTACGAGGGCGGCGCCATCTACGAAGTGGCGTGTTGGGCGCACGCCCGGCGCAAGTTCTACGAGATCCACTCCGCTCATCCTTCGCCGATCACAACCGAAGCGCTCGACCGCATCGGCGCACTGTATGGCTTCGAAGAAGAGATTCGCGGCAAACCCGTCGAGATCAGACACGAGGTTCGCCAGTCCCGCGCACGGCCCTTGCTCGATGACTTCCGAACGTGGATGGAAAAATCGCTGCGCCAGCTTTCGCCCAAAAGCGAAACCGCAGCTGCCATCCGCTATGCACTCCCGCGCTGGCGGGCGCTCACGCGCTACATCGATGACGGGCTGCTGGAGATCGATAACAACCCGGCGGAACGCGCGCTTCGCTGTGTGGCTTTAGGACGGAAGAATTATCTTTTTGCCGGCGCCGATTCCGGCGGCGAGCGGGCCGCCGCCATCTACTCGCTGATCGGAACGGCCAAACTCAACGGCCTCGATCCGGAACTCTACCTGCGCAAAGTGCTGGCCCAGATCGCCGACCACCCCATCAACCGCATCGCCGAGTTGCTGCCCTGGAACCTGGCCGACACGCTCCAGTCCGTCTCTCAGGCCGCCTGAAAACCACCAAGCACCGGTGCTTGAAGTGTCCACTTGAAAACATGTGGACACTTCGTTGCTCCTGCAAAAGTCTCCCACACTACCGGAGTCCGCGCCAGATGGAAGCTTCGGACGCTTACGGCCCAGTCTCTGTCGAGGCTCTGCAATCGCCACCCAGCGAGCTTCGCCCAGCCTCGGCCGGCGCGTCGGCGGCCACGCGAGAAAGGTTCCAGCGCTCATAGTCAATTCCCCTTTCCTTCGTCCAAATCGTATTCCAAAATGGACGGATTCTGGGGTCAGGTCAGCTCTCAGCAGCGACAACTGGATTGGAATCGTCCGTGCCGTTGCTTTTCTCCTTAAAACACTATTAGCCGGCAAGATCTGGAGCAATCAGCGTGCACTCTCGCAATCCACTTGCGCGAGGCTCTGCTACCACTCATGATGTTAGCCAGAGATGGCCGTCAGGATCGCGAAAGCGTCCCAGCTGTGGCGCGTGCTTGGCCCAGAGACATCCTTTCCAAGTCAGCTTCCGATATTAGGGCGGGTCACTCATCGAGGCAATCGGGGATTCAGTTTGGAGGCATTTCGCCTCGGTTGATCATTGACCAGTTCTTCGGTTTGGGAGGGGCACCGCACTACTCCCACAGTTGGTAACCCATCGCTTAACCACAACCTGCCATGTGGCATCAAAGCTTAGACTGGCTGCCCTTCTCGCAATCTGTCGAACTCGATGACCAGATCACGGATTCGGCCCTCGGTGATCAACTGTCGTGGAGAACGTCCAGCAAATGCCTCGAGTTGAGTTGATAGCCAATCTTTCTCCGTAGGGGCAACGACGTAATCATCCATCCGCGGGAGCAATTCGCGCAGGTCTTTTGTTCTCTTGGCCATCTGGCTGGTTCCCTTTCCGGCCTCCCAATTTTGCAAAGTTCGCGCGGTCACGTTCAGGGCTTTCGCCAGTTGCGCCTGGCTGAGTCCGAGCCTTTGTCTCGCCTCGGAGAGGGCGAAGTCGTCACTTTCGCTTCTGTCTTGTTGAGTGCGGGTCTGGATGTTCCGCGCTTTTAGCAGCTGTCTCAAGTGTGGCCAATTGAAAGCCCACTCCGCCTCATCGAACTTCCGACGTCCGACCATTGTTCCCACTCGGAATGCGAAATCCGAAGAATGACGCGGCGTGTAGACCAGCAGCCCGACACTCTGCAATGTCGTAGCGCGACCAGTGCGTTCTCGACTGTAGTGTCCTGTTCAGGGTTCGACAGATACAGAACGCTCACAGTGGCCTTTGCGAGGGCTGTCATTTCGTTGCACGGGACGGTCTGGAATTTCGGTGAGTACGGAGCGAAAAGACATTTCGCTTCCGCCAACGACTTTTGCGGAGCCCAGACGACCAGTTCTATAGATCCGATTGCGGTCTGCATTTTCTGCCTCCGAATCCCTTCATCTGAATATTTTCGCACCATACGAAAATATTGATCGTTTTTTCGGAAGGCGGTTCTTCAGAGTGACGGATCGAGATTCAGATCTACTTAATTCTAAACGGCTTATGCGTGGCAATTTTCTTCGCTATTTCTATGCTTTTCGTGTGTAAATCATTGAAAATAAACGTGTTATTGGTGGAGGCGGCGGGAGTCGAACCGGACATCGGTGTTGAAAACGCTCAACTTATTGATTCTGGGAATGCCTGAATTGGCATGAATACCAAGATTGCCAAATCTACTGTACGGTCACTGTACGGTGATTTCCCAGAATTCCCACAACGCCCAAACTCCACCTTCGGACGGCCCCTTTTGGCGAAAAGAGCATTCTGAAGTGCGTTTGTAGTATTTCATAGATTCTGCTCAGGGAGTCTTTTTAGTCTTGTCCAATACAAGATGAGCCTGAAGGAAGACTTTGATTCCAATACAAGATGAGCCTGAAGGGGCGGTCATGCTGGGTAGTGAACATCCGCATGGTTCAAGCAACAGAGTTGAGTTTGGAAGCGATTGGCCGTTTCGTGACATGCAGCGAGGAGATCCGGTTTGAGGCCGAGGACCGTCAGCAGCTCTATGTCTGGGTGGAACGGGTTCTGGTGGGGCAGCAATACGCGCGGTTGGGGAAGGCGGCGCGAGGTCTGGTGCGGCGCTACATCGAGAAGATGACCGGGCTGAGCCGTGCGCAGGTCACGCGGCTGATCGCCGGCTACACAGCCAGCGGGCGCGTCCGGGTGACGGTCCATCGGCGACGGCGTTTCGCGCAACTCTACACACGGTCCGACATCGAGTTGCTGGCCTCGGTCGACGAAGCGCACGAGACGCTCAGCGGCCCGGCAACACGGCGTATCCTGGAGCGAGAGTTCGATGTCTACAAGCGGCCGGAGTACGCGCGTCTGGCTACGATTTCCGTCGCTCATTTGTACAACCTGCGCCACCACCAGCGCTACCGCGAGCGGCTGTTGAACTACACCAGGACGCGGCCCACGACGGTATCGATCGGCGAGCGGCGCAAGCCTCAGCCACAGGGCCAGCCCGGATTCCTGCGTCTGGATACGGTGCATCAGGGCGATCAGCCGAACGGCGGGGAGAAGGGCGTCTATCACATCAACGCCGTCGATGAGGTCACGCAGTGGCAGGTGACCGGCGCAACGCCGCGCATCTCGGAGGCCTATCTACAGCCGGTTTTAGAGCACATGCTGCGTCAGTTTCCTTTTCGCATCCTCGGCTTCCACACCGACAACGGCTCGGAGTTCATCAACAAAACGGTCGCCCAACTGCTCGATAAACTGCGCGTCGAACAGACCAAGAGCCGGCCTCGGCAGAGCGGCGACAACGGCCTGGTGGAGACCAAGAACGGCGCGGTTATCCGCAAACACATCGGCTATGGATACATCGATGCCGGCCACGCAGACCGCATCAACAGCTTCTATCGTGAGTTTCTGAATCCCTACCTGAACTATCATCGCCCCTGTGCTCAGGCGGACGTGAAGATCGACGAGAAAGGGCGCAAGCGTGTAAGTTACAAGCGCTATCAGACGCCGCTCGAAACCCTGCTGGCGCTCGACAAGCCGGCTCGGTACCTGCGCAAGGGACTCAGCATCAACACCCTCAAGCACATCGCCGCCGCGCTCAGCGACACCGAAGCCGCGCGCCGCATGCAACAGGCAAAGGCCAGGCTTTTCGATCAACTTCGGCGCAGTGCCTGAACGCCGGCCTTGCAACCGGCGGCGGCCAGCGCGCGCGTCGGATAGGACCCTTGCCGATTCGCGCGAGGGGAGGGTGGGCGCGCTCGATCGGCAACCCATCCGACGCGCGCGCTAACATGAGTTCAATCGCTAAACGAAAGGAAAACCCCGCTTCGCCTACCCTTCGCTTCCTTCAGGCTCATCTTTCGATTGGAAAAGACTTTTTTTGTCGGACGTGAGTCGCTCAATCTTGCGCCTCCAACTCCTGTCGGTCCTGATGACCTGCCGTGAGGAGACAGAGGAAAATGACCTACTTCATGAGCGATCATGAAGAGCTTCCGGCCTGGCTCTCGGATTCCGGGCCTAACAAGAATTCTGCCGGACATGAGGTTCTCAATCGTTTGATCGATGCGACCGCGGTAGCCAGCGCTTAGGATCGTGTGCGAACGACGCGGTCTGCTCGGGTTTGGAGCAAGCTGAGCGAGGTTAGAGTTTGCAGGAGTAGATGGACAATGCCTTTGATCGACTTGCCGCCAGGACTCGCGGGCATCGCCGCAGGTTTTGCGTTTCGCCCCGAGATAGCCCGACCTATGCAGGAGCTCGCTCATGTGCTTATGTCTTCACAGAGCCCAGTGAGCTGCGGCGAGCGGGAACTGATTGCGACGTTTGTCTCGGCACGAAACGGTTGCTACTACTGTGAGCAAAGCCACGGCGCTACAGCGGCGTGCCACCTGGGTGGAAATGCATCGTTGGTCGAAGCGGTGAAACAGGATTCCCAATCGGCCGCGATCTCACCCAAATTGAGAGCCCTTCTAACTATCGCGGGGAAAGTCCAGGAAGATGGCAAGAAGCTCACTTCCGAAGATGTGGAGTGTGCGCGCAATTTCGGCGCTACCGACCGCGAAATCCATGACACTGTTCTAATCGCCGCCGCGTTCTGCATGTATAACCGCTATGTCGACGGATTGGGGACATGGCAACCGGTCGATCCAGCGTTCTATGCAGAGATGGGGCGTTACGACGCGACACACGGCTATTTGCCAATCGATTCGGAGTGCAATGCCAAATCCGCTCAGAATTGAGTGTTCTCCATGGTTGACCGGACGAATTGCGCCCGCGTTGGAGAGAATCTGCTCTCGCAGGTAATTTGAGATGAGGAGGCCGAAGCACTCCATGAATCGACAGCAACTCCATGTCGGTCATATTTCGCAGATTGAAGCCATTGGGCAGTCGCTCGCAGGCGTAGCACCCACGGCCACACCTGCGATGGTAGTGCCTCTCGTGTTGCTGACCTCGGGCTCGTCCGCATGGATGACATTTCTGATCGCAACTGCAGGGATGCTTTGCATGAGCCGCCAAATCAACCTGTTCGCGCGCCGGACCGCGTCGCCGGGCTCTCTTTATTCCTATGTGCGGGGAACCTTGGGGGCGCGTCCAAGCCTGATCGCCGCATGGGCTCTATTGATAGCCTATCTTGCGACTGGCTCCGCCGCCGCCGCAGGGTTTGCCGTGTACGCGCTCCCGTTGCTGAATCTCGATGGGTTCCAGCGAAGCGGAACTGGTATGATCGCAGCGATTGGCGTTGTCGCCATCGCATCTTTCCTCGCCTATCGGGGTGTCCGGCTTTCCATGCGGGTCATGCTTGTGGTAGAGGTGTGTTCGATTGCGCTGATTCTGCTGTTGTTTTCGCTTCCGGGTCCGGCCAGCATCTGGCGCGTCGACTACCGGCAATTCGTGATTTCGCATGACACGCCAATGCTGATTGGAAGGGGTTTGACACTAGCTATATTCAGCTTGGTTGGGTTCGAGAGCGCGACTGCCTTAGGAAACGAAGTAAAATCGCCATTTGAGTCGATTCCAAGAGCGGTCTGGATCACCACCCTGGCCTCTGGGTTGCTTTTTGCGGTGTCGGCATACGCCGAGTTCATTGCTTTCCCCGGCAACAGTGGCGCTTTGCAAGAGAATGCGGCTCCGCTTCAGGTTCTCGCGCACCTTAGGGGGTTGCCAGTCCTGGCGCCTGCGCTCTCATTGGGATCCGCATTCAGTTTTTTCGCGTGTATTCTCGCGTGTTGCACATCTGCGGCACGCATGATATTTCAGATGAGTCGCGATGGCGCGTTTTCCTTCGCTTTCGGCAGCGCCCATGTTCGGCATAGGACGCCCCACATCGCGGTGGCCCTCGTGGGTATCCTTGAGGTTGCTCAAATCCTCGCTCTTACGACATCGCACGTCGGGCTGTTCGATGTCTATGGCTTGCTTGGATCGCTCGCAACTTGCGGGTTTCTCACTGGATACATGATGCTCCTATGGGCATCCGTCGTTCTGTCAATTCGGACGTCGAACTTCTCAATATCTTCGGTCTTTTCGGTTTCTGGCGCGGGTTTGGTAATTCTGCTCTCGGTCTGGGGAACGGTGTCGGAGAACTCTCAGACGGAATACTCGCGGCTGCCTGCGGTTTTTGCCGCACTCTTATTGTTCGGGATTGGTCTATCAACTCTGTTCGCCAATCCTCGCTCCGCTCAAACCTTTTAGGTATTTCAACATCGCCGTTCCAACTGGAAGCCATTGTAGGCGCGCCGTTGTAAATCTCCATCGACTGGACGTAGAAGAACAGAGCAGCTCCGGCCCACTTTGTGCGCGGGCAACTCAGACCCGACGTATCTCTTGGCTCGCCAATTCATTGCGACGGTTGACCGCGCTACACTAACAATCTTGCTGGCAGAAAAGACCGGCAGTCCACCAGGACCTGCACCTCTTTCAGTGAACTTCCGCCCTCCGCGCCGCCAACCATACATCTTCAGCAGGGATGTCCTTTGTCCAGGCCATGCGGAGCAAAGTCTTCTGGATACTCATGCCGTCAATTCTGCCCTACGCACTTAACGCCAACATCACCATTGCAGATCTCTCCGCCATTCTGATCGGTTACGGCGTGGCATCTCATAGTGCCGCCACTGCGCTTTCAGTCCAGGGACATCCGGGATTGTGGGCCGGAACGTGACTGGCCACTTGCTCGACTGGTGTTTTGCGCCGCGGGTCTCGATGTGCACGCTCTTGGCCTGGGGCGGCACCCTCACACTGCTGGCGCACACGCACTCGGCGATAGCTGCCGGCATCTCTGCCTCTGCTCTGCTGGGCTTCGGCCTGAGCAGTGAGGCGGACGTGACGCCTGATCTGATTGCGCGCTACTGCGTGCTGAAGAATTTCTCCATTCTCTATGGCCTGAGTTGGATCGCCTATGCGTTCGGCGCGGCGATCGGGCCTGTGATCGTTGGGAGTTCATTCGACCGCGCCGGGGTCTCAGATCAGCTTCATCAAGCAGTTTTCTCTGCCTTACAGGGCCGGTGTGTTTCTCACTCACTTCCTGCCGCAATACGACCAACAGCCAGTCGTTGAAACGAACCTCGAAATGCTCGCGGCCTCGGCTACCGAAGAGTGATTCAAGAGAGATCTCTACGTGTCCCGCTTAATTTGAAACGAATCACGGTTTGCTTCCTTGCGCGGAGGTTACGGAAAATGCCGCCGACGAACCAGATAGTTGTGATGCAACTCACAATTCTGTCTCGTACTTACGGTGGACCCCGCTCTCAATCATTGTCCCGATGCGCTCGCCTGAACTGCAGCATACACTCCAGATATTCCCCAGACTAATTGCTGCAGAGTATGCGTGCAGGATTCATCTTGCCGTACGCTCTCTCGCAGATTATTCGCTGGTCTTTGCGGCCAGCAAAGTCTGGTTGCAGATTTGTTTTGCCTTGATCCATGGCAAAACTTCCGACTATTCAGAAGAACCGAGCTGAGGAACGTTGAGACTATGCGAACTGTTTTTCCGCCCAACACTTCGCATGGGTTCATTAAATATTCAGGGAGCCACTCTGAATGCTTCGCCGTTCTGACTCCATCAATGGGACGGAGCGGCAGTCAATCAAATTGTCGAAGACGTTGGAGCGATCGGTTCGTACGCTACTTGGTAATTCAATCGCAAGACGAAGCCGTGCTTCTGCCGCATCATAAGTGCGCAGAACCGGAACAAGAGGCCCGGTCTGGCGCACAGTGTATGCGCCTTCCAAGGATACCAGTCTTCACCCGCGGGCCTTCTCTTAACATGCAGTGCTTCATTGAAGGAGAGCCATGATTCGTAAAATCGTGTTCGTTGTTCTTTGTCTGTTGATAATCCCAATCACAATCCACGCTCAAAGTGCAACCGCCTCTTTGAGAGGCGTCGTGACGGATACAACCAAGGCTGTTGTGCCGGGCGCTGAAGTCGTGATTACTTCGGTCGGCACAAATCAACAGCACGTAGAGCGAACCGACGGCCATGGTGAGTTCTCCTTTCAGGAACTGTTCATCGGCGACTACCGGGTCGAAGTGCGGTCTCCAGGGTTCGCAGCATGGGTCAACTCGGGGATACACCTGGATGTTGGAAACCAGTCTCAGATTGCCGTGCAGCTTGTTCCCGCCACTCACCAGGAGACCGTCGAGGTGAGCGCTGAGGCCGCTGGGCTGCAAACCAATGAGATCGCGCAAGGCGCCGTGGTCAGCGAAACCGAGATTGCAAGTCTGCCGCTCAACGGGCGCAACTTCTCCCAGCTCGGCATCCTCCAGCCCGGAGTGCGTCCAACCTCCTCGGGATTGACGGTGCAGAACACCTTCCGGCGGATTGGACAAAATTATGAAGTCAACGGCATGCGTCCGGAGTCCAATACCTTCCTCGTGGACGGCATGCGCAACATCAACCGCATGGACGGTGGCTACGCCTACCGGCCGCCAGCCGATTCGATGGCCGAATTCCGCATTCTGACCACCACCGCGCCCGCGGAGTTCGGTGGAACCGACGGCGGCATCACCACCATCGTCACCCGTTCAGGAACCAATCAGATCCACGGAACGCTCTATGAGTTCCTGCGCAACGACGCGCTCAATGCCAACAACTACTTCGCGCCGCGCATGGAAGAGCTAAAGCAGAACCAGTACGGCGGCACCATCGGCGGCCCCCTGGTGCATAACCGCGCCTACTTCTTCACATACTACGAAGGTCTCCGCGAAAATCAGGACATCACCCATGGCGTGGTGGTGCCGACGATGGCAGAACGCAAGGGCGACTTCTCCGCCGACGCGCCCATTCTTCTAAATGGCACGCTAAAACCGTTCGGCAACGATCTTTCCAGCCAGATCAGCCCCATCACAGCCAAGTACTTTCAGTTCTTTCCCGTTCCCAACACGCAAGAGAATCCGCACCTGGCCCAAACCACAAACCTGAGCCAGTTAGACAGCGACCAGGGCGGCGCAAAAGCCGACTGGTTGCCGCGCAGCGCGGATGTCTTGAGCGCGCGTTACAGCTACTCCACGATGGGACTCCACAGTCCGTATTCCGAGCTCGGCGCCGATGTCCCAGGCTTTCCCGTCGGCTACTTCTCCAACACCCACCTGGGCGGACTCACAGAAACGCACACCTTTTCTCCGCACACCGTACTGACTGCCAATGTCAGCCTCTTCCAGAGCCACATCGTTTTGGACAAGCGATTCTCCGGCTTCAGTCCTCAGGCTTTCGGCTTCGGATACGCCTCCACATGGGCAACGGCAACCGGCGCGCCGCTGATCATGACCCAGGGCTACTCCAACGTGGGCGACCCGGTCATCAACCCGCGCGACAGCACACAGAACGACTATGCTTTCAGCGCCAACCTGGCCCACACGCAGGGCAAACATGTCACCAGCTACGGGGGCCAGTTCCGCCGCACCCAGCTCAACGGGTACCAGGCCAACTTCGCCTCGGGAACCTTTTCCTTTACCACCCAGGGCTATACCAACAACTCGATGGCTAACTTCCTGCTCGGCAAGCCGGATATATTCACCCAGGCTGGGGGCGACTTCACGCGCAGTCTGCGCGGCTGGGAGTTGGGCGCCTACGCACAGGATGAGTTCCGCATCAGCTCGACGCTTACGCTGAACTACGGCGTGCGCTACGAGATCACGACGCCGTTCCGGGACATCCACAATCGCATGATGGAATTTGCGCCGGGCCGCCAATCCACCGTGTATCCCAACGCTCCAACCGGCCTTCTGTTTCCCGGCGACTCCGGTGTATCCGACACCATTGCCCCCGTCTTCAAAAGTGATTGGGCGCCCCGTGTCGGCTTTGCATGGGATCCGTTTCGGAATAGCCGCACCGTGATCCGTTCAGCCTATGGCATCTTCTACGACGAACTGCTGAACGGCGTGGGCATGCCGTTCCGCGCCACCAGCTCCGCGCTCCCACAAACGGTCGTCCGCACTCTTACCGGATACACAAAGATCAACTACGCCAACCCGCTCGGTACTGTAACCACCCCGTTTGCTCCTGGCCAGTTTGCTCTGCCCGCGTCCACCTTCACCATCGATCAAGGCCTGCTGCCTCCTTATGCGCAGGACTGGAACTTTACCATCGACCAGAGCCTGGGTAAGCAGAACCTGTCTGTCGGATACATCGGGTCCAAAGGCACTCGCCTGCCGCGCTTGGTCGAAGCAAATCCGGCAATCTATCAACCCGGTGCAACCTTCGCGAACTCCGGGCGGCGCCGCATCTACTCCGGCTGCACGCTGACGACCGGCACCTGCACGCTGGGCACGGCAGGGCTGGTGGAAGGAAATGCGAACTCAACCTTCCACTCCGCACAGGTCTCACTAACTCGGCGTGGCACGCCGGACCTGAACTACACACTGGCCTACACCTTCTCGAAGAATCTGGACTACTCATCAAGCCTTCATATGTCCGGTCCGGCTCCCTGGATGGTGCTGGGAGAGCTTGACATCCCACAGAACAACCAGGATCTGAAAGCGGAACATGGACGCTCGCTCTTCGATTCGCGTCATCGTTTTGCTGGCAGCGTGACCTATGTGATTCCCTTTGCGCGCGGCATCACGGGTCCATCTCGCGTTCTGCTGGATGGCTGGCAATTGAGTGCCTTGCTGGCCGTGAATTCCAGCACGCCTTTTACTGTCTATGACTCGGCGAATGTTTCGTTGCAGGCACCGCATCCTGGAGTTTCCGGTATGTTTGGAGACAGGCCCAACGTCGCCGGCAATCCGAACAAGGGAGCGCCGCACAAGGTCTCGCAATGGGTTTCGCCTACGGCATTTCAACGGCTCGATCCGGTTGCCGATGCCGGGAAGTTCGGCAACGAAGGGCGGAACAGCGTTGATGGCCCGGCTTATGGGAGTCTGGACGCTTCACTCGACAAGAGCTTCGCCTTCAAAGAGAAGACAAAAATTCAGTTCCGGGCGGAGGCCTTCAACGTGACAAACCATGTCAACCTGATCCCGCCTGTTTTCGACATGAACTCGCCCGCCTTCGGGCAAATCACTGAAGCGCAGGCCCCGCGTGTGCTTCAGTTCGCTTTGAAGTTTGTACGGTGAACTCGTCTTCAAAGAAAGGAATCACTATGAAAAGCAATCCAATTTACGCATTCTTCTTGCTTGCATTCGCTTCTGCCTGTCTGGCTCAGACGCCGAGCAATTCAGCTTCTCAAAGCAATCTCGCTCCTCATCCCTCGGTTCTCGGAGAGACCGACAATCCGCTCACGTTTCATGCGCTCGTATTCAGGCTCAACAACAGCTTTCAAGCAGTCTCCAAGGCACGGGACAGCCGTGGTTATGTCCTGGATAAATCGTTGCTCAAGACACACAGCGCAAACCTAGGCGCGCTGAAGAAATCGATGCGGGGCAAAAGAGGAAAGTCGCTGGTTGCGTCTCCGTCCCAACGTCGCGAACCGAAGGCCGAGCTGAGAGCATTAGACGACTCATTCGATCAGTTTGTTCTGGCTCACGATAGCCTCAACAATCCTGAAGTAGTCGTCTACATGAATGTCAAAGAGTCGTTCTCAGCGCATGACGTGGCCTTAAGGCGCCTCAATCAGTTGATCAATGACATGGAAAAGACTTCGTAGCCGGTGGACTGCAGGTAGGGCGTAGCGATTCACATGAATATCAACTGTCGTTTCAAACTTATCGGGCAGGCTAAACCAGTCTGACGCAAAACGGCGGCATATGCCGCATTGTCCTTGCCTTTGGTGCAGGAATGCAGGTGGCCATAAGTACCCATCACGCCACCAATCACAACCTGGTGTTCATGGCGCGCTATCTGTTCTAGTGCCGCGAGCACAAGGTTCGCAGTTTATCTGGGCCGTCGTGTGTAGTTGCTGCTCATGGAGATTTTTGGATGAAAGATCTTGCAAAAATTATGACGATTGCCGCTCCGCTTGCGCTGGTTCTGGTTTGCGGTTTTACGATCGAACCGGCACAAAGCCCCGCAACGGATATCATCGTCACTGCCGCGCCAGTCTATGATCCGTTGGCGGCGTTGCGCGGAGAGGATCGCTTTCCCAACGGCGCGCAATTGCTCGTGGTTCATGCTGGCCCGGATTCCAAACCGGAGCCGCTGGTGACGGGCTTTGCGGATACCGCGGACGCTAACATTTCCTTCGATGCGAAATCGGTACTCTTCGCGGGTAAACAGAACTCCGGCGATCCATGGCAGGTATGGGAACTGACGTTTGCAGACCATTCGCTGCGTAAGATCGTCGCGGATGCAAATGACGACATTCGCCCGCTCTACCTGCCTGGCGACCGCCTGGTCTATGCCCACCGCACTGACAAAGGCTATCGACTTGAAGCGGCGCAATTGGACGGCTCCGCAGTCCAGCCAATCAGTTTCATACCCGCCAGCGCGATACCTGTGTCGGTGCTGAAGGATGGACGCATTCTCTTTGAAGCTGGATTTCCCTTGGGCTCCAGATCGACGCCGGAACTCTATCTGGTTTACTCGGATGGAAGCGGAGTTGAATCCTACCGATGCGATCATGGCACAGCGCGCTGGGGAGGAACAGAGTTAGCCTCTGGCGATGTGGTGTTCACGCATGGCACAACCCTCGCTCGCTTTACATCGCCTCTGGCGACAGAGGAGCGCATCGTCGTTCCGCGCGGCGAGTATGCAGGAGCCGTTGCCGAGACAGCATCTGGGGAATGGCTGATGAGTGCGCGAGCTGGCGCTGGAACACACTACGCATTGAAGCAGTGGAAACCGGGCGCGGCGGCGCTGCAGACATTGCTGGCCAAGAGCGGCGAGGATATTGTCGAGCCAGCTCTTGTCGCGGCGCGCTCAACGCCCAAACGTCACCCCTCCGGTCTGCACGGCTGGAGCTACGCCAATTTGCTTGCGCTTGATGCGCGGCTCGCTCGCGAAGGCGATCTTCGCGTTGCGCCTGCGTCGGTGCGGCTGGAAACGCAGGACACTCAAGGCCGCGCCGTTGTTACGGGCACTGCTCGGGTGGAGGCGGATGGTTCCTTTTTTGTAAAAGTGCCCGCTGACCAGCCGATTCGCTTTGCATTGCTCGATAAAAACGGTGCCATGCTGCGACAGGAGCACGGATGGTTCTGGATTCGCCGCGGAGAACAGCGCTACTGCACAGGCTGCCACACGGGGCCAGAGCGCACATCGGAGAATCGCTTGCCGTCAGTGCTGCAACGCTCTACAACGCCTGTCGATCTTACCGGCGTGAAGGAGCCACGCGAGGCGCAACACGGAACGCCAGGAGGCAACTGAAATGAATTTCCGCTTTCTTCTTCTAATCGGTGCAGTCTCGATCTCCGCCGCGCAAACTGCTCCGATTGCTCAACCCACTCATGGCGCGCAAGCACCGTCTGCCCCACCGCAAGCGGCGCCAGTGATTCGCTTTGAAGATGCAAGCGATAAGGCTGGCATCAACTTCACACATAGTTTTGGGTCGCGTCAGATGGGCTCTCTTCTTGAAGATACCGGCGCCGGCTGCGTGTGGCTCGACTACAACAACTCCGGCCTGGAGTCGCTCTATGTTTTGAACGGACGTCCTTTGGACGATTCGATGCATCCGTTTCCGCTGAAGGTGAAGCCGGCAACGCCACCGCACAATCACCTCTATCGCAACAACGGCGACGGAACCTTTACCGAGGTGACGGAGAGCGCTGGGCTCGATCCCGATATGTATGGAATGGCCGTGACGGCGGCGGATTTTGACAACGACGGCTTTGTCGACCTGCTGGTGACTGGATACGGCAAAACGATTCTTTATCACAACGACGGCAACGGCCACTTTACCGATGTGACGGCCAAGGCCGGCATCAAGGTGGACGGCTGGGCGATCTCTTCGACGTGGCTGGATTACGACAAGGATGGCTGCGTCGATCTGTTCGTGGGCCGTTACGTCAAGTTCGATCCCACCTATCGCGCCTTTTATGCGCCGACCAATTATCCGGGACCGCTGGATTACGAGGGCGAGACCAACAAACTCTATCACAACAACTGCAACGGGACATTTACCGATGTTACGGACAAGTCGGGCATCGGCGCCTATGTAGGCCGGACGATGGGCGTGACGGCAGCGGATTTCGATAACGATGGCTGGGACGACATCTATATTTCCAACGACCGTACGGAGAACTTCCTCTTCCACAACAAGCATGACGGAACCTTTGAAGAGATAGGCAGCGAAACGAACACGGCCTATGGTCAGAATGGCGAATCGACTTCGTCGATGGGGCCGGTCTTTGCCGATCTCGAAGGCACGGGATGGCTGGATCTGTGGGTGACCGACGGGCGCTACAACAGGTTGTTGCATAACACGGGAAAGATGAGTTTTGAAGATCTCGGCGTGGAGAACGGTGTTTCCCAGGCAAACGCGCAATACGCGAGCTGGGGCACGGGCATATACGACTTCGACAACAACGGCCAGCTCGACATCCTAATTTTTCACGGTGGGCTGGTTCACCTGATCCCGCAAGAGCACACGCTACTTCGTGGGCTTGGGAACGGGAAGTTCGCGGACGTTTCGCGCGAGGCCGGCCCGGTGCTGAGCGTGCGCACCACGGCGCGCGGCGCATGTTTCGCCGACTACGAAAACAACGGGAAAGTAGATGCTTTCGTCGTGAATCTGGGATCGAAGGGAACGCTGCTGCATAATGTTTCGACGAATACAGGCCACTGGATTGCGATCAAGCTGAAGGGAACAAAGAGCAATCGCGACGGTATTGGCGCCCGTATTGAAGTTATTGCCAGGGGCAAGCGTCAGATGGCGGAGCGCGTGGCTGGATCGGGCTATTTGTCGCAGAACGATGAGCGTTTGCACTTCGGTTTGGGCGCTGCAAAGACAGTGGACAAACTCATTGTTCATTGGCCCAGCGGGCGCGAGCAGACGCTGGAAAACCTGACCGTGGATCGCGTGCTTACTGTGGAGGAGCCTAAATGAACCGGCAAGCGCAAGATGGATTTCGTTTTGGAGTATGTGCCGGATTTGTCGCCGTGGGTGTGGCCTTGCTCTCGACCGCACTATGGACCGGCAGAGCTGTTCACGCAGCCGCGAAGCCTGACACACAGTCTGACACGAGCGTGACACAGGATTATACTTCGCCGCTTGAGGTATTGCTTTCTCCGGACGGCGCGCGGCTTTATATTCTTTGCCAGCAAAGTAACGAAGTGCGCGTGCTGAATGCGACAAGCTTCGCGGTGATTAAGAACATTGCAGTAGGCCGTACGCCGCGTGGATTCTCGCTCTCTTCCAAGGGCGACCGTTTGTTTGTGACGAATGCCTGGGACGACACGCTCTCGGTGATCGATACCAGGACACTGACAGTCGTTCACACATGGCCGGTGGGCGCGGAGCCGTCGAGCGTTGTGGAGGATCTGCCGGGCAAGCGGCTTTTTGTTGCGAACCGCATTAGCAGCGACATCGCTGTACTGGATGCGCAGACCGGCGCGGAAGAGAAGCGCCTGCTGGCTGGGCGCGGCGCGAGTTATCTAGCACTCTCGCCCGACGGCAGCCGCATTTATGTGACTCATGTTTACCCGAAGATCATCCCGCGTCGCACAGGGATGGAAAATCGGATGGAGCCGGAGTCAGAAATCACAGTGATCGATGCGAAGCGCGCGGTAGTGGTGGATCGCGTGTCGCTGAGTGCAATCGCCGGCGTCTTTCACGTGGCGCTCTCCGCCGACGGCCGCTTGGGGGTTGCGGCCGAGTATCATCCAAAGAATCTGATTCCGCTGGCGCACGTGGCACATGGCGGTGCTTTCACTTACTCACTCGAATTATTTGGCGCGGACGTGGGCAAAAAGCCTGTCGAAGTTCCGCTGGATGAGTTGGAACGCTACGCGTCGCAGCCTTTCGGCGTGGCCATTGCGCCGGACAAGTCGCGTATTTACGTTACCTGCGGCGGTTCGGAGATTGTGACTGTGGTCGATGTGCCGCGCTTGCTTCGCTTTATTAAAACGCACAACGGTCCCTTCGCTCAGGATCTCTCTGCCAGCGCCCATTATGTTGTGACACACATTCCTGTAGGACTGAATCCGCGCGGGCTGACACTCTCACACAATGGCCTCAGACTGTATGTCGCAAACCGTCTTGACGACACTGTGAGCGTGATTGACACACGCACGAATCGCGTTACTTCGACCATCATGCTGGGCGGGCCCAAAACGATCACATCGCAATCTTACAACGACAACGCTCTTGATAGCGCGAATAGCCCCGTCCAGGGAAATATCACCTGCTCAAAATGCCACGTCGATGGTCGCACTCAGAGTCAATATGCGCCCACTTCGAAAGAATTGGCGGAGCTGATTGGCAGGCACAAAGCGCTCATGGTTCCCAGCCTCGCCTCAAGCGGATCCAAGACAATCTCGCCTGCACGCCGCGGTGAACAGATTTTCTATACCTCGCGTTTTTCATTTCAGGGTCAGATCGGTTGTGCCAGTTGCCACATCGATTCCACCTTCGACGGCGTTCAATGGAACCTGGAGCCGGATGGTTTTGGCCGCAACACTGTGGACAACAAAATTCTTGAGGACATTTCGGACACGGAACCGTATAAGTGGACTGGAACCAACCCGAACATACCTACCGAGTGTGGACCGCGAACCGAAAAATACTTCTGGCGTTCGGAGAACTACGACAATCAAATGCTAACCGATTTAGCGGTCTACGTTCGCAGTCTGGCTCCGCGCCCAAATCGCTGGCGGCAGGCAAACGGCGAATTGACGCCTGCGCAGGAACGAGGCAAAGTGTTGTTCGAGCGCGCGGTGGACAAATTCAAAAAGCCGATCCCGGAGAGCAATCGTTGCTCCTATTGCCACAGCGGGCCCAAAGGCACGAACCAGAAAACCTTCGACGTGGGGACGCATAAACCGAACGACAATGCTGGACTGCTGAAGACGCCAATGCTGACCAATATCGCGCTTACAGCCCCTTATCTGCACGATGGGTCTGCGCGTTCGCTGGAAGAGATATGGACGATCTACAACCCGGACGACAAGCATGGCCGGACCAACGATCTGACCAAAGATGAACTCAACGATCTGATCGAGTACCTCAAGTCTCGATAAGGAGGATGTGATGAAAAAGCTCTGTATGATCGCAATGCTACTGGCCGCGGGAACATTGGCTATCGCCGCACCGCAGGTGCCCGCGCCGCCGCAGATGCCGCGCTTCCGCTTCGAAAACTTCACCACTGCCAACGGCTTGCCCAACAATCACGTCTTCGCGGTACTCGTTGATGGAGATCGCATCTGGGCAGGCACGGATAATGGATTGGCTGAGTACGAGAACCATGCCTGGAAGGTGTACACAACTGCGGATGGGCTGGCGCAACGCGCCGTAATTTCTCTTGCTCTGGACAAGCGCACCGGCGACGTGTGGGCCGGGACTATGGGCGGGCTGAGCCGTATTTCCGGCGGGCACATTGACAGCTTCACGCAGTTGAACTCAGGACTGAGCAACAACGTGGTCTACAGTGTCGCCGTAGAAGGCGAGAATGTGTGGATCGCCACAGCCGCCGGCGGATGCCGGCTGAATCTGCACACCAATCAGTGGTCGCTCTACAACGAGCGCAACACGCCCATGGGCGAGATCTGGTCCTACTCGGTCTCCGCTACGCCGACCAAGGTTTACTACGGAATCTGGGGCAGCGGCGTTCTCGAGCTCGATCAGAAGACCGGGAAGTGGGACAGGTACGACGATCCCGACGGCGAGACAGAGATGGTGCTCTACAAGGATCAGGGGCTGATCCATGAGATCGTCACATCGGTCAGCTATATCGAGAAGGACAATGTTCTATGGGCAGCAACGTATTTCGGCGATAGCCACTACGATGGCCGCTACTGGCACAACTTTTTGGTCAAGGACAGTGGGCTTCCCTCTAACTTTACCAATCAAGTGAAGGGCGTGGACGGCACGCGCGCGTGGTTCTGCACCGACAAGGGACTTGCTTATTATGATGGCGTGAACTGGGCCGTCTATCGCCCTTCGCTCACTGACGGCAAGCCGGAGATGACAGTACGCGACGCAAAGGGCGTAGTAACCCCCTTTCCTGTGACCACAGCGCCGGCGCACAACTACATACTCGGCATCGACTTTCAGGGAAACGACATTTGGGTTGCGACTGCCGATGGATTGAGCCACGGAATTCGTCTGTTTTGAGGAAACAGAATAGCCATGACGGCGTGTAATCAAATACGAAATGAGCTGTGATTTTGCAAACGGCTAAACAAGCTGAAAACAGCAAGGAGTTGTCGTGATGCGTAAGGGATGGTTGTTGGTTATCTTCATCATTGTGGCTGCTGGTGCAGCGGCTCGTTGCGTGGGCCAGGATATGGCCGAGAAGATGGACACGAGCACAGGAAAGAGAGCATGTGAGTGTGGCGCGCATCCGCCAGGACCTCCGCGTGATCGCGAAGTCGTGCCCTATGCGGGAGAGCCGACCGAAATGCGACCCTATGCCAAGTTCAGGGCTCCGTACGACACCAACTACACGCGACCTAATATTTATATGGGCGCGGCAAGAAATATCCCCGATCCAAAGAACCTGACCGAGGTGCGTATTGGCTTCTTCGGGCCAATCGAGAACAATTCAGAATCGGTTCTTGGATTGCGAATGCTGCACGGCGCGCAGTTAGCGGTGGAAGAGGCCAATACGGGCGGCGGCTATGGGGGCAAACCCTTCAAGCTGATGCTGCACAACGATTACAACAACTGGCAGGCGAAGGCAGTCTATGGTGATGTCAGGCCTACCGACGCAGCGATCTGGGGCTCGGCCTCGGATGAAGCGGTGAAGATGGCCTACGATGAAGAGGTCTGGGCAATCTTCGGCTCGATCAGCTCCGAGTCGACGCACATTGCGCTGCGTGTGGCCCTGCGCGCGGAACTCCCGGTCGTCAGTTCGGCCAACACCGATCCCACCGTACCCGAGACTACCATTCCTTGGTACCTTGGGACCATGCAGGATGACCGGCAACAGTATCTGACGCTGGCTCGCCACATCTATACTGAGCTTGGCTTGAAGCGCGTAGCAGTTCTCAGGGCGAGCAGTCGATACGGCCGTTATGGCCTTCCCAAATTCCTCGATGCCTCACGCCGTCTAGGTCATCCGGTGGTGATGGAGCAGATTTTTCAGCCAGGAGACAAGGATTACACCAAGCAACTGAAGGTGATCCGCAGCTCGCGTCCGGACGCTGTATTTGTGGTTGGAGACGAGTTAGAGGCAGCAGTGATTCTGAAGCAGATGCGGGCGGCAGGCATGAAGCAGCGAGTGTTTGGAGCGTTTCGCACCTTGGGCGATACGCTGCTGAAAGAGGCCGGCGACGCCGCTGAAGGCTTCGAGGCAGTCTATCCCTACGATCCCAATCGCAACGACCCGCGCTGGCTGGACTTCAACAAGCGCTTTGAGGCCCACTTCCACGAGAAGCCGGAACAGTTTGCCTCGATGGCATATGACACGATGAATTTGCTGCTGGATTCGATTTGCAAGGCGGGGCTGAACCGGGCGCGAATTCACGACGCGCTGGCCAATATCGAAGAATACGATGGGGTCACCGGTCACATGGTCTTCGATCCCAACCTGAAGAACACAGCCCCATTGTATCTGGGCACGGTACACAACGGTACAATCACTTACCGTGTTGCCACAATGGAAGCGCCTGCGGTGCAACCGGTCTCTTCTGCCTCGCCGCAAACGCCTCCTGCCTCACCACAGGCGCCGCAGGCGCCCTACGCGCGGGTGGGTGAGGATGGCGTCAACTACGCTGGGCCGCATCAAAAAGATCTGCCTGCAGGGCCTGTGAGCATCGTGCTGTTCGGGCCAAAGGCAACCGAGATAGCCGCTTCGCCGGAGATGCAGGCGGAGCTTGCGTCCAGCGCGATCAAAGGGCATGCGTTCAAGCTGCTACCGGTAGAGAGCAACCAGAATTGGGGAGCCGCATCCGCCGCATTAGTTCAGGCCCTGATGGATGACCACGCACTCGCCATACTCGCGCTGGATAGAGACTCAAGCCATCTGGCCGAGCAGATGGCTCTAAAAAGCTTTGTGCCGGTGGTGGCGTTGGCTGCCGACAAGACGCTGACATCAACAAACATTCCGTGGATATTTCGACTTCAGCAGGATACAACTCCGGCCACCGCAATGCGTATGCTCGTAGCGGCAGAGTGCCGCAGTGGAGCTAATTCTGAGCGACTCCGAAATGTGCTGGCTTCAGAGGAAGGCATTTCCGGCGTTGCGTTTCTGCCCACTGGGGAGGCACGCAAACAGTGACGCTTACACTCTCCGCATCCAATTGCAGCCGGAGCAGCAGGACAGACATGGCTCTTTCGAGTGAATCAAAGTTGAAAATCGCCTCAGCGGGGAAGAATCTTCGAACGGCGGAAGACGGTGATTTCCCCAATGGATAATGATCCGCCTGATGCCCAGCTTTCATTTTGTGTTTACTTCATCCCCCTGCATGGGCCTGAGAGCAACCTGACGGTAAGAGTGCTGTTAGTCGAGAATGCCAAAGCGCAAACGATCTATGAAGGATTCGGATCGTGGTCACAATGCGAGTGTTGGATCGGTCAGCTTACAAATTGGATTATTCCGCGAGATGTGTTGGCTGATCTCCGCAAGCGTCTTGAACAGAAACGATTGGCGACCATTGATAAGGTGCTGGTTTCTGCTCATGACATTGAATCTACCGGATTGCAGCGCTCCGGCCAACAGTGAAACGTGGCCCGCCTACTGCAAAGGTTTTGCCTTTTGCAAGAGATGATGAACGCAGAATGTAGACACCTCGCCGCCAGGTAAGGAAACAACCGCGATCCTTGCCCGCTCCTCAGCAACAAAGAAGTAATTGGATCTCCGCCTGAACGTAGACCATAGGACTCACATCAAAACGTGATGGTTAGGTTGATGGATGCCGAGCGGCCACGGCCGGTGACCGGAGTCATGTTGTCTGTGGCTCTGTAGATGTCGATGTTATTGCCGCCAAGCGGCAGTCCATAGAGTCGGTTGTAGAGATTGTCCACGCGCAAACATCCTTGCACAATCTTGCTCTTATAGGCTGCGTGAAGGTTGAAGAGCGCATACCCTGGGGTGCGCAGTTCCATGCGGTTAGGATCAAGGCGCGACTTGCTGTCTACCATCTCCGAACTGAAGCCGGCACTCAGCCCCTTGACCTCCTCGTCAAACGCGAGGCGCAAGTTGAGCGGCATCATCTGGTAAAGTGGGGTGTCGCTGTCGGTACGCGTGCCATGCAGCCATGCTCCCACGGCGCTCAATTTGCCGGTGCCGACGGTCCCGGCGCTCCACAACCTGGCGATGCCTGAGAGATCGCCGCCGTAGATGTGTGCGTCGTGGTTGGCAAAGTGCAAGAGCGGCATTCCCATCATCGACGTTGAAGCAATATCCACGTCAATGTAGTCCTGGATGGAATTCAGGTGGGGAGTCAGCTTCACTTCCCATGGCTTCGAAGCCTGCCCGTGTAGAAGAAGGGTGCCGCTGACCACGTTGCCGGTCTCCGGCTTCAGCGCGACGTTGCCAGAATACATATTGCCGTCGCCGAACCAGCCGATCATGCTGGCCGCCATCATGCCGGTCGACCATGTGTATCTCTCATAAAGATTCGGCGCGCGGTTCTTGCGCGCGTAGCCGAACTCAAATGCGGCGTGCTGATTGGCTTCGTAGCGGGCCAGCGCCGTCAAGTCAAAGATCACGTCAGTGCGAGCATGGTTCTCAGCGTTGAAGGCAGCGGCGTCGGTGGCATACATGCCGGAGTATCCCTGCACGTCTCCCGCATCGGACCACACCGTGTCAATGCGCGCGCCGAACAGAGTGGACCAGCGCGGGTTCCAGTGGCTGAACAATTCTGAGTAGGTTCCCAACCGTGTGCGGCGGCCATTGTTGATATTGATAAAGGTGTTGGGGCCCATCATCGGCGCCATCCCAGCTACCGGCGGCCACCAATCGTCCAGACGGAAGCGGTGCAGTTCGTTGCCGGCGCGGAAGGTGTGACGCGTGGAAAGTGCAGACTCATAGCGCACCAGATAGCCCAGGTCGCGACCGTGGGTGTTCATCGGCATGGATGTACCTGCGCCGTCTACGGCAATCTTGTCCTGCAAAAAGTTCATCTCGTGGTTGGTGTTCTGCCAGTAGAAGCGGGCATCCAGAGAACCTGTGGTTAGTGTGCGGCGGTAGCGCAGATTCAGCGAAGTCGCATCGTTGTGAACCATGTCCATGAAGGCATTCACAAAGCCCTCAAACGGAGTATGGTGAAAACTTCCGGTGGCTAGGAAGAGGTTGCGTCCTCTCTGTGCCGCCAGAGTGAGCGCTTGGTCGGTGCTCTGCGCGTAGGTTGACGTGACCTTGTAGCCGGAGCCGTCGGTGTAATCATCGGTAGTGGTGAAAGAGTCAACATAACCGAGGCTGTAGTGCTCGCTGGCGATCCCTTCAATTAGCGATCCGCCCCAGTTTTCGCCGTTGGATCGGTAGTAGCCGGTGAAAATTCCATCCTCGCGCACTTTGCTTCCATGCTCGGCGAAAGCGGGCGCGGGAGACTCGACCGAGACCGTTCCGCCCAGGCTGTCGCCGCCTAAGCTGACCGGCGTGATCCCAGCCATCACCGTTATCTGCACTGCTTGAGCCGGGGCAACATAACTGAGCGTGGGGTTCATATGGTTTGAGCAGGCGCTGGAGATCGTCATGCCATCCACCACGATCTTGGCGCGCTCATCGCCCAGGCCGTGCAGGAAGGGAATCGTGGCCAATTCGCCGTTGCCATGCAGGCTCACACCGGGCGCTTCGGCCAGTGCATCGGCGCTGTTATGACTGGAGGCTGACGCCCTGAGAGCCGAGGCGGCAATGGAACTGGCGTCCTGCCCATCGACCTGGACGCTGGCCTCTACTACGGCAATCTTGAGCGAGAGGTTCGCAGGAACCTGCGCGCCGGCCGCCACTGTGAGCGGACGTAGAATCTGGCTGTCGAAGCCCGCGGCGGTGACGGTGAGCTGATAGTCGCCAACCGGAACAGAGATAAAGGAATAATGACCGAAATGATCGGAGATTCGGGTTTGGTGAAAGTGCGTGATGGTGGAGCGCAACTCAACCCGCGCGCCGGGAATCACGGCCCCGGAAGGATCCTTAAGCACGCCGCCAACGCCGCCGATTGAAGCGGGGATTAACACAGCCGATTGTTCAGCATCGATAGTGTTTGTCTGCCAGCAAGGCCAAACGGCTAACAACAATGCCAGCAATAATTTTCTTTTCATGGATTCTTCTCAGTATGAACAACGCGGAACAGCAGGACAGGCAGAACCGGTCCCATTCGTCAAACACCACAAGTTGTCATGCAAGAGGAGTTGGAGGGCCGCGCTTCTGATGGCTGCTCAGAGAGGAAATGCGGTAGAACGCCTCAGACTGCGGCGAAATAGCCGGATTGCAAACGACATCTGCGTAGAACTGTCCCTCGGCTTCTAGCTTGAAGATTGGCGAATTGTCAGCACAGATGCCGACCGGAAAACAAGGACACCTCTCCGAGGCAGATGTGAAGCTCTGCTGCTGGATCCTGCCCCGCTCCACCACGCGCATCATGCAGTGATGCTTGCTGTTTCTACGACAGCACGCCGGGAGAATTGTGTGTGCGTCCGAGGCAAAGAGCGGTGCGATCAGCGTCCAACTGAACAACATCATCAGCGAAAGTGCGATTACGCGCCGCATAGTCTGGCAACAATATAATCCAGGATGCACATGGCCCCTTGTGTTTTCCGACACTTTCACAGCCCTCTTCACCCACAAATTGGGCGGCGGAGCCTACTCTCTCATAACAACATTGGCGATAATACTGAAGTGTTTGGACGCAATCGTAATTGGTCCCTACTCTTTGGATTTCGAGCCGGTAGTTGAAAGAGCGGTATTGAGACTTGACGCGGCCTTTGAATCAGTTTCCAGGTGTTTCGCGGTTGCCGCCGTAGGCGAACCAAGACTAAAGGATGGTCTGTCCAGTGTGTGAAAATCGTTAGCGAACTCCTTGATCTCAATGAACTTATTCTTGCCGACATTCGTGAAATGCTGACGTGTGTTGGTCGCTGGCCACCACACATCGATCGCAACTATGTGTGCATTGTGTCCCAGACCGATGTGTTGCTCTATTGGCTGTGAGCCGAAGGAACTTGTTTCTCCGACCGTACGATAGATGGTTCGTACTGCCTGGCCATCATCTGTAACAGTGACCTTGATCTGAGCGCCAACGCCGGAGCGGTTACTCTTCACGCCAACCAGATGCACATTGATCCAGTCGTTGTTGTTGCCTGGATTCTTGAATACGCGCAAAGAGTGCGCATCACCGGGCACAGCTCCGCCGATCTGCGCAATAATAGCCATGTTCCCGCTTCTGTCCAGATCCGCAAGGGAGATTGCATGTCCCTTGTGCACATCTCCCGTTCCCGAGGACGCTGTAATGTCAACAAACTGCTTCCCGTCTTTATTGAGCAGCAGTGTGTGCGGAACCAAAGCAGTATAGTTTGGGTTCCCGCTCCCAAGGTAGATGGAAAGGAACCCGTCGTTATGAATGTCGCCAAAGCCGGAACCCATAGGCATATAAACCTTGTCGAGGCCCACTTTCTCAGTAACGTCCTCAAAGGTTCCATCGTGTTTGTTTCGATAGAGCTTGAGGGTCTCGGCGTTATGAGGCAAACCGAGGTAGGTCTTCATCGATTCGGCTACCGAGACGGGGTAGCTTGCTACGAATAGATCCGGCCAACCATCGTTGTCGTAGTCAAAGAAGAACGTCGAGAAGCTGACTATAGGAGCCTGAACGCCCGCCTGGCGCGCTATGTCGGTAAATGTCAGATTGCCGTTGTTGTGGTACAGATTATTTGCACCGTACAGATTCGATACGTAGAAATCAACGTAGCCGTCTTGGTCGTAATCCGCGGCCGTCACTCCTTTGGAAAACGCTGTCTGATCGATTCCAGCTAAACGCGAGATGTCTTCAAATGTGCCGTCGCCCTTGTTGTGAAACAGTTGGCTCGGGGAGTTTTCATTGGCAATGAAGAGGTCAAGATTGCCATCGTTGTCAATGTCTGCCCATACCGCGGAATTTGTTTGAGCTACATTATCACCAAGTCCACTTGCTTCCGTCACGTCTGTAAATGTTCCATCGCAGTTGTTGCGCAGCAGAGATCTTCTTTGCGGGTACTCCCAACCTCCGCGCGGGATGAATAGGTCCATGCATCCATCGTTGTTGTAGTCCACCTGCATAATGTTGAGCGCGCCAAGCTGGTCAGCGAGGCCGGTTTGGTCCGTTCGATCTGTGAAAGTCCCGTCTCCATTGTTGTGAAAGTATTTGATTGGGTCACAGGTCTCCATGCTGGAGACGACGATGTCGAGCAATCCGTTGTTTTCGAAGTCGTCCACAATGAGGCCCCCGGCTGCGCCAAAGACATTCAGCCCCGCGGCGGGCGCGCGATCCACAAAGCGCCCGATGTTTTCCTTCGACTGGAAATTGCTCTCTGGAATCAGATAGGCAGCCGGTACACCGGAGGGGTATTCGCCCAGCGTGGCATACGCAAGGTTGAGCAGCCATCTCACCTCCAGGTTGTCGGGGCGCTGGTCCAGAAACTTCATGAAATACACAATCGCCTGCTTCGATTCGTCTTTCTTTTCAAAGCTCGCATGGGGGTCCAGAGGCGGAAAGATATCCAGATCGCGCGAGCCGCTATAAGTCCCATTCTCCATTTCCGACCAATGCAGATAGGTGCCGCCAATGCTTTCAAGCAGGTTTGGCATGTACCGGGGATCTGCCGTTTCGGCGAGCTTGATCGCTGCCTTCCAAGCGTCGATGGACTCGGGCATCTCACCGCTGAATGCATAGAGCTGCGCAAGCGCGGTTTCGCCCTGTATCAACGCCACCTGTTGCTCTGTGGTCGTCTGGGTGCCAAGAGTCGATTTGAGCGCGTCCCGCAACGCAAGCTTCGCGTTCTTGGCCGAGTCGGTGCGGACCTGGCAAACCTGGCGCATGTCCCGGGGCCACCCTTCCGGCTTGGGATAGTCCCGCATCGCCGCGAGGGCTTCGGGATAGCCGCTGACGACCGCGCCTAGTTGGATCACGCCCGTCGCGATCAGAGACGTTATCCGGTTTGTGTTCAGATCCTCCAATGCTGGCGCGTGTGTCAGCACCTTGAGAATCGCGAAGCCAGATGGGAGACGCACCACATCGGTAAGTTGGCCGACCGTGCGGCCCTTCAATGCCTCTTGCAACTCCAGGCGCAGGGTCTTCGGATCCATCTTGCCCAGGTAACCGCCATCCACCGACGTCGCGTCAGTTGATTTCTCCTTTGCCACCACGGAGAAGTCGGCGCCCGCATTCAGTTCCTTCAGAACAGCTTCAGCGCTTGCCTGGGTCGGCATGACGATAATGCCAAGATCCAACTGGGGCGGCATTCCGCCTGCCTGTGCCGCGGCTGGCAACGCCGTTATGGCAGTCAACAAGAGTAACGCCGATATTGCAGCAATGCACCGGGTATAACGCAAGTATTCCTTCTGGCAAAGATGCAGCATTGTCCACCATGAAAGAGAAATGTCCAGCACGGTACGTTCCTGGCGGACTTAACTCACAGTAGTGCAAGACTGCGCGCAATGCGCCCCCAATTAGTTGGAGCGCAGCAATCCATCGAAAGGATGACGGAAGCAGAGATCGGCACTGCTTGCCAATCCGACCGGACTGGACCTTTCTTCTCTCAGCTATTGGCGACTGTGTTCGTAAACCATGAAACAACATTGAAGCAAAGCGGTTGCTTTCTTGCTTTCGCCTCAGTGAGTAAGGCTTCCAATCGAATTGGAGCGTGATTTCTCGACGCTCGAATCTCGTCCGAGATGCAACGCGTCAGCCTTTCGATGGAGGTCGGCACTCATCCGTATGACTGAAGACGCGGAACCCGGAGTCGTCGACAATATTTCCGCAATCAATTGTTGAGTCTAGGCAGTGACCTGGAGAAATCTCTTTCCAGCTTGCATGGAATTACTACTATTCGTACTTCCGCGCACATGACTGTTGGTTGTGCAGACGCACAGTACGTAGGAGAGCACTGTTCGCATTTTCTTGGAGGCTTCATGAGAATTCCAATTCGATCTCTCGCAGTAAGCTTGCTGATGATCGCAAGCGTATTTTTTGGGGCGATTCAAACCCAGGCGCAGGCCACCACCGCATCGATCCACGGCACGGTCACTGATCCGACCGGTGCAGTCCTCGCAAACGCTCTGGTCACCGTTGTCAACACGAGCACCGGGATCTCGAGCACTCAGAGAACCGATAGCAGAGGCTACTATATTTTCCCTGATCTTCACATCGGCGGACCTTACACTGTCACCGTCACGGAGGAGGGCTTTCAGAAGTTCGTTTCAACTGGCATCATGCTGGATTTGAGCTCTGCCCGTGAATTGGATGCAAAGCTACAGATCGGCACATCGGCGCAGACCATCCAGGTCAATTCAGCGACGGTCCAGGTGGAGACTGCCGATGTCCAACTGAAGAACGTGGTGGGAGCTACCGAGCTCGAAGAACTGCCAACGCTGGGCCGCGATGCCGTCCAGCTTCAGAAGACTGCACCCGGTGTTGTTGAGTCGCAAGACCGTAATGGCACGTTCTCAACTAATGGCAGCCAAACCGGGGAGAATGCATTCCTTCTGGACGGTACAGACATCAACGATATCTTTTTGAACCAGCCTGGCGTTACGGTAAACCCGGACGCGTTAGCGGAAGTCAATATCATCTCCAGCACGCTCGATCCGGAATTCAGCCGCAACTCTGGAGCCATCGTTGACGAAGCGTTGAAAAGCGGTACGAATCAGTTCCACGGAGACGGCTTTGAATTCTATCGCGACACATTTCTGAACAACGGCAACTACTTCTCAACAACCAGACCCGTCTTTCACCAGAATGTCTTTGGAGGCACGCTGGGTGGACCTATCCTTCAACACCGCGCGTTCTTCTTCGTGGCCTATCAAGGGCTGAGAAACCGCACTGCACAAACACAACTGACGCAGGTCTTCAATGGCAATCAAAGGAATGGAAACTTCTCCGCGGATGGCGGCCTGTCCAGCAACCCGATCCCATTCCCCGACGGCATGCAGGGTCCAGGGGGCTTTTGTCCCGCGGGAACATCATGGAACAAATGCTTCCCGAGCGGACAGATTCCAACATCGGACTTCAACCCGATAGCAGCAAGCTTGCTCAAGAAGTACGTTCCTGAATCCAACTACACAACCGGCGGCATCAACTACTACAATTTCAACGCGCCGAACACCGCGGGAGACGATCAAGGCATCATTCGCATCGACGATCAGTTGACTTCGAAAGACGCTCTCTGGGCCTCCACCATCTTCGACTCCAGCCCCAGTTCGAATACCTTGCCGCTGCCTGCGACTCAATCGACCGGAAACGGAGCCAACCTGCCCGGCTTCGCGGCTGACAATTCGGCCCACATCAAGGACTTTAACGCATCGTGGACGCATGTATTCAACAGCAACACGCTGAATGAACTGCGGGCCGGCTACTTCCGCAACAACTTCTCGGAACTCAATCCAGCGCCGGGCACACTTGCGCAGCCTTCCTCGTTTGGATTCGACATCGTGCCGCAGGATACGGCTGCAGCGTCGCTGCCCTACATCAATGTGAATGGGTATTTCGCGCTGGGCTTCAGCACCAACGGGCCACAGCCACGCAAGGATGAGAACTATAACTACTTCGACAATTTCAGCAAGGTTGTTGGGAACCACAGCTTGAAATTCGGTGCCAATATCGAGAGATTCATTTTCAGCAATCCGTTTCACGTCAACAACAGCGGGGCGTTTTACTTCAATCCCTCCGGCGCGTATAGTTCCGGCGATCCGGCCGCGGACTTTCTGCTTGGGATCCCCGCAACCTACAGTCAGGGATCAGGCTTCTTTATCAACGTGAGGGCCTGGCAACACTATGCGTATGCGCAGGATCACTGGAGGGTCTCTAATGCGCTGACCTTGTCGTATGGTCTTGGATACGACGCAGAGACTCCGTTCGAAAACCTCCAATACAAAGGCATCGGTGTTACTTGCTGGGTACCCACCAACCAGCAGTCGAAGGTATTTCCAGGCGCCGGTCCGGGCTTGCTCTACCCCGGCGACCCAGGCTGCAACAGAAACGGCAGCCCGACAACGCATTGGAATCATTTCTCTCCGCGAGTTGGGTTTGCTTGGTCTCCAGATCTGCCGGGTAACATCTCCGGCGCGCCCGGTCAGCACGCGCTTGTGATTCGCGGCGGATTCGGACTTTACTGGAATCGCGTATCCGGCGAAGGGTCGCAGGTAAACCAGAACGATCCGCCATTTGCCCTGAGCAGTATTGGCGCAGCCGGACTGGGTGGCAATCCCAGCTTTGCGAATCCATTTCAGGATATTGCCGGAACCCCAGGCGCATCCTATGCGGCAAATCCATTCCCATACGCAGCCCCAACGTCGGGCCAGAACGTGAACTTCTCCTCTCTCTACCCGTTGGAAATGGACAATCTCACCTCGGCCTTCAATGTTCCTTACACCTATAACTTCAACCTGAATGTGCAACGCTCGCTGCCCAGTAACATGGTGCTGGAAATTGGCTACGTTGGCTCGCTCGGTCACAGGATGATTCGGGCTTACGACGGCAACCGAACTACGCAGGCAGGTCATGATGCCTGTTTGGCCGGCACGGGAACGGCTGCGCCGATTGTGCTGAATGGCCACACCTTCTCGTGCGTGCAATTAGCGGGCGAGCAAACGCTCTACTTCCCCGGCGACAAGACGCAACCGGCGGTTCTCCCAGGGTCGCAGATGCCGGGGGTGTTGCCCAACGGATTGCCTTATTACCTGTCGATCGGCGACATGCTCACCAACGGTTATTCCAACTACAATTCGCTACAGGTCTCATTGACCAAAGCTCCCACGCACGGATTGTATTTCGGCCTCGCGTACACTTACAGTCACGCGTTGGACAATGCCTCCAGCCTCGACGATTCTGTCGCCAACGCCTACGGCACCAACTATGTCCCAGGATTTCAGCATCTGAGTTACGGAAACTCTGCCTACGATGCGCGTCAGCGCCTGGTGGGCCGGTATAACTACGGAATTCCATTGCCTCATAGCCTCCGCGGAAATGCGTTTGCAAACTACGCCTTGGCTAACTGGCACCTCTCCGGGGTTACCGCGCTCCAGAGCGGATTTCCCGTCCTCATCTACGACGCTGGGGTCTACAATTCGCTCTACTGCGACCAATTCAGCTTCGTCAATTGCCCGGACGTTCCGAACACATCAACCTTCAACATCAAGATGCTGAATCCAAGACGAGCCGGCCACTACGGGTTCGACACGTCTACGTTCACGCAGGAGCCCATTGGCACATTTGGGAACGTGGGCCGCAATTTCTTCCATGGTCCGGGCTTCAATTATTCCAACTTCGAGATCTACAAGAATATCCCGGTTGGAGGATTTGAAAGCTCGCGCTACATTCAATTGCGTCTTGAAGCATACAACGCGTTCAACCATGCAAATTTTGCAAATCCAAATGGCAACTTTGGCGCCGGCTCTCCTGCCTTCGGCTCTATCAACTCGGTCGATCAGCCTGTCAGCACCAGTGGCGATCCGCAGCCGGCGCGGGCAATCCAACTTGCTGGAAAGTTTTATTTCTAGCGGTCCGTTCGTGCACCAGTTCGGTTCTGCCGAGTTAGCATGAATGGGCACTCTACCGTCGTCACAAAGATTCGGCGACGGTGGGGTGCCATCGTTTCGTCGATTGAGGCAGCTAGGAAACGAGACACAGGGATTGGATTCAGAGGGCCGGTTATTGGTGACTCGACTTCGACGAATATCGCAAATCGCATTCTCAATAGCGTTCGTGGGCTTACTATTCCGCACGAAGTTCTTTGACTTCTCGGGCACCGATAAGCAACTGTCGCTCCCGGTAAATCCCTTCTTCAAGCTGGATCCATTGGCTGCCCTGACCAATGCGCTGGCAGGGCACGCTCTCTACTATGGGCTGGCGTGGTCGCTGGTCATCCTGATTCCTACCTTCATTTTTGGGCGCTTTTTTTGCGGCTGGATCTGCCCTCTGGGCAGCTTGAATCAGTTTCTTGGCGGCATTCGATCACAGGCCGGGCGACGCAATGCACTGATCGCGGCCAATCGCTATAAAAAGTGGCAGGCGATAAAGTATTTTCTACTGATTGCCGGTTTAATGGCGGCACTTTGGCGCGTCAACGCAGTTGGTTGGATTGACCCATTCAGCCTGTTGGTGCGATCGGCGGGGGTATCGATTCTTCCGGCGGCGGCGAGCAAGAAATACTATGTTGTCTACCAGCCTCATTACTGGGTCAGTGTCCTGCTATGCGTGGCCTTCGTTTTGCTTTTGGCGATGAACCTGCGCGTAACGCGCTTCTGGTGCCGGGCGCTGTGTCCTTTGGGCGCGTTGTTCGGTATGGCGTCGCGATGGTCCCTTCTGGGGTTGCACAAGGACGCGGATACCTGCAACAGGTGCAACCGTTGCCTGATTGCATGCCAGGGCGGCGACGATCCGATTGGTGGCGCGCCATGGCGGAAGGCGGAGTGTCACCTTTGCCTGAATTGCGTGGAGGCATGCCCGCACGGAAGCCTGCAATTTCGCTTCTTTCGCATCGCTCAAACGCCGCCCGAGATTGCGGGCACGAGTCTGACTCGACGGAATGCGCTGTTCGCCCTGGTGACCGGGCTGGCGGCGGTGCCGCTGTTGGGCGCTGAGAATGTGCTGAGGAAGAAGAGTGTCGAACGGGCGATCCGCCCGCCGGGTGCGCTGAGTGAAAGAGACTTTCTCTCGCGTTGCATTCGCTGCGGCGAGTGCATGAGAGTATGTCCCAACGATTCGCTGCAGCCCGCGTTTACTGAGGCTGGACTCGATGGACTTTGGAGCCCGGTCGTGACCCCGAAAATCGGCTACTGCGAACCGAGTTGTGTGTTGTGTTCCGAAGTCTGTCCCACGGGCGCGATTCAAGAACTCACGCCGCACCGAAAGGGCTGGGGCGCAGGGGACGATGGTCCGGCTGCGCCGGTGCGACTGGGGACAGCAGTTTACGACCGGGGAATCTGCCTGCCATGGGCGAAGGCTACCGATTGCGTCGTGTGTGCAGAGTGGTGCCCTGTGATTCCCAAGGCCATCTACGTCGAAGACGCAAGGGCGGTGGACGCAGAGGGCAAGCCGCGGATGCTGAAGCAACCGCATGTGGACCTGAAGCGTTGCGTGGGTTGCGGAGCGTGCGAGTACGCTTGTCCAATTCAGGGCCAACCGGGAATCTATGTGACCAGTTCCGGCGAGACTCGCTCAATCCACACTTGAGATGCTAGTCCGATATTGAAGCCTCTTGTTGTTGCCCGCTCGAATGGCCGCGCTTGCGAGGCCCTCCCCGGCGCAGCCACGCAAAGCAGGCGAAGGCCGCAAGCAGGCCGACGACAATCCAACTGATTGTGGCCGCGCGGTGCTCGCCTTCCCCCACGCTGGCCACAGCGGTTTGCACAAACAAGACTTCAAGCAGCAGCCATAGTCCGGCAAGACCCCAGAACCACCCTGTCCGCTTGCGAATTGTAACCGTGAATACATCGGCGCCTCTGGTCATAGTCATCCTTTTCTACCGGACGGCGAGTCTTGCGTCCACCATTGTTCAGGATCGCGCTGTTTCCCGTATCCGAAGGCATTGTCCATGATGCGGAAGACAGGGTCCGCAACCGGCGCAATCGAAGCTGTTGCTTTCACCCCTTCGTGAACCCATGCCTCGTTACCCTTCGTGTAAGGGCAACTTACCAGACAGATGCCGCAAGCGGAATTGGACTTCTGCCAGTATTCTAAACACTTGTAAGAATCCTCGAACCAGGCTTTGTGTCCGGGATTGTTCCACGGGCCTCGGGTCTTGAAACTCGGCTCGTCGTCAAAGGACAGCGCACGCGAAGGACAGGCATCAGCGCACTTCTTGCATCTCTTGCAGAACTCCACCAGGCCGAAATCGATCGGCTTGTCGCAGGCCATCGGGAGATCGGTGAAAACCTTGCACAGACGCACCGAGGGACCGAATTCAGGGGTGACCAGTTTGTTGAGGCGACCCAGTTCGCCAATGCCGGCGTCCAGCGCGAACGGCACGCTCTGCGCCGTGTCGTTGACGCAAGGTATTGCTTCATAGCCGAGACCGCGGATAAACTCAGCCAGCGATGACACGACGAAAGCCGAGTGGCTGTAGCCGAGCGCCGATGCTGCATCGCCCAATGCAGTGGGAACACGAGAGAGAAGGTCGAGATCCATCGGAATGGCGATGACGACCACCCATTTCATCTTCTTCGGGATCACGAATCTGGTGTCGGAAACCGAGGGTGCGTCGACATCTTCAAAGACAATCTCCTTGTCTTTCTCTTTTTCATTTTCCCGCGGCGCCTGCAAATTGACATAGGCCTCATTCATCGGAGTTATACCCACCAACCCCGCTCCATAAAGCCTCGCCGCAGCTTTGACTGTATTGGCCATCTCCGCCGGCGGAGCCGTATGCCGCGGAGTGCCCAACTCCCCAGGAGTGCGCACGGAGATGCGCGTCCACGACAGCAAACCAGAACCCGGTTTGGTGCTATGCATTACCGTCCAGGCGCCTTCGCTCAACTGGATATCGGGCAGACTGTATCCGGGCTTTTTCTCGGCGATCCACGCCATCACACGTTTGGCCATTGAGGCTTGCTCGGCTTCGAAGGAACCTGCTCCATCTCGCTGGGTTTTCAACGGCCGATAGAGGGCAAACATATCGTTGCCGGAAAAGCGATTGTAGTCGGCGGTTTTCTCGCTGAGGGTGGGCCGGTCCACAGTCCTGATCCACATCGCGCGTTTTCTCGTGTTGCTCTTGAAGCCAGCGCCGGTCACGCAAGCCCAAATCGATCCTAGAGCTCCGCTCGCCGCAACGAATCCGCCCGCCTTCAAAAGAGTGCGTCGTCCAGTCTGTCTGCGTCCTTCATCCACGTCAAAGAATCCCCTCGGCGGAAGTGTATTCCGCCAGACGAGATTCGTCCTCGCCCTAAAGGTTGAATGACGCGAGTGATGGGGGACACTATTCTGAACTGAAGGGTCAGGTGATTCCGCGAAGTGCGACACGGCGGCAATGCAGGACATGGCGGAAGCGCGTGTGAGTCGAACACACCGTCGCCCGTTAAGGACGACCACCGGTTTTGAAGACCGGGAGGATCACCGGAGCCTAAGCACTTCCTGAATGCGAATGCAGGGTATTCAAACCTCTGCGTTCTGCTTAGTATGTTATCTGAAGATGGGGGTTCGGATTGGCTGGTTCCGTAGAAGTTAGGCTTACGCAGACGGTAAAGGCTGGTGGGTGTGCAAGCAAACTGGCGCCGGGATTGCTCGCAACTGTTCTATCCAGGCTTCCAAAGCAGAGCGATCCCAATGTCCTGGTTGGTTTCGAAACCTCGGACGATGCCGGCATTTACCGGATCGCGGCGAACCTTGCACTGGTACAGACCGTCGACTTTTTCACTCCGCTGGTAGACGATCCATTCACGTTCGGTCAGATCGCAGCCACCAACGCGCTGAGCGACGTGTATGCCATGGGAGGTGAGCCGGCGACGGCTCTCTCGATTGTGTGCTTTCCTCAGGATGGCGATCTGGATGTGCTGGAACAGATCATGCGCGGCGGAATGGCAAAGATGGCGGAGGCCGGTTGTGCCGTGGTCGGCGGGCACAGTGTTCGCGATGCCGAGATCAAGTTTGGTTATGCCGTAACAGGCTTGATCGATCCGCAGCGGGTGCTTACGAATACGGGAGCGAAACCGGGCGATGCGCTGATCCTCACCAAGCCGATCGGTACCGGAGTCATTACAACGGCACTCAAACAGGGAAAAGCAAAGCCGGCCTGGGTTGCGAATGCAGTTGAGTCCATGACGACGCTGAATCGCGCGGCTTCGCGGCTGGTGACGGCAGCCAGCGGCGTGCACGCGATGACCGATGTCACGGGTTTCGGGCTAATGGGACATGGTCGCGAGTTGGCATTGGGTGGTGGAATGAGGATCGAGATCGCGGTGGAGCAGGTGCCTCGCATCGAGGGCGCGCTCGAAGCCATTCATCTCGGCGCAATCCCGGCGGGCCTGCTGGCGAATCGCGAATTCGCTGAGTGCATCAGCGCGGACGCGCCGGGATCTCGAATCCCAGAAGATTTGCGCACCCTGCTGTACGATCCGCAGACCGCCGGCGGTCTGTTAGTCTCAGTTGCAGCCGATTACGCGGACGCGCTTATTGGATCGCTTCGCGGCGCAGGTTTGAATGGAGCAAGGATCGGCTCGGTGACTGGCCCATACACACCAGGCCGCGGAGAGCCTGCCATTCTATTGCGGTGAATTCGATTCAGAACAGCACATTCCCATTAACAGTGGTTGGCCTATGAAGAGTGTCGAACAACCGGACGACAGTTGCGAAGCAGGCAATCTCTACAGGCTTCTGCCTTCTGTGAACGATCTTTTGCTCACTCCCGGCTTTGCGGGCTTGCTCAAAATTCATTCGCGCGGCGCGACGACCGAAGCTGCCCGAACCGTACTTCTTCTTATTCGCAAAGAGATAGCCGAAGGACGACAAACTCATGCCAGCCTTGCCGATCAAGTGAATCGTCTCAATCATGCGGTCGCTGAGGAACTCAGGAACAACAGACGCTTTTCGCTGCGGCGAGTTATCAATGCGACCGGCGTCATCCTTCACACAAATCTTGGACGTGCGCCTCTCAGCGCATCTGCGCTTGAACATATTGCCGAGACCGCGAAGGGTTACTGCAACCTCGAGTTCGATCTGGAAAGCGGCGAGCGGAGTCGTCGCGACATTCATGCAGAAGAACTGATCTTGCGTCTGCTCAGAATCAAAGCCGGTGACCTCGACGCCCGTAATCCGAATACGCCGATAGGCGCGCTGGTGGTCAATAACTGCGCTGCGGCTACCTTTCTCGCACTCAATTCGCTTGCCGATGGCGCTGCCGTGATTGTCTCTCGTGGAGAACTTGTCGAAATCGGCGGCGGGTTTCGCATCCCTGAAATTCTTGCCAAGTCCGGCGCGCGCATGCGGGAAGTTGGGACCACGAACCGTACCCGGGTTTCCGACTACGAGAACGAAATCCAACCGGAGACTGCGCTGATTCTTCGTGTGCACCAGTCCAACTTCAGCATGGAAGGCTTCACCGAGCGGCCGCCCCTTGATGAACTGGTCTCGCTCGGGAGGCGAACCAACATTCCTGTCTTCGAGGATCAAGGCACTGGCTTGAGTATTTCGCTCGACGACCTGGGCGTCGGCGCGCAACCAACTCTGCCCGAAAGTTTCCAGCTCGGCGCCGACCTGATTGCTGCAAGCGGAGACAAGTTGCTTGGTGGGCCGCAGTGCGGCCTCCTCGTTGGGCGAACTGACCTGATCGAGCAAATACGCAAGAACCCCCTGTTGCGCACCTTCCGCGTCGACAAACTCACTTACGCAGCACTGCAAGCAACGCTGATGGATTATCTGGCGGACAGGGCAGAGTCCATCCCTGTAGTCAGAATGCTCAGAGCTTCGCCGGCTGAAATCCGTAGACGATGCGAGTGGATTGCCGGGCAGGTGAACAGCACCGGCCTTGTCGCGGATGTGATTTCCGCGCACAGCCTTATCGGTGGCGGCACCGCACCGGCTGCGCGCCTGGCAAGCTCAGCCGTAGTCCTTCGGCACAACGTGCTTCAGCCCCATGCCCTTCTTCAGATCCTTCGGCATTTGGATCCTGCGGTCATCGGCCGCGCCAGCGACGACAGTGTTCTTCTCGACCTTCGCACGGTTGAGCCTGAATTAGATGTTTCACTCGCGTCTCTGCTGCAGCGGGTTGCACAGAGCGACTCTGTTTCTCCTCCGTATCCGCTTGCAAAGGAGTAGGGGCCAGTCTGCTGTCCTATCAGGGCTCACCCGAATGAATATGCCGATCAGATCCATCGTTATCGGGACCGCCGGTCATATCGATCATGGCAAGACGACGTTGGTTCGCGCTCTGACGGGGGTTGACACGGATCGCCTGCCGGAAGAGAAGCGGCGCGGCATCACCATCGATCTCGGCTTTGCTTCTTTCGAGATGAGTGCGCCGGACGGATCGCCGATTCGCATCAGCTTCGTGGACGTTCCAGGCCACAGCCTGTTTATCCGGAACATGCTTGCAGGCGCTGGCTGCGTTGCGGCGGTAATGCTTGTGATTGCCGCTGACGAGGGGGTGAAGCCGCAGACAGTCGAGCATCTGGCCATCTGCGAATTGCTTGGCATTTCGACCGGCATCACGGTGATCACGAAAGCCGATGCTGTTGATGCTGTCCGTTTATACGCAGTGACAAGGTCAATCGAGGAGTTTCTGCAAGGGACATTCCTGAGCAATGCAAGGGATCGCATTTTTCACGTCAGCGCAAGAACAGGTGAGGGAATTGAAGCTTTGCGCGCCGGGCTGTTGGAACTCGCAACGCAAGTGGAGCAGGGGAATCCGGACAGGCCGGTGCGCATGCCGCTGGATCGCTCATTCGTGATGAAGGGCTTTGGGACCGTAGTTACAGGCACGCTTCTATCTGGACAAATCCACGAAGGGCAGACTCTCTACCTTGAACCGGGGAGCAGAGCGGTTCGCGTGCGTGGCTTGCAAACGCACGGTCAGGGAAGTAAATCTGCTCAAGCCGGAACGCGCGTGGCGTTGAATCTCGCGGGCATCGATGCGGATAAGATCCGACGTGGCCAGACATTGATTGAAGCGAAGACTCTTTCTCCCGTAGATGCGATTGATGTGGAGATAACACTTCTCCCAGAGGCGCACCCATTGAAGCATCGTACGCACGTACACTTCCATGCCTTCACCGCGGAGACCATGGCCAGCGTGTCTCTATACGGGTATGAGGCGATTCAGCCGGGGTCGGTCCGATTGGCGCGCATCAAACTTTCAGAACCGATGGTGCTCGTCCCTGGGGATCGATTCGTGCTCCGCCAACCGTCGCCAGCGGGCACCATTGGCGGGGGCCGGGTGGTGGATTCGCATCCGGAAGCGCACCAGCGGAAATCTGCAACGCTTGCATGGCTTGAGCAGTTGAGGACATGCTCAGTCGCGAGGAAGTTGGTTTTACGAACGCGGCGTCGTGGGGCGCACGGAATTAGCCTGGATGCGCTCGCCAAAGAGGTCGGTGTGACTGTGGGGGCGATGCGCCGTGATGTCGATGCGGCAATTCAATGCGGCGATCTGCTACTTATCGCAAGCGAATTGCTTCTATCGCGAGAGGCGTTCCAGGCAGCGTCCACTGCGATCCTTTCGCTTCTTCAGAGTGGTCAGTCTTTGAAGTCATCCGAGTTGCGCAGCCAGTTGTCGCTTAGTCAGCAGGTTTTCGACTTCGTGATGAGCAGTCTGGTAGTCGAGAAGAAAGTTGAGGTACACGGAGAGGCAGTATCGCTCTTCGGCGCGGGATTGGGGTCTTCCAACGTAGAAACCGAACGGCTGGCAGCGGTCTCTGAAGCATACAGGGCCGCGGGCCTTGCCTCGCCTTCCGTTCCGGAGCTGGCGCTCAAACTCAATCTGAAAGAGGCAGATATGCGCTGCCTGGTAACTGCGCTGCAGCGCGATCAAACCATTGTGCGCATGGGTAGCGATGACCTGTTCATTCACTCGGACGCACTCCAACAACTGGCCAGCAGGCTCGCTCCGCTTCGGGGCAGCCTTATGGAAGTTGCCCGATTCAAAGAACTCACCGGGCTGTCCCGCAAGTACGCAATTCCGCTGCTCGAGTACCTTGACCGCCAGCGCATCACGCGGAAGCAGGGTGACCATCGCCTAATTCTGTAACTTCCGCGCTCAACCTGGAGACTGATTCGCGTCTATTTCATCCCGTGATATACTCCCGGAATAATTTGCTGGGAGATGGGCGCGGCCATGGCTGACCAGGAAACCAAGATCAAGTTGATTGAAGATGCGGATGCGACCGGAGATGTGGCCCAGGTCTACGACGAGTGGCGCGCAAAGTCCGGGCGGCAATTGATGCCGGGCATCCTGAAGTGCTTCAGTCATCGACCGGATTTTCTGCGGGACGTGATCAAATTTGGCGATACCGTGCATTTTTCCCATGGGCATCTGGATCGTAGGACCAAGGAAGCAGTAGCGAGCTGGGTGTCGTGGCTCAATCGCTGTCCCTATTGACTGGACGCGCATGCATACTTCCTGCGTGTTCAGGGAGCAGAACAAGGAACAGTACAGGCGATTGCGGCTGGGAACCTGGAAGAAGCAGGTTTGACGCCCGCGGAACGTGCGTTGCTCGACTATGTAACAAAGGTGACGGAAGCTGCGTATCGAACCACCGGCGAGGATGTACAGAAGCTGCGCGATCACGGTTGGACCGAGCCTCAAATCGCTGAGGCCGTATACATAACCGCGATGTTTGCGTTTTTCAATCGAGTCGCAGATGCCTTCGGAATTGCTCCGCAGGGTTATCTTGAAATGAATGGGTTGACCAAGTAGGAGAAGCATGAACGGGACGACGAAGAAGCGAGTCCGCACGTGGGCTGTGAGCATAGCGGGCCTGTGCTTTGCCGGTTGGGTCAGCCTTGTTGGCTATGTGAACTGGGCCATGCACCAACCGCCCGAGGTATTCGGCCATGTGATGGCGAAGATGCCGATGCCCGCCTACTTCGTACTTCCTTTCGAGACTCTTTGGATGAGAGCGCGCAAGGGGCAGTTGAACGTTGGAGATACTGCGCCCGATTTTGCGGTCAAGAAACTGGTGGACAAAACTCCTGCCCAATTGGCATCCCTCTGGGCGGACCGGCCCGTAGTTCTGGTGTTTGGCAGCTATACTTGACCGCCATTTCGGCGGGAGGTTCCCGCCCTGAACAAGCTGGCTCAGCAGTACCAGGGCAAGGTCGACTTCTACGCCATCTATATCCTTGAGGCGCATCCCACGGACGTATGGGAAATGCAGTCGAATGTGCGCGACAATGTCCTTTTCAGCAGCCCTAAGGATGAGGCCGAGCGCGCCGCGGTAGCAGGCACATGTGTACGGAAGCTTGGAATCAAGTTTCCCGCAATGGTGGATAGCTTTGATAACCAGGTAGAGAAGGCCTACACAGGCTGGCCCGACCGCCTCTATCTGATCGCGCCCAATGGTCGTATCCTCTATAAGAGCAAACCCGGGCCGTTTGGCTTTCATCCCGAGGATCTGGCCGGCGCCCTTCAGAAGGCAGTGGGCAATCCGTGAACAAGGTCGTGGAACCGATTCACGACAACATTTCCCTGCCACTTGACCGACCACTCGTTGTCCCAAGAAACGGATATTCGATGCTGCGGAAATAGACCCCTTTCAGGGAACGGCTTGGCCCATCCGGCGCTTGATCGCCGCGCGCTGTTTGGCATTGAAGGTCAAACGGGCTGTCCTTCGCGCAACCGGTCGAATTCGATGACCAGATCACGGATGAAGCCGTCCGCGATCAACTCCTGTTGAGTCCTTACGGCGAAAGCCTCAAGCGGCGTACTGAGCCATTGCTCCTCCTCGGGAGCAACGACATAATCTTCCATGCGAGAGAGCAATTCGCGGAGATCTCGCGTCTTCTTCTTCATCTGGCTGGTCCCCCTTCCGGCCTCCCAATTCTGTACGGTCCGAGCAGTCACGGTCAGAGCATTCGCCAGCTGCTCCTGGCTCAATCCCAGCCTTTGCCTGGCATTAAGGACGCCGAATGAAGCTTCCTCGTCGATGCTGTGCCGGGGTTGGGTCCGGATGTTGCGAGCCTTCAAAAGTTGTCTCAGGTGCAGCCAATTGAAGGCCAACTGAGCCTCGACAAACCTTAGCCGCCCAACCATCGTTCCCACGCGGAATGCGAAGTCCGAAGAATGGCGCGGCGTGTAGACCAGAAACTTCGACATGCTGTGCAGATAGCGACACTTTAGAAGCGCAATCCGAGCAGTCCAACTAGAGAAATCCGGTATCCGATCAAGATTTTCGTTCGGCGCAAGCGTTTTCGTATGTCTAGCTAATTAGGTGTTACGGCTCGCTGCCCAGGTCTCCGCATTCATGTGCAAGTTCCGGGGAGACGGCGGGCTTCACCCCTTTGAGTTCTGAAATGGTTCGTTCAAAACTGCCTTCAAGCCCGTCCCCGGCCGAAGCATTCTTGAACTTGACAATTGGCGACACCGGGCGTCAACTAGAGTGTTGGTTGTGGTGAAGGAGTTCACCCTTAACCGCTGTCCATTCCAATAGGCCGGACAGATGATAACTCCTGACAGGGAATCCTGTTGCGGAGTTGTGTCCCGGCCGAGTTCCCTGAACGACAATCTAGGAGTTTGTGCTCATGGCAAACACTTGGGCTCTTTGTGCGCTCTGGGTGGGTCTGGCGTTGGCGGCGACGCTGTTGGCGATCTGGTTCAAGATCTCGACGGCGCTTTCTGAGATTGTGGTCGGCACCGTGGCGCAATTGGTTATTGGAGTGTTCCTCACCGGGCTCTTTGGTTTTGCGCAGGGCGGGTTGGCAGGCAATACGCAGTGGATCACTTTCCTGGCTGGGACGGGTGCAATCGTCCTAACCTTCCTTGCCGGTGCGGAACTCGATCCGGTCATCTTCAAAGCCAAGTGGCGCGAAGCATCGATCATCGGACTGGCGGGATTCTTTGGTCCCTTTCTCGGATGCACGGCGATCGCTCATTGGGTGCTGCATTGGGCCATCATGCCCAGCTGCTTTGCGGAGTTGCCCTTTCCACGACTTCGGTGGCTGTCGTATACGCGGTGATGCTGGAACTTGGTTTCAACGTCACAGAATATGGGAAGGCGATTCTTGCCGCCTGCTTCATCAACGATCTCGGAACAGTGATTGCGCTGGGACTGATCTTTTCTCCGTTCACAATCAAGACGCTGATCTTTGTGGTAGTTTCCATCGTGGTGTTCGTCGCGCTGCCCTTCCTTACGCCATGGTTCTTTAAGAAATACGGCGGCCGCGTCTCCGAACTCGAAGCCAAGTACCTTCTCTTCTTCCTCTTTGCCATGGGCGGACTGGCTGTGTGGGCTGGAAGCGAAGCGGTTCTTCCGGCGTACATGATCGGCATGGTTCTGGCGGGAACGGTCGGAAAAGACCATTCGCTGATTCGTCGCCTGCGTACACTTACGTTTGGACTGCTGACACCGTTCTACTTCATCCGAGCCGGATCAT
>Ga0224553_1000005_pt1 | contig 110184 bp, 111 predicted proteins | sample 714S21014metaG_FD_179897 | JGI IMG/M metagenome (GOLD analysis project Ga0224553, IMG submission 179897) | Peat soil microbial communities from Stordalen Mire, Sweden - 717 S2 10-14 | ecosystem: Environmental > Terrestrial > Soil > Wetlands > Peat | place: Sweden: Norrbotten County, Stordalen... | reverse complement strand
TCCACCCACAACGATCGCCCGACGTCGGTGCCACCGCGAACGCCGCGGCACCCCGCCACACCATCGAGGGTGCCCACGCCCACCGCAGCGTGGACGACATGAACACGGAGAATCCGCCGGAGACGCACCAAGACGGCCACGATCAACCGCACCCTGCAGACGACTCGCACCAGTCCGACCGAGGGCGGATCAGACCCCTTGGAAACCGGACTTCACAGTTGCCGCTGGTTCTGAGCGTCCCACAAGCTGCTGCCATCCTCGGCATTTCGAAGGACCTCGCGTACGACCTCACGGCCCGGGGCGAATTGCCATCCCTGCGCTTCGGGCGACGCCTTGTCGTGCCAACAAGACCCTTGCTCAAGCTCCTGAACGGCGAGGGCGCCCCGCTCTTCCCTCAAAGGTCAGCCTGACGCCCGGTGTCCAGAGCACCGCTGGCATGCGTCGCGGAGATTGCGCCGCGGCCGTATCGCGCGCGGATGCCCAACCGAAAGCCTCGTCAAGGTTCCCCGAGATCCAGAACACCGGTGCTCCTGCGGCGCGGCGGAGTCACCGACGGGCAGGTCGACCCCACGTGGCGGGTCATCGTGAATGCCAGTACAGAGCCAGAGGGGCGTGAGCCATGAACGAGCCGGCAGGACCGCGGCGTGCGTACCAACTGTCCGACCTGCTCATGGGGACTAATGCCCGACGAGTATCTCGCCCTCAGGACTGCGGTCCGGCGAGAAGCGACCCCATCACCGCAGCCGCCGCCCGGTCCCTTTCCTCCAGCGCATGGCTGTACACGCGCAGGGTCATCGAGGGATCTGTGTGTCCGAGACGTCCGGCGACCGTTCGGACATCGACGCCGGCGCCGATCAGCTGCGTGGCCGTGAAGTGCCTCAGATCATGTAGCCGCACGTCCGGGAGCTTGAGCTCGTCTCTGACTCTGATGAAAAAGTTGGTCACGTTGTCTGGCCGGAACGGCAGTGAGCCGTCGACGTAAGGGGAGAAGATGAAGGCATCGGGCCTCAGTTCCTCGTCGGCCAGACGTGCCCACTCTTCGACTCGTGCCCGATGGGTCCTGAGCACGCTGAGTCCGACTTCGTCGAGCGCCACACGCCGCGTCCGGTTCGTCTTCGTCGTCTTCTCTCCGAGTCCCCCCGGGACGAGCACGACCGACCGAGCTACCTCAATCTGACCCTCGTCGAGATCGAGGTCGGACCAGCGGAGCGCACAAAGCTCACCCCGGCGCATCCCTGTCAGCGCCGCCATCATCACCAGCGGTGCCAAGCGCGGGTCACGCTCTTCGGCGGCAACCACGATCTGTCGCACGGCATCAACCGAAGGCGGCCGGACCACCCGCTGCGTGACACGAGGCGGTTTCGCCATCTCAGCGACGTTCCTCCGAACCCATCCCCACCGTACGGCCTGGTGGAGCGCGGCCGAGAGGAGCGCGTGGTGATTACGGACGGTCTTCGGCGACGAGCCCTTTTCCTTCATCGCTCGATACAGGTCGTCGAGGTCCTTCGCCCCCAGGCGTTGGACCTTGATCGAGCCCAGGGCTGGTCGGACGGTGTGCTCTATCTGTGTCCTGTAGACACGCAGGGTCGTGGGTGACAGATCCATGCGCTCGCACTCTGACAACCAGGCGTCGAGAAGCTGGCCGACCGTGGCCCCGGCACCATCGGAGCGCCCGGGAACCTGCTGCTCGATCAGGTCGCGCAGAGCCTCGTCCGCCTCACGGGCGCTCCCGTGAAAGGTCTTCGACACCTGTTTGGGATTACCGGTAACCGGATCGCGCCCAACGTAGGCCCGCAGCTCCCAGACTCCCTCGCTCCGCTTCCTCTTGGTTCCACGCATGGATCCCAAACCTAGCCACAAATTCCTGGAGTAGGGATAGGAGTAGGGATGACACCAGAAAAACAAGAAGAGCCGGTGCTTTCGCACCGGCTCTGACCTGCACTTTCTTTGGTGGCGGGGGAAGGATTTGAACCTTCGACCTTCGGGTTATGAGCCCGACGAGCTACCTGACTGCTCCACCCCGCGGCGGTAACACCAGACTTTATCAGGCCCGCCACCGTCGCCGCCCAGGGGCCAAGCCGCACTTGGTTCGCGGCCACCGGTCGCGCCGCGTGTCAGGCTCCGGCTCCCAACACCAAGTCACCAGCCGCAACACCACGGCGCGGAGTGACGATGTCGTCGATCAAGCCCTGCTCAAGCGCTCGGATTCAGACCGAACCCTAGGAACCCCTGAGAATCCTGCTGCCTCTGGGCTAGGCAGGCGAACGCGTTACCCGGATCGCCGTAGAGGCGACCGGCTTCTGGTCTTTCGCCAAGTCGGCCTGCGCCTCGGCGATCAGGCTGCCGACGACCTTCATGTCCGCGGAGTAGGCCGTCAGGTCTTCGCTTCTCAGCGCAGCCAGCCCCTGGTTGTAGTAGCTCTGCGCGCTCTCGATGAGGGCCCGGACCTGAGCCGGGATATTGGCGGTGCCGGTTCCGATGTTGCTCGTCGCTGCGCCGAAGACGTCGGCGAGGGCGGCACCAAGGGTGTTCTCCATTTCGACATCATTGCCGTAGACGACGATGTAACGGGTCAACTGCGGATACGGGTTCTGCGACGAGCTCACATAAAGCGGCCGCACGTACACAACGGAATCGTCGATCGGGATGATAAGCGTCGTGCCGAGCGAGACGGTCGAACCAGCTCGACCGACGAGGGTCACGTACTGGGAGACCTTCGTGTTCGACTGGATCTTCGAGTTGACGACGGCGGGACCCGCCGTCGCGTTCCTTGTCGGCGTCACGTACGCGGTGAGCTGGCCGTAGTCCTGGTAGTCGCAGGAGGCCGTCATGAGCGCGGCCAACGTCTGGATCCGGTCGCCCTGCGACAGTGGATCGAGCGGCTCTATGACGGTGAACCCCGGAGCGCTGGCGCCGGGAAGTTGCAGGAGCTCGTACTCGGGCACGAATCGCACCGTGTTACCGGCCGCGTCAACGGGCAAGGATTGCTCGGGCGATCCGGTGCCGGACGTCGGCGCCAGCTCCCAAGCGTTGTTGGCGATATAGAAAGCTGCCGGGTTGGACAAGTGGTAGCGGCCGTACATGGTGGCCTGCACCATTAGGAGAGCCGTCGGGTAGCGCAGGTGTGCCGCGAGCACCGGGTCCATGTCGCTGAGGGGCTTGAACATGTGCGGGAAGATCGACTCATAGGTGTTCAGGATCGGGTCAGTGTCGGTAACGGCATAGAAGGTCATGTCGCCCGTGTACGCGTTGACGACCACCTTCACCGAGTTGCGCACGTAGTTGAAACTCTGCTTCAGGCCTGTCCCGCTGGGAAGTTGTGCGGTATTGGCCTGCTGTGCGTATGGGTAGTAGCTCGTCGTCGTGTAGGCGTCGACAATCCAGACCAGCTGGCCGCGGTCGATCACAGGATAAGGGGTGTCGTCGACAACGAGGAAGGGCGCCACCTTGGCGACACGGACACGGACGTCCTGGTTGAACATGATCCGTGACTTCTTCGTGACCAGGTTCGATATGAGCAGGTTGAGATCGTGGAACTTGAGCGCGAAAGCCGCCTTCGTCCAGAACGAACCGATGGGCACGCCGCCCTTGCCCGCGTAGTGGCTCGAGACCGTGTTGCCGTTCGTGTCGGAGTAGTCGACCTCGCTCTGGGCAGTGTCCGCGACCACGTAGCCCGACTGTCCCAGGCCGAAGTAGACCGCCGGCTGGGCTATCTTCGGAGCGCCGTGGCTCGTGACGGGTGGGACGCCTGCGATGTCGAAGACCGGGTTCCCGCCGCTCTGCTGGTTCGCCGGTGAAAGGACGGCGCCGTAACCGTGGGTGTACTGCAGGTGGATGTTGACCCATGACGGGGTCGGCAGGTCGGCGTCATTGACCTGCCGAACGCCGATCACGAAAGGCGTCAGCGTGCCGCCAATCCTGTACCGGTCCAGAGAGAGCCCGGCAATGGTGAAGCCGGTCCCGTTCTGCTGAAGCTTCTGGTAGGTCTGTGAGGTGATCGAGGGCTCCCAGAGCGGAAGGTTGTCCAGTGTCGCTGAAGCCCCCGCGACCACACCGCCGGTCAGGTTCGAAACTCCCGCGAAGGCGCGCTCGTGGATACTCGAAAGCCCGAGCGCCGTGCGAGTCGCCTGGATGTTCCGGCTGATATAGGGGGCCTCGAGCTTGCTCTGCGCGGGCGTGACCTTGAGGGCCTGCACGGCTGCGGGGACGATTACGCCTGCGGTCAGTGCGACGAGGATCCACAACCCAGCTCCGATAGCGGGGAGCGCGAGGCTGCGTTGATAGACGTTGAAAACCATTAGCACGAACACCGCCAGCGCGACGACCGCGAGCAACTCGATCGCCGGCAAGCGTACGTGCACGTCGGTGTAGCCGGCGCCGTTGACGTAGGCGTCCTTTGCGAGCACGAGGTTGAAGCGGTCGACGTAGAAGTACCCGGCTGCCCGAACCAGCGCCATGACACCGAGGATCATCGACATGTGCGCGGTCACGCGCGGGTCGACCCGCGGAGAGGGTCCCTGGAACCTGAGGCCGCCGTTGAGATAGTGGCCTATGCCCGTGATGATGAGGATCACAAGCAGCGCCACAAGGGTCCAGTCGACGAGAAAGGACAGGAACGGCAGCTTGAACACGTAGAAGCTGATCGCCTTGTGGAACTGCGGATCGGTCGCCCCAAAGGACTTGCCGCTTCGGAAAAGCAGCCAGTGCTGCCACTGGTCGCTTGTCGACGCGCCGACGATGAGGGCGAGGATGAGGGACACGACGGTGCGAAGCGCGAACGTGTGCCTGCCGACGATCTGCTGGTAGCGGCGCACGATCTCCAGCTCCGGCGAAACGAGCAGTGCCCGCGGGGCGATGCGGTCGACGACCCAGAGGCTCACCCAGCAGGCGATGAAGAACGCGCCTATGAACACTGCGGCAAGTTCGAGCTCGGTCTCGATCAACAGGCGCCAAACCGCCGTGAAGCTGACCGAGCGGTACCAGAGGTAGTTCGTGTAGAAGTTGGCCAGTCCCTGGATGACGATCAGCGCCACGATCACGAATACGACGGCCCCGACGATCCAGGCTTGATACCGCCGACTCGAGTGCAACCGGGGTATATCCGTCGGAACTCGCATCCGCTGGAGCCTACGACCGAACGGGCACGAGAAGACAGCGGCAGCCCGGATGCACCGGTGGATGCGCGTGCCCGGTCGGGAACGCGGTCCCAGGTGACTGCGGGCCCGCGAGCGAGTTGTCGTCGCAGTCGGGGCACGAACCGCCGGCGTCGTCGTCTTCGACGGCCCAACGCAGCAACGGGGCCTCCCCCACACCTAGCGAGCTCAGTACCGCGAGCTCGCCAACAGCAAAGGCGCGCGTCGTGAAGTCACCCGCAAGTCCTTCGACGCGGGATCCCTTCCATTCGCGGTACGCGACACCGGCGGCGTCTGACGAGCCCTCCAAGCTTGCGTCGATCTCGGAAAGCGACTCTTCGATCCTTTGGCGCAACATTCCGCAGAGGTCGTCCCCGAGCTCGGCGGCGAGCAGGGCCCCCGCCTCGAAAGCGACCGCGGCACTTGGAGGCGGTGCTGTCACGCATGGACCCGCCACCGCATCGCCCGCAACGAGGAAGGCGGCGCCCGCCTCATAGGCTTTGGCAAGTTGGTCGGTCGCAGCGGACACGAACCTCTCGCGCTGGACATTCGGCGGGCTCAGCTCGTCGAGCACAGGCTTGCGGGAACTCTGGCGCAACGCGTTCAGGAGCTCGTTCTGGTCGTCTTGGAGCGCGCGCTTGAGCGCCCGACCGAGCTTGGCAGTTATGGACCCGAGAAGGTGGTCACGCCGCGCCAACGACTCAACGTCCGGCTCGGCGATCGCGTCGGCATCGGACGTCGGAACGACCGGCACAGGGATCTCGACATCGACGGCGACAATCACAACCTCGACTGTCTCATCCGCCTCGTTAACAACCATCTCAGCGCGCTGGTCGCCATCACCGGTCTCGGGGAGGACCGGCACTGCAGGCTCGGGCTCGGGATCGGCGGCAGGCATAACCGGCGCCTCGCTGGTCGTCTCCTCCGCTCGGGAGGGCTCATCGGTGTCCGGCGGCGCGCTGGCCGCCAGCGCGGCTGCTTCCTCGGCGGCGCGGCTCGCGCGGATCTGGGCGAAGAGCTCGTCGACACTCCGGCTGCTCGCACTCGAGCTGTCCTGGTCTTGCTCAGCCTGCGCTCCCGCAGGTGCGACGTCTGTCTTCGCCTCACCCTCGGACTGGCTCCCGAGTGTCGAGGTGACGCCGCCAGACACATCGGCCTCACTGAACTCGTTGCCCACGGCGGCCCCACCGGCGGCCACGGCGAGCTCCTCCTCGAGCTCGGCGAGGTCGCCGTGGCCCGGCTCCTGCGCAACGCGTTGGCCTGCCTGTTCGGCTGCGACGCGAGCCTCGTCCTCCGCCGAGGCGAGTCGTTGGCGCAACTCGTCGACCGACGAGGCGACGTCGTCGACGACACGAAGCAGCGAGTCCTTCCCGGTACGGAGCTCCTCGAGCTGTACACGAAGGGCGCGTCGGCGGGCCACCAGATCAGCAAGGGCGCGGTTTCGGAGTCCACGTGCCTCTGCCACCATGCGCCGGCACTCTTCCTTGGTGGCGTCGAACAGCTCGACTGCATCAGCGTGTGCCACCTCGGTCATCGAGTCGGCCTCCGCCTGTGCCCGGCTTAGGTAGTCGGCGGCTTCCTCCTCGGCGGCGGTCCGGATGGCGAGCGATACGGCTTCGGCAGCTGTGGTCCTCTCCGCGAGAACCTCCCCGGCCTCTGCCATCAGCTCGGCCGCTCGCTCCTCGGCCTTCGCGACCACCTTGCCGGCCGCGTCGTGCGCGGTCCACAGGATCTTGGCAGTCTCCACGCCGATTGCACGGGTGAGTGTCGCCTCGTCCAGCACCGGGTCCTCGGCCCGGCGTTCTGCTTCGGCGACGCGTTCGCGCAAGATCGCCTCGCGTTCGAGAGTGCCGCGCAGCTCGGAAGCGACCTTGCCGAGAAACACCCGTACGGCCTCGCCGTCAACGCCGCGGCGTGTTGCAGGAAAGGATTTGAGCGCGATCTCGTCAGGACTGAGTGGCGTACTTGAGGAGATCGAGACGACCTGAGGATCCTCCGACATTGCCCCTAGCCTACGACGCTGTTCTCATGGGGCGGTGATAGGTGCGATATGGCCCCCGAGCGATTCGAGAATGTGAATCGCCTGCTCGATCGTGCTCACGGAGTACACCTTGAGATGCGAACCCGCGTGTGCCTTGGCGACCGCGTACTCCTGTGGGGGCACGAGAAACACGCTCGCACCTGCGCCGCGCACTGCAACGGTCTTCTGGGCCACTCCTCCTACATCTCCGACCGTCCCGTCGATCGACATCGTGCCGGTCGCGGCGACCTTCAGCCCGCCGGTCAGGTTTGCCGGGTCAAGCTCCTGAATGAGACCGAGTGTGAATGCGAGGCCGGCTGACGGCCCGACGATCCCCTCCGACGACACGTCCACCTTCACGGGCAGAGGGCCTATCTTGAAGGCAGTTCCGTCAACTGCAATCCCGCCACTGCCCTGCGGGTAGATGCCCACACATGAGACCGGATGGGGCTTTCCACCTTTGACAGTCACGAACTCAGCGATCGCGAACTTGGTCCCCTTGCCCTCGGGAAAACAGTCATAGTTCCCGGCTCCGGTGCTGCGGAACACGCCGAGCTTGAAGCTGACGGTCCGTGGTTTGCCTGCCGGGTACGCACTCACGACGACGCGAACGACCGCACCCGGGGCGATCGTCTCGAGCCTGTTCTGGAGGTCCAGATATGTGGGCACCTTGAAGCCGTCGAGCTTGCTGATGACCTCGCCCACTTGAAGTGACGAGGCTGCTGGTGAGCCGGGAAGGATGCCGTAGATGAGCGCCCCGAGCGCCGTCACCGAGACCTTGTAGCCGAGCTGCTTCAGGGCGACCACCGTGGCCGCCTGCTGGGCCGTCGACATGTCGATCTCGCCCTCGGTCGCGTACTGCGCTGTGGACTCGGTCCCGAGGATGGCGGCACTGGAGTAGATGGCGGCGTTGGGGTCCAGCCAGAAGAACGGGTAATACAGCGCACGCATGGGGGTGAGCTCCACATAGACGAGCAGGACCGAGCCGCGGTGCGAATGGTGATCCGCCGATGGCACCTTTATGAGGCTGCTCACCTGCGGTGCCGACCCCGGCGTCAGCGCGTAGTACGGCAACTGGATGAACCAAGCGATCACCGCCGCGACAAGGATCAAGGCGAGGATCGAGAACAGTGTGTGGCTGGCCCTCCAGTGAAACCGGTCCCCGCCGCTTGACGCGTGCCCGTCGGCGATCCCCTCGCCGTAGGCCTCGAATGACCCCCGTGGCGCGTCGAGTTGTCGATCGGCCTCTACGCTCGACCCATCGTCTATCGAATCCATCGAGCCGTAGCCTGCCATGGCTCGCAAGCGCGCGGGCGCCGCAGGTGACCGAGAACGGTAGGAAGGCGTCGATCGACGCGGCGCGCCGCCGGGGCGACGCGGCTCACGCCGGGCATGTTGGAGACGAGCAGGCCGCGCGGTCGTTCCTCGGCGACGCGGACCCCGAGGTGCGCGCCAGCGCGCTCGGCGCCCTCGTGCGGATGAACCGCGCGACAGCTGCAGACTCCGCGGCAGCTCTCGCGGACCCCGATCCCAGAACCCGCAGACGCGCATGTGAGATGGGAGCCGCCCTGCCGGGTGCGGACTTCTCAACTCTGCTGGAGGATCCGGACCGATCTGTGGTCGAGGCGGCATGCTTTGCTGTCGGCGAGGTGTCCGACGCGTTGGCCCTACCCGCTCTCGTCCGCATCGCCTCGACCCACACCGACGCTCTTTGCCGGGAGTCGGCCGTGGCGGCACTCGGGGCTATCGGCTCTCTCGAGGGCCTCCCCGCGATCCTGGCCGGGTTGGAGGACAAGCCCCAGATCCGTCGCCGGGCAGTGATCGCACTCGCCGCGATCGAAAGCCCCGAGTCCGATGCCGCCCTCCGCGGCTGCCTTACGGACCGGGACTGGCAAGTTCGTCAGGCAGCTGAGGACTTGCTCGGCGTCACCACCGGCGACGACTGAGAGATTCGGCGGTGTGTCCCATAGTGGCCATACACGAAACTGCGCCGGCGACGGCACAACGCTCGGGATTCTCTACGAGGTGGACCGGGATGCCCGTCGCCGAGGCGAGCCGCCGACCGAAGCCGGTGAGGAGAGCCCCGCCGCCGGCGAGATAAAGACCCCGGTTCAGAAGGTCGTTCGCCAGATCGGGCGGTGCCGAAGTGATGCATGACACGGCCGCGAAAAGGATGCGGCCCACGCGGGGCGCGATGGCGTCAGCCACCTCGGTCCGGGTGATGACCACAGAGCGCACGATCCCGCTGGAGGTGTCACGGCCCCGAACCTCGACCTTGTCGTCCTCCTCGACCCACGCGCTCCCGACGGCGTACTTGATGGCCTCGGCGGTCCCCAAATCGATCGCGAGCTCGAAATCGCGGGCACAGAGCCGCTGAATTGCTTGGTCGAAGTCACCCCCGCCGACTGGGACCGATGCCTGGGTCACGAGTCCGCCGAGGGCGAGCACGCCGATCTCGGTCGTGCCGGCACCGACGTCCACCACCATCGAGGCGACCGGCTCCTCTATCCGCAGCCCGGAGCCGAGCGCCACTGCGACTTGCTGCTCCACGAAGCGAACTGTCCCCGCGCCCGCCTCCTTGAAAGCTCTGTCGAGGGCTCGCCGCTGGACACTTGTCGCCGCGCCCGACGCGCAGCACAACACCGTCGGCTGACTGACCGACCAGGTCCTCACGAGGCGCAACAGCTCCCTCGCCACCGCCCAGGTGAGGTCGAGATCGGCCAGCTGGCCATGGCAGACCGGCCGAACGATCGCCACCTCCCCGGCGCAGCGTCCGCGCAGGCCGAGGGCTTCGGTCCCGAATGCCAAGAGACGGTTCCGCCTGAGGTCGACCGCGGCAACCGTCGGCTCGTCGACGATGACGCCGCGACCGGGGACAGCCACGAGTGTGCGTGCGGTCCCGAAGTCGACTGCGAGATCGGCGCCCACTACCGGTCGACCTTCGGTGGCTGCTCGATGGGCCGCGATGCCAGGCTCCAGTCCGTCCCGCCTTCGAAGGTCTCGCGCTTCCAGATAGGAACGGTCGCCTTCAAGGTGTCGATCACGAAACGGCAAGCCTCGAAGGCCTCGGCACGGTGCGGGGTCGAAACGACCACGACGACGGAGGCCTCGCCGAGCTCGATGTGACCGATCCTGTGCCAGACAACGGTCCGACCGAGGGCCGGCCAACGCTCCCGCGCGGCCTCCACGATCGCCTCGAAACGGGGCAGCACCTGGGCCGTGTAGGCCTCGTAGTCGATCGCCAGCACACCGGTCCGCCCTTCGGCGTGGTCACGCACCTTCCCGACGAAACACGCCACTGCTCCACAGGACGGCCTCTCGGCCCAAGCGAGCGCGCGCTCGGTCGCAAGAGGCTCGGTCGTCAACTCGAGCCAATCCTCACCTTGCACCGACACGAGCACGTGGGTCATGGTATGCGACCTGCCGAACACAGGCGTCCTCGCGAACGGACCCCGACGCCCCAAACCGACGCACCTTCGGTATCCTCAGGGACCGTGGTCGAACCCGTTGATGACTTCGACGACGTTCACGACGAAGGCCCCTGTGGCCCGCTCCTGCCACCCGACGATCGCCTCTGGAGGCATCCCTCCGAGCTCGGCTCGCACCGCCTCCCGGTCACAGCGGAGGCACTTTCCGCGCGCCGCAGCTGGATGGCATCGACACCGTCTCGAGCCGGTGCCTGGTCGGCCGGCATCGTGGGCGCGTTGCTGGCAACCGGCGTCGTGCTCGTTGGCGGCCACCTCACCCATCTGCTCCCGTCGTCTCCGGCAAGGTCGTCCAACGCGACCGTGAGCCAGCACTACGGCAACTCCTCGATGAGATCGCAGATCTCCTCGACCATCGGCGTGAACATATCGACGACAACCACGATCGTGCTCGGGGTCGAGCCCGGCCTCTACAAGCTGGCGTCGCGGGTCGCGACTGCGATGCCGGTCGTCCTCGATGGCAGCACCAGCGGCGTCGGAGTGGTTGTGAGCTCGAAGGGCTACGTCCTCGTGCCCACCTCGCTCGTCACCGACCCGGACGACATCTCGGTGCTCATCGGCGGCCAGCAGCTCGTCGCGACACTGGTCGGAGCCGACACCGGAACCGGGCTCGCCGTCGTGCGCGTGCACGACCCGGACACCCTTACGGCGACACGCTTCGTGTCGGGTGCCACGCTGGGATACGGCTCGTTCGTGGCACTCGTCTGGGTCGACAGCGCCGGGCCCCACACGTGCTGGGGAACGATCAGTGAGATGGACGTCCAGCTGACTTCCACAAGCAACAGCCCGCCTCTCCTCGAGTCCGTGGAAACGCTCGATCCGCTCATGGGAGTGGAGACCGGCGGTGGCGTCCTCGACGGCGCCGGACGCCTGATCGGCATGGTCACGAGCGTCGCGGGAAAGACACTCGTGGCGACGCCCGGATGGCTGGCCGACATCGTCTCGACGGACCTCATCGCAAACGGGCGGGTCGTCCACGGCTGGCTCGGGATAACCGGTGAGACCAAGACCGTGTCCGCAGCCAAGACCGCCGTCGAGGTCGTGTCGGTCAAGCCGGGCGGTGCGGCCGCCAAGGCCGGAGTCAGGCCGGGCGATCTAATCGAGGCCGTGAACAGCAAGCCGACCAAGACGATGGCAGGCATGGTCGCGGCGCTCTACTCGATGTCGCCGGAACAAGCAGTCGTGCTCGCCGTTGTGCGACGCGGTCACACCTTCGACGCCCACGCCCGACTCGCAGCGGCAGCCTGAAGCCTTCGCCGCTCGCCCGAACAGCCCGGACCATGCCGGTGCGGGCGCCGCCCTAGCATCTGACAAGTGAGCGATCCTCTCGCATCGGGCGGCGGCGATTTCCTCCGCAACATGCTGGGCGACCTCTTGCGGCTGATCCGAACCGAGGGACCGCTTCAGTGGGAGCTCGCGTTTCAACTGGCGACCAGTGTGGCTGCAGGCGACGAGCCCGACCCCAACCCGGACCCGATCGCCCGCATTCGTTTCGAAGAGCTGAGCGCTATCGCCGAGTTGCACGTGAGCGACGTCACGGGCATGGTCCTCGGATCCGGCGCCTCGAGCCTGAAGCTCGTCCCGACGACGCGCGTCGAATGGGCACGGCGAAGCCTGGAAGCCTGGCGCCCGCTGCTCGACCGCCTCGCCACGGCCTTGACGACGACCTCGGACTCGGGTGCCGCCGGGCCGCTCGGCTTCGGGCCTGGCGCCGGTACCCCGGGAGCCGGGCATGGACCGGTCGGTCAGTCATCTTCGGTGACGGGCGGCTCTCCTGACGACTTGGACGAGATGCCAGAAGATCCCTTCCTCGGCGACGCGGACGTGATCAAGAGTGGCGAGCCGGCCGGTGGTGAAGACAGCGAGGACGTAGACCTCACCGAGATGATCGGCCGGTGGACCTCGGCCATGGCCCCTGCGATGGCGGCGATGCAGGTCGGCTCCGTGATAGGTCACCTCGCGCGGCGCTCTCTAGGGCAGTACGACCTGCCCTTGCCGCGAACTGCCTCGAGCGAGATCCTCGTGGTCACAGGCAACCTGGACCGTATCGCCGAAGAGTGGAGCCTGCCGACCGACGACCTGCGGCTGTGGCTATGCGCGCACGAGATGGCGTTTCACGCGGTGCTCACGCGCCCGCACGTCTCAAAGCGGCTGGAGGAGCTCGTGGTCGCCCACGTCCGGCTCGTCCGGCCCGATCCGCGCGATTTCGAAGGGCTGCTGCAGGGCATCGACCCCGGCTCGATTCCCGGCCTTTCCCAGATCATCGGCGACCCATCGCTTCTCGGCGATTCCGACTACGGCCCTTCTCCAGAGCTCGAGAGGGTGCGCGCTCAACTCGCCTCGCTGACAGCAGCAATCGCCGGCTACGCGGAGTACGTCACCTCAGTTGTTGCCTCCCGGCTCATCGGCGGCCATGCGCCGATCGGCGAGGCGATGCGCCGGCGTCGCGTCGGCCGCGGTGAAGGTGAGCGTGTCGCAGAGGCTCTGTTCGGCCTGCGCTTGGATCAAGAAGACGTCGACCGCGGCGCGGCCTTCGTGCAAGGCGTGCTCCAGCGTTCCGGAGACCTTGGCCTGGCGCGGTTGTGGATCGACGAGAGGAACCTTCCGACGCCGGCCGAAGTCGACGCTCCTGGCCTGTGGCTCGCCCGCATCAACCTCGAGACGAAAGACACCTAGTACCTAAACTTCGCTCCTCGCGCCCCGACAGGTGATAGGGACGACAACGGGCGTCGGACGCAGATCAGGAGAGGCCGACCTCTTCTTCGGGCACACCGAAATCCCATTCCAAGATGAGGTTCTCGCGCTCGGCGTCGCGGACGATCCGCTCACGGTTCCGGCGGAACTGCGGATCGTGCGGTGGCAAGAGCACCAGGCGCGCGAGGGCGCGCTGGCGGAACTCCTCGATGATGGCGCGGTCACCGAACTCCGACTCCACCTCCCAGTGGGGCGCGACTGGACCGAGGTAGACCATCCGTACGTGGCCCCGCGGAGGCTCGGGCGGCTGGTGCTCCTCCGGGTTGATCAAGCTCATTGTCTCTCCTTGGCGGCAGAACCGGCCGAAGTGTACCGGTCAAACGAGACACCCAGGATTCCCCGCAACGCTGGCGGGCCGGTCAATGCTGGCCTGGGTGTTGCAGGATCTGGGCCACGATGACACGGATCTCGTCCACCGCGATGGCAAAACCGACGTTCTGCGCCGGCGCATTGCCTTGAGAGCTCGTCGCGACCGCGGTGTTCATCGCGACTACCTGGCCGGACGAGTTGACCAGCGGACCGCCCGAGTTGCCCGGGTTGATGGGTGCATCGGTCTGGATCAACCCGGTCAGGTTCTCGCTCGTGCCGTTGTCGGTCGTAGCAACGAGCGACCGGTTCAGTGCCGACACGATTCCCTCTGTGACCGTCGGCCCACCGGCGAGCGCGAGCGCGTTCCCAATGGCCAGAACACCGTCGCCTTGTTGAGCAACCTTGGAGTTGCCGAACCTGACAGTCGGCAACGAGTGACCCGCGTCCTCGACCTGCACCAGAGCAATGTCCTTTAACGCATCGGTTCCGATGATCTTGGCGGGGAACTGCTTTACCTGCCCGTAGAGGGTGACCGTGACGGTCTGGGCACCCTCGATTACGTGGTTGTTGGTGAGGATGACACCGCTCGACTTGATGATCATGCCAGTCCCTGCACCTTGCACATAGGAACCGACGTCGCCGGCTCCCCGAAAGCTGCTCGTGTCAATGGAGACGACGGCGGGAAGAACCGATGCAAGTATCGACTGGACATCGCCGACTTGAACCTTTTCGCCCTTAGTCGGGAAGTACTCCCGGACGATCGTCTGGGGCGAGCGGCTCGTGGACAAGGCGACCACGCCGCCGCCCACGACCGCCCCGACCACCGCGGCCACGAGGGCCACCCCGAACCATCCGGGCATGGTGCGCGGAGGACGCTTAGGTACTTTGGGCTCGGGTTGGTAGGCCCACTGACCGGGCGATTGCGACTGCCCGTAGCCCTGCTGGGGCCACGCGGTTTGGCCGTAGGCGACTGGCCCGTGCGCTTCTGGAACGTAGGGAGCCTGTCGATAATCGGGCCAGCCGATATCTCCTGACCCACCGCCTATCTCGCCGTAGCTCGACTCGCCGTAAGACGGCTCGCTATTGCTCGATTCGTGCCCGGTCTGAGCGAGATCGTCCAGCTCGCCTGGAGGTGCGACCATGGCGCCGGTATTGCCACTGCTCTCTCCGGCCTCTAGGCCGCCGACTCCGAGCGCATCTTCTTTAGACGCGACGTGGTTCGGGAGTTGGTCCTCGCCCCAACTCAGCAGCTCACCCAACGCGTCGGTGCCGCCTGTGTCGTCACCACCCGAGCTTGCTGGCACACTGCCAATCTACCGGTCAACCAGGACAGTTGTCCCTATCACTATGTCAGCGACGGTCGTGGCTCGACCCGATGCTTAAGATTTCCTGCGAATATCCTCGCGACCGTAGCGTCACGCCCCGGAACACGGCAGAATGGTGCCGTGGACACTTCGTGGATGGGGCGGGGGAAGTGCCGGGAGATGCCTCCTGACACCTTTTTCCCAAGTGACGGCGTGGGGGTTGAAGTCGCGCGACGGGTCTGCGCGGATTGCCCGGTCAAAGTGCCGTGTCTTGACTACGCCATGGCCAATCACATCGACCACGGCGTCTGGGGAGGAACTTCAGAGCGCGAACGTAGGCGCATCGCCCGTCATCGTCGGCTCATCGCGGTTCGCTCGAGCTGAGCTGAGTAGGTCGTCCTTCGCGCCTCGACGGCGCGGGGCCAACGACTCCTGCGCGAAAGAACGGAGCTCACGCCGGGCCCGTGAACCATGGGCCCTCGGTGGTTGCCGGACGCGAGAGGCTACGACTGTCGGCCGAGAGCCGACCTGAGCGAGGACACTACGAGCGGAACTCGCCTTTTGGCATGCGATATCGACCTGTGGCCGACGCTCAGGAAGCCGTGTTGGCGGTCTGGGCCAGAACGCGAGCACGACGGACGCGGCGACGCTCCCGTTCGCTCATGCCGCCCCAAATGCCGAACTTCTCGCTGTTGGCGATCGCGAACTCGAGGCAGTCGCCGCGAACCACGCAGCCGCGACAAACCTCCTTGGCCTCCCTGGTCGACGCGCCTCTCTCTGGGAAGAACAATTCCGGATCGACGCCCATGCAGTTAGCACGGCCTTGCCATGTCCTGTCGAGGCCACCTTCGAATAATGCTTGGAGTGCCATCTTTGGCGCCCCCTCCCCTAACAACTCGCAACCGTGTAGTTACAAGATGGTGATTATCATGGACCCTGTCGCGATCCGATGCAAGAGGGAGTTTCGATTACCTCCAAAAGGCGCGTCGGACATCTGGCCTCGGTGGCCCGCAATCAGCTCCCCCAGCCTCCGGAAACTGAGCTATGCCCGCTGGGAGCGCCTTGTTGCAAGCTGCCGGCGGTTCTCTATGGTCCTTCGACACAGGTGTCCGGCGTAGCGAGCTGCTCGCCGCGGCGGTCGCTACCGGTGGACCCAGATGACGCGCTTGTCATCGCCGGCCTCAGCCACGAGATCACTCCATGCTCGACACGGGCTGGTAGGGATCGTCATTGATCTTCTACCCTGCGACGATTGGCAGCGACTCGTCCGCCAGCCCCACGAGCGAGCGGATCGTCCGGCTATCTGCCTGTCCGCGTTCACCGAGGAATATCACCTCGTGACCTGCTTGAGGGCGTGCGCGAGTGCCGACAGGACACTGTCGGGGTAACCGAGGAGACCGGGGACCGCGGGCTTGTGATCTGACTGCCGAGCACGTTGCGCCTGATCTCCTCCTTGACCCGAATCGAGCTCCATCTTCAAGCACGCAGCTCGCCGAGCGTCGACGGCAGTGGCGAACGGCCTGCGTCGAGCGCTGTGTGAGACCAGGAGGCCGATCGCGTCTCCTGCAGACCGGACACCTGTGACATTCGGCGAGACTACGGCGAACAACTCGCAACACGTGCAACCCCGGTGCAATGATGATCGCCACGTCGCAGCGAGTTTGTGAGGACTCGTCCGACCTACAGTCGGACGAGATCGATACCGACGGAGGCAACTGATGAGCGTCATCGAGGAGGTACCGTTGCCGGGACCTCGGCCGCAGCCGATACCGGTTCGCATCGGCGCTCCAAGGGCCGGCCCGCCTCGGGCCGTCGTGCTCCGCAAGGATCCCTGGTGGGCTCAACCCCTGATCACGGGCCTCGGCCTCGCCGCCTTCGTCGTCTACGCGACATGGGCGGCGTTCCGCAACGGGCACTATTTCGTCGGCCTCGACCAGGCGCGTAACTACCTCTCGCCGTTCTACTCGCCGTGCCTTGCGTCCAACTGCCCCTCCGCGGTCCGATGGGGACCGATCACGCCGGCGAACTCCGGCTTCTCGCCGGCACTCATCATCCTGGTCTTCCCGCTGGCTTTCCGCCTTACCTGCTACTACTACCGCAAGACCTACTACCGGGCTTTTTGGCTCTCGCCGCCGGCGTGTGCGGTTGCGGATGCCGGTTCGACCTCGGCCAAGCCCAACGGGCTGCGCAAGCGCTACACCGGGGAGACCCGCTTTCCGCTCGTGCTCCAGAACATCCACCGGTACACCTGGTACTTCACCTTCATCTTCGCGGTGCTGTTGACATATGACGCAATCGAGGGGTTCCGTTTCCCAGGCGGAGTGGGCATGGGCGTCGGCACGCTCATCCTCGTCGCGAATGCGGTGTTGATCTGGGCCTACCAGCTCGGCTGTCATGCTTGCCGCCACATGAGCGGCGGCAGTCTGAAGAAGCTCTCGAAGGCCCCCGCGCGCCGATGGATCTGGACCAATCTCACGACACCTTTGAACAAGCACCACCAGTTGTTCGCATGGCTGTCGCTCATGTCGATAGTGGTGTCGGACCTGTACATCTACCTGGTGTCGTCCGGCGCCTTTAGTGATCCGAGGATCTTCTGATGCCAGACAGCGAGCGGCACGACTTCGACGTCGTCGTGATCGGCGCCGGAGGAGCCGGGCTACGCGCGGCTATCGAGGCGCGCGAGAAGGGCGCCCGCACCGCACTGGTGTGCAAGTCGCTCCTCGGCAAGGCACACACCGTGATGGCCGAAGGCGGCATTGCCGCGGCGCTCGGCAACGTGTGGCCGGAGGACAACTGGGAGGTCCACTTCCGCGACACGATGCGTGGCGGCAAGATGCTCAACAACTGGCGCATGGCTCAGATCCACGCCCTCGAAGCGCCCGAGCGCGTCCTGGAACTCGAAGAATGGGGCGCACTGTTCGACCGCACCCAGGACGGGCGCATCCTGCAACGCGACTTCGGTGGGCACCGCTACGCGCGCCTTGCTCACGTAGGCGACCGCACGGGGCTCGAGATGATAAGGGCCTTGCAGAACAGGGCCGTGTCCATCGGTATCGACGTCTTCATGGAGTGCAAGATCGTCCGCCTCCTGCAAGACGGCACAGGGGCCGTGAACGGAGCTGTCGGATTCTGGCGGGAATCGGGACGATTCGTGACCTTTGGCGCCAAGGCGATCGTCATCGCGACCGGCGGGCTAGGCAAGGCGTGGAAGTTCACGACGAACTCGTGGGAATGCACAGGTGACGGGATGGCCCTTGCGTTGTGGGCCGGTGCCGACCTGATCGACATGGAAGCCATCCAGTTCCACCCGACCGGGATGGTCTGGCCACCCTCGGCGCGTGGACTGCTCGTTACCGAGGGCGTGCGAGGCGACGGCGGCGTCCTCAAGAACCGGGACGGCGAGCGCTTCATGTTCAACTACATCTCGCCTTTCTTCGCAGCCGAGACCGCCGAGACCATCGAGGAGGGGGACCAGTGGTACACGAACAAGAGGGACTTCCGGCGGCCACCTGAGCTGCTTCCCCGCGACGAGGTCGCCCGCGCTATCAACTCGGAGGTCAAAGCGGGCCGGGGAAGCCCGCATGGCGGCGTCTTCCTCGATATCGCCAGTCGCCGCACCCCCGAGGAGATTCGGCGCCTGCTGCCCTCGATGTACCACCAGTTCAAAGAGCTCGCCGACATCGACATCACGACAACCCCTATGGAAGTCGGCCCGACTTGCCACTACGCGATGGGAGGCATCCGCGTCGAGGCCGACACCGAGGCCACGACGGTCGCCGGCCTGTACGCCGCCGGCGAGGCGGCAGGTGGGATGCACGGATCGAACCGATTGGGCGGCAACTCGCTGTCTGACCTTGTCGTGTTCGGTCGCAGAGCCGGCCTTGCTGCTGCCGAGCGGGCTCTTGGGATGCCGGGGGATCCTGATGTCTCCGAGAGTCAGGTCGCAGATGTGACGAGACACGCGAGGTCCTATTTCGACAACGAGGGCGGCGAGGACGCCTATGCGCTGCACCGCGACCTCCAGGACACGATGCAGTCACTCGTAGGCATTATCCGCGTCGAGCGCGAGCTCTTGGAGGCGAAGGAGAGACTCGCCGACCTGGCGGAACGCGCCGCGAAATGTGCCGTGGAGGGAAACCTGCAGTTCAATCCCGGCTGGCACCTGGCACTGGACCTCGAGTCGATGCTCGCAGTCTCCAACTGCACGACCTTGAGTGCGATCGAACGCCGTGAGAGCCGAGGAGGCCATACCCGCGACGACTATCCGGGGTTCCGTCCCGAATTCGAGAACGTCAACATGATCACCCGCCTTGTAGACGGCGAGTACACAATCGCCCAAGAGCCCAAGCCTCAAATGCCGGGCGAGCTTTCGAAACTCTTCGAGGACGGGGCGCACTGATGGCTATCGACACAGGGCCCGCCCCGACGACAGTGCCGGAACCACCGCCGGGCGCACCGCCCAAGGACCTCGTGATGCACCTGTGGCGTGGCGACGCGAGCGGAGGCCGGTTCCAGGAGTACCGGGTCGCGCCGCAAGAGGGCGAGGTCGTGCTCGACGTCGTCCACCGCATCCAGGCGACACAGGCGCCCGACCTCGCTGTGCGCTGGAACTGCAAAGCCGGAAAGTGCGGCTCTTGCAGCGCCGAGATCAACGGTCGGCCCGCGCTCATGTGCATGACCCGGATGAGCACGCTGCCCACAGACCAGCCTGTCACGGTCTCACCGATGCGAGCTTTTCCGATCATGCGCGATCTTGTGACAGACGTCTCCTACAACTTCGAGGTCGCCAAACTGATCCCCGCCTTCAAGCCCGGACCAAGGGATCCTGACGGCCTCCGCAGGATGGCGCAGGTCGACATCGACCGTGGGCAGGAGTTCCACAAGTGCATCGAATGCTTTCTCTGTCAGAACGTCTGCCACGTCATCCGGGACCACGAGGAGAACAAGCCCCGGTACGCGGGACCGCGTTTCTTCGTGCGCTTGGCAGAGCTCGAGATGCACCCTCTCGACACCTTGGACCGACGCAACTACATCCGCGAGGACATGGGCATCGGCCTATGCAACATCACCAAGTGCTGCACGGAGGTGTGCCCCGAGGACATCCACATCACCGACAACGCGATCATCCCGTTGAAAGAGCGCATCGTCGACGCCCACTACGACCCGGTCGCGTGGCTCGGGCGCAAGATCACGGGCCGGCCGGTGCCCCTGGCGGCCGCAGAAGCCCGTAAACATACGGGCGCGGCGCACGCACAGCCTGCGGCGCCAGCTACGCCAGAGCCCGGTGACATTGCCTGAGTTCCTGAGTGAGGGGTGGTTCGAGGCTCTCGCCGCGGCTCTGGCGAGGCTCCCCGTTGAGGAGATAACAGCGGATGCACCCGACGCCGGGCTCGCCTTGGGCCAGCTCATCACCGAAGTGCCCGGCGAGGCAGGAGGGGCGAACGGCGAGGTCCGCTTCACGATCGTGCTCAGCCGAGATGGCTCCGCGTTGCTCGTGCGGAATTCGACTGAATCGGCCGATGTGACGCTGGTCGAGGACTGGCCGACGGCGCTCGCGATCGTGTCGCACACCGCGTCGCTGGCGGACCTGCTGGGTGCCGGAAAGATCAAGCTGAGGGGCAACTCGAATGCGCTTGTCTCGGCGGGAGGCCTCCTCTCGCGGGTCGCGCCGCTGCTCGCCGGTGCACTCGGTTACCGAGAGGCTCCCTAGTCTCGGACCGAGGAGGCACCATGTTCGATCGTTCTTACCCGATGGCCCGCGAGGGCGACCAGGTCGACGACTATCACGGCGAGCTGGTCCAGGATCCCTACCGCTGGCTCGAGAACAGCGACGACCCCGAGACCGTTGCCTGGGCAACAGCGGAGAACGAGCTGACCGAGGCTTTCCTCGCAGCGGTTCCCACCCGGGAGGAGATCCGGTCAAGGCTCACCGAACTGTCGGACTACCCCAAGTTGGATGTTCCATTCGAACGAGGTGGGCTCTGGTTCCAGACGCGCAACACCGGCCTTCAGGATCAGCCGGTGCTGTGGGTGATGAACGGGCCGGATGCCGAGGGCCGGGTCCTGGTCGACCCCAACTTGTTGGCCGAGGACGGCACGGTGGCTGTCACCGCAGTGGAGGTCACCGAAGACGGCTCTAAGGTCGCCTATTCCACAAGCTCGGCGGGATCGGACTGGAGAGTCTGGCGGGTCCGTGACGTGGGCAGCGGTGTAGACCTGGCCGACCTCGTCGAGTGGTCGAAGTTCGGCTCACTCGCTTGGAAGACGGACGGCTCCGGTTTCTACTACTGCGCCATGGAAAGGCCTCAACCGGGGGCCGAGCTCGTGCAGGAGAGCGGCCCGACGCGGATCTTCCTCCACCGCCTGGGCACACGCCAGATCGAGGACGAGCTCGTGTTCGCCCCCGCGGAACCGAATTGGATCCCGAACGCGACCCTGAGCGACGACGGTAGGTACCTGGTCATCTCGATCAAGCAGGGCACCTGCCCGGAGTCTTTGATCCAGGTCCTCGACCTCGAAGATCCAAGCGCCGTCTTTCGGGCTCTTGTCGGAGACTTCGCTTCAAAAGCGCTCGTGGTCACCAACCTCGGCAGGAGTTTCTATGTCCTGACCGATTTCGGTGCCAAGCGCCAGAGGATCGTCGCGGTTGACCTCGAACAACCGGACCGGGACAACTGGCGCGAGGTCATCGCGGAAACAGACGATCACCTCTCGGACGCGTACTTCTATGGCGGCCGGCTCGTGTGCCACTACCTCCGCCACGCCAGCTCGCTCGTGCGAGTCCACGAGCTCGACGGGTCGTACGTCCGCGAGCTCCCGATCCCGGCCATGACATCTGTGACAGGCGGCGTCCGTGACCATGAGGCCATCGAAGGCCGGCCGGCGGGCAACCTCGTCCATTTCAAACTGGAGTCGTTCACCGAGTCGGGTTCGCTCTGGCAGCACGACCTCTCCGCAGGCGAAACTCGCCTCTTACGCCAATCCGCCGTCGCTATCGAGCCCGGGACCTTGATCACCGAGCAGGTCTTCGTAACCTCGGGCGACAAGACCCGGATCCCCGTCTTCCTGAGCCACCGCCGCGATATCTCGCCGAGCGGCGATGTGCCCGTTCTCCTTCACGGGTACGGAGGTTTCGACGTTCCCGTCACACCGACGTTCTCCGCGAGAGGCGCGGCATGGATGGAGCGGGGCGGGCTTTTCGCGGTTGCAAACCTTCGCGGTGGCGGCGAGTACGGCAAGGATTGGCACGATTCGGGCCGGCTCGCCAACAAGCAGAACGTCTTCGACGACTTCTGCGCCTGTGCCCGGTGGCTCACGAGCTCCGGTTGGTCGCGCCCGGGTCGGATCGCCATCAACGGTGGATCCAACGGCGGCCTGTTGGTCGGGGCCTGCCTGTCCCAACATCCTGAGCTGTTCGGCGCCGCAGTGGCCGAGGTGGGCGTGCTCGACATGCTGCGATTCCACAAGTTCACGATCGGATGGGCCTGGACAAGTGACTTCGGCGACCCGGACGATCCAGAGCAGTACTCCTGGGTGCGCGCATACTCGCCGCTGCACAACCTGCATCCCGGGGAGCACTATCCGGCGACGATGCTGTTGACAGGAGACCACGACGACCGGGTCGTCCCCGGCCATTCGTTCAAGTTCGCCGCGGCGCTCCAAGCCGCCCAGGGCGGCGACCAACCGGTCCTCATCCGAATCGGGACATCAGCCGGGCACGGACTGGGAAAGCCGACCGCCAAGCTCATCGGGGAGAGCACAGACGTCCTTGCGTTCCTGGAAAGCGTCCTCGGACTGACCGGTCAAGTCCAGTAGGAAAGCGCCCCGGTAGGTGACAACGTGTGCCGCGACAATCGCAGGTTGCGGAAACACGACGAGAGCCTTTGGCCGCTCGCGATGAGCGCTATTGGTCTCGACACCGTGCGGGTTGGTCTCCCCGTCTTGTCGCCAGTCGGAGGAGGAGCCGGGAGCGACCGAGGTTCGCAGCATCACGGAGCACTCTCTTCGCGCTCTTTGTCTCAACCAGTGAGTCGCGGCACCGCGCCGCCATTTTTTGCACCGTGTCGGCGCCGAGGTTGGTCTTGGTGGACCACAAGACAGCGACGTCGTGGGGCGACGCTCAGGAGGTCACCGAGGAAAGTGACACTTCGGGCGGCCCCCAGCTTCGGCTCCGGGCGGAGCCCGGCAGCACTCGTGGAGAAAAGGCGCGACCTGCTACTGCTCCGAGCAGCTCGAATCCGGCCCGACTGCCGACAACGCACACTCGCTTTCGGGAGCGCACGTCTTCCCGGGCCAGGTCCCCGAGCGCGATCGCGCAGACAACTGTGCGGAGACGATCGCGGGTCATCTGTACGAAGTCCGCGGTCTGCATCTCGAGCCCGAGACGCGCCGGTCTGGGGCCTTAGCCTCTGCACTTCGCGCTGCCTGCAGGCTCGCGACGGCGCGAGCTGTTCGCTTAAGGCCAGATGAATGCCGCCCTCGACCACCTCTTGGGCAGCCAAAGCCCGACAGTGGATCGTCAGTCGTTCGTGCGGCGGCAAAGCGCGCGCAGACATTGTCAGCTCCGCGCCGAGACGTTCACAGGGTGCACACAGCCCGTTGGCATCGGCGCCACGCACTCGGGCTGAATCGGGCGAAGATGCCGAGACAGCTTCGGATCGGGCTCGCATCAGCGCTTTCGCTTTCCCCGTGACTCCGAGGGGCGGAGCAATCGTGCAAAGGGCATGTCCGCTCCATCTCCTGGTCACGCGATCGTCACGCGACGCGCATTCCGCCGCGCGAACACGCGGGAGTACGCTGCCTCAACGGCAGTCACGAAAGGGGACAGAATATGACCTTGACGGGCGTGGTCGACGACCACATGCTGAGCCAGTACCGCGTGCTGCTCGACCGGGAGGACGCGGCCTTCGACGAACTCGAGCATGCCTACGAGGACGGAGACGGCAGTCACTTCGAGAGCGACTACAACGACTGGATCCAGGCCATGAGCCGTCGCCTTGCCTATCTGAGGCGTATTGGCATCGAGGTAAGTCTCTGATCCGATCTGTGTGCAAATGACAGGGGGCACGCAACCGCTGCGTGAGCAACGGTTCGTGTTCGGCGAGGTCGCTCAGACCTACGACCTGCAGCGCCCCTCGTACCCGGCACAGTTCATCGATTCCGTTCTGGCCTTCGCCGGCCTCGGCCCGGACTCGGTTGCACCCGTCGCCGAAATTGGAGCCGGAACCGGCAAAGCGAGCGTGGCGCTCGCCTCTCGAGGGCTCTGTTTGACGTGCATCGAGCCCAGCGCCCCGATGGCGGAAGTCGCCCGGCGCCACCTCGCCCAATTCCACAATGCAGAAGTCGAGCAAGTCTCCTTCGAGGACTGGCAGCCCGTCGCCCACACCTATGGCCTGCTCGTGGCAGCACAGTCCTGGCACTGGGTCTCCCCCGAGATGCGCTACGTCAAGGCTCACCACGCTCTCAGGCCGCACGGCACACTCGCCCTGATCTGGAACACTACGGTCGCCCGCGGTGACGAGCGTCTCGAGAGGGACCTGAGCGTCGCATACGGGGACTTGATACCTGAGGCGTGGCTATTGGACAGGACCCAACGCCTCCAGGCCAACAACTGGGTCATCACCGAGATCGAGGCGTCCGGGCTTTTCGAGCGCGCCCCTGTGGCGAGGTTGATGGAGCCCTGGCACTGCACCTACGAGACGGAGGGCTGGCTCCAGCTCCTCTCCACCCATTCGGAGCATCGGATGCTCGACGAGGACACGCAGGCCCGGCTCTTCGACCGGATACGGGCTGCAGTCGACGCCAACGGCGGGCTCATCGAGGTCGACTACGTTACGGTCGGCTACCTGGCGCGGACCGAGGACCGACCAGGTCGAGAGGACGGCGCATGAACCGTGCGAACCAGGCTCCCTACGGCACACTTCCGCTTGCGAGTTGGGGGGTCCGCGCCGTCGGGGCCGTCGCGGATGCAGCAGTAATCGGTGTCACGACCTATCTCATCGACCAGGTGGCCGGCATCCGCGCCCGCACGGGCTATCTCTATCTGGACCTCGGCGTGAGCTTCGCCTACTCGTTCGCACTCGTCGGGTTCTGGGGCCGCACGCTCGGCATGGCGTGGATGAAGCTTGACGCCGTCGAGGCCGTCGAGGGGCGCACTCCCATCGGCCCCGCCCGGGCGGCGGTCCGTTCGCTCGCCGCCGGGCTTTTGACCATCGTCCCGTTCGCGGCCTTCCTCGACATCCTGTGGCCCCTGTGGGACTACCGCAACCAGACGCTCCACGACAAGGCCGCAGGGACCATCGTGCTGCGCCACTAGGTGCTCGACCTAGCCTTAGAGCAGACCTTCCACCTCGGCTCGCTCCTCGAGCAACTCGGCGGTGGTGGCACGGATCTGCCCGGTCGCGAACTCGCTGTGCTGCTGACCGGTGACCACGTCTACCGAGGTCCCGTCTGAGCGTACGGGGAACCCGAACTGCAGTCCGGCCGGCACCCCGTACTGCCCCCCGGACGAGACCGCCAGCGACGCGAACTCGCCGGGCGGCGTCGGTCGCAAGATGCTGACCACCGAGTCGATCACGGCGTTCGCGGCACTCGCAGCCGAGGACAGCCCCCGCGCCTCGATGATCGCGGTCCCCCGCCGCTTGGCCAGCTCCAGAAACTCGCCTTCGAGCCACGCCTGGTCCTTTATGACCTCGACTGCCGGCAGGCCCCCGATCAGCGCGTTCTCATAGTCGGGGAACTGCGTCGAGGAGTGGTTCCCGTATACGGCCAGATTCGTCACCTGGTCGTTGGGCACTCCTGCGCGCTTGGCCAGCAGACTGTGGGCGCGGTTCTCGTCGAGGCGCATCATCGCGAACCAGCGGTCGGCCGGTACCTCCGGCGCGTTCGAACGGGCGATGAGACAGTTGGTGTTGCTGGGGTTGCCGACCACGAGCACCCGCACGCTCGAAGCCGCGTTCTCCGCGATGGCCCGGCCCTGAGGCTTGAAGGCTCCCCCGTTGACGCCGAGCAGATCCTTCCTCTCCATGCCGGCCTTGCGGGGGACCGCACCGACGAGAAGGGCGAACGAGGTCCCGCTGAAGGCGGTTGCAAGGTCGCTTGTCGCTTCGATGCCGGCCAGCAAGGGGAACGCACAGTCCTCGAGCTCCATCACGACACCCTCGAGCACCTTCATCGCCGGCTCGATCTCGAGCAGCCTCAGCACGACGGGTTGACCCTCGCCGTACATCTGGCCCGACGCGATGCGGAAGAGGAGGGCGTAACCGACCTGTCCTGCGGCACCGGTGACGGTGATTTGGACGGGTCGGGGCATCCCGGCGCCGGTGGCGCTCGTCGAGCTAGCAGTGTCGATCACGGCAGAGCAGACTAACCGCACTCGGGCCCGCCACGTCGCCAGGTCCCTGCCCCGACCGGGGGCGCACGCCGAGCTGACCCGCCGAGCTCAGAGGCGCTCGATGATGGCGTCGGCGAACTGGCTGCAACGGACCTCGTGCGCGCCCTGCATCAAACGGGCGAAGTCGTAGGTCACGATCTTGTCGCTGATCGTCTGTTCGAGAGCCGCGACGATGTCGTCGGCGGCCTCCTGCCATCCGAAGTGCTCAAACATGAGCACCCCAGACAGGAGCAACGACCCTGGATTGACCTTGTCCTGACCGGCGTACTTGGGCGCGGTGCCGTGCGTCGCCTCGAAGATGCCATGACCGGTTACGTAGTTGATGTTGCCGCCCGGCGCGATCCCGATGCCCCCGACCTGTGCCGCCAGGGCGTCGGACAGGTAGTCACCGTTCAGGTTGGTGGCCGCGATGACGTCAAACTCTTCAGGCCGGGTGAGAACCTGCTGGAAGGTGATGTCGGCTATCGCGTCCTTCACGAGGATCTTGTCACCGGGCTGGCCGCCGCAGTCCTCCCAGCTGACCGCTACCTCGGAGAACTCGTCACGGGCGACCTCATAGCCCCAGTTGCGGAACGCCCCCTCGGTGAACTTCTGGATATTGCCCTTGTGCATCAAGGTGACACTGCGGCGGTGCCGGCGCACGGCATGTTGCAGCGCGGCGCGCACCAGGCGCTTCGAGCCCGTCTCCGAAATCGGCTTGATACCGATCCCCGAGTCGTCCCTGACCGTCCAACCGAACTCCTCTTGGACAAATGCGATGAGCTTGCGGGCCTCCTCGGTGCCCTCCTGCAGCTCGAGGCCGGCGTACACGTCTTCGGTGTTCTCCCGGAAGATCACCATGTCGACCTTCTCGGGATGAACCACGGGTGAGGGCACGCCGGCGAACCAACGCACAGGCCGCAGACAGACATAGAGATCGAGCAACTGGCGCAACGCCACGTTGAGTGACCTGAAGCCGCCTCCCACCGGTGTCGTGAGCGGGCCTTTGATCCCGATCAGGTGATCCCGGAAGGCCTCCACCGTCTCGTCGGGCAGCCACGTCCCGGTCGCCTTGAAGGCCTTCTCCCCGGCGAGCACCTCCTTCCAGGAGATGTGCCTGCCGTACTTGGCGGCTGCGGCGTCGAGCACGCGCTGCGCGGCGGGCCAGATGTCGACCCCGATCCCATCCCCCTCGATGTAGGGGATTATGGGTTCGTCCGGCACCGTGAGCACGCCCGCCGACGACATCGTGATCTTGGTTGGCATTCTGGCGAGCCTAGTTATGACGGGACCCATCAGCACAAAGCTCTGTGCTGGTTCTTCGCGGGCGCGCGACGCCCGCTCCCGCGAAAAGGTCGTCCTCCCGCTCGAGAACCTGTACCGGCAACCTCTACCGACTTGCACCCAGGCCGGCCGCCCGGCGTTCGGCGGCGAGCACAGCGTTTCGCAGCAGCATCGCCCGGGTCATCGGGCCGACCCCGCCGATGCGTGGCGTGATCCAGCCCGCTATCTCCGCGACCGACTCCTCGACATCGGACAGCAACCGCTTGCCTTCGCGCGAGACACCGGCGCCGACGACCGCCGCGCCGGGCTTGACCATGTCACGGGTCACCAGATTCGCCCGTCCCGCAGCTGCGACGACTATGTCGCCCTGGCGAACGTACTCGCCGAGGTTCGCCACTCCGGTGTGGACGACGGTCACGGCCGCGTTCAAGCCCGGCCGCTTCAGGGCGAACAGGAGCGCGAGCGGCCTGCCGATGGTCAGACCCCGGCCGACGATCACGACGTGCCTGCCACTTACAGGCACGTCGTACGCGTGAAGCAGCTCGACGATCCCAGCCGGGGTGCACGGGAGCGGTCCGGGCGCACCCATGACCAGACGCCCCAGGTTCACGGGGTGCAACCCGTCGACGTCCTTGTCGGGATCCACGGCGAGCAGCGCCTGCTCCTCGTTCAGGTGCTTCGGCAGCGGCAGCTGAACGAGCAGTGCGTCGACGGCGGGATTCGAGCTCAGCGAGCGGATCGCTGACTCGAGCTCGTCCTGAGTCACGTTCTGAGGCAATTCCTCATGCACCGACTCGACACCGATCTCCGCGCAGTCCTGGTGCTTCATCGCCACGTAGCGGGCACTCGGTCCGTCGTCGCCGACGAGGATCGTCCCGAGGCCGGGCGTGATGCCGGCCGCCCTCAGTTCGGCGACCCGCTTCGACAGCTCATCCCGTTCCTGAGCGGCGAGTGCCTCGCCGTCCAGCACGATCGCGGCCATCAGTGACGGAAGTGGCGCTCGCCGGTGAGCACCATCGAGATTCCACGCTCGTCGGCCGCCGCGATCACCTCGGGATCGTGGAGTGACCCACCCGGCTGCACGACGGCAGTCACGCCTGCGTCGATCATCGCGTCCAACCCGTCCCGAAATGGGAAATAGGCGTCACTGGCTCCTGATCCTCCTTGAGCTCGCCCGGCGGCCTTTCGACCGGCGATCCGCGCCGCGTCGACGCGGTTCTGCTGCCCGCATCCGATGCCGACCGCCTGCCCACCGTAGGCCAAGACGATGGCATTTGACGAAGTCAGACCGCAGACTCTCCACGCGAGCTCGAGATCGCACCACTGCTGCGCGCTCGGCGCGAGCTTGGTGACCACGCGCCACGTCCCGGGCCCCGAATGGAAGCGGTCACGCTCCTGGACGAGGAACCCGCCGTCGATCTGGCGAAGGCTGAGGCCCGCGTACGAAGGCAACGGTGCTGCGATCACACGCATGTTCTTCCGCCTGGCCGCGAAATAGGCGATGGCCGAGTCGTCGAACGCGGGCGCTATGAGGACATCCGCGAGTGGGCCCTCGACGATCTGGTCCGCGAGGGCCTCGTCTACGCGCCCGCTCAGGGCCACGATCCCGCCGAAAGCAGACACCGGGTCCGCGTCCAACGCCCGTCCATAGGCACTGGCCAGGTCCTCTCCAACCGCGACTCCGCAAGGGTTCGTGTGCTTCACGATCGCCGCGGCCGAAAGACCGTCCGCGAAGCTGAGGCCTTCCGGGCCGACCAGCTCGTGCACTAGCTGCCAGGCCGCCTCCGCGTCAACCAGGTTGAGGTACGACAGGTCCTTGCCCCCGTGCTGGACGGCGCCCTCCCACCAGCCGGCTGGATTCTCGCGAGTGCGGTAGAGCGCGGCGTTTTGATGCGGGTTCTCTCCATAACGCAGAGCCTTGGAGCGCTCGAGGACGACGTGCAGTGTCTCGGGCAGCACTTCGGCCCCGCCATCGGCACCGGCCGGGTCTTCGTCCAACCAGGCGACGATCGCCGCGTCGTAAGAAGCGGTGTACGCGAAGGCCGCACGTGCCAGTCTCTTGCGCGTGTGCTCGCTCACCTCGCCGGCTCTGCGCAGTTCTTCCAGGACCTCCCTGTAGTCGGCGGGACTGACGACCACTGTGACGTACGCGCAGTTCTTCGCCGCGGCTCGGATCATCGTCGGTCCGCCGACGTCGATCATCGCCACGCAAGGTTGGGTCTCAAAGGGGTACAGATTGCATACGACGAGGTCGATTGCGGTGATGTCCTGGGCGACAAGGTCATCGAGGTGAGACTGAACCGAACGGTCGGCCAGGATGCCAGCATGGATGGCCGGGTGAAGGGTCTTTACGCGCCCTCCCATCATCTCGGGAACCCCTGTGACAAGGGCGACTTCGGTGTGATCGACACCGGCCGCCAGTAATGCCTGTGCTGTGCCACCGCTCGCTATGAGCTCGACGCCAAGTGTGCTGAGGCCGGTCGCGAATTCCTCGAGGCCTGTCTTGTCGTAAACAGAGAGCAGCGCACGCATTTGCGAGGACGCTACCAGGGCGATGTCGAGACGCCCGCCGAGGCGTCCGGGAATTTGAATAGAGCCCGCGCTCTGGGACGGGTAGTGTTCCTTGACGCGAGCCCCTCCTGCGACATGCCACTCGCTACGCTTCATTGAGCTGTGCTGGACAGATGAGGAGTACCTTGAGCGACGACCTCCAGGACATCGGATGGTGGCTCGCGTCTGACGGCAAGTGGTATCCGCCGGACCTGCATCCGGCTGTCCGTCCTGACCTTCACGGCGAACAGGCTCGTATCGCGGCTCTTTTCGACGCCGCCATAGGTGTAGCTCGAGTCCAGAACAGCGTCTTTGCCCAGGTCCATGGCGCGGGCAGGAGCGGGACTTTTCCCTCGGGCGACCGCAGGCATGCGCGTTCCGATACACAATATGCGAGCAAGGACGACACAAGCTCAGACCAGGGAACCGGGGTGCGCCGCGATGGTGGCACCGTGCCTCGTTTCGGTGCCCCGGACCGGCCGAAACGGCAATTGGAGGCACAAGGCCCTTCGGAGCCCGTCACCTCAAGGTTCGAGAGCCGGTCGAGAACTGAACTGCGGCAGAGACCGGACTTAAGGCGGCCACCATCTCGCCCGGTCCCCGGGCCTGACCGGTCCCATGCCGCGCCGCCGGGGCTCGTGCTAGGCGGTCGGGCACCTTCTGTTCCTGTTCCCCAAGTACCGCGTTGGAAGCCCGACAAGGCGGACGAGCCCGCCCCTCGCCTCGATCAAGGCGCGTCGTCGGTGCCTGTGCCGACCGAGCGTCGGCTCGCGACCAGCCAACCCGCTCCGACTGCGGTCAGGCCCGCGCCGGGGCCGACCGATGACCTGGCGCCACCGCAGGTCCCCGCGGTCTCGCAAACCGCTCCGGCCGCCGACCGGAGCCTTCCGCAGAGCACCGCGACGACTTCGCCCGCCTCAAGTCTCGATGCAACCCTCGACCGAAGTGGGGTGCCACCGAGTGCTCGGCGGCGCCCCACCGCAATCCGTCCGACCTCGGAACTCCGTCAGGCCGTCGCGGGCGCAGTCGCGCGCGCCGCGGCCCAGGGACCACTCCTGCCGAAAATCCCTGAGGGCTCCGCAGACTCGACGCTTCAGACCTCGGAGCCGTCGCCGACCTCGTCGGAGTGCGGCCCGGCCACCTCCCTTTTCGAAGAGGGTCCCGCCGATCTCGTGGCCCCTCTGCAGCCCGCTGCTCAACACGGCCCGGTCGTCGCCCCGGAAACCCTCACCAGCGCCGGGGATCACACGGGAGACCCTCACGAGGATTTCGCGAGGCTGGCCGGTGCGCACCCCTTGGCCGGCACTGCGCCGAGGCGCCGCGGCAACCGACCGTCGGTCGCGCCCGCAGGCTCGCGTCTTTCGGCTGTGGAGGCTTCTCAGCCGTCTCCCGTGCAGGAAGCCACTGGGGCCGGGGGGGCTCCCGAGTCGCCTTTTGCGGGGTCGTCTTCTGAGGCGGCGCAAGCCTCGGAGCCACATTCTCCCCAGCCGGAGCCAGTTCAGCTCGAGCCTGCTCTTGACGCGACGGTCCCTGAAGTCGAGACTCCCGGCACAGCTGCGCCAGAGCTGCATTTCCCCGGCCTGTCCAACACCGGTGCCCCGTCCTGGCCGATCGGCGAGCGGCGCTCGTTTGCCCGTCAGGCACGCAAGCCGCTCCCAGCGGCACTCCAGGCGGTGGTCGCCTCCGAGTCCGCTCAGGGCGACCCTGGCGAGCAGGCGTCCAAGCCGACGTCCTCGGGACAGCCCTCAGAGCCAGCCGATGCACTGCTCGGTCGTGAGGCTGTCCACACCGAGGCGAAAAGGGAGCTCGAGCGGGCCAACATGCCCGGCGTCATCCGCCGCTACGCCTCGGCCATCGCGATCGTCGTGCTGTTTGTCGCAGCGGCCGGAGCGGCGGCCGGCATCGCGGCCCTCCGGGGCCCGGTCAACCATCCCGGGGTGCCAAGGGCCACCTTGAAGAGGGCCGCGAACAACGTGGCACTCAAGAACAGCGACTTCCCGCTCACCTGGCACGTGTCCAATGACGCTCTGACTGCAGGTTCTTACGGTTTCGGTTCGGTGTTCAACTCCCCCGCGGTCGTCAAGTCCTGGCTCGCCACACACCCGTCGTGTGCCACCGGACTCAACGACGTGCGCGCCGGCATGACTGCCTCCGACGGCGAGACAACCGCTGTGGCCTTTACTCAAGCAACCTCCTCTGACCCGCTCGGCGGTTCGTGGCAGATCGCGGACCTGGTCGCCTTCCACTCGAGCTCTGCTCAGCTGCGAAAGGACCTGGCCACGACGCGCTCGGCCCTCGCCGCGCCGGGCACCAGAGCCTGCATCGACCGGTTCTGGTCGGCGGCCCTGCTCGCCGGGCTGCCCCCCGGTTCGAGCATCTCCCTGTCGGTGTCGCAGCCCCCGCTTCCAGTCCTGCCGGGCAACCCCTCGACGTGGGTCATGGCAATGGGTGGCACGGCCACCGTCCGCAACATCGCGCTCCCGTTCCGTTTCGAGGTCACGTCCTTCGCGATCGGCCGCGAGCAGGTGTCGTTCGTGACGTCGTCCAAGCTTGCACCCCTCCCGCTCAGCTTGACCCAGGCGCTGCTCGTCGTATTGGCGACACGAGCCGAGCGCCAAGCTTCCTGACTGACCTGTCACCGCCCGACCTACGAGGCAGGTCTCAGTCCAGGTAGCGGTACAGCGACATCTCGCTCGTGAGCTCCGCGACCCTTCCCGCGAGCGACCCGTCGGGATCTTCGCCGCCGTTTGCCAACGCGTCCGCGACGATTCTGCCGACCTCGCCGAACTGCTCGCGGTCAAAGCCCCGGCTCGCGAGCGCGGTCGCGCCAAAGCGCAGCCCTGAACAGGCCGGCTCGGCCAGTCGGTCGTAGGCAAGCGAGACCGCGTTGGCGGAGATCCCGATCTCGTTGAGCCGTCGCAACGTCGCCCAGGCCTCGCGACCTGAAGGTGCCAGGTCGACGAGCAATTGGTGAACATCGGTGCCGCCGGTGACAACCGACGCCCCGGTGCGCTCCTCAGCCTCGACAAGCGCCTCAGCTATGGCCCGGGCACCTTCCAGGGTGCGCCTCATCCGCTCGCGGAAAGCCTCGGTCCCTGCGAGCTTGAACGTGACCGCCTTGGCAGCGATCACGTGCGGAAGCGGGCAGCCCTGCTCTCCGGGGTACACGGCGGCGTCGACGCGCTCGGCCAGCTCGGCTCTGCACAAGATGGCCCCACCCCGGGCGCCCCCGAGGGTCTTGTGGACCGTCATCGTGCAGGCGTCTGCGAACGGGACGGGGTCGGGATGCACCTTGGCGGCGACCAGGCCTGCAAAGTGCGCCATGTCGACCACAAGGGCGGCACCAACCTCATCGGCTATCTCGCGAAAACGCGCGAAGTCAAGGTGCCGGGTGTAGCACGACCACCCGGCGAACAGGACCTTCGGGCGGTGCGCCCGGGCGAGCATCTCGACCTCGTCCATGTCCACAAGCCTGTCGCCGCGCCGCACATGGTACGCGAACGCCCTGTAGTAGCGACCGGCAAATGTCTCCTTGTCACATTGGGTCGGGTGCCCCCCGTGAGCGAAGTCAAAGCCGAGCACGACATCGCCGGGTTCGCACAGGGCGTGAAGCACCGCGGCATTGGCGCTGGCACCAGAGTAGGGCTGGACATTGGCGTGACCGGCGCCGAAGACCGCCTTCGCGCGTCCGATGGCCAGGCTCTCGATCTCGTCGATCCATTCGCAGGTGTCATAGGTGCGCTGTCCCGGGTAGCCGTCCGCGTACTTCGCCGTCAGGATCGAACCCTGCGCCTCCAGGACCGCTCGTGGCGGCACGCTCTCGGACGCGACGAGGTCCAAGGTGGACCGCTGCCGGGCGAGCTCGGAATCGATCGCCGCGCTGATTTCAGGATCGATGTCCGCGAGGCTCGCCTCGAATGGGTGGGCGTGCTCAAGCGAGGCCATTGGAGCCAACCTACCCGGCAGAAGCGGGGACCGGGACCGGGCCGGTCGCGGGCCCGGACAGACGGGAGCGTCCGTGAAGCTCCGGAACCTTGAGCTCGCGGCCTCTTGCCGCTGCCCGCCTGAGCGACAGAGCCAGCACAACGGCTCCCGCTCCGGCACTTATGACCCCACCGCCAATGAGCCCCCACCTGGCGCCGAATTCCTGTGAGATCCAGCCGACCAAGGGCGCGCCGAGCGGTGTGCCTCCCGCAAACACGAGCATGTAGATGCCCATCACGCGTCCACGCATCTCCGGCGCGGAGGCGAGCTGCACGCTCGAGTTCGCGGCGGTGGAGAACGTGATGTTTGCAAAGCCGAGGGGAATGAGCGCGACCGCGAGCACGGCGAAGGTGGGCATGAGGCCGGCCACGACCTCGAGCACCCCGAACGCGATCGCCCCGAGGATCACAAGGCGCGTCGTGGGGTGTGTTCTCCGTGCCCCGAGAAGCGCCCCTGCCAAAGCGCCGACGGCCAAGAGCGCGGAGAGAAGCCCGAACGAAGCCGCGCCCCGATGGAACACGACCTTGTCGACCAGAGCCAGCGTGATCTGGAAGTTGAGGCCGAAGGTCCCAACGACGCCCACGAGCACGATCGGCACGAGCAGCTCCCTGCGCTGGCGCACATACGAGAGGCCCTCGCGCAAGTTGCCCCGATGGCGAGCCAGCCGGGGAGCGGGGAACAGCTCGGATGAGCGCATCATGAGCAGACAGGTGATGACTGCGATGAACGAGGCCGCGTTGCCGAGGAAGACCCATGCCGTGCCGACACCGTCGATCAGCAGTCCCGCGGCCGCGGGCCCGAAGATGCGAGCGGCGTTGAAGGTGGCGCTGTTCAGGCCGACGGCATTTGGCAGTTCGTCGCCACCGACCAGCTCGGACACGAAGGCCTGCCGGGTGGGATTGTCGACGGCAGTCACGACCCCGAGCAGGAAGGCGAACAGGTACACGTCGTACAAGCTGGCTGCACCGAAGACGTCCAGCAGCCCGAGCCCGAGCGCGAGCACGCCCATGGTCACCTGTGTGGCCAAGATGAGCTTGCGCTTGGAGAACCGGTCAGCGATGACGCCACCCTGCAAGCCGAGCAACAGGATCGGGAGGAACTGCAGGGCGGTCGTGATCCCTATCGCGGTTCCGCTGTTGTTGCTGAGGCGAAGCACCAGCCAGTCCTGACCTACCCGCTGCATCCAGGTTCCGGTGAGGGAGATGAGCTGGCCGCTCGCGAACAGTCTGTAGTTACGGATCCTCAGCGAGGAAAAGGTGCGACTCACGAATCAGCGAGCCTTTCGATGACCGGAACGGCCGAGCAAAGGGCATCTCGCTCGGCCGGCAGGAGCTCGTTCAGCTGGCATGCGAGCCACGCCTGCCTCCGGTTGCGGTCCTCGACGAGAAGGTCGCGGCCGCGATCGGTGAGAGCCAGAACGCACTGTCGTCTATCGGTCGGGTGCGGTTCGCGGTGGACAAGGCCGAGGTCCTCGAGCACCGCGACCACTCTCGTCATCGACGGCGGCTGGACGCGTTCTGCCGCGGCGAGCTGTGTCGGCGACATCGGACCTTCCCTGTCGATGATGCCGAGCACCGACAGCTGGCTGACGGTGAGCCCTTCGCTCTTGCGCTCGCTCCGCAGCCGTCGCGAGAGCCGCATGACACTGATGCGAAGAGCGCTCGCGAGGCCGGAAACGTCCTCGCCGGGCGCCTGCGGTTCGAGTACGACCTGATCACTCATATCCTTAGCATAGCTTATTAGCTGTGCTAAGCAGTTCGCCTCCTGACTACTCGGTCAGATCGAGGTCTGACTGGCGAGGCGGACGTCGAATCCGGCCTCTTTCGCCTCGCTCAGAACCGCTTTGGCGTGTTCACGGTTCCGCGTCTCCAACACGATGTGGACCCCAGTTTCACGGACCTGCAGGTCGTAGCCTTCGCGTAGGTGCTCGACGGTGACGAGGTTCCCCCCGCTTTGGCCGAGGCAGGTGAGCAAGCGGGCGAGGCTCCCGGGCCGGTCCGGGATCCGGGCGAAGAGGACGACCCTCCGACCGGCGTTGGTCTCGTGGCGCCGGATGACCGGCGAGAGCAGACCGGTGTCGACGTTGCCGCCTGAAAGCACGACCACCGTCGTGCCTGAGGCGGGCGGTGTCACCCGGCCGGCCATCAGCGCGGCCGCGCCGACGGCGCCCGCCCCTTCGGACACGAGCTTGGACCGCATGAGCAGCATCACGATCGCGTCGGCGATGTCGTTCTCCCCGACAGCCACGATCTCGTCGACATGCCGCTCGATCAGGCCAACGGTTATACCGCTCGGCCTCTTCACCGCGATGCCGTCCGCAAGGCTCGAGCCGGCGTTGACCGTCGCCTTGGGATGACCTCCTCGTTTGGCGAGAAACGGAGCGCAGAGTTCAGCTTGGACAGCGACCACCCGAACTCCGGGCGCGAGCGCGTCGATAGCACACGCGATGCCGGAAACGAGTCCTCCGCCTCCGAGCGGCACGATCACCATTGCGAGGTCATCTACGTCCTCTACCAGCTCGAGACCGAGTGTGCCCTGGCCCGCGACGATGGCCGGATCGTCGAAGGGATGGACGAAGTGAAGACCGGTCTTTCGGGCACGTTCCTCGGCCAACACGACGCAGTCGTCGAGCGATTCGCCCTCGAGATGCACCGAGGCCCCGTAGCCGATCGTCGCCTCGGCCTTCGATACCGAGGCCTCGGCTGGCATGTAGACCTCGCACCGCACGCCCGCGGACCGTGCCGCGAGCGCGGCGGCCTGGGCGTGGTTGCCGGCCGAGGCCACGACGATTCCGGGCGCGGCGTTGGCACCGAGAGCGGCGAGCTTGGCTGATGCGCCTCGGATCTTGAACGAGCCCGTCTTTTGGAGGTTCTCCGCCTTGAGGACGACCCGCGAACCTGTGAGCTCGCTCAAAAAACGCGACACGAATATGGGCGTGCGCACCGCAATGCGCGCTACAGCGGGCCGGGCGCCCTCGATCGCCTCGAGGCTGATCTCGCCCGGTCCCGCCCCCCCGCTCATCGCGCGCCTCTTACAAAGCCCGCACGAGCTCGACCATGAGCTCGCCGGCTTCGGTCGGGTTCTTCGCTACCCGCACTCCTGCAGCGGACAGGGCCTCCATCTTGGCCTTGGCAGTGCCTTTCGAGCCCGAGATGATCGCTCCGGCATGTCCCATCTTCCGGCCCGGAGGTGCAGTCACGCCTGCTATGTAAGCGACGACGGGTTTGTCCATTGAGGATGCGATGAACTCTGCGGCGCGCTCTTCGCCGTCACCGCCGATCTCGCCGATCATCAACACGGCCCGAGTCTCGGGGTCGGCCTGGAAGGCGGCGAGCACATCGACAAAGGTCGAGCCCGGTACCGCGTCGCCGCCGATACCCACGCAGGTGGTCTGACCGACGCCCTGTTGGGACAGCTCGTGCAGCGCCTGATAGGTCAAGGTGCCAGAACGGCTGACGACCCCGACCGGGCCTCCCGGCAGGGCGATGTCCCCGGAGGTGATGCCGATGTTGCACTTTCCGGGCGAGATGATGCCCGGGCAGTTCGGGCCGATCAGGCGAGTCGCGGGGTAGTCACGAACGAGCCGGGCGTTCACGAGCGCCTCGTCCTTGGACGGGATGTGCTCGGTGATGCACACCACGATGCTGATCCCTGCCGCCGCGGCGTCGAGGATCGCCCCCGGGGCGGCGCGGGGCGGCACTGCGATGAAGCTCGCGGTGGCTCCTGTGGCAGCCACCGCCTCGACGACAGTGTTGAAGACCGGGATGCCTTCCACATCTTGGCCTCCCTTGCCGGGGGTCACGCCGGCGACCACCTTCGTGCCGTAGGCGCGGTTGCGCAGGCCGTGAAAGCGGCCCTGGCTCCCGGTGAGTCCTTGGACGACCACGCGGGTCGTCTCGTCCACGAAGATGCTCACAGCTCGGTTCCTCCTTGCGGCTTGGGCGCACCCGCGAGCTCTACCGCGCGCCGCGCGGCACTCAGCATGGTGAGCTCGCTGATGATCTTTTCAGAGGCGCGCTCACTGATGATCTTGCGAGCCTCGGCGACGTTGGTCCCGTCGAGGCGCAGCACGATCTGCGAGGTGATGTCCACCCGGTCGAGCGCGCTCACGATGCCGCGGGCGACTTCGTCGCACCGCACGATCCCGCCGAATATGTTGACGAGGATCGCCTTGACGCTCGGGTCGAGGTTGATCACCTCCAGCGCGCTCGCCATGCCGTCCTCGTCGGCGTTGCCCCCGACATCGAGGAAGTTCGCCGCGGTGCCACCGACCTGGCTCACCATGTCGACGGTGCTCATCGCCAGACCGGCCCCGTTCGCGATTATGCCCACGGTCCCTTCGAGGGGGATGTAGGAGAGCCCCTTCGACTTGGCGAGGCGCTCGCGCTCGGTTAGCACGCTCATGTTCTCTATCTCCGCCCACTCCGGATGGCGGAACGCCGCGTCGTCGTCGAGAGTCACCTTCGCGTCGAGCGCACGCACCTCGCCGTCGGTCGTGAGCACGAGCGGGTTGATCTCCACGAGGTCCGCGTCGCCTTCGATATAGCACCTGTAGAGCTTCACGAGCAGCTCGGCGGCGCCGTCGAGGGCCTGTTCGTCGAGCCCGGCGCGCTCGACGAGATCGCGCATCGCCTCAAGTGTCACGCCGTCGATCGGGTTGACGTGCAACCGCGCGATCGCGTCCGGATCTTCCTCGACGACCTGCTCGATGTCGACCCCGCCACGAGCCGAGACCATCGCGAGGTGCAGCTTGGCCGAGCGGTCGAGGGTGAAGCTCGCGTAGTACTCCTTGGCGATGTCGGTCGCCTTCTCGATCCACAGGCGCCGCACGACGTGGCCCTTGATGTTCATGCCGAGGATGGCGGTCGCGTGCTCTTTGACCTCCGCCGAAGAGTCCGCGAGCTTGATCCCGCCGGCCTTGCCTCGGCCGCCGACTTGCACTTGGGCCTTCACGACCACCGGGTAGCCGAGCCTTGAGGCCGCGGCTTCGGCCTCGGCCACGGTGTTCGCGACCTGTCCGGGCGATACGGCGATGCCATAACGCGCGAAGTACTGCTTGCCCTGGTACTCAACTAGATCCACCAGTCACCTTCCTGTCGGTTGCTTCGATCGCTTCAGTCGCTCCGGTCGCCCTCACCGGCTAGCTCGCCACCCGCCCGCTCGCGTGCGTCGAGGGCCCCCTCCAGCCAGGACGCAATCTGAGGCAGATGGGCTCCGGGCGTGAAGACTGCGCTCACGCCTGCGGACTTCAACACCCCGACGTCGCGCTCGGGGATGATCCCTCCCACGACGACGACCACGTCTTGGAGCCCTTCGGCTCTGAGCCCCTCCACCACCCGCGGGACCAATGTCAGGTGCGCCCCGGACAGCATCGAGAGCCCGACCGCGTCCGCGTCCTCTTGCATGACGGTGCGGACCACCTGCTCGGGCGTCTGATGGAGACCGGTGTAGATCACCTCGAAGCCGGCATCTCGCAATGCGCGAGCGATGACCTTGGCGCCTCGATCATGGCCGTCGAGACCGGGTTTGGCCACGACAATTCGGTAGCGACGTTCCATTCCTTGGCGATACTACGCAGCACTGGGTAGCCGAAGGCCAATCGGGCGCTCAGGACCGGACGGCTGGAAGCAAGACGAACGCGATGAGACTCAGATGCATGGCGGCGGCCAGCACGGTACATCCGTGGAAGAGCTCGTGGTACCCGAAGACCCTGGGCCACAGTTCGGGGCGCCGCAGGGCGTAGACGACAGCACCGAGTGTGTAGAGCAGGCCCCCTCCGAGCATCAGTGAGAAACCCAGCACGCCGAGGTAGTGGAAGAACTCCGGCAACGCGCCCACGGCGATCCATCCGGCCGCGACATAGGGGATGGCGACAGCCCACTTGGGCGCGTCCAGCCACGCGAAGCGCATCACGACCCCGGCCACCGATGCCACCCAGACGAGACTGAGGACGACCCAGGCATCGGCGTCGGGAAGCGTCAGGCCGGCCACAGCGGTGTAGGTCCCCGCGATGCAGACGAAGATCATGGAGTGGTCCGCGCGTCTCATCCTGCGGCGCGCCTTTGGCGACCAGCTGATGCGGTGGTAGAGGGCGCTCGTCGTCAGCATCGCAGTAACCGCGAAACATGCGATCGCAGTGCAGACCTCAGGCTTGGTCCCGTTCGCCTCGAGGCCGATGAGCGGGCCGACCACAACCATCGCGATCGCGCCCACCTCGTGGAACCACCCTCTCAGAAGGGGTTTGGGCCTCACTGTCGCCGGTGCGGTCACCTCGGTAGCCTGCGCCACAGACGTGCACTCTACCTACCGGTAGGTAGGCCCGCCAGCCGGGGCCCTTTCGATCTGGCTCAGCGCGAGCAAGAAGCGCTTGACGCCGTGCTCGGCGAAGCGGATGGTGGCGCGGGAGTCCTCCCCCTCGCCCTCGGTCTCGACCACGACGCCCTGGCCGAAGCGGGTGTGCACGACGGCGTCGCCCGGCGCGAGACCGAGGCACTCGGCACCAGTGGTCGCGGCGGCCTGCTGCACAGCAGGGTGCGGCCCAGCGGTTCTCCGGCTGTCACCGGCCACGACCCCCCGGCCGCCGGCGGTCATGGTGCCCCAGCCCCCTGCAAAGGCGCCTCCCCGTCCCCCGCCGATGAGGACGCCCTCGCCGACGTCCTCGACCAGCTCTTCGGGGATCTCCTTCAAAAAGCGGCTCGGGAAGCTCTGCTGGATGCTGCCGAACAGCAACCGGCTCCAGGTGTGGGTCAGGTACAGCCGTTCGCGCGCCCTTGTGACACCGACGTAGCACAGGCGGCGCTCCTCCTCCAGCTCGTCGGGCTCGCTGAGGCTCTGGGAGTGCGGGAAGATCCCCTCTTCCATCCCGGTGAGGAAGACGACGCGGAACTCGAGGCCCTTGGCCGAGTGAAGCGTCATGAGCGAAACGCTCTCGCCGTCGTCGATCAGGTCGGTAGCGGCAACGAGCGCCGTGGACTCGAGGAACGACTCCAGGTCCGTGTGCTCGGACGCGACGTTCATGAGCTCGGCCAGGTTCTCGATTCGGCCCTCCGCGTCGATGGCCCGCCCGCCGCCTATCTCGATCTCGGCCTCGAGGCTGTCCTTGTAGCCCGTCCGCTCGAGCAGGACCTGGATCAAGCGGTCCGGCGCAGTGGTGGGCAAATCTCCCGAACGCAGCTCGCCGAGCAGTCCGAGGAAACTGCGTATCCCGGCCAGGGCCTTTCCTGACACGCCCGCCTCCTCGGCGCGCTCGAGCGCTCCGGCAAAGCCGATCCCGCGCTCGTTCCCGAACGCGATCAGGCGCTGGAGCGTCGTGTCGCCGATGCCGCGCCGCGGCGTGTTGAGGATGCGCCGAAGCGAGACCTCGTCACCGGGGTTGGCGACCGCGCGGAGGTAAGCCAGCACGTCGCGGACTTCGCGCCGGTCGAAGAAGCGTGTCCCTCCGATCACGGTGTAGGCGATCCCACGATCGGCCAGCGCCGTCTCGAGGGCGCGGCTTTGGGCGTTGGTCCGGTAGAAGACGGCGATCTCACCGAAGCCAATGGCCTCGTCACGGTGGAGCGCCGCGATCTCGCTCGTCACGAAGGACGCCTCGTCCCGGTCGTCGCCCGCACGGTAGCGCCTGATCCTCTCGCCCCTGCCGAGTGCGCTCCAGAGGTCCTTGTCCTTGCGGAACAAGTTGTTCCCGATCACGGCGTTGGCAGCGTCGAGGATCGTCTGGCTGGAGCGGTAGTTCTGGGCGAGCACGATCACCCGTGCATCGGGGAACGCGCGCTCGAACTCGAGCAGGTTGCGCATCTCGGCGCCGCGGAACCGGTAGATGCTCTGGTCGGTGTCACCGACGACACAGACGTTGCGACCCGTCGCGCCCAGCTGGATCACGAGCTCGTTCTGGGCAATGTTCGTGTCCTGGTACTCGTCCACGAGGACGTGCTCGAAACGGTCCTGGTAGTGCTCGAGCACGTCGGGATGCTCGCGGAACATCCGCACGGTGCGAACGAGCAGGTCGTCGAAGTCCATCGCGTTCGCCGCCACGAGACGCCTCTCGTACTCGGCGTAGGCCTGGGCGATCCGGCGCTCGTAGATGGTCCCCGCGCGCTCGTCGAAGGCAGCCACGTCGACCATGTCCGACTTGGCCGAGCTGATGACACCGAGCACTGCCCTCGGCGGGAAGCGCCTCTGGTCGATGCCGAGGTCGTCGAGGACGTGTTCCACGAGCCGGCGGCTGTCGCCGTCGTCGTAGATGCTGAAGCTGCGCCCGTAGCCGATCCGGTCGGCGTTGCGCCGCAGCATCTTGACGCACGCGGCGTGGAAGGTGGACACCCACATTCTCCCGGCGTCGGCGCCGACGAGCTCGACGACGCGACGGCGCATCTCGTCGGCGGCCTTGTTGGTGAAGGTGATGGCGAGTATCCGCCACGGCTCCACACCCGAGACGACAAGGCGGGCGATGCGGCGGGTCAGGACGCGGGTCTTTCCCGACCCCGCTCCCGCGACAACCACGAGGGGGCTTCCCTCGTGCAGGACCGCTTCACGCTGTTCCGGGTTCAGGTCGGCTACGAGGTCGTTGATGGCACGCTCGACCGACTCCGCCGCCTTCGCGGCCCCGGCCGGGTCGCCCACGGCCCATTCGCTCGACTCCCCTGTCGATCTGCGGCCGGCAAGCGGTGGCAGATCCCCGAGGAGGTCCCAATCGTCGTCTCCCCAGGTGCCTGGAACTCGCGGCGGGAAAGACGACATCGCACCCGACATTATCGGTGCGGCGGCTCGCCCCCGGGGTCGCAATGCCGAAGAGGCGCCAATTTCACTCCCATTCGATCGTTCCCGGAGGCTTGGACGTCACGTCGTAGGCGACGCGGTTGACTCCCTGCACCTCGTTGATGACTCGGCTCGAGATCCGCTCGAGCACGTCGTATGGCAAGCGGGCCCAGTCAGCAGTCATGGCGTCCTCGCTCGTGACCGCACGGATGACGATCGGATAGCCGTAGGTCCGTTCATCGCCCATCACCCCGACGGTGCGAACCGCCGGCAGAACGGCGAACCACTGCCAAAGCTGCTTGTCGAGTCCGTCGCGCCGGATCTCTTCGAGCACGATCTCGTCGGCCGCCCGCAGGATCTCGACACGTTCTTTGGTCACCTCCCCGACCACGCGCACCGCGAGCCCCGGCCCCGGGAAAGGCTGGCGCCAGACCATGTCGGCCGGCAGTCCGAGCTCTTCGCCGATCGCCCGGACCTCGTCCTTGAACAGAAGCCGGAGCGGCTCGACGAGGTCGAGATTCATCTCCTCGGGCAGACCGCCGACGTTGTGGTGCGACTTGATCGTTGCGGCCTCCGCTGTGCCCGACTCGATCACGTCCGGGTACAAAGTGCCCTGGACGAGGTACCTGGCGTCGGTTCGTTCGAGAGCGACCTCTTCGAACAGGCGGATGAACAGTTCGCCGATGACCTTGCGCTTGCGCTCGGGGTCGGTCAGACCAGCCAAGGCCTGAAAGAAGCGGTCTTCCGCCTTCACATGGACGAGATCGATGGCGAACTGGCTCAGGAAGGTCGTCTCGACCTGCTCGCCCTCGCCTTGGCGCATGAGTCCGGTGTCCACGAAGACCGCCGTGAGCTGGTCGCCGACCGCCCTGTGGACAAGCGCCGCCGCGACAGCGGAGTCGACGCCTCCCGAGAGGGCACACAGCACATGACCGGCGCCGACTTGTGCGCGGACCGCCTCGACCTGCGATGCGATCACCGATGCGTGCGTCCAGGTTGGCCGGCACCCGCAGACCTCGAACAGGAAGCGCCTGAGCAGCTCCTGGCCGCGCTCGGTGTGCACCACCTCAGGATGGAACTGGACGCCGTAGAGTCCCCGCGCGCTGTCCTCGAGCGCCGCGACCGCGACAGCGGCCGTCGCGGCGGTCACGGCGAAGCCATCGGGTGCGCGCACGATGGAGTCCCCGTGGCTCATCCACACCTGCGTCGAGGGGTCCCAATGGTCCATCAGCACCGAAGCCGACCGGGCCAGCAGCTCAGTTCGGCCGAACTCGCCTGTGCCCGTCCGGGCCACCTCGCCCCCGAGCAGCTGGGTGAGGAGCTGGGCCCCGTAACAGATGCCGAGCACGGGAAGGCCTGTCGCGAACAGCTCGGGGTCGATCGAGGGAGCAAACGGCTCGTTGACCGACTTCGGGCCGCCCGAGAGAATGACGCCACGGGGACTGCGCGCCATCATCTCGGCTGCGCTCATCGAAGCAGGGACGATCTCGGAGTAGACGTGCTCCTCGCGCACGCGCCGCGCGATGAGCTGGGCGTACTGAGCCCCGAAGTCGACGACAAGGACGGTGTCGTAGCCGTCTGTGCCCGCCATGACTGCTCAGCTCCCCATGCCGATCGACTGAGCACGCTGTAGCTGCTTGCCCTCGGTCAGTAGAGCTGGGGCCACCATGACCTCAACCTTGTGGAACTCGCGGATCGTCTCGTAGCCGCAGGTCGCCATCGAGGTGCGAAGCGCTCCGAAAAGGTTCATGCGCCCGTCGTTCTCGTGCGCCGGCCCGAGGAGGATCTCCCGGATCGTCCCGCGGCGCTCCACCTTGATGCGCGCACCCCTGGGCAGTGTCGGGTGGAAGGTCGCCATGCCCCAGTGGTAACCCCGGCCGGGCGCCTCGAGCGCCGCCGCCAGCGGGGAGCCGATCATGACCGCGTCCGCGCCGCAGGCGATCGCCTTTGCTATGTCGCCGCCGCGGCTCATCCCGCCGTCGGCGATCACATGGACATATACGCCCGTCTCCTCGAGGTGGCGCGACCTCGCTCCCGCCGCGTCGGCGACTGCGGTCGCCTGCGGCACGCCGATCCCGAGCACGCCGCGCGTGGTGCACGCGTTGCCGGGCCCGACGCCGACGAGCACCCCGGCCGCGCCGGTTCGCATGAGGTGCAGGGCGGCGGGATAGGACGCACAGCCACCGACCACGACCGGGATGTCGATCTCACGTATGAACAGCTTCAAGTTGAGCGGCTCGACGTTCTTCGACACGTGCTGGGCGGAGACCACCGTGCCTTGTATCACCAGCAGGTCGAGCTCGGCCGCCAGCACCGCCGAGGAGAGCTGGGCGGCCCGCTGTGGGGTGACCGAGCCGCAGGCGATCACGCCGGCGGCCTTGATATCGCAGATGCGCGAGCTGACGAGCTCGGGCTTGATCGGCTCCAGGTAGATCTGCTGCATACGGGCGGTCGCCGTCTCCGCCGGCAGCTCGGCGATCTCGGCCAGGAGGGGTTCAGGGTCCTCGTAACGGGTCCAGAGACCCTCCAGATTCAGGACCCCCACGCCACCGAGCTGTCCGATCGCTATGGCCGTCGCGGGGCTCACGACGCCGTCCATGGCCGCGGCCATCAAGGGCATCTCGAACCTGAAGGCGTCGATCTCCCAGGAAATGTCCACGTCCTCGGGGTCACGGGTACGCCTCGAAGGGACGATCGCGATGTCGTCGAGGCCGTAAGCCTGCCGTCCGGACTTCCCGATCCCGATCTCGACCTCAGCCACCAGGCCCTCCCATTCGCTCTAAGCGTTGCCTCTGGCGCCGCACTCGCGTCCGCGAGGGACTCAATCCCCTTCGGAGCTGGGCAACACGGGTGAGGCTACTTCGGGCCCGGCCACCGCAGCGATCTCGGTCCGGCCGGCCGGCTAGCCGATCACCGCACGACCAGACGCGCCGCGAAAGCGAAGGGGAGAGCCGCGAGCACCAGCACGACGACCCGCAGCCACATCGGCGAGCCCGGGGTGGCGAAGAGAACCTCGTGCAGTGCATTCACAGGCAGGTTGGGCACGGTGCTGTGTGTCGCGAGGATCCGCGGGAGGAACGAGGTCGCTATCAGCGCGGCGAGCGCCGCGAGCGGCGCGGCGACGAGCGGTCCGGTCGCGACCAGGGCGATCCCTGCAGCGGCGAAGGCGAGTACCGCGGCCCCCGCGGCGACGCCGTGGGGCAGATAGAAGAAAGCCCCGACTCCGAGCCCCGCCACGAGCACACCGACCAGTGCGCGAAGGCGCAGCGTCGTCCGCGCCGCGAAGATGAGCAGGAGCGCTGTCACCCCGGGCACGAGCACGGCGACGACCTGGGTGATGCCGTTGATGGCGCGAAGCGAGGCCCCGTGGCTGGCCGCCGCGTGGACTAGGGTGCGCCCGCCACTGCCCACGATCCGCTCCGCTGTGTCGCAGAGAGAGGTGGCCGCGCCGGAGAAGTAGGGGAGTTTGCCGATCCCGACGGCAACCCCTACCGCGATCCCGACGAGGAGCCAGATCCTGCCTTTGCCCGGCCAGCCTGGCGGCAAGTTGCCTCCTCTACTCGAAACTGCGCGGCACGATTGTGTCAGCCCTGAAGTAGGGTCGCCACATCGTCAACATAGAGATCGAACGCGACGCGGCCGTAGGCCGCGGGAGGTCACCTGTAATGCGAATCACGCGTTTTGGCCTGCAGATCCCGAACTTCACATTCCCCGGAGTCAAGGACGCCGAACTGTTCGAGCGCATCGCCCAGATCGCCGTGGCAGCCGAGGAATCGGGGTTCGACTCGCTGTGGGTCATGGACCACTTCTACCAGATAGGCAACATCGGGCCGCGCACGGACCCGATGTTCGAGGCCTACAGCCTTCTCTCGGCGATCGCCGCCCGGACCGAGCGCACCAGCCTCGGGGCGATGGTGACCGGGGTCACCTACCGAAACCCCGCGTACCTCGCCAAGGTGGTGACGACCCTCGACGTGATCTCCTCGGGCCGCGCGATCCTCGGTATCGGCGCGGCTTGGAACGACGACGAGCACGCCGGCTACGGCTTCGGTTTCCCCCCTGTCACAGAGCGCATGGAGCGCCTGGAGGAAGCCCTTCAGATCTGCAGGGCGATGTTCACTAAGGAGGCCCCCAGCTTCACCGGGCGGTACTACTCCATCTCGGGCGCTTTGAACAACCCCCGGCCCATCCGGCCCGCTGGGATCCCGATCCTGGTGGGCGGTAGCGGCGAACGCAAGACCCTGCGACTGGTCGCGACCTACGCGGACGCCTGCAACCTCTTCGGCGACCTGCCCACGATCCGCCACAAGCTCGAGGTCCTGAAGGGTCATTGCGCGGCGATCGGCCGGGACCCGGCAGAGATCACCAAGACCCGGCTCGGCGGGCTCGTCATCGCTGACAGCACCGCAGAAGCCGACCGCAAGGCACGCCTGATGGCCGAGGCGCGCGGCATGGACCCCGCCCGGGTGCGCGACTACCTGACCGTCGGGGACCCGGACTCGGTGTGCGAGCAGCTAGCGCCGTTCTTCGACGCCGGTCTCGACGGGATGATATTCAACATGAACGACGCGCAGGACCTCGACCCGGTCCGCCTGGCCGGCAAGACCCTGAGCGCTGCTTTCGGCTGACCGCACGCCCCGGCCGGCCTCAAAGAGGAGCGAGCGGCTTCAACAGGTCGTGGGAGGCGTCGCGCACCAAGCTCGCCAGCTCCGCGGTCGCGACGTCGGGGAACATCTTTTCCGAGAGGACGAGCGCGCCCATGACGGCCCCGAGAGCGCACGCCATGCGGACACGGTCGCGAACCGCCATCTCGGAATTCGACAGAACCTGCTGGAACAAGCTCTCCACGTCCTGGTGCGCAGCATCATGTCGCTGGCGGTGCAACTCGTCCAGGGCGACCTGGTTGCGCTCGAACAGCACGAACAGAGCGCGGTGCCCGAGTATCTGGTCGATCAGCCGATCCAGGATCTCCGCCGCCCGCTCGAGAGACATGTCCCCGGGGTCGATCCCGCTCAGGGCTCCGCGTCCGAACTCGTGGAGACGGAGATGGAGCTCGATCAGGATGTCTTCCTTGCTGGCGAAGTGGTAGTAGATCGCGGCCTTCGAGAAGCCCAGCCGCTCGGCTATCTGGCGTAGCGAGGTCTTCTCGTAGCCCTGCTCGGTGAACAGCTCCAGGGCGATGTCCAAGATCCGCTCGCGTGTGGTGTTCTCCTCTGCGAGCACGTTCCCGGAATCGGTCTCGGGCCGCGAATCGGGCCCGGTCGGCGACATCTTGACCATGCCCCATTCTACTTGACAACCGGTAAGTAGTTCACTTACCATGCGGCAAGTTAGTAACTTCCGAAAAGGACTGGTGCAGACCCATGCCGACCGACTCGATGATCCAAGCCGAGGGCCTCAAGAAGCGCTTCGGCCGGACCGTCGCCCTCGCCGGGATCGATCTCGAGGTTCCCGCCGGCGCGATCCTCGGCATGCTCGGGCCGAACGGTGCAGGAAAGACCACCGCCGTCCGCATCCTGACGACGCTCGCCATCCCTGACGGGGGTCGTGCGCGCGTCGCCGGCTTCGACGTCGTCACCCAGGCGTCCCAGGTCCGGCGCAACATCGGTGTCACCGCTCAGGACGCGACCCTCGACGAGATGCTGACAGGACGTCAGAACCTCGTGATGATCGGGCGCCTGAGCGGACTGCACCGCGCCGAGGCGCGCGAGAGGGCGCGCGGCCTGCTCGAGCAGTTCGACCTCGCCGATGCCGGCGACCGCGTCATGAAGGGGTACTCAGGCGGGATGCGCAGGCGCCTGGACCTTGCTGCAGGGCTGGTGACCCACCCACCGGTGCTCTTCCTCGACGAGCCGACCACCGGGCTCGACCCGACGAGCAGGGTGCGCATGTGGGGCATCATCCGCGAGCTCGTCGCCGACGGCGTCACACTTCTGCTCACCACCCAATACCTCGACGAGGCCGACGAACTTGCCGACCGGATCGTGGTCATCGACCACGGCCGGGTGATCGCCTCCGGAACGGCCACCGAGCTCAAGACCAGGATCGGAGGGGCACGCCTCGAGGTGACCCTCAACACGCCCGATCCAAGAGCCGTCGGGACACTCGAGCCATTTGTCGAAGGCGCGATCCAGGTCAGCCACGACGGCCGGCGCCTTCGCGCACCGGTCCGCAGTGGCGACGGACTGGCGACGACGATTGTGCGTGCCCTCGACGCGGCGGGCATGACCGTCGACGACGTCGTCCTTCACCAGCCTTCTCTCGACGACGTGTTCTTCGCCCTCACCGGCCACCCGATGTCGGAGAGTACCGACGGCGGAGTGCCCGGGACCGGATCGTCCGCCGAAGAGATGGAGGCCGTGCTGCCATGACCGTCACGACACGGCTCTCACCGCCGGCTGGCCGGTCGCGCGGGCACCGGCTTGTCCGCCAGCTGAGCAACGTGGCGGTGCTCACCGAACGCAACCTGGTGCACATCTCGCGCGAGCCGCTGCAGCTGTCCGATGTCACTATCCAACCCGTCCTCTTCACCGCGCTGTTCGTATACGTCTTCGGTGCCGGCGTGGTCCTGCCCCATGGGGGCACCTACGCCAGCTTCGCGATCGCCGGCATGCTCGCGCTCAACCTGACGACATCGGCGATGGGAACAGCGGTCGGGCTCAGCAACGACCTGAACGGCGGGATCATCGACCGCTTCCGGTCGTTGCCGATGTGGCGACCGGCAGTGCTCGTCGGACGGTCCGTGACGGACCTGTTGACCGCTGTTCTCTGCGCCTTCTTCGTCTGCATGACCGGACTGCTCGTCGGCTGGCGCCCGGAGTCAGGTGTCGGGTCGACGATCGCCGGCCTTGCCATCTTCCTGTTCTTCAGCTACTCGCTCTCGTGGGGCTGCGCATGCCTGGGCATCGTGTCCAAAGGCCCCGAGTCGGCGCAGGGCATCGGGCTCGTCGTCCTGTTCCCTCTCGCCGTCGTCTCCAACGCGTTGGTCCCGACCGAACGGATGCCGACGGTGCTGCGCGCTGTTGCCGACTGGAACCCCATCAGCGCGGTGACCGCGGCGTGCCGCCAGCTCTTCGCCAACCCGAACCCTTCCGCGACGGTTCAGTCGTGGCCCATGCAGCACGCCATCGTCACCTCGCTCCTGTGGTCGGCCGGGATGCTTGCCGTCTTCGCCCCGCTCGCAGCCCACCTCTTCGCCCGACGCACGCGGGGCTAGGAGCGGGACCCTCAGCGCCCGACTGGCGGGCTCACGCAACGGCCCAGCAGTCCGAGAACCAACCCATGGAGCATGTGGGCCGTCGCGCCCCAGATCACATCCTCGCCCAAGTCGAAAAAGTGCATGGTCAAGGCCGGATCTCCGGCACGGTCCCACCGCTCCTGCCAGTAGCGGCCCGGAGCGACGAGCTCTGCGAGCGGGATGACGAGGACACAGTCGACCTCGGAGGGGTTCGCCTCGAGCGCCGGGCGGCCCCGCGCGGCGGCCACGAAGGGAAGAATCGGAACCGGACGCCGAAGCTGGCGAGCGCTCGCCAGCTCGCCGAGCACATCTACCGCGTCTCGGGGAAGGGCCACCTCCTCCTCGGCCTCCCGCAGCGCCGCGGCCAAGGGCGCCTCGCCCGGCTCGATGCGGCCGCCCGGGAAAGCGATCTCACCAGGGTTCGCACGCAGGTGTGCCGCCCTGCGTATGAGCACGACCGACGCGGCCGAGTCGCTCCCACGGTCGTCGCCCGCCACGAGGGTGATGAGCACCGCAGCTGCGCCCGGGACCGGCTCAGCTTGATCGCCGGAGGCGACCGCCAAAGGCCCGAAGGCGCTCCGGGCGGCGCCGATGGTGAGCTGTAGGGCCGGATCCGCGACCTCGAGCCCGTTGACCGGGTGGTCGATCCGCCTCGCCCACTGAGGCCTGGGAACAGCTTGGCGGATCACCCGCGCAGTGTAAGCGAGCGCAAGCCGATCTCGAAGCTCGCAGCTGCGCCGGCCGGCTGATTGACTGGATCGGACGCGAGCTCCCGGTCTTTTCGACCCGGTAGGCATCAGCCAGTGAACTTCGACGACCTGAGCTGGCGAATTGGTAGACCTAGCGCGACAACAGCCGGGCACAAGGCCCGGCTGTTGTCATTACATCTCGAGGCGGCGGGAATCGAGTTACATCATCCCCATGCCGCCACCGGCGGCGGCCGCTACCGCAGCAGCGTGGCTCTCAGGCTTCTCCGGCTTGTCGGCGATGAGCGCCTCGGTCGTGAGCAAGAGCGCAGCGATCGACGCGGCGTTCTGCAACGCCGAGCGGGTGACCTTCGCCGGGTCAATGATGCCGGCCTTGACGAGGTCCTCGAGCTCGCCCGTGAGAGCGTTCAGGCCGATCGTGCCCTTCGCGTGCTCGACCTCCCGCACCATCACAGCGCCCTCGAAGCCTGCGTTGATGGCGATCCACTTGAGCGGCTCGGCTAGCGCACGCCCGACGATCGCTGCACCGGTGGCCTCGTCGCCTGTCAGGGCGGCGATCGCCTTGTTGACAGCAGCGCGGCTGCGGACAAGGGCCGTGCCGCCACCGGCGACGATGCCCTCCTCGATCGCTGCACGGGTCGCGGAGAGAGCGTCCTCGATGCGGTGCTTCTTCTCCTTGAGCTCGATCTCGGTCGCCGCGCCCACCTTGACGACTGCGACGCCGCCGGCGAGCTTGGCAAGACGCTCCTGGAGCTTCTCACGGTCCCAGTCCGAGTCGGTCTCCTCGATCTCCCGCTTGATCTGGGAGATCCGGCCCTTGACGTCGTCCTCGGCACCTGCACCGTCGACGATCGTCGTGTCGTCCTTGGTGACGACCACGCGCCGTGCGCGACCCAACAGGTCGAGCGTCGTGTTCTCGAGCTTGAGGCCGACCTCCTCGGAGATCAGCTGGGCACCCGAGAGGACGGCGATGTCACCGAGCATGGCCTTGCGCCGCTCGCCGAAGCCGGGCGCCTTCACGGCGACCGACTGGAACAGGCCGCGGATCTTGTTCACGACAAGGGTCGCGAGGGCCTCGCCCTCCACGTCCTCGGCGATGATCAGCAGCGGCTTGCCCGTCTGCATCACCTTCTCGAGCACGGGAACCAGGTCGTGGACCGAAGACACCTTGCCGTTGACGATGAGCAGGTAGGCGTCCTCGAGAATCGCCTCCTGGCGCTCGGGGTCGGTCACGAAGTACGGCGAGAGGAAGCCCTTGTCGAACTGCATGCCCTCGGTGAACTCGAGCTCCAGCCCGAAGGTGTTGGACTCCTCGACGGTGACCGTCCCGTCCTTTCCGACCTTGTCGATCGCGTCGGCAAGCACTTCGCCGATGGAGACGTCCGCCGCCGAGATGGCAGCGACCTGCGCGATCTCCTGACGACCCTCGACCTCTTTGGCCTGGTGCTGGATCGACTGGACAGCTGCGGCCACGGCCTTCTCGATGCCGCGCTTCAGCGACATCGGGTTGGCTCCCGCAGCCACGTTGCGAAGGCCCTCACGCACGAGCGCCTGGGCGAGCACCGTAGCGGTGGTCGTCCCGTCGCCTGCCACGTCGTTGGTCTTCGTCGCGACTTCCTTGACGAGCTGGGCGCCCATGTTCTCGAAGTGGTCCTCGAGCTCTATGTCACGGGCGATCGTGACGCCGTCGTTGGTGATCGTCGGCGCGCCGAACTTCTTGTCGAGCACGACGTTGCGGCCCTTGGGGCCGAGTGTGACCTTGACTGTGTCGGCGAGCTTGTTGACACCGATCTCCAACCGGCGCCTTGCATTCTCGTCGAACACGAGAATCTTCGGCATCAGTGGCTCACCTTTGCCAATACGTCACGGCTCGAGAGGATCAGTAGCTCCTCGCCGTCGTGGGTGATCTCTGTACCGCCATACTTCGAGTAGACGACCTTGTCGCCGACGGCAACGTCCAAGGGGACGAGCTCGCCGGTGCTCTCGGTACGCCGACCCGGCCCTACCGCGAGAACTTCACCCTGTTGGGGCTTCTCCTTCGCCGTGTCGGGGATGACAAGGCCGGATGCGGTCGTCTCTTCTGACTCGCTCGGCCGAACGACGATGCGGTCGTCCAGGGGCTGCAACTTCATTTCAGGGGCCTCCTGTCTGGCTCCGTTAGCACTCTCGACTTACGAGTGCCAACGATACCGTCAGTAGGCGCCGCTGGCAACCTCGCAGGCAGAGTGCTACTTCGAGCTGCGCAGTTGCAGGTCAGGGACTGCGCCTGCATCGAGCGGAGTCGGTCCGGACCGCTCGAGCTGGAAATAACCGGCGGCCGCGATCATTGCGGCGTTGTCGGTGCACATCGCGCGGCTCGGGAGATACGACATCATCCCGCGAGCGGCGAAGGCCTCGCCAAAGCGCTGTCTGAGAGAAGAATTCGCCGCCACCCCCCCGGCCAGGCAGGCTCCGCGAGCCCCGATTTCATCGGCTGCCGCGAGCGACTTCGCGACAAGGACGTCTACCACGGCCTCCTGGAAGGACGCCGCCACATCGGCGTTGGCCACTTCGCGGTGCGCGCGGACATAGCTGACGACTGACGTCTTGAGCCCGGAGAACGAGAAGTCCAAGGCGCCTGCGGTCGACGCCCTCGGGAAGCGGATCAAAGAGCTGTCGCCCGAACGCGCCAGCCGGTCGATCTCGGGGCCGCCCGGGTAACCGAGCCCGAGATAGCGGGCGACCTTGTCGAAGGCCTCGCCCGCGGCGTCGTCGACGGTGGCCCCGAGCACCCGGTAGCTGCCCGGCGCGTCGAGTGCCACGAGCAGGGTATGGCCACCGGAGACGAGCAGGACAACGACCGGCAGCTCGAGCTCGGGTGCTTCCAGCATGGCCGCGTACAGATGACCTTCGAGGTGGTTCACCCCGACGAAGGGCACACCCCATGCGAGTGCGAATGCCTTGGCGGTGCTGACCCCGACGAGCAGGGCGCCGATCAGCCCCGGGCCGATTGTCGCCGCCACCGCATCGATCCCGAGCGGCCCCTCAAGGTCCTCGAAGCTACGCCCGCGGCGGTCGAGGCCCGCGCCTTGGAGGGCATCGGTCACGACCGGCAGGGCGAGCTCGACATGCGCGCGCCCCGCGAGCTCGGGCACGACGCCGCCGTAGCGGGCGTGCAGGTCCACCTGGCTGGAGACGACTGAGCTGACGACGGTGCGCCCCTGATCGACGACCGCGGCAGCTGTCTCGTCGCAGGACGTCTCGATGCCGAGGATGCGGCCGCGTTGGTTCACAGCTCGGGCAGAGCCGGCGCCTGACCGGCGCCGTGAGGCGGGCCGAGTGGTCTGAGCCGGGCCTCGATCCCCTCCAGGCGCAGACGGTAGGCGTCGGTGTGGATGTCGTGGGCCCACATGACGATCGCGTCCTCGTGGACCTCGGAGTAGTAGTTCTTGCGGATGCCGGCAGGCACGAAACCGAACTCGTGGTAGAGGGCTTGGGCTCCCGCGTTCGACACCCGCACCTCCAAGGTCAGGTGCTGGGCGGACCTCTCGCGTGCCTCGGCGGCGAGCTTGAGCAGCAGCCGGCGCGCGACACCGTGGCGCTGCCATTCGGGGGCGACGCCGATGTTGGTCACGTGCCCCTCGCCGACGACGACCATCATGCCGGCGTAGCCGACGACGTCCGGCCCGACACAGGCCACGTAGTACGCCCGGGTCGCCGGTTGGGTGATCTCGCTCAGGTAGAGCCCGAGCGACCACGGGCTCGGGAAGATCCGCCGCTCGATGGCGATCACGCTCTTAAGGTGCGACCGCCGCATCGGCACGATCTCGACGCAAGCTTCGGCGGCGCCGCCCTTGCCTTTCGACTTCGCAGCGACGCCAGCCCGGCGCGGGCGCAGGTGGAAGATGGATCGCACGCTCGTCACTGGCTCACGGCCTCACGAGCCTCGCGGGTGGTCCAGTTGATCCGAGCGTCGGCCTCCCGCCCGTAGAGGGCACCTACCTCGGCCGGATCGCAGCAGGTCCCGTTCCTCATTGCCGCGATGGCCAGCACGGCCAGCGAGGCTACTGGAGGAGCGGCCAATTCGGGTCCTGCGAAGACCGGGGCGGGTGTGGTCGCGCCCTCGAGCAGCCCGCGGTGAAAGAGCGCGCCGTCGCCGACCAGGAGGACCGGCCCGGCACCCTCGGCCGCCAGCGCGGCCAGCTCGGCGGCGAGCTCGCCCGGGGCGCCGACGCGAAACCCGGGCTCAGGGCTCGCCGGCATCGTCCAGGCAACCTCGCCCCGGCGCATGTCGACGACGGGCACGACCATGCCGAAGGCCGAGGGACAGGCCGCTACCAGCACCTCGAGGCTCGTCGCGGTTACCACTGGCAGCCCGAGCGCACCGGCGAGCGCCTTCGCAGTCGCCACACCGACTCGAAGACCTGTGAAGAGCCCCGGACCGATGTCGACCGCGATGGCGTCGAGCTGTGACGGCGCGATCTCAGCGATCCGCAAAAGGTCCGCGATCGCGGGATGCAGCGTCTCGGCCTGGCGGCGGCCGGGACGGGCCGTCACGCTCGCCAACGGGCCGGTCTCATCCGCGAGCGCCACGCCCACCTCGATGACGGCGGTCTCGATCGCGAGGATCCTCAACCTGCACCCACCGATCCTGCTCGCAGCGCTTCGCGGAGCAACTCGGCCCTCGAGCACCATGACCGGCCGCGGCACTCAAAGGCGATGGTCCGCTCACCGTCAGAAGCGCCCCAATCGAGCCGCACCACGAGCGCCTCGGCGCCATAGAGCGGCTCGGCCGCGTCGCCCCATTCGACGATCACGACCCCGCCCTCGTCGAGCTCCTCCTCCAACGCGAGGTCCACGACCTCCTGCAGATGATCGAGACGCCACAGATCGACATGAGTCACCGGCGGTGAAGTCCGGTACTTGTGCGCGAGCGTGAAAGTGGGGCTCGTGACCGGATCCCGGCCGCCGAGCGCGGCCACCAGGCCCTGGACGAATGTGGTCTTCCCCGCGCCGAGCGACCCGACGAGCAGCACGACGTCGCCCTTATCGACAAGACGCGCGATCTGCGCACCGATCTCCCGGGTCTGTTCCGCGCTCGCACTCGAGACTGTCGCCCAGTTCTCCATCAACCGGCCCGGCTCACCGTCTGCGGGGCACTCATAGGAGGAACTTCTTCGCCCGCACGAGATCGGCACGCATCTCGGCGACCACCACTCCGCCGCCCCGCAGCGCGTAGGCCGGGTGGAAGGTCGGGACCAGCACCCTCGAGCCGTAGCTGTAAGACCTGCCGCGTAGGGAGGTCACGCCCTCTGTGACACCGAGCAGCGTGCGGCTGGCGAAGTTGCCGAGCGAGACGATCACCTTCGGCGACACGAGCTCGACCTGGGACTCGAGGAAATGGCGACAGGCCGCCACCTCGAGCGGCACAGGGTCCCGGTTGCCGGGAGGCCGGCACTTGACGACGTTCGCGATGTAGCAGCCTGTCCGGTCGAGCCCGAGCTCCTCTGAGAGCAGCCGGTCGAGCAGCTGCCCGGAACGGCCGACGAAAGGCTCCCCGACGAGATCCTCGTCGTGACCTGGCGCCTCACCCACGAGCATGAGCGACGCTGCCGGGTTCCCCGCCGAGAAGACCACCTTTGTCCGTCCTGATGCGAGGGGGCAGGCGACGCAGCCGAGCGCCACCGCCTCTAGGTCGGCGAGGGTCGTCACTAGCCGATGATCGTAGCTACCCCAGCCGCGCGAGACGGGAGTGAGGCGCTAGGTTGCAGCCCAGCCCGGCGATACTCAAGAGGGGTCCAGTGCAGGCACTGCTGTTCCAACACAACCTGGCCCGGGAGGCCGCGACCGTGATCGGCGGCCGGGTCGACAAGCGGGCATTCGTCTCGAAGTACGCGCCTATCAGCCTCGAGGAGGTCCCCGAGCCCGTCCCGCCCGCGGCAGGCTGGGTCAAATGCGAGACGGTCATAAGTGGCATCTGCGGCTCGGACGCGAAGCAGATATTCCTGAACGGTCGGCGGGACAACGCTCTCACCGCGCTCGTGTCGTTCCCCCACGTCCTCGGTCACGAAGCGGTGGCCCGCAGGCTGGACACGGGGAGTCGCGTCGTTCTCAACCCGTGGCTGTGGTGCACGCCGCGCGGCATCGAGCCGCTCTGCCCGGCCTGCGCCGAGGGACGCTACCCCTGGTGCCGGAACTTCCGCTACGGGAACCTCCCCGTCGCCATCCATCTCGGCAACTGTGCAGGAGCGGCCGGCGTGCACGCGGAGCGTTTCTGCGCGCACGAGAGCCAGCTTTTCGACGTGCCCGACACGATGAGCGACGAGGCAGCAGTCTTGTCCGACCCGGTCAGCGTCTCGCTCCGCTCGATCCTGCTGAGTCCCCCGGACATCTCGCTCCCCGTGCTCGTCTACGGGTCGGGCACACTCGCGTTCGCGGCGATAGGCCTGCTTCGCCACCTCTACCCCGGTCTCGAGATCTGGGCAGCCACGCGGCCGGGTTTCAGGGCGTCGCTCGCCGCCAAGCTCGGCGCCGACGCCGTGCTGAGCTCCGATCCGGACAGCCTGGTGCGGGAGGTCTCGCGCCGCACGGGCGAGACCGGGATAATGCCGTGGAGCGGCAAGGAGTGGCTGCAGGACGGCCCAGGCGTCGTCTACGACACGATCGGAAGCACCGAGACAGTCGAGACTTCCCTGCGCCTCCTGCGCACCGGAGGCGCTCTCGTTGTGAGCGGTGTCGAGCCTCCCAAGCGCTTCGAGTGGACGCCCATGTACTTCAAGGAACTTCGGGTGATCGGCTCCAACGGTTTTGGAATCGAGGAGGTCGCCGGCGTCCGCAAGCACGCCTTCGAGCACTACTTCGACTTCGCGAAGGCGGGCCTTGACCTGACAGCGGTCGTGACCCACCGCTTCGCGTTGTCGCAGTGGGCCGAGGCGGTACTCGCGCTTGCGGACTCCAGGCGCACCGGGGCCGTCAAGGTGCTCCTCCAGCCGTGAGCCTCAGCTAGAGGAAACCCGCGCCGAGAGCTTGTCGAGCAGGTCGCTGATCTCCGCGCGCCGCTCGTACATGAGCATGTGGCCGGCACCTTCGTACTCCACCAGGGTGGCGTTCTCGAATCCCGCGACCAGCCTGCGTGCATAGAGCGGTGGCGTGAGGTGATCGCTCGTTCCGACGGCGACGACCACCGGCACCTCGACCCCGCCGAACTCCTCACGCTCCTCGAAGGCGAGGACCTCGCCGACAAGCCCCGTGAACACTTCGGGCTCGGTCGCCCGGAGCATCCGCAGCGTCTCGACGACCTCCACCGGGCGCGCCCTGCGCCCGAAGCCGATGCGGGACGCGAGGTACCCGGTGTCGCCCGTCGGCAGGGCGGTCCTGGCCGGGCGCCATATGCCCACGCCGGCCCCGGCAACCCGGCTCACCGCGGCCGAGAGCCGGCCCCAGCTGGGAACCGGCACGCCCAGCCCACCGCTGGTCCCTATCAAGGCGATCGCGCCGATACGCGTCCCCACCAGCTCCGGGTGGTGCCTGGCGAGGCGCAGGCACACCATCCCTCCCATGGAGTGGCCCGCCAGAACGACGTCACTGAGATCGAGCGCGATTAGCACTTCGTCGACGTCGTCAGCCATGGCCGAGATCGTGACGCCCTCGTGGCCGGCGGTGGAGAGCCCGTGGCCTCTCAGGTCGAGCGCGATCACGCGGTGGTTCGGAGCAAGGTCGCGTAGCTGGTAGCTCCACGCCTCCGACGAGAGGCTGGCCCCGTGCAGCAACATGAGCGGCGGGCCTTCTCCCCTCTCGATCAGGTGGATCTCACCTCCGTCGCGCATGGCGATCTCGCGGTGCACGACGTCGTCGGGCACGGCGAGCTCCGGGTCGGGCGCGGCAGAGCTCTCGTGGGTCCTCAGGTAGCGGTGCGAGAGCGCGAAGGCGAGGCCCGCGGCGCTGAACACGGCCGCCGTCGCGTACGCGACGACCCGCTTGTCGCTCGGCACCACTACAGCTGTCCGCCGCCGTGAACGTGCCTGCGGGGCAGGCGGGGCCCGATGCGGCAGAGGATCTCGTAGGAGACGGTGCCGATACGGTCAGCCCATTCCTGGGCCGACACCGTCTCGTCACCCTGGGAACCGATCAGCACGACCTCGTCGCCGCAGCGCACACCGGAGTCCGGGCCGCAGTCGACCAGCAACTGGTCCATGGTCACAGTTCCGGCCACCTGCCGGCGGCGACCGCCGATGAGCAGCTCGCCACCGCCTTCGAACAGCGATCTCGGAACCCCGTCCGCGTATCCGACCGGCACCGTCGCGATGTCAGCCCTCTCTGCCAACACGTAGGCCCTTCCATAACTCGTCCGCTCGCCTGCTGAAAGGATCCGCACATGACTGACCTGGGTCTTCCACGTGAGGGCCGGACGGAGTGCCCCAAGGCCCGCCGCCTCGATCGGCGCGGGCGAGACGGCGGCCGAGGGCAGGTACCCGTAGAGGGAGATCCCGCAGCGCACGACGTCAAGGCGCGAGGACGCGTGCGCGATCGCCCCCGCCGAGTTCGCCGCGTGGAGCCGGCCCGGTGCCGGGAGCCCGGCCGCCTCCAGGCTCGAGCGAAGCGCCTCAAAGCGCGCCAGTTGCTCGCCGGTGAAGGGGTCATCGGGCTCGTCCGCGACCGCCAGATGCGTCCACAGACCCGCGTAGCAAAGCTCCGGGGACTCGACGACCTGCTCCACGATCCGGCGAGCCTGTTCGAAGTCGGCACCCACCCGGTGCATGCCGCTGTCGAGCTTCACCTCGACGCCGATCCGACGCGAGGCCGCGATGGCCGCCTTGCGGAGAGCCTCCAGGCCGGCCTTGGTGTACACGGTCGGGATCAGATCGCGTGCGACGACTTCTCCCATCGCCTCGCCGGCGGGCTCGGAGAGAAGAAGGATCGGCACGTCCAGTCCCGCCTCGCGCAAGACCACGCCTTCTTCGACCAGAGCCACCGCTAGTGAGCTCGCACCACCGGCCAGCGCTGCGGTGGCGACGGGAACGGCCCCATGCCCATAGCCGTCCGCCTTGACAACGGCACACAGCTCGGCGGGCGAGGCGACGGCCTTCATCACGCGGGCATTCGACGAGATGGCATCGAGGTCCACCTCTGCCCACGCACGGCGCTGCCAGCCGTCAGCCACGGGCGCCCGAGATCACGCTAGCGACGAGCTCTGGCAGGTCGCCGGCGACCAGGCCGTCTAAGAATCCGAGGCCGGCGGCACGGCCGTGCACGTGCGCCGCGAGGGCCGCCGCCCGCAGGGGATCGACTCCTCTCGCTAAAAAGGCGCCGATGACGCCCGACAGCACGTCACCGGTGCCCGCCGTCGCCAGGCGTGGGGAGCCGGAGGTGACTAGGAACCCCCGGCCGTCCGGCGCGGCAACGACCGTCGTCGAGCCCTTCACGAGCACAATGGCTCCGAGGCTGGTGGCAAGCGAACGTGCGGCCGCAACGCGGTCACGACCCGGCTGGCTGTCGGCTCTTGACGCCGTGGCGGCAAGCCGCTCGTACTCGCCATCGTGGGGTGTGAGCACCGCTGGGACCTTGCGCCCCGCCAACACCTCACGCGCCTCGTCCAGCGGACCGAGCGCTCCCAGCCCGTCCGCGTCGACGATCACGGGCACCTCGGCCTCGGCGACCAGGCGCCTGACCGACGCCACCGTGCCGGGTGCCGATCCGATCCCGGGACCGATCACAAGTGCCCGGCACCTGAGCAGCTCGCTGAGCACGGCATCGGCGAAATCTGCCGCCGGAACCGACAACGCCACCGCCTCGGATGAAGGCAGGTCCTCCGGCGACACGCCCGGCACGCACCAGCGCACCATGCCGGCTCCGGCCCGTTGAGCGGCACTGCACGAGAACCGCGCCGCTCCGATCATCCCGGGCGAGCCCGCGACCACAAGACATGCCGAGCGCCACTTGTTGGTCTCGGGCTCGCGGGCCGGGAGCCAGCTCACGATGTCGGCATCCTCGACCAGCCACAACTGGCCCGGGGCGACGGCGATCCCGATCGGCGCCACTTCGATGCTTCCGGCGAGAGCTGGCCCGTCGCCCATCAAGAGCCCGGGCTTGAGCGCCGCCATCGTCACGGTCGCTGTGGCCGAGACAGCTCCCTCGCAGGCGAGACCGGTGTCCGCGTCGAGCCCGGACGGGATGTCGATCGCCAGCACGGGCGTGCCGGCGGGAACCTCCGGGGCACGGTACTCACCCCTGAACCCGGTCCCGTAAGCAGCGTCGACGACGAGGTCGCACGCCGGGAGCCTCGCAGGCAGGGCACGGGGATCGACCTCGGTGACCCTGACGCCACGGCGGCGCAGCGCGGCCGCGGCCACGCGCCCGTCGTCGCCATTGTGGCCGCGGCCGGCGACGACGACCACCCGCTTGCCGTAGGCGACGCCCAACAGGCCGATCGCGGCGTGGGCCACGGCGGATCCGGCCCGGGAGACAAGGGCATCGAAACCGACCTCGGCGATGGCGGCCTCATCCGCGGCCCTCAGCTCGTCACGGGTGTGGACCGCTCGCATCCGTGTCTCCTCAGTCCGCCACGACGACAGCGGCCGCGACCGAGTCGGTGTGGGTGAGCGACACGTGCCAGGAACGGATCCCGAGCGCCTCGGCGCGGCTGGCAGCGAGGCCGGAGATTTTGAGCCGCGGCGCCTCCGACGCGCCGCCGATGACCTCGACGTCGGCGAACCGCACGCCACCGAGGCCCGTGCCGAGAGCCTTCATCGTCGCCTCCTTGGCTGCGAAGCGAACCGCCAGGCCCGGCACAGGGTCAACGCGCCCGGACAAAAATGATCGTTCGGCGCCGGTGAAGATGCGCTCGGCCAACTGGGGTCGCCTGACGAGGAGCCTGCGGAACCGCTCGATGTCGACCGCGTCGATGCCCACCCCGATCACCCTCCGGCCCCATTTCGTCGACTGCCCCGGTGACGACCGACGACGGCGTTCACTCGACTGTGACGACCTTGGCGAGATTGCGGGGCCTGTCCACGTCGTTGCCGCGCGCACGCGCCACCCCGTACGCGAGCGCCTGCAGGGGCACTATCGCCACAGCCGGCGACAACAGCTCGGGCACGGCCGGGATCTCCAAGGACGCGCCCGCGACCGCCTTGGTCTCCTCGTCTCCCTCGTCGCAGACCACCACGACCGTCGCGCCTCGAGCCTTGACCTCGGCGATGTTCGCCATCACCTTTTCCCACAGGCGCCCCCTGGTGGCGATGGCGACGACCACGGCGCTCTCGTCGATGAGCGCGATGGGGCCGTGTTTCATCTCCCCGGCCGGATAGGCCTCGGCCCTCACGTAGGCGAGCTCCTTCAGTTTGAGGGCCCCCTCGAGAGCGACCGCGTAACCCACACGACGACCCAGGAAGTAGACGTCCTGCACCTCGGCGAGTCGGTTCGCGACCGCGAAATAGTCGTCCATCCGATCGATAGCCCGCCCGACGAGACCGGGCAGCGCCAACAGGCCGCCGGCAAGCTCGCGTACCTGTTCAGGCTCGATCGTCCCGCATTGGCGCGCGAAGTGCAGGGCGAGAAGCTGGAGCATCACTATCTGCGCCGCGTGGCACTTGGTGGACGCCACGCCGATCTCGGGGCCCGCCCTTGTGTAGAGGGCGCCGTCCGCCTCTCGTGCCAGCAGCGAGTCGACGACGTTGGTCAAAGCGACGGTCTTCGCGCCGCGGCGTCGTGCCTCCTGCAGCGCGTGGAAGGTGTCGACGGTCTCGCCGGACTGGCTGACGGCCACGACGAGGGTGTGATCGCCCAAAATGGCATCCCGGTAGCGGAACTCGCTGGCAATCTCGACCTCGGCGGGCATCGCGGCCCAATGCTCGAAGGCGATGCGGCCGCTCAGGCAGGCGTAGTAGGCCGAGCCGCAACCGATCAGCACGACACGTTCGATCTCGTCGAGGTCCGCCGCGGTGAAGCCGAGCTCCTCGAGCTCTGTCGTGCCGTCGGCGTGAAGCCTTCCCATGAGGGTGTCCGCGAGCGCTCTCGGCTGCTCGTGGATCTCCTTGGACATGAAATCGTCGTAGCCGTCGCGCCGAGCCGCCACGAGGTCCCATCCGACCTCGAGCGGCACGAGCTCGCGAGAGTGGCCATCGAGGCCGACCACAGAGATCGAATCAGGCCTGACCTCGGCGATCTCGTCGTCGGCGAGCTGGTAGAGGTCCCGGGTGGTCCCCAAAAGTGCCGCGATGTCGGAGGCGACGAGACTCGTCCCGTCTGTCCGCCCCAAGATGAGCGGCGAGGTCCGGCGGGCCGCAGCGATCACACCGGGCTCTCTCGTGGTCACCGCCGCCAGCGCGAAGTCGCCTCTGAGCTCACCCACGCACCGCCGCAGCGCCTCCGCGAGGCCTGCCCCGGTTTCGAGCTCGCGCTCGAGCATGTGGGCGACGACCTCCGAGTCGGTCTCCGAGGAACGCGTGTGGCCCTCGGCGACCAGCTTGGACCAAAGCTCCTGGTAGTTCTCGATGATGCCGTTGTGCACGATCGCCACGGTGCCGCTGCAGTCGCAGTGGGGGTGGGCGTTGCGCTCGACCGCGGCCCCATGGGTCGCCCATCGTGTGTGACCGATACCGGCGGACATGTGAGCCGGCGCGTCCACGCCAGCCGCACGAAGCGTTTCGAGGGAATGGCCGCGCACAGCGTCACGCCTGCGCCACAGGCGGTCGGCGTCGACGAGGACGACTCCTGCGGAGTCATAGCCGCGGTATTCGAGGAGGGCCAGCGCGTCGAGCATCACTTGCAACGGCTCGGCCGCGCCTGTGACGCCGATGATCCCGCACATACCTGAAGGCTACGACCTGTCGGCTTGTCCGGTGGCGTCAAGCTCGCGGAGCACGACTGTGACAAGCCGGTCGACGACGTCTCGGGCCAGCTGGTGCGTCGGCGCCTCGGCCATGACGCGCACGAGCGCCTCGGTCCCCGAGGCCCTCAAGAGCACACGGCCGTTCCCGGCGAGCTGGGACTCGACGAACGCGACCTCGTCCCAGACCGCCCTCGCCGCGGCGAGCCGCGACGGGTCGGAGACCTTCACGTTGCGCAGCACCTGAGGAAGGCGCGTCATCGCCTCGGCCGCGAGCTCGGCGAGCGGGCGCTTTCGCCGGGCGACGAGCTCCATCAACAACAGCGAGGTCAGGATCCCGTCGCCGGTCATGCCGTGCCGACGGAAGACGAGGTGGCCGGACTGCTCACCGCCGAGCTGAAGGCCGTTGGCCTCGATCGCGTCGCTCACGTAGCGGTCACCGACCGGCGTCTCGACAACCCCGATCCCGCGTGCCTGAAGCGCCAGGCGAAGCCCGAGATTGCTCATCACCGTCACGACTATGGAACCGCCGGTCAGAAGGCCACGCTCGAGGAGGTCGAAGGCGAACATGGCGAGGAGCTGGTCCCCGTCCACGAGCTCACCGGTGTGGTCTACGGCGAGCACCCGGTCGGCATCACCGTCGAGCGCGACACCGAGCGCCGCGCCGGAGGCCACGACGGCCTGTCGCAGTGGCTTCAGGTGGGTCGAGCCGCACTCGGCGTTGATGTTGACGCCGTTCGGCTCTGCATTGAGAACCTTGTGCGAGATCCCAAGTCGCTCCAGCACAGCCGGTGCGACGGCGCTCGCCGCGCCGTTCGCACAGTCGATCACGACCTCGAGGCCGAAATGGGCACCACGCTCGACGGCACCAGTCAGATGGTCCGCGTACTTCCACAGAGCATCTGGATCGCCTCGCGCCGCGCCGACTACCCCAGGTCCCGTACCTGGCTCCTCGCGCACGGTGCCCGAAGAGGTCAGCCGGTCGAGCTCGTCTTGGATGGCGATCTCGAGCTCGGCGGAGAGTTTGGTGCCACCGGCACCGAGCAGTTTGATGCCGTTGTCCCCGTAGGGGTTGTGCGAAGCCGAGACCATTGCTGCCGGGACCCCGCGGTCGGTCGCCAGCCAGGCGAGACCCGGGGTCGGGATGACCCCGACGTCCACGACGTCAGTACCCTCAGCCGCGATGCCTGCGGCAAGGGCGGACTGGATCATCGTCCCGGACTGGCGGGTGTCGCGTCCGAGCAGGAACGGCGAGCCCGACACGATCCGGGCCGCGGCCCGCCCTAGCGCGAGAGCCAGCTCGGGCGTCAGGTCGACGCCGGCGACGCCCCGAATACCGTCGGTGCCGAACCGCGGCGCCATCGGTGCTCAGCGCTTCGAGTACTGAGGAGCCTTACGGGCTTTCTTCAAGCCGTACTTCTTGCTCTCCTTCTCTCGCGCGTCTCGCGTGAGCATGCCCGCCTTCTTGAGACTGCCCCGGAGATCGGCCTCGAGCTCTATGAGGCCGCGGGCGATGCCGAGGCGGAGCGCGCCCGCCTGACCGGCGATGCCTCCGCCGTCGATCGTCGCGTCAACGTCGTAGCGCTCGACGGCACCGGCGATGCGCAGCGGTTCGGTCGCGAGCGTGCGGTGCGTCTCTGAGGGGAAGTACTCCTCGAACGGCCGCTTGTTGATCGTGATGGCACCTTCTCCGGTGCGCAAGCGCACGCGGGCGACGGCGCGCTTGCGGCGACCGGTCGACTGGACGAGTGGCTTTGCCATGAAGCAGGGTCCTTCGGGGCTAGGAAGCTCGCCGGGCGGCGGGCAAATCGAGGGGAATGGGCAGCTGGGCGGCGTGCGGGTGGTCGGGACCGGCGTAGACCTTCAGCTTCCCGAGCATTTTGTGGCCGAGCGCGCCTTTGGGCAGCATGCCCTTGATTGCACGGCGAACGACCTCTTCTGGCTTGTCCGCGAGCTCTCGGGCATAGCTGACGGTCCGAAGCCCGCCCGGGTAGCCGCTGTGGCGGTAAGAAAATGACCTGTCGCTCTTGTCCGCGGTCATGACGATCTTGGCGGCATTGATGACGATCACGTGGTCACCGGTGTCGATGTGGGGGGCAAAGATCGGGCGGTGCTTGCCGCGAAGCACGCGCGCGACCTCGCTCGAAAGGCGGCCTAGAACGAGGCCGTCGGCGTCGACAACGCGCCAAACGCGTTGAAGCTCGCTCGGCTTGGGGGAATACGTGCGCACGACCGTCCTTTGTAGAAGTCAACTCGTGGTGCTCACCCTGAGCATCCCGCGACCACCGGTTAAAGGGCGCGAACCTCAAGCTCAGCGGGCAAGAGCCAGCAGTCAACGATAGAAGACGCCGGGGCCGTCGGCAAGCCGGAGCCTCACCCCCTCGAGGTGGCCCAGTCGCCCTGGCCAGGCTGCCACGTCCCTCCTGGAACCAAGCTGTCCGGATACTCCACGCCCATCAGGCAAAGTCCTCGGGAGGGGGCGGGCTGGCCGCTTCGAGACCGGTCTCCACCGCGGACGATCGCGAGCAGCTCGCCGGCCGGGATGCGTCCCTGCCCGACCGCGACGAGCGTGCCGACCACCGACCGGACCATCTGGTGGCAGAACGCGTTCGCCTCGATCCTAAAGAACCACAACCTGTCGTCGCCCGGCGCAAAGGACCACCCGGCCGACAGCACCCGCCGGATGATCGGGGCCGACTCACCGTGCGGGAGCCGGCAGAAAGCCGAGAAGTCGTGCTCGCCCAATAGGGCGTCTGTGCCGATGCGCATTGCCGCCAAGTCGAGGGTGCCTGGCACATGCCACGAGAAGTGGTGCGCCAACGGGTCGGGCCACGGCGTGCGGAGCAGGCTGTAGCGGTAACGCCGAGCTGTCGCCGAGTGACGGGCGTCGAAACCGTCGGGAGCCACCCGGGCCTCGATCACCGCTATGGCGGGTCCGAGCTGGCGGCTCAGGGACCTGCCGAGCCGCTCCAGCAGCTTCCCCGGCTCAGGCGATCGCGCCGCCCACTTCGCGACGATCCTCTCGTCGAGGTCCACATGTACGACTTGGCCCAGCGCGTGCACACCGGCATCGGTCCGCCCGGCACAGGTCAGCGATACCTCGTGGCCGGCCATCGAGCCCAGGGCCTTGGCGAGCTGGCCCCCGACCGTGTACTGGTCTTTCTGAGCGGCGAAGCCGTGGAACGAAGTTCCGTCATAGGCGACAAGGAGCATTACGCGACGAAGCGGCCCACTCGGGGCCGCTTCGTTACCGGGCTCGAACAGCCTCACACAAGCTCGACACGGGCCATCGGAGCGTTATCTCCCTGGCGCGGCCCCAGTTTGAGGATCCGGATATAACCACCCGGCCGGTCGACATAGCGCGGGCCGATCTCGGAGAACAGCTTGTGGGCCATGTCCTTGTCACGGATGAAAGCCACGACCTGGCGCTGGTTGTGGACGCCGCCCTTTCGCGCCTTGGTGATGAGCTTCTCGGCTATGGGCCTCATCGCCTTCGCCTTGGTCTCGGTCGTGACGATCCATCGCGGGTCTGCCGCGATGAGCGAGGCGATGAGATTGCCCAGCATGGCCTTCTGGTGCGCCGCGTCCCCGCCGAGACGCCGGCCCTTCTTAGGGGTGGCGGGCATCTCAGACGCCTGCCTCGCGCAGCGACAGCCCGCGCTCGTCGAGGCGCTCGAGTACCTCGTCGAGCGACTTCTGGCCGAAGTTGGTGATCGCCAGCAGGTCCTCCGGCGAACGTTCGATGAGCTCGCCCACCGTGTTGATCTGCGCTCGCTTGAGGCAGTTGCGCGGGCGCTCAGGCAGGTCCAGGTCCTCGATGGGCAGGTCCAGGTCAGGTGAGCCCGTGACGGCGATGCCGACTTCGCCGAGCTCCAGGCCCCGGCCTTCGCCCGCAAGCTGGGCGACGATCGAAAGCAGGCCCCGCAATGTCTGACCGGCCGAAGCGAGCGCTTCGCGCGGTGAGATCGAGCCATCGGTCTCGATGTCGATGACGATCCTGTCGAAGTCGGTGGATACCTCGACGCGGGTGGGCTCGACCACGAACGCGACCCGGCGCACGGGCGAGAATATGGCGTCGACCGGGATGACTCCGATGGTGGCCGCCACCTGCTTGCGCTCGGCCGGCGCGTAGCCCTTGCCCTGCTCGACGGTGACGTCAATCGCAAGGCGTCCTTTGGAGTTCACCGTCGCGATGTGGACCCCGGCGTTGAGAACCTCGACGTCCGAAGTCGTGCGCAGGTCCGCGCCTGTCACATCGGCTGGGCCGCGCACGTCGATCCGCATTGTGACCGGCGTGTCCGACTCGCTGCGCAGGACGAGGTCCTTCAGGTTCAAGATGATGTCGCTCACGTCCTCCTTCACCCCGGGAAGGAACGTGAACTCGTGGAGCGCCTCGTCGAAGCGCACCTGGGTGACGGCGGCACCGGGGATCGACGACAAGAGGGTGCGGCGGAGCGCCGCGCCGAGGGTGTGCCCGAAACCGGGGTCGAGCGGTCCGATCGCGAAACTCTGATGGAACTGGTGCAGTTCGCCGATCGGCTCGACAGTGGGACGCTGGATGATGAGCATGTGGTTATCGGGCTCCTATGTAAATTGGCGCGCTGGCTACTTGGAGTACAGCTCGACGATGAGCTGCTCGCGCACCTGGGTGTCGATCTGTTCCCTCAGCGGAAGTGAGAGCACGCGCACGGCGCTGCCGCCGTCCTCGACCTCGAGCCATGCAGGAGGCCGGCGGTCGATGGTGTCGAGGTTATGGCGGACCACGATGAACTCGCGCGCCTTCTCGCTCAGCTCGACCTGGTCGTTCTGGCGTACCCGGTAGCTCGGGATCGTCACGCGCTTGCCGCTCACGCGGACATGGCCGTGACGCACCAACTGCCGAGCCTGGCTGCGGCTGGCTCCCCACCCGGCGCGGAACACGACGTTGTCGAGGCGCGACTCCAGCATCCGCAGCAGGTTGTCGCCCGTGACGCCGGCCTGGCGGTTCGCCTCCTCGTACATGTTGCGGAACTGGGTCTCGAGGACTCCGTAGATACGGCGTGCCTTCTGCTTCTCGCGCAGCTGGGTGTTGTACTCGGAGGGCTGGCGCAAACGGTCACGCCCGTGCTCTCCTGGCGGGCTGGGGCGCCGCTCCATCGGGCAGCGGACCGTCTCGCACTTGGGTCCTTTCAGGAAAAGCTTGACCTTCTCACGCCGGCAGAGGCGGCAGACAGGTCCTGTGTATCGCGCCATCGTCGTCTCCCTACCTATACCCGGCGCCGCTTCTTCGGGCGGCACCCGTTGTGCGGAATCGGCGTGACGTCCTTGATCCCTGTGACCTCGATGCCAGCGCTCGAAAGCGAGCGGATCGCCGTCTCGCGTCCTGAGCCGGGACCACGCACCAGCACGTCGACGCGGCGCACACCGTGCTCCATCGCGCGGCGAGCGCACTGCTCAGCCGCCATCTGGGCCGCGTACGGCGTCGACTTGCGAGATCCCTTGAAACCGACGTTGCCCGCTGACGCCCAGGAGATGACATTGCCCTCCTGGTCGCTGATCGAGACGATCGTGTTGTTGAACGAGCTCTTGATGTGGGCGACGCCGTAGGTGACGTTCTTGCGCTCCTTGCGGCGCGGACGGCGACCGCCGGGCTTGGTCGTCTTTGCCATCAGCGGCGGTCCGAACGTGATCGATTGGTCGAATGCAGAGCCATGGTTACTTGCGCACCTTCTTCTTTCCGGCGACTGTCTTCTTCGGTCCCTTGCGGGTGCGAGCGTTGGTGTGGGTGCGCTGACCGTGGACCGGAAGCCCCTTGCGGTGGCGAATACCCTGGTAACAGCCGATCTCCATCTTCCGCTTGATGTCCTGAGCTACGTCGCGGCGAAGGTCACCTTCGACTTTGAAGTTGGCGTCGACCCAGGCCCTGAGCCGAGCCACCTCCTCGTCAGTCAGATCACGGACGCGGGTGTCGGGGCTTATGCCCGTCTCGGCGCAGGTCTGCTGCGCCCTGGTCTGGCCGATCCCGTAGATATAGGTCAGCGCGATCTCGAGACGCTTCTCGCGCGGGATGTCGACGCCTGAAATTCGGGCCACGTGCTAACCCTGCCTCTGCTTGTGTCGTGGGTTGGTGCAGATCACCATCACACGGCCGTGCCGGCGAATGATCTTGCACTTCTCGCACATCGTCTTGACGCTCGGTCGAACCTTCACTGTCTCATGCTCCACTCGACAGGGCCGGCGCCGCCGACCCGTTTCCCGCCTTGGCGGCGCTTGCCGCCCGGCTCCTGCATCCGCCTGCTCAAAAACCCGGCACCTACCGGGCGCTGTCTCACTTGTAGCGATATGTGATGCGCCCTCGTGCCAAGTCGTACGGCGTGATCTCGACCTGGACTCGATCCCCCGGCAAGATGCGAATCCGATGCATCCGCATCTTGCCCGAGCTGTGTGCGAGCACCTTGTGCCCGTTCTCGAGCTCTACGCGGAACATGGCGTTCGGGAGCGGCTCGACAACCGTTCCTTCCAGCACGATCGCATCTTCCTTGGGCTTGGGCAGGACAACCTCCTACAACTAATCCGACTCTTATGACACTGACGCGACAACCGCCGGTCAGTAGATCTTGGCGATGGTTCCTCGCGTGGATCCCGCGTACTGTCCACCGGTCCGTGCCACGGGAAAGCATAGCCGCCGGCCACTGGACCCGAGGCGGGACCATGATAGCCGTTCAGGCCTGCGTGAGCACCTCCGGACCGTCCTCGGTGACGGCGATGGTGTGCTCGAAGTGCGCCGAGAGGCTGCCGTCCGCCGTCACGACGCTCCACCCGTCCTCGAGCTCGATCGTGTCGGGAGTCCCGATGTTCACCATCGGCTCGATGGCAAAGACGTTGCCGACCTTGATCCTCGGGCCTGGGGTGCCTGGCCAGTAGTTCGGCACCTGTGGGTCTTCGTGCATCGCGGTGCCGATGGCGTGACCGACGTACTTGCGCACGACCGAGTACCCCGCGGCCTCGGCCACCTCCTGGACCGCCCTGCCGACGTCATGAAGACGGTTGCCGTCCCGGAGCTGATCGATGCCCACCCACAGGCTCCGTTCGGTCACCTCCAACAGGCGCGCGGCGGCTGGCGAGATCTCGCCGACCGGGGCGGTATAGGCGGCGTCGCCGTGATAACCCTCGATGATCGCCCCGCAGTCGATCGAGATCACATCGCCCTCCTCGAGGACACGAGATCCCGGGATGCCGTGCACGATCATGTTGTTCGGCGAAGTGCAGATCACAGCCGGGAAGCCGTGATACCCGAGAAAATTCGACCTGGCGCCCCGTCGTTCGAGCACGTCCCGGGCAACACGGTCCAGCTCGGCTGTCGTCACGCCTGGCTTTATCTTGAGCCGCGTCTCGGAGAGCATCTCGGCAACCACCTTGCCGGCCCGGCGCATCTTCGCGATCTCCTCGGGCGTACGTCTCATGAGTGCTCTCGCGGGGTCGGCGGGAAGAACCCACCGCCGTGCTGATAGGCGTCGACCACGGCGTTCAGGTTGTTTGCAACTTCGCTCGGGCTGCCCTCGCCCGACACCTCGACCAGCTTTCCAAGTGCCTCGTAGCGTGCGATGAGGGGCGCGGTCGACGAATCGTACTGATTGAGGCGGTTCTTGATCGCCTCCTCGGTGTCGTCCTCGCGCTGAACGACGTCCCCTCCGCAGAAGTCACAGGTCCAGTTCAGCTTGGGCGGAGTCGAAGTCGAGTAGATCGCACCGCAGTCCTCGCACACGCGCCGGCTCACCAGGCGCGCCAGCACGAGCCCGGTCGGCACCACCAGGTCGAGCACCAGGTCGATGGCCGCGGGCTTCAACAGCTCGTCGAAGCCGTCCGCCTGGGCGACGGTCCGCGGGAAACCGTCCATCAAAAAACCGCGAGTCCTCGTGTCGTCCTGGTCGAGGCGGGCGGCCACCATAGCCAGCACGACCTCGTCGGGAATCAGGTCACCCGCGTCGAGGTAGCGGCGCGCCTCGAGACCGATCGGGGTTCGGGCCTTCACCGCCGCCCGCAGCATGTCGCCTGTGGAGATGTGTGGGAGCACGTAGCGACGCGAAAGTCGCATGCACTGGGTGCCTTTCCCGGCCCCTTGCTTGCCGAGAACGATCAGCCGCGCGCCAGGTACCACTTACTGCAGGAACCCCTCGTAGTTACGCATCATCAACTGGCTGTCGATCTGCTTCATGGTCTCGAGCGCCACGCCGACGCTGATGAGCAGCGTCGTGCCGGCGAACGGGATGGTGGTGATGTTCCAAACCGACAGCAGGATCGAGGGTGTGAGCGCCACGGCCGCAAGGAACAAGCTCCCCGGGAGCGTGATCCTGTTCAGGATCCGCGCCAGGTAGTGCTCGGTCGGGGGCCCGGGCCGGAAGCCGGGGATGTAACCGCCCTGCTTTCGGATGGTGTCGGCCTGCTGGTAAGGGTCGAAGGTCACGTGCACGTAGAAGAATGTGAACAGGACGATGAACACGCCGTAGAAGACGATGTACCAGCCGTCGGTCGGGTTCAGCAGGTTGTGCTGGACCCAGTTGCGAAGCGACAACCAGGGCACGACGTTCGACAGCAGGACAGGGATGTAGAGCAGGGAGCTCGCGAAGATGATCGGGATAACTCCGGCCTGGTTGACCTTGAGCGGGATGTAGGTGCTCTGGCCGCCGTACATGCGGCGTCCCTGGACACGTTTGGCGAAGGTGACCGGGATGCGCCGCTGACCCTGCTCGACAAAGACGATGGCTACCAGGAGCAGGAGGACTACCACGATTATCACGCCGAGCCCGAACCAGCCCTTGTCGGCCTTGACCTGCTCGCCGTAAATCGGCATCGCCGCGACGACGTTGGAGAAGATCAGGATCGACATTCCGTTGCCGATGCCGCGCTGGGTTATCAGCTCGGCGAGCCACATGACCACGGCCGTGCCGGCCGTGAACACCAGGATGATGAACAACACCCGGGCAGCGGTGAAGTCCTTGATCAGGTCGATGTTGCTGCCGCTGCCGAAGAGCTCACCACTGTGGAACAGAAAGACCAGGCCCGAGCTCTGCATCACAGCCAGCGCGACCGTCAGGTAACGAGTTGCCTGAGTGAGCTTTCGCTGGCCGACCGCCCCCTGCTCGCGCCACTGCTCGAACTTCGGGATCACCGTCTGCAATAGCTGCACGATGATCGAGGAGGTGATGTAGGGCATGATCCCGAGCCCGAAGATCGCGGCCCGGGCGAGCGCACCACCGGAGAACAAGTTGAGGAAACCGAGCACACCGCCGGACTTCTCGGCGGCGCTGATCGTCTGGATCTCCGAGAAATTGACACCAGGCACGACGATGTTCGCGCCCATCAGGTACACGCCGATGATGAGCAGCGTGAACAGGACCTTGTTGCGGAGGTCCGGGACCTTGAACATATTCCGCAGACTTGCGAGCATCAGATCCTTTCCTCACTCGGCGCGTTCGAGAGCACGCTGTTGCCGGCGAAGCTACTGCGACGCCGAAGAACCCTAGCGGTTGGCGAGGGCATTTCCCTTGGCGGGAGGCCGCCGGTCACCGTAGGGGGGCGGGACGACAGTCACAGACCCACCAGCGGCCTCTATGGCCGCCACAGCCGATCGCGAGAAGCCGTGGGCGGATACCGCCACAGCCTTGTGCAGCTCCCCACGGCCGAGGATCTTCACCAGACCCTTGTGTTGGACGATGCCCCCAGCCTCGAGGCTCTGAGGGGTCACCTCGTCGAGGCCCAGCGCTTCCAGGACGTCGAGGTTGACGACGTTGTACTCGACCCGGAACGGGTTCGCGAAGCCGCGCAGCTTCGGGATCCGCTGGGTCAGCGGAAGCTGACCGCCTTCGAAGCCGGGCTTGATGTTGTTGCGCGCCTTCTGCCCCTTTGTCCCCCGGCCGGCGGTCTTGCCACCCTTTCCGCCGGTACCTCTTCCGACGCGGCGCTTGGGGCGGTTCGAACCGGGCGAGGGCGCGAGCTCGTGCAGCTTCATGCGGGTTGCTCCTCGGAGACGGTGACGAGATGAGGAACGCGGGCGATCATCCCGCGAATCTCCGGCCGGTCAGGGAGATCGTTCGACTGGCCGATGCGGCCGAGCCCGAGTGCACGCAGGGTTCCGCGGTGCTTCGGCTTGGTGCCGATCCCGGACTTAACCTGGGTGACAACGAGGCGCCCTTCCACCTTGACCGCAGTCTCGGGAGCCTTCTTCGCGCGGGTAGCCGCCACGTCAGCTCACCTCCCCAGAAACGCGGCCGAGACGTCGACGCTCTTCATAAGCGCGAAGCACGCCGGCGGGAGTGACCTCTTCGGCGGACTTGCCGCGAAGGCGCGCGACCTCGTCGGGACGCCGCAGGCTGCTCAAGCCGTTGATGGTCGCGTGAGCGACGTTGATCGCGTTCGAGGTGCCGAGCGACTTCGCCACGACATCGCGGATGCCAGCCATCTCGAAGATGGCACGCGCCGCCCCACCGGCGATGACGCCGGTGCCCGGAGCTGCCGGCTTCAAGATGATCCGGCCGGCACCGGCATGGCCCAGAACGGGATGGACGATCGTCGAGCCCGCCAGCGGGACGTCGAACATGTTCTTGCGCGCCTCTTCGATCCCCTTTTGGACAGCAAGGCCTGCTTCCTTGGCCTTGCCGTATCCGAGGCCGACGCGGCCGTTGCCGTCGCCGATCACCATGAGCGCGGTGAACGAGAAGCGCCGCCCACCCTTGACCACCTTGGCGACACGGTTGACCTTGATTGTGCGCTCTTCGTACTGCGACTCGGCCATTACAGCTCCAATCCGGCTTCACGAGCAGCCTCGGCGAGCGCCGCGACCCTACCGTGGTACCGGGACGAACCCCGGTCGAACACAACCTTGGTGACTCCCTGCGACAGGGCACGGCTCGCCACGAGCTTGCCGATCTCCTTGGCAGCGGCGATGTTGCCCGTCGCGCCGCCGCGCTGACCAGCTTCCAGTGTGGATGCGGCGACCAGGGTGCGCCCGGCGGTGTCGTCGACGATCTGGGCGACGATGTGCTTGTTCGAGCGGAACACCGTGAGGCGCGGCCGCTCGATCGTGCCGATCACGTGCTTGCGGACGCGACGATGACGGCGATTCGCCAGCTCGTGGGTACGCAGAGTCTTGCTCATGGCTACTTCGCCGCCTTCCCGGCCTTGCGTTGCACGACTTCTCCCGCGTACCGCACGCCCTTGCCTTTGTAAGGCTCGGGCTTCCGGACCCTGCGGATGTCGGCGGCGACCTGGCCGACCGCCTCCTTGTCGATGCCCTTCACGGTGATGCGAAGGGGCGACGGCACTTCGAACGAGACGCCCTCGGGCGCGTCGATGAAGACCGGGTGGCTGAACCCGAGCGCCAGCTCGAGCTGCTGTGGGCTCTTCAAGATCGCGCGGTATCCGACGCCGACGATCTCGAGCTCCTTGGTGAATCCAGTCGTGACACCGGTCACCATGTTCTGAATGAGGCTCCGGGTCAGGCCGTGCAGAGCCCTGTTGCTCCGCTCGTCATCGGGCCGCTCCACGTGGAGCTGAGCCTCTGACCGGCGGACGGTGATGCTCCCTGGCAGGACGCGCTGCAGGGTCCCCTGTGGGCCGGACACAGCCACTCTGCCTTCGTTCAGCGTGACCTCGACGCCAGAGGGCACCTCTATCGGGCTTCTTCCGATTCGGGACATCAGCTCGTCACCTTTGGCTCACCAGACATAACAAAGCACCTCACCGCCGACGCGCTGCTGGCGCGCCTCTCGGTCGGTCATCAGGCCTTTGCTCGTGGAGAGCACCGCGACCCCGAGTCCGCCGAGCACGCGTGGCAACCCGTCGGCGCGGCAGTAGATCCTCAGGCCGGGCTTGGAGACACGCTTGAGCCCGCCGATCACCCGGGCACGCTCGGCGGTGTACTTGAGCGAGATCTCAAGCAGGTCGCCGGGGTGCCCCTCTCGTGTGACCGTGGTAAAGCCCGCGATGTAGCCCTCGCGCTCCAAGATTCCCGCGAGCGCCTCCTTCACCCTCGAGCTGGGCATACGGACGGTGTCGTGCATCGCCACGTTCGCGTTGCGAACGCGGGTCAACATGTCCGCGATGGGGTCAGTCATGGTCATGAACGATCCCCTCCTCTCACCAGCTGGCCTTTGTCACGCCCGGCACTTCGCCGGCGTGCACGAGCTCGCGCAGGCATATGCGGCAGAGCCCGAACTTGCGGTATACCGATCTCGGGCGCCCACACCGCCGGCACCTCGTGTAGCCGCGCACCTTGAACTTGGGCTTGGCCTGTTGCTTCTCGATCAATGCCTTCTTGGCCATGCGGCTCTACTGCCCTTCACGTCGGAACGGGAACCCGAAGGCGTTGAGCAGCGCTCGGCCCTCGGCATCGGTGCGGGCGGACGTCACAATCGTGATGTCCATGCCGCGAGGGGTGTCGACCTTGTCGTAGTCGATCTCGGGGAAGATCAGCTGCTCGGTGACCCCGAAGGTGTAGTTGCCCCGGCCGTCGAACGACTTCGGCGACAGTCCCCGGAAGTCACGGATGCGGGGGATCGCCAGGCTGATGAGGCGGTCGAAGAACTCCCACATACGATCTCCGCGTAAGGTCACCATGCAGCCGATCGACATGCCCTCGCGGAGCTTGAATGCCGCGATCGAGCGCCGCGCCTTGGTGATGACGGGCCGCTGGCCGGCGATCAACTGGAGGTCGCCGACGGCGCCCTCGAGCAGCGACTGCTGCTGGGTGGCCCTGCCTACGCCCATGTTGATGACGATCTTGGTGAGCCGTGGTACCTGCATCACGTTGGACAGGCCCAGCTCGCTGGCGAGTGCAGGGCGGATCTCGGTGTCGTAACGCTGGCGCAGGCGGGGACGCTCGATCACAGCGGGGCTCACAGGTCACCTCCGCACTTGCGGCAGACGCGGATCTTGCGGCCCTGGTCGTCGACCCGGTAACCGATACGCGTGGGCCCGCATTCCGAGCAGACCACCGCCACTGTCGAGGCGTGCACCGGCATGTCCTTGTCGATGATGCCGCCCTGCATGGTTCCCCGCTTGGCCTTGGTGGAACGCTTGGCGACGTTGACCCCGTCGACGATCACACGGTTGCGCGTCGGGATCACCCGCATGACCTCGCCCACCTTGCCGCGGTCCTTGCCGGTGAGCACCTTGACCCGGTCCCCTTTTCGAATACGCACCTAGATCACCTCCGGAGCCAGCGAGACGATGCGCATAAAGCGCTTCTCCCGCAGCTCGCGTCCGACCGGGCCGAAGATCCGGGTGCCGCGTGGCTGCAGCTGATCGTTGATCAGCACCGCCGCGTTCTCGTCGAAACGGATGTAGCTGCCGTCAGACCTGCGGTTCTCCTTCTTGGTCCGCACAACGACGCAGCGCACCACGTCGCCCTTCTTGACGGCGGCACCGGGTACGGCGTCCTTCACGGTCGCGATGAACACATCGCCGATCCCGGCGTAACGGCGACGAGTCCCACCGAGGACCTTTATGCAAAGCACTTCTTTCGCGCCCGAGTTGTCGGCTACGCGTAGGCGTGACTCTTGTTGGATCACCGCGCACGCTCCACGACTTCTACCAGCCTCCAACGCTTCAGTTTGGAGAACGGGCGTGTCTCGGCCACGCGGACACGGTCACCGGTCGCGGCCTCGTTGTTCTCGTCGTGCACGTAAAGATGCCGGGTCCGCTGCACGGTCTTGGCGTACTTGGCGTGCCTGACACGCTCTACGACCGCGACGACAGCCGTCTTGTCCATGCGGTTCTCGACGACGGTGCCCTCGCGGACCCTGCGCCGGTTGACGCGCTCTTGCTCCTCAGTCGGCGGCGTGCCGCTCGGGGTACCCGCCTTGGCCTCGTTCTCGGCCATCACCGCTCCTTCGTCCCTACCTCGACGCGACTTGCAACCGTCTCGGCCGACTCGGCGAGCTCGATCTCGCGCTCACGCTGCACTGTGAGCAGTCGCGCGATCTCCCTACGGACCTCGGCGACTCGCGAGTTGTTGTCCAGTCTGCCGGTGGCCGCCTGGAACCGGAGGTTGAAGAGCTCCTTGCGCGCTTCGATGAGCTTGTTCCCGAGCTCGGCCTCGTCGAGTTCGCGTAACTCGGCTGCAGTCGTCATCAGACCAGCACCTCCGGGTTGGAACCGAGACCGGGCCGCACGACTACGCGTGCCTTGATCGGCAGCTTCTGGATCGCCCGCTCGAGGGCCGAATGGGCAAGTGCCTCGTCCACGCCGGCCAGCTCGAAGAGGATGCGACCGGGGCGGACCACTGCGACCCAGTGCTCGGGGTTGCCCTTGCCCGATCCCATTCGGGTCTCGGCCGGCTTCTGGGTGACCGGCTTGTCCGGAAACACGCGGATCCAGACCTTCCCGCCACGCTTGATGTGACGGGTCATCGCGATTCGGGCAGCCTCGATCTGGCGGGCCGTGAGCCACGCCGGCTCCAGGGCCTGAATCCCGTAGTCGCCGAAGTTGATGGTCTCGCCACCTTTGGTCATTCCGGACATGCGCCCGCGCTGCTGCTTGCGGTGCTTGACCTTGCGAGGCATCAGCATGGTCAGTCGTTCTCCCTACGGAAATGCGGGACGTCGTGGTGCTGCTCGCGAGTCCGGCGCTCGATGTCTTCTTCCTCAGCGAGAAGCTTCTCCAGCGGATCGTCCGAGACGACCGGGGCTGTGGGCTCTGGCGTCTGGTCGGGCGGCGGCACGACCAACACCTCGGGCTCAACGTCGGGCTCAACCTCGGGCTCGGGCACGACATCAGGGACGACCGAACCCGGCTCGCCGAGCTCAGGCCTGCGGCGCCCGCCGCCGGCAGTCACGATGCGCTTGGGGCGCGCCTGACCAGAGGTCTCACCGACCGCCATCGCGGCTTCGCGTGAGATCTTCTCCTCGGCTGAGGTCTTGTAGGGCAGGATGTCGCCCTTGTAGATCCAGACCTTGATCCCGATCCGGCCGGTCGAGGTCTTCGCCTCGCGAAAGCCGTAGTCGATGTCGGCACGAAGAGTGTGCAGCGGTACACGGCCTTCGCGGTAGGACTCCTTGCGTGCCATCTCTGAGCCGCCGAGGCGCCCGGAGCACTGGACGCGCACTCCCTGGGCGCCCGCCTTCTGGACCGTCTGAATCGCACGTTTCATGGCGCGCCGGAAACTGATCCGCCGCTGGAGCTGGTCGACTATGCCCTGGGCAATCAAAGCGGCGTCCAGCTCGGGCTGCTTGATCTCCTGGATGTTGAGCTGCACGTTGGCGTTGTGGGTGATGCGCGCCAGCTGACGTCTCAGCCGGTCGGCCTCGGCGCCGCGGCGACCGATCACGATGCCGGGCCGGGCCGTGTGCACGTCGATGCGGAGGCGGTCGCGCGTGCGCTCTATTTCGATCCGGCTCACGGCGGCAGCCTCGAGCTGGGTCATGAGGTAGTCGCGGACCTTCCAGTCCTCGACAACAGAGTCCTGATAGTTCCGGTCGTCGAACCAGCGTGACTTCCAGTCGGTCGTGACACCGAGGCGGAAGCCGTAGGGATTGACCTTCTGGCCCATCAGTCGCTCGTTTCCTTGTCGCCGTCGGCGTCGTCGCCCTCGGCTTGCTCGTCTTCGTCGCCGACGTCCTCGCCGATCTCGGCCTGCTCTTCCTCGTTGGCGGCGAGCGCCTGCTCGACAGCTGCGTCGAGCTCGGTGGCCTCTCCGGCATCGCCTGCCGCCACGATCCCGAGAACCTTCTCGTCAACCGCGGGCGCCTCGGGTGTCCCGGCCTTGGCGGCCGCACTCGCGCGTCCCTGTCGACGGGCCCCGGCCACCCGGCGGGCCCGGCGGTCGGCCTGCTCGGCGGCGACGCGGGCACGACGGCGGCTCAGCTCCGCCTCGGGCATGCGCGAAACGATGACGGTGACATGACAGGTGCGCTTGCGGATCCGCGTGGCGCGCCCGCGAGCACGCGGACGCCACCGCTTCAGCGTCGTGCCCTCATCTGCATAGCAGGCCGACACGAACAGCTCTTCGGACTCGATGCCGTTGTTGTGAAACGCGTTCGCTGCCGCCGAGTGCAGGACCTTGCCGATCACGGTGGCGACTTCGCGGTCGCAGTACTCGAGGATCTCCGATGCCTGCTGGTAGTCCTTGCCCCGGACGAGGTCGAGAACTTCGCGCGCCTTGTAGGCGGAAACGCCCGAGTTCTTGAGCACGGCACGGGTCCCGGGCCGTTCATTGGTCTTGATACCGGTCACCTCAGCGCCTCGCTACCCGTTCTTGGCCGGCGTGGTACCGGAACGTCCGAGTGGGGGCGAACTCCCCGAGCTTGTGGCCGACCATCGACTCGGTCACGTACACCGGCACGTGCTTGCGGCCATCGTGTACCGCGATCGTGTGGCCGACCATGTCCGGGATGATCGTCGAGCGACGCGACCAGGTCTTGATGACACGCTTCTCATTCGAGAGGTTGAGCGTGTCGACCTTGCGAAGCAAGTGATCGTCGACAAACGGTCCTTTTTTCAGACTACGAGGCATGATCTCTCCGCTCGGCGGTCAGCGGCGGGCGCCGCGGGTGCGGCGACGACGGATGATGAGCTGGTCAGACCGCTTGTGGCGCGGACGCGTCCGACCCTCGGCTTGACCCCATGGCGACACTGGGTGGCGGCCACCGGAGGTCTTCCCTTCGCCACCGCCGAGAGGGTGGTCGACCGGGTTCATGGCGACCCCGCGGGTCTGGGGCCGGATGCCCTTCCAGCGGTTACGGCCGGCTTTCCCGATGGAGATCAGCTCGGCCTCCGAGTTTCCGACCTCGCCGAGGGTCCCACGGCAGTCGATCGGGACACGCCTCATCTCTGTCGAGGGGAGCCGCAGGGTCGCGAACATCCCCTCTTTCGCGACGAGCTGCACGCTCATGCCGGCGCCGCGGGCAAGCTTGCCTCCGCCGCCGGGGCGCAGCTCGACGTTGTGGATCACCGAACCCACAGGGATGTAGCGCAGCGGGAGGGCATTGCCCGGGCGGATCTCGGCGCCGGGCCCGGACTGGAGCATGTCGCCAACCTCGACACGGGCCGGAGCGAGGATGTAGCGCTTCTCGCCGTCGAGGTAGTGCAACAGGGCGATGCGGGCATTGCGGTTGGGGTCGTACTCGATCGCCGCCACCTTGGCCGGAATCGCGTCCTTGTCCCGACGGAAGTCGACCACGCGGTACTGCTGCTTGTGACCCGCGCCGCGGTGACGGGCGGTCTTACGACCGTGGTTGTTGCGGCCACCAGTGCCCGGCAGCGGGGCGAGGAGCGTCTTCTCGGGAGTCGACTTCGTGATCTCGGAGAAGTCCGAGACCGATTGGAATCGCCGTCCCGGGCTGGTCGGCTTGCGCTTGCGGAGTGCCATGACGATGCTCCTCAGCCCTCGAACAGCTCGATACGGTCATCGCCGACAAGTCGCACGATCGCCCGCTTGGTGTCCGGTCGTTTCCCGAAAGTGGAGGCGCGTCTTTGCCGCTTGCGCTTTCCCTTGCGCACGAGTGTGTTCACGCTGGAGACCCGGACCCCGAAAGCCTCCTCCACTGCGGCGCGGATCTCGACCTTGCTTGCCCGCGGATCGACGACGAACACGTAGGTGTGGTCGTCCATGAGCGCGTAGGACTTCTCAGAGATGACGGGGCGTAACAGGATCGAGCGGCCGGCGTTCACTTGTCCTCTTCCTCATCGTCGGTCTCTTCGACCTCTTCCGCTGTCGCCTCGCCTGCGGCCTCGGCAAGGTCCACGGCCGCGCCCGCTTCGGGCTCGCCGTCGTCTTCGGCCTCTGCGATTGCATCCGCCTCGTAGGTCTCCTCGACCGCCGCGGCGAGCGGCCTCGAGGAGTGCAGGACGACGGAACCCTCCGGCGCGTCGCTCACCTCGCCCGGCACCGTCTCGTCAGTGAAGACGACCCAGTCCGACACGACCACGTCATAAGCGGTGAGCTGACCTGCCTCGACGATGTTGACGTTCGGCAGGTTCCCAAACGAGCGCTCAGCGACGACGTCCGCGCCACCGAGCACCACGAGCACATTGCCGTCGAGGCCGAGCGCCCTGAGCGAACCGGCGGCTTCCTTGGTCTTCGGCACCTCAAAGGACCAGCGGTCGACGAGGCAGACACGACCTTCGATCGCCCGGTCCGAAAGGGCCGACCGCAGGGCCTGGCGGACCATCTTGCGAGGCGTGCTCTGCGAGTAGTCACGAGGCTTGGGGCCAAAGGCGATGCCTCCGCCTGCGAACTGCGGCGCACGCGTGGTGCCCTGCCGGGCACGGCCGGTGCCCTTCTGGCGATAAGGCTTGGCACCGCCACCTGAAACCTCGGCGCGCGTCTTGGTGCTGTGGGTACCCGAGCGCTTGGCTGCGAGCTGCGCCTTCACGACCTGGTGCAGGAGAGGCACGTTGACCAGGGCACCGAAATACTCCGGATCGAGCCGGACGACCCCGAGAAGCTCGCCCGAGTCGCTGCACCGCTCCACGAGAACCGACGGCGGGGCTTCGACCATCACGTCTGCCATCACTTCCCGCCCTTCACGGCGTCGCGGATGAAGACCAATCCGCCCCGCGGCCCCGGTACGGCGCCCTTCACGAGGATGATCTCCCGCGCGGGGTCCGCCATCACGACTTCCATGTTCAGCGTCGTCACTCGCTCCGCACCCATGTGCCCGGCCATCCGGGTGCCCTTGAACACTCGGGCCGGCGTGGCACAGGCGCCGACAGAACCCGGGGCCCGGTGCTTCTTGTGGGTGCCGTGCGCGGCTCCCTGGCCCTTGAAGTTGTGGCGCTTCATGCCACCGGCAAATCCCTTGCCCTTGCTGACGGCGGTTACGTCGATCTTGTCGCCCGGCGACAGGATGCTCGCGTCGATCTCCTGGCCGACCGAGTAGCCGCTCGTGTCGTCAAGCCTCAACTCGACTAGGCGGACGCCCGGCTCGACTCCCGCCTTCGCGTACTGGCCCGCGTCCGGCTTGTTGAGCTTGCTCGCGGAACGTACCCCGTAAGTCACCTGCAGGGCGGAGTAACCCTCCTGCTCGGGGGTCTTCACGCGCACCACTCGCAGAGCCGCGACTTTGACCATGGTCACGGGTACGACGCGCTGCGCTTCGTCCCAAATCTGCGTCATGCCGACCTTTTCGCCGACGATCGCCTTGGTGGCCATGCTCTCTTTGCCTCTGCTCGTGATCGCGCCGGGGCTCGCGGACAGAACGGATGGTGTCACCCGTTGTCGCCGTTCGCGCCCGACCGACTGTGGATGACAGTCCCTTGTCGTGCGGACGCTCCGCCCGGACATCCGGAGCGGAGCGCACATCATGTGTCGCCGAGAGGTCCCCCAGAACCTGCCTTGGGGCGCTCCCGGACGTCGTGCTCGTAGACGCGACGGACAACGTGCCCGCCGAGTTGGAAAGCATAGCACTCGCCCGCCCGCCGGCCCAAGGCCGTATGGCGGGCGGTCGCGCTAAGCCGTCTGGATCTTGATCTCGATGTCGACCCCGGCGGGAAGATCTAACCGCTGAAGCGAGTCAACCGTCTTCGGCGTGTGTTCGACTATGTCGACGAGGCGCTTGTGTATGCGCATCTCGAAATGCTCGCGGCTGTCCTTGTGCTTGTGAGGCGAGCGGATGACCGTGTAGCGGTGCATTTCGGTGGGAAGCGGGACGGGGCCGCGCACCTTTGCCTGGGTGCGGAGAACCGTCTCGACGATCTTCTTCGTCGACTGGTCAATGATCTCGTGGTCGTATGCCTTGAGACGGATACGTATCCGCTGCCGGGGGCCCTCTGCCATGTCGCCTCTCTTACTTGAGAATCTTCGTGACGGCGCCCGCACCGACAGTGCGTCCGCCCTCGCGGATCGCGAATCGGAGCCCCTCGTCCATCGCGATCGGCTTGCCCAGCTCGACTGTCATGACGGTGTTGTCACCGGGCATGACCATCTCGGTGCCCTCTGCCAGCTCGATAGTCCCGGTCACGTCAGTCGTCCGGAAGTAGAACTGCGGGCGGTAGTTGCTGAAGAACGGCTTGTGCCGTCCACCCTCCGCCTTGGTGAGCACATAGACGTTGGCCTCGAAGTTGGCGTGAGGCGTGATCGATCCCGGCTTGCAGACAACCTGGCCGCGCTCCACGTCTTCCTTCTTGGTACCGCGGAGCAAAAGGCCGACGTTGTCGCCCGCCTGACCCTGGTCGAGAAGCTTGTGGAACATCTCGACGCCCGTGCAGACGGTCTTCTGCGTCGGGCGCAACCCGACGACCTCGACATCGTCTCCGACCTTCACGATGCCCTGCTCGATGCGGCCGGTCACGACGGTTCCACGACCGGTGATGGTCATCACGTCCTCGACCGACATGAGGAAGGGCTTGTCTGTCTCGCGGGCGGGCTCGGGGATGAAGTCGTCAACGGCGTCCATGAGCCTGAGGACCCCGGCCGCCGCCTCGGCGTCGTCGGTCTCGAGCGCCTGCAGTGCGCTCACGCGAACGACCGGCGTGTCGTCGCCGGGGAAGCCGTACTCGGTGAGAAGCTCACGTACCTCGAGCTCGACCAAGTCCAGCAACTCCTCGTCGTCGACCATGTCGACCTTGTTGAGCGCGACCACGATCGAGGGCACGTTGACCTGGCGTGCCAAAAGGACGTGCTCACGGGTCTGGGGCATTGGGCCGTCCGCGGCCGAGACGACCAGGATCGCGCCGTCAACCTGGGCTGCACCGGTGATCATGTTCTTGATGTAGTCGGCGTGTCCGGGCATGTCGACGTGCGCGTAGTGACGCTTGTCGGTCTCATACTCGACGTGGGCAATCGCGATTGTGATACCGCGAGCCTTCTCCTCAGGAGCCTTGTCGATCTGGTCGAACGCCGTAAAAGCGACGTTCGGGTTCTTGGCGTGGAGAGCCTTTGTGATCGCCGCGGTGAGGGTCGTCTTACCGTGGTCGATATGCCCCATCGTTCCGACATTGACGTGGGGCTTCGTCCGCTCGAACTTCTTCTTGGCCATTGTTGCCGACCGCTCCGTTTGATCTGGGCTGCGCCCACTGGGCGCCTCCATGTTGGTTAACTGCGTTCTCGACTGTGTTCGTGTTCTGTCTTGCCTAGGCGAGGTCTCCGGTCCGGGTCGCCCCGGTCCGACGGCTCCGACTAGTAGAGCACGTGGCGAATCAATTCGCTAAGGCGTCGACTCCTGGGCCGCTCACTCGCCGGTCACACGGGCAATTATCTCCCGCGAAACCGACTCCGGAACCTCCTGATAAGAGTCGAACTGCATCGTGTACGTCGCGCGACCCTGGGTGCGGGAACGCAGGTCGGTAGCGTAGCCGAACATATCGGACAGTGGGACCTGCGACCTCACGACGTGGCTCGCGCCTCGCTGTTCCATGCCCTCGATCCGGCCGCGCCGAGATGACAGATCGCCTATCACGTCACCGAGATTGTCCTCGGGCGTGACCACCTCTACCTCCATGATCGGCTCGAGAAGTACGGGGTGCGCTGCTCGCACGGCCTTCTTGAACGCCATCGAACCCGCGATCTTGAAGGCCATCTCCGACGAGTCGACGTCGTGGTAGGAGCCGTAGACGAGGGTGACCCTGACGTCGACGATCGGGAAACCGGCGAGAACGCCTGAGTTCATCGCTTCTTGAATTCCGGCGTCGACCGCAGGGATGTACTCCCTCGGTATCACTCCACCGGTGACCTTGTCGACGAATTCGAATCCTCCGCCCGGTCCCGTCGGCTCGAGGTCGATCACCACGTGGCCGTACTGGCCACGGCCGCCGGTCTGGCGGATGTAACGCTCCTCGATCTTGTGAACCGAGTCGCGGATGGTCTCGCGGTAGGCGACCTGCGGCTTGCCGACGTTCGCGTCGACCTTGAACTCGCGCAGCATCCGGTCGACCAGAACCTCAAGGTGTAGCTCGCCCATGCCCGAGATGACCGTCTGGCCGGTCTCCTGGTCCGAGCGGACCCTAAAAGTTGGGTCCTCCTCGCTGAGGGCGAACAGCGCACGGGACAGCTTGTCCTGGTCGGCCTTGGTTTTGGGCTCGACCGCGACATGGACGACAGGCTCGGGGAACTCGAGTGACTCGAGCACGATCGGGTGCGCAACGCTGCAAAGGGTGTCACCGGTCGTCGTCGATTTGAGACCGACCACTGCGACGATGTCGCCGGTGTAGACCGCGTCGCGGTCTTCACGGTGGTTCGCGTGCATCTGAAGGATCCGGCCGATGCGCTCTTTGCGGTCCCGGCTGGAGTTGAGCACCGTCGTGCCCTTTTCGAGGGTGCCTGAGTAGACCCTCAGGTAGGTCAGCTTGCCCACGAAGGGGTCGCTCATGATCTTGAACGCCAGGGACGAGAACGGCTCGTCGTCGCGGTGGTGCCGCTCGATCTCGTTTCCGCTCCTGGGCTCGACGCCAACGGTGGGCGGCACGTCTACTGGGCTCGGCAAGTAGTCGACGACGGCGTCGAGCATGGGCTGGACGGCCTTGTTCTTAAAGGCGGACCCACACAGCACCGGGACCAGCTCGCTCGCGATGGTCGCGACGCGAATCCCCTTGCGGAGATCGTCAGGGGTGATCTCCTGCTCGGAGACGTAACGCTCCATCACGTTGTCGTCGAAATTCGAAACAACATCGATCAGCGCGTGGCGGGCCTTCTCGGCGGCGCCGGCGAGGTGTTCGGGGATCTCACGCGTCTCCCAGGTCTCGCCCATGCCCTCGCCCCACACGAGAGCCTTCATCTTCAGCAGGTCGATCACGCCCTCGAAGGAACCTTCTGCCCCAATCGGGAGCTGCACGACCGCAGGAGTCGCCTCGAGCCGGTCGCGGATCATCGCGACGGTGCGGTCGAAGTCCGCGCCGACCCTGTCCATCTTGTTGATGAAACACATGCGGGGCACTTTGTACTTGTTGGCCTGGCGCCACACCGTCTCGGTCTGGGGCTCGACACCTGCAACGGCGTCGAAGACGGCGACTGCCCCGTCGAGGACGCGAAGGGACCGCTCTACTTCTACGGTGAAGTCGACGTGTCCAGGAGTGTCGATGATGTTGATCCAGGTGTCACGCCAGCGACATGTCGTCGCCGCCGAGGTGATAGTGATCCCGCGCTCTTGTTCCTGGATCATCCAGTCCATGACGGTGCCACCTTCGTGGACCTCGCCGATCTTGTAGGTGCGACCCGTGTAGTACAAGATGCGCTCGGTAGTGGTCGTCTTGCCCGCGTCGATATGGGCCATGATCCCGATGTTGCGGGTCTTGGCAAGCGGGAACTCTCGGATCGATGATGGATTGGCCATCGTCTGGCTTCATTTCTCTAGTGAGTTGTGAGGTGCAAGGTCATTGTTGCCGTGCTCAGGGGCGGAGGCGAAACACGCTTGCGCTCCGAGGGCGCGCTAACACCCTACGCCGGGCGCGTCGATTTCCGGTTAACACAGGGACAACACCCGGCGTGCCGCAGGCAACTACCAGCGGTAGTGAGCGAATGCCTTGTTTGACTCCGCCATCTTGTGGAGGTCCTCCTTGCGCTTGACGGTTGCGCCTACGCCATTTGAGGCGTCGAGGATCTCGTTTGCGAGTCTTAGCGCCATCGTGCGCTCCCGGCGCTGGCGCGCGTAGCCCACGAGCCACCTGATCGACAGCGTCGTAGCGCGGCGCGGACGTAGCTCCACAGGGACCTGGTAGGTCGCACCGCCGACGCGGCGGCTGCGCACCTCGAGCTCGGGTCGGGCGTTGTCCAGCGCTCTCTTCAGCAACTGCAGCGGATCGCCACTCGTCTTCTCGCGCACGACCTCGAGGGCGTCGTACACGATGCGCTCGGCCAGCGAGCGCTTTCCCCGAGAGAGGATCTTGTTGCACAGCTGGGTCACGAGCACCGACCGGTAAACCGGGTCGGGGACGAGCTCGCGGCGAGGTGGGGGGCCGTTGCGGGGCAACTCAGGACTCCTTCTTGGCGCCGTAGCGGCTACGAGCCTGGGCACGGTCGCGCACACCGGAGGTGTCCAGGGTGCCACGCACGATCTTGTAGCGGACACCTGGGAGGTCCTTCACCCTGCCACCGCGCACGAGGACGATCGAGTGCTCCTGCAGGTTGTGGCCCACACCTGGAATGTACGCGGTGACCTCCGAACCGCTGGTCAGCCGCACGCGCGCGACCTTGCGGAGCGCTGAGTTCGGCTTTTTCGGAGTCGTCGTGTAAACGCGCGTGCATACTCCCCGACGCTGCGGCGCCCCCTTCAACGCGGGGGTCTTCGTTTTCGACCGCTTGGATGACCGACCCTTGCGGACGAGCTGGGCGATAGTGGGCACGCGAACCTCTCTGGGATTACTTGATGAAGAACCGTGGGCGCAGGCACGCGCCGACACGACGGGCTGATGATAGGAGCGAACGCCGCTCCCGGGCAAGATTGTACGCCGCGATCAGGCGGAGCCTTCCTCGGCGGGCCCGAGATCGCTGAGCGGGTCCTCCTCGGCCACGACGAGATCATCAGTTGGCCCGAAGCTCGCGTAGGCGCTGCCGGCGGTCGCGTACGGGTCCTCCTGCTCGTAGGGAGCGCCGAACGCGGTCCGTCCGACGTCCCGCAGCCAAGAGGCCAGGTTGTCCGTGCTCGCTTCACCGACGTCGCCGAGCTCGAGGTCCGAGGACCAGAAGGACATGCGCTCCGCGTCGGGTGTCGACACTTCCACGCTGCGATAGTGGGTCATGCCTGTGCCGGCGGGGATGAGCTTGCCGATGATGATGTTCTCCTTGAGCCCGAACAGCTGGTCGGACTTGCTCTCGATCGCAGCCTCCGTGAGCACGCGGGTGGTCTCCTGGAAGGAGGCGGCCGACAGCCACGAGTCCGTGGCGAGTGACGCCTTGGTGATGCCCATCAGCTCTGGGCGCCCTTCCGCGGCGCGCTTTCCGGCCTGGACGAGCTCACGGTTGACCGCGGCATAACGCTGGTTGTCCACGCGCTCACCTGGCAGGAACAGCGCGTCGCCGGGTTCGGCGACGAGCACCCGGCGGAGCATCTGGCGCACTATGAGCTCGATGTGCTTGTCGTGGATCGACACGCCCTGGTCCCGGTAGACCTTCTGAACCTCTTCGACGAGGTACTGCTGGGTCTCGCGGATTCCCTTGATCTCGAGCAACTCCTTGGGGTCCTTCGGCCCGTCCACGAGAGCGTCGCCCGGGCTCACCTCCTGGCCTGCGACGACCTCGAGGTGGGCTCTCGCCGACACCGGGACGGCATCCTCGCCGCCGTCGTCTGCAACGACCACGACGCGACGACCGGTCTCGTCCTCGTCGATTCGGATCACACCAGAGGTGCGCGCCAGCACGGCGGCGCCCTTTGGCGTACGCGCCTCGAACAGCTCGACCACACGAGGCAGACCGTGGGTGATGTCCTCGCCGACGATGCCTCCGGTGTGGAACGTACGCATCGTGAGCTGGGTTCCCGGCTCACCGATCGACTGGGCGGCGATAACGCCCACCGCTTCGCCGAGCTCGATGCTGCGACCGGTCGCGAGAGACTGGCCGTAGCAGGCGGCACAGACGCCGTGGGTGGCCTCACAGGTCAGCACCGAACGGGTGCGCACGCGGTCGATCGCGGGGTCGGCGGACAACTGCTGTACCTCGAGGTCGCGAAGCACGCGGCCGGCCTCGAGAACGCCGCCGTCGGAGAGCTTGACGGGCTCGATCAGGACACGCCCGTAGAGGCGAGTCTCGAGGTAGCTCCGCTTGCCCGCCTGGTCCGGGTGGATCCCCTCGATCCAGATGCCGCGGGTACTGCCGCAATCGGGCTCGCGGATGATGAGCTCCTGGGCCACGTCGACAAGACGGCGCGTCAGGTACCCGGAGTCCGCGGTGCGCAGCGCCGTGTCGGCGAGGCCCTTACGGGCACCGTGGGTGGAGATGAAGTACTCCAGCACTGACAAACCCTCGCGGAACGAGGACTTGATAGGTCTCGGGATCATCTCACCGCGCGGGTTGGACACGAGACCCTTCATGCCGGCGATCTGGCGGACCTGCTGTGGGTTACCCCTCGCACCTGAGTCCACCATCATGTCTAGCGGGTTGAAGGCGATCGTCGCGAGGGTCTTCTCCATCGCACGCCCGACCTCGGAGTTGGCCGAAGTCCAAATCTCGATCTCCTTCTGGCGGCGCTCGTCGTCGGTGATGATCCCTCGACGGAACTGGTTCTCGGCCTTCTCAGCTTCCTTCTCATAACGGTCGAGGATCTGCTGCTTGTCCGGCGGCGTCTTCACATCGTCGATCGAGATGGTGAGTCCAGACCGCGTCGCGAACTTGAAGCCGAGGTCCTTGATCCGGTCGAGGCTCTCGGCCACGAGAACCTTCGAGTAGTGAGCCGCTATCTGCTCGACGATCGTCGCGATCGAGGTCGCGCGCTTTCCGATCACGTCGTTCACGTACCCGAAGCCGACGGGCAGCGCCTGGTTGAAGAACAGGCGCCCCGGTGTCGTCACGAGCTCGTCGGGCTCCTCGGCCGCGGGCGCGTCGCCGTGACGAACTCCCCGGAGGGGGAACTCGAAGCCGTCGGGGCCGCGGCGGAGACGGATCTTCGCGTGAAGAGCGACGTCCCCGTTTTCCCAGGCCTGTTCCACGTCGTAGAGGTGCCGGAAAACGTGGCCTTCACCCTTGGCCCCGTCGACCATGAGAGTCAGGTAGTAGACGCCGAAGACCATGTCCTGTCCGGGAACAGTGATCGGACGGCCGGTCGCCGGCGAAAGGATGTTGTTCGCCGACAGCATCAGCACACGAGCCTCGGCCTGAGCCTCGGCCGACAGAGGCAGGTGCACGGCCATCTGGTCCCCGTCGAAGTCCGCGTTGAACGCGGTGCAGACGAGTGGATGGATCTGGATGGCCTTGCCCTCGACGAGAAGCGGCTCGAAAGCCTGGATTCCGAGGCGGTGCAAGGTGGGCGCTCGGTTCAGGAAGACCGGGTGCTCCTTGATGACCTCGTCGAGAACGTCCCAGACCTGGATGCGCCTGCGCTCGACCATCCGCTTGGCGGACTTGATGTTCTGGGCGATCTCAGTGTCGACGAGTCGCTTCATCACGAACGGCTTGAAGAGCTCGAGCGCCATGAGCTTTGGCAGGCCGCACTGGTGAAGCTTCAGTGTCGGGCCGACGACGATGACCGATCGGCCGGAGTAGTCGACCCGCTTGCCCAGAAGGTTCTGGCGGAAGCGGCCCTGCTTGCCCTTCAACATGTCGGACAGGCTCTTGAGAGGCCGGTTGCCAGGGCCCGTCACCGGGCGGCCACGCCGTCCGTTGTCGAAGAGGGCGTCGACCGCCTCCTGGAGCATCCGCTTCTCGTTGTTGATGATGATCTCGGGCGCACCGAGGTCGAGCAGCCGCTTCAGACGGTTGTTCCGGTTGATGACGCGCCGGTAGAGGTCGTTGAGGTCGGAGGTCGCGAAGCGTCCGCCGTCCAGCTGGACCATGGGCCTCAGGTCCGGTGGGATCACCGGTACGGCGTCGAGGATCATGGCCCGCGGGTCGTTGACCCGCCGGCCCGACTCGTCGCGGCGGTTGAAGGCCGAGACGATCTTCAGGCGCTTGATGGCCTTCTGCTTGCGCTGGGCAGACAATGGCCGGCGGCCGTCTGTCGGCTCGATGTTCTCGCGGAGCTTGACCTCCTCCTCGTCGAGGTCGAGGCGCTCTATGAGCCGGGCGATCGCCTCGGCGCCCATCCCGCCCTCGAAGTAGTCGCCGTAGCGGCTGTGGAGCTCTCTCCACAAGAGCTCGTCCTCGATGATCTTGCGCCCGTGAAGCCCGGAGATCTCGTCAAAGGCACGGCGCGCAAGGGTGATGTCCTCGTTCGCCCGGTCGCGGACGGCAGTGATCTCCTTCTCGGCCGCCTTCTGACGGGCGCGGATCTCAGAGTCCTTGGCACCTGAGCTCTCGAGCTCTGCGAGCTCGCGCTCGAGATCGGTCAGGCGGCGCTCGGCCTCGAGGTCTCGAGCCCGTTCGATCTCGCCGATCTCGGTGTTGAGCTCGGCTTCCAGATTGGGCAGATCTGCGTGGCGCCGCTCCTCGTCCACGTAGGTGACAAGGTAAGCGGCGAAGTAGATAACCTTCTCGAGCTGCTTCGCCTTGAGCTCCTCACGGGCCTCGGTGCCCATGAGCAGGTAGGCGAGCCAGGATCGCGTGCCGCGGAGATACCAGATGTGCACCACCGAGGCGGCGAGCTCAATGTGGCCCATCCGCTCGCGGCGCACCTTGGAGCGCGTGACCTCTACGCCGCAACGCTCGCAGATGATGCCGCGGAAGCGGACGCGCTTGTACTTACCGCAGTAGCACTCCCAGTCCTTGGTCGGCCCGAAGATCTTCTCGCAGAACAAGCCGTCCTTTTCCGGACGCAAGGTCCGGTAGTTGATCGTCTCGGGCTTGCGAACCTCTCCGTGCGACCACGTCCGGATGTCGTCCGCAGTGGCGAGCCCGATTCGAAGCTGATCGAAATCGTTGACGTCGAGCACCTAGAAGCTCCTCTCCGCAGCGCGGCGTGCGTCCTCTTCATCAGACCCCCGCTCGGGGCGACTGATGTCAATCCCGAGCTCCTCGGCGGTCCGGTAAACGTCCTCGTCCAGTTCGCGCATCTCGATCTCCTCGCCGGTGGTCGAGAGCACCTCGACGTCCAGGCAGAGTGATTGCATCTCCTTTATGAGCACCTTGAAGCTCTCAGGTATCCCGGGCTCGGGGATGTTCTCGCCCTTCACGATGGCCTCGTAGACCTTCACGCGACCGAGCACGTCGTCCGACTTGATGGTGAGCAGCTCCTGCAAGGCATAGGCGGCGCCGTAAGCCTCGAGCGCCCAGACCTCCATCTCGCCGAAGCGCTGACCGCCGAACTGGGCCTTACCGCCGAGAGGCTGCTGGGTGATCATCGAGTACGGGCCAGTCGACCGGGCGTGGATCTTGTCGTCGACGAGGTGGGCGAGCTTCAGGATGTAGACGTAGCCGACACACACGGTGTTGTCGTATGCCTCGCCCGTGCGACCGTTGTACAAAGTCACCTTGCCGTCCTGGCCGATCATCTTGGTGGAGCTGTCGACCGAGTCGGGGAGCAACTTCGCGAACAGCTCCTGGATCGTCGAGTGACGGCCGGCCTCTTCCTTCTCGTCCCAGTGCGCACCGTCGAAGACCGGTGTCGATACCCAGATCGCCGGGTCGGTGCTCGGTCGCGTCTTGGTCTCGGTACCACGCACGATGTGGTCGGAGAGCACGCGCTTGTCGGCGCCTTGCCAACCCCACCTCGCCGCGTAGCCAAGGTGCGCTTCCAGCACCTGGCCGACATTCATCCGGCTCGGAACACCGAGCGGGTTCAAGATGATGTCGACCGGCGTGCCGTCCGCGAGGTGTGGCATGTCCGCGATCGGGAGGATCTTGGAGATGACGCCCTTGTTCCCGTGGCGACCGGCGAGCTTGTCGCCCTCGGAGATCTTGCGCTTCTGGGCCACATAGACCCGGACGAGCTGGTTCACTCCCGGCGGCAGCTCGTGAGAGTCATCGCGCGAGAACACGCGCACGTCGATGACCTTGCCGGACTCGCCGTGGGGAACCTTGAGGCTCGTGTCACGCACGTCGCGCGCCTTCTCGCCGAAGATCGCCCGCAGCAGTCTCTCCTCTGGCGTGAGCTCGGTCTCGCCCTTGGGAGTGACCTTGCCGACCAGGATGTCGCCCGCGTCGACCTCTGCACCGATGCGGATGATCCCGCGTTCGTCGAGGTCGGCCAAGATGTCATCGGAGAGATTCGGGATGTCGCGCGTGATCTCCTCGGCGCCGAGCTTGGTGTCGCGCGCGTCGACCTCGTGCTCCTCGATGTGGATCGAGGTCAGGACGTCGTCCCGTACGAGCCGCTCGGACAAGATGATGGCGTCCTCGTAGTTGTAGCCCTCCCACGGCATGAAGGCCACGAGGAGGTTCTTCCCGAGCGCCAGCTCGCCGTTGTGGGTCGAGGGGCCGTCGGCCAGCACGTCTCCGACGCGGACCTCCTGGCCCTCGGAGACAACCGGCTTCTGGTTCACGCAGGTGTTCTGGTTCGAACGCTGGAACTTCGCGACGGGGTAGATCTTCCTGCCGAGCTCTTGATTGAACCGATCCTTCTCGCCGGGCTTGTACTCGACGATGACGAAGTCACCGGCGACCTCGACGACCTTGCCGGAGCCCTGGGCCAGGACGACCTCCCCGGCGTCGCGCGCTGCTCGGGCCTCGACGCCTGTGCCGATGTAGGGAGCCTCGGGCACGAGCAACGGAACCGCCTGTTTCTGCATGTTCGCGCCCATGAGCGCCCGGTTGGCGTCGTCGTGCTCGACGAAGGGGATGAGGGCGGTCGACACCGAGAGGATCTGCTTAGGAGAAACGTCCATCAGGTCGACTTCCGACGGCGGGACGTAGTCGACCTCGCTCGCGGTGCCGTAGGAAGTGGACGTAGCTCCAACCCGTACGCCTGCGCCTTGCGGACCGCGTCGCACAAGGACGCGGTCGCCCACAAAGTGCCCGGAGGCGTCGAGGGCCGCGGACGCCTGGGCGATGACGTACTCCTCTTCCTCGTCGGCGGCGTAGTAGACGATCTCGTCGGTGACCCTGCTGTCGACCACCTTGCGGTAAGGCGTCTCTATGAAGCCGTGGTCGTTGACCCGCGCATAGCTCGCCAGGTGGCCGATGAGGCCGATGTTCGGCCCTTCGGGAGTCTCGATCGGGCACATGCGGCCGTAGTGCGAGGTGTGCACGTCTCGGACCTCGAACCCGGCGCGCTCGCGCGACAGGCCGCCGGGTCCAAGTGCAGAGAGACGACGCTTGTGAGCCAAACCCGACAGGGGATTGTGCTGATCCATGAACTGCGACAGCTGGCTCGTGCCGAAAAACTCTTTGATCGCGGCCACGACCGGGCGGATGTTGATCAGGGTCTGGGGCGTGATGGCCTCGACGTCCTGGGTCGTCATGCGCTCGCGAACGACACGCTCCATGCGCGACAGGCCGATGCGGACCTGGTTCTGGATGAGCTCGCCGACAGAACGAATTCGTCGGTTCGCGAAGTGGTCCTGGTCATCGAGACGGTAGCCCGCCTCGCCATTGGCGAGGTGGAGCATGTAGGTCGATGCCGCCAGCACCTCGGCCGGGCTGAGCACGCCGGAGTGCTCGTCCGGGCGCACGAGCGGGATGTCAAGCAGTTGGGAGATGCGCTCGATCTCAGGGCCGAGCTTGCGGTTCAGCTTGTAACGACCGACCCTCGTGAGGTCGTAGCGACGTGGGTTGAAGAACGCGTTCTCGAAGTAGACGCGGGCTGCGTCGAGCGAAAGAGGCTCGCCCGGACGTGCGCGCTTGTAGATCTCGAGCAGCGCCTCGTCCCGCGTCGGGATCAGCTCGCGCTCGCGCTCCCACTGGGCCTCGAGGAAGTCGAAATGGCGCACGAAGCGGCTCAAGAACGCTTCGTCCTCGTATCCGAGGGCGCGCAACACGACAAATAGCGAAAGGCGGCGCTTGCGGGCGACCCGCGCGCCGGCGCTCACGTCGCGGTTCGGCTTCGCCTCGACGTCGAACTCGATCCACTCACCCCGATAGGGGTGGATCGTCCCGGTGACGATCGTCTTCTGGTCGCGGCCGGGCTGGAAGATCACGCCTGGAGAACGGACCAGCTGACTCACCACGACACGCTCGGTCCCGTTGATAATGAAGGTGCCGCGGCTCGTCATCATGGGAAAGTCCCCCATGAAGACGGTCTGTTCCTTGATCTCACCAGTCGAGCGGTTCATGAACGACGCGCGGACGAAGATCGGAGCGGCGTAGGTGATGTCCTTCGCCTTGCATTCGTCGATCGAGAACTTGGGCGGTGGCCGTAGGTCCGGGTCGGTCGGATCGAAATCGAGCTTCAGGCTCAGCTGGTCAGTGAAGTCCGCGATGGGACTGATGTCACCGAAGGTCTCGGCGAGGCCGCGATCGAGGAACCACTCGAAAGAGTCGCGCTGAACGGCAATAAGGTCAGGAAGCGGCAGGACCTCGTCAATGTTGGCGAACGAGTAACGCTCCGGAGTGCGGGGACGTAAGGGCAAGGGTCTACTCCTCGCGAGTGCTGATCGACCGGAAAACAGGGATAAGCGGTGCGTGGGCGCGCGTCAAGGAACTGGAATTGGAACGGCTACTTGACGGGAGGGCACGGCAACCGTTCATGTTACACGTGCGGGGACGCGCGAGCAAGCGGCACGCAGTCGTCGCCTCGCGAAGGGTACGGGAACCGTGCCCCCAGGTCAAGATGTTTTTGGCACTGTCAAACAACAGTGGCCTTGTACAACCCCCTGGGCATGGCGGCCCAGCAGGTGCACTACTTGAGCTCGACCGACGCGCCTGCTTCCTCGAGCTGGGTCTTCGCCTTCTCGGCATCTTCCTTCGACACCTTCTCCAGCACAGCCTTCGGGGCGCTGTCCACGAGGTCCTTCGCCTCTTTCAGCCCGAGGCTGGTCAGAGAACGCACTTCCTTGATCACCTGGATCTTCTTCTCGCCCGCAGCAAGCAGGACAACGTCGAACTCGTCCTGTTCCTCCTCTACCGGCGCAGCCTCGCCACCGCCGCCCGCGGCCACCGCCGCCACGGCTACCGGAGCTGCCGCGGTCACACCGAACTTCTCCTCGAACGCCTTCAGTAGCTCGCTCAGCTCGAGCACCGTCATGCTCGCGATGCCGTCGAGGATCTCTTCCTTGGTTGCCATGTTTCCTCCTGTTGTGCGAATGGTTGTCGATAGTGCTGAATGCCGGATTGCCCAGAGGCCCGCGAGCTAGTCGGCCGTCGGGTCGGCCGTGTCGGCTGTTTCAGCCGGGTCGGTCACCTCGGCTGTGTCCGCGTTCTCGGCGGGCTCGGCTGTGCCGGATGTTTCAGTGACCGCTGCTGCCTCGGCCGGCTCGGCGGTTGCGGAGGCTTCGGTCACGGCGCTCTCGGCTGTGTCCGCGTTCTCGGCGGGCTCGGCCGCTTCTGCGGCTACGGCTGTGTCGGGCTCGGCGGTTGCGGAGGCTTCGGTCACGGCGCTCACGTCTGTGACCGCTTCGGCGGGCTCGGCCGCTTCTGCGGCTTTGGCTGTGTCGGGCTCGGCGGTTGCGGAGGCTTCGGTCACGGCGCTCACGCCTGTGACCGCTTCGGCGGGCTCGGCCGCTTCTGCGGCTACGGCTGTGTCGGGCTCGGCAGCGTCGCTCACTTCGGCAACCTCGCTGGGCTCGGCCGTCTCAACAACGCCGCCCCGGCTGTCGATCAACGCCGACAGCCCGTACGCGAAGCTCCTCGGAAGAGCCTGAAGCAGGCCGGCGAACTGCCGCATCGGTGCAGCGATCGCGCCAGCGAGCTGGGCCAGCAACACCTCTCGGGTGGGAAGGTCGGCGAGGGCGTTCGCACCATTCGCGTCGAGCAGCTGGGTACCGAGGAGACCGCCCTTGACGACGAGCTGCGGGTGCACGCGAGCAAAATCTCGTAGCACCTTCGCGACCGCGCCGATGTCGTCACGAACGAAGACGATCGCCGTCGGTCCCTTCAAGTACGCGTCCAGAGCTGCGTTGTCGGTGTCCGCGGTCGCGCGACGCACGAGTGTGTTCTTGAAGATCTTGTAGTCCGCGCCTGCGGTGCGCAGCTGGCGGCGCAGGGCCGCCAGGTCACCCACCTTGAGACCGCGGTACTCAGTGAGGATCGCCGCGCTCGAGCCACCGAGATGCTCTCGCACCTCCTCAACGACTGCGACCTTCTCAGGTCTCGGTCCTGCCATGAGTGCTCCTTTGATCACATGTACCGGGGCGACCCCGGAACAAGACTCCGGAAGGGTCGCGACACGCGGGACGTGGGAAGCGCATGGCACTTCGCCTCGTCAGGCGGGTCGGAAACCCTTTCAGCGCCCTTCGGCGCACCGGAGTTCTACGGCGAGTTATTAAAGTTGGTAGCTGAAGCGTAGCCGACCTCCGCGGACCGCTCGTTCGGTGAGCGAGGTCAGCGCTCCTCAGGCTGAGGCCGCGATCAGATCGTCGATGATCCGCGCCTTGGCCGGGTCGATCTTCACGCCCGGGCCCATTGTCGAGCTCACTGTGACAGACCGCAGGTAGCGACCCTTTGCAGCTGCGGGCTTGGCCCGGACGAGCTCGTCGATGGCCGACCGGTAATTCGCGAGCAGCTGGGGGCGCTCGAAGGAGGCCTTGCCGATCGGGACGTGCACGTTGCCGACGCGATCCGTCCGATACTCCACGCGACCGGCCTTGAATTCCGCGACTGCCTTTGCAATATCGGTGGTCACCGTCCCGGTCTTGGGGTTCGGCATCAGGCCACGGGGGCCGAGCACGCGACCGAGCCGTCCCACCTGAGCCATCAGGTCCGGCGTGGCTATGGCGACGTCGAAAGCGAGAAAGCCCTCCTTCTCGATTCGGAGGACGAGGTCGTCAGCTCCGACGATGTCGGCACCAGCGGCACGCGCCTCGGCAGCGTTTTCGCCGGCGGCAAAGACAGCAACGCGTACCAGCCGTCCAGTGCCCGCGGGCAGCGAGAGCGAGCCACGGACGATCTGGTCGGCACGACGTGGATCGACGCCGAGTCGCGTGGCGAGCTCGATGGTCTCGTCGAAACGGGCCTTCGCTAGGCTCTTGACCAGTTCCAGCGCCTCGACAGGTGGATACAGACGATCGCGGTCGAAGCCCTTCAGCGCTTCGACGTACCGCTTTCCCTTGTTCACTTGCAAAGCTCCCTTCGAACCGACGCGCCGCTCGAGTGCGAGACGGTGGTCACTTGCTGACCGCGATGCCCATGGAACGGGCCGTACCCGCTATCTGGTGCTTTGCGGCCTCGAGATCGTTGGCATTGAGATCCGGCATCTTCTTGGAGGCAATCTCGGCGACCTGATCGTCGCTGATCGAACCGACGGACTCGCGTCCGGCGAGCTTGCTCCCCTTCTCGAGACCGGCCGCTTCTCGGATGAGGAACGGAGTCGGCGGCGTCTTGAGGACGAAGGTGAACGAGCGATCCTCGTAGATGGTTATCTCGGCGGGGACGATCGTGCCTCGCTGGCTCTCGGTCGCGGCGTTGTACTGCTTGCAGAACTCCATCGTCTGCACGCCATGTGGACCGAGGGCGGTACCAACCGGGGGCGCGGGCGTGGCAGCTCCCGCGGGCAGTTGGATCTTTACGATGGCGGCGACGCGACGACGTGCCATGAAGTTTCTTCCTCTTTCTTTCGCTGCCGGGCGCTCAGAGCTTGGCGACCTGGCTGAACTCGAGCTCGACCGGAGTCTCGCGACCGAAGATGTTAACGAGCACTTTGAGCTTCAGTTGGTCCTCGTTGATTTCCGCAATCTGGCCTGAGAAGTCGGCGAACGGACCTTCCTTGACCCGAACCGTGTCACCAACCTGGTGCTCGAGGCGGGGCTTGGAGTGGCGCTTTTGACCCTCGATCCCTTCGGGACGGACCTGGAGGATCGCCTCGACCTCGGCTCGCGGCAAGGGGGTCGGCTTGGTACCAGGACCGACGAATCCCGTGACCCCGGGCGTCTGGCGGATCACCGACCAGGAATCGTCGTCGAGGTCACAACGACACAGCAGGTAGCCCGGGAAGACCTTCCTCTGGACGAACACGCGCTTGCCGCCCTTGATCTCGGCGACTTCCTCCATCGGGATCACGACCTCGAAGATCCGGTCCTCCATGTTCATCGATGAGATCCGGCTCTCGAGGTTCGACTTCACCTTGTTCTCGTAGCCGGCGTAGGTGTGCACCACGTACCAAAGGCCCGGCCGGTCGTAGGGGCTGGGCTCGCTGGCAACAACCTCGTCATCGTCACCTTGAGACGGCAGCTCGTACTCGAGCACGTCGTGACCGGACGTCTTCGGGGCGGCCTCGATCGCTTCTTCAGGGACCCGCGGTTCTCCCGCGGTGTCCTCTGCCTTCAGTTCTGGGTTGATCGTGCTCACGTCATCGTCTCCGGGGTTGTCTTCGTCACTCACGTGCCGAAGAGGAATAGCACGCCTTTGGCGAACCCGTAGTCGAGTCCGAAGACGAGGCTGACCATGAACACGAGGGTCACAAACACAACAATGGTGTACTTGACGACCTCCTGGCGGTTCGGCCAGGCAACCTTGGCTAGCTCGTTGCGAACTTCTCGCGCGAACTCGACAATCCTCTCAGGAAGCCCCGGTCGGTCGGGGGTGGGGGGCCGCCGTTGCGCGCTCGGAGGCGGCCGACGGCCAACGGCCGGCGCGCCTTCCTCGTCAATCTGGCCCTGTCGCTGCAGGAGACGCTTCGTTTGTCGGTTCACGCAACAATCCTCGGCTCGAAAGAGCAGTGAGCAGGGCAGGAGGGACTCGAACCCCCAACCGCCGGTTTTGGAGACCGGTGCTCTACCAATTGAGCTACTGCCCTCCGGGCCGGGGTCTTGGCCCGCCAATGACTGAGCACCGGTCGCCCCGGGTCGGGCATCACGATAGCACCACGGGCCGAAGTCTCCGCAGGCGACCTCTGTGGACGACCGTGACGGCGACGATCGCCGCGGCGGGAGCAGCGAGGGCGCCGACGTAGGCGAGCCGCCGCCCGGTGAGAACAGAGCGGATGACGCGTCGTTGAGCCGCCTCCTCAAGAGTGCAGAGCACCTCGGCCACTGCCCCAGGCGGTGGTTCGACCCTGTAGGACCGCAACTGGTTGAGGAGTCGAAGCAGCTTGCGGTACCTCGCGAGCTCGGCCTGGCACCGGAGACAAGCCCCGACGTGCTCGACGACTACCTCGTCGGCCGCCGAGACACCGTCGAGGATCGACGGCAGGACGAGGGCAACCTCGGCGCACGAAACGCTCGTGCGCGCGAAACGGGCCGGGGCGAACCGACCATGGTGGAAACTGGCGCGCGAAACGCCCAACGCCGCGCTCCGGGCGACAAACGCCTGTTCAAACCGCGGCTGCATGGCTGGTCGCCTCTTCAGTTTGGAACTCGGAACCGACCGTCATGTCGGCTCCAAAACCAACCTCTGAGCCGGCGCGGACGCCAGCCCTGCTCCCCTCTCCGGCGGGGGTGCGTGGATGCTGCCTCGCACGGCTCAGCCCGCCCGCCGCGCCGGCCGGTGCGAACAACTGCTCGCGCAGGCGCCGGCGAGCCCGGTGCAGGCGTACCTTGGCCGCGGTCTGGCTGATGCCGAGCTCCCGGGCGATCTCCTCGTGCGTCAGGTCGTAGACGTCCCTGAGCACGACCACCAGCCGCATCTGGTCCGGAAGTTCCGAAAGGGCCTCTACGAGGCGCTCCCTGTCGTCGGCTGTGCCGGCCGCTGTCTCCGGATCGCGCTCAGAGCGCGTGTCCAGGACCTCGAGGTCGTCGTCGAGCTCGACGTGGGATGTCCGCCGCCGCTTTGCCACGAAGGTGGCTGAGCAGTTCACGGTGATGCGATACAGCCAGGTTCCGAAAGTGGAGTCTCCGCGGAACTTGCCAAGCTTGCGGAAGGCGCGCAGATATGTTTCCTGAAGCACGTCTCGGGCGTCGTGCTCATTGCCCACGAGACGCAGCGCCAAGGCGTAGCAGTCGGTCGAAGTGGCCCGAACCAGGTGCTCGAAGGCCGCCCTGTCCCCGCGTCGGGCGAGCTCGACGGCGTAGGCGAGGTCGTCGGCCTCGCGGTTCAGCGCGTTTCCTTGTGAACTGTGTGCTGCCGGTCGAACTGGCAGTACTTCTTCATCTCGATCCGCTCGCGGTCGTTCTGCTTGTTCTTCATGGTGATGTAGTTCCTCCGCTTGCACACCTCGCAGGCGAGGGTCACCTTGACTCGCTTCTCGTTCTTGGCCATGTTGAACTCCTCTGCTCCACTTTCGGTAGCGGCGGCCGGACTCGAACCGGCGACCCCACGATTATGAGCCGTGTGCTCTTACCAACTGAGCTACGCCGCCGCGGAGCCCCCTGTCGGAATCGAACCGACGACACCGGCCTTACCATGGCCGTGCTCTGCCGACTGAGCTAAGGGGGCGGTGCCAGTCACCATCGGCTGGCGCTCCCGCGAGGGCTGATCATATCCGCGACCGGCCCAAGAACCCAGCGGGCGCGTCATTTACGATGCTGCGCGTGGATATTCGCCTCGCGAACCTCGCCGACGCCGAGACCATCCGTCAGATCTACAACCTCGAAGTGACCGGTTCGACCGCCACGCTCGATCTCGTCGCACGCACGACCGAAGAGCAAAGGGCCTGGATGGTGGCGCACTCGGGCGTGTACCCGGTCGTCGTCGCCGACGACGGTGGCCAGGTCGTCGGCTTTGCGTCGCTGTCGCCGTACCGCCCGCGCCCCGGCTACGCGACCGCCGTGGAGGACTCGATCTACGTGGCGGCGCAACACCGCGGAATGGGGGTCGGGCGGCAGCTGCTCACTGAAGCCGTCGTCCTGGCCCGGACCCATGGCTTTCATTCCATCGTTGCCCGGGTCAGCGCCACCCAGCAGGCGTCGGTTGCACTGCACCAGGCCTGCGGCTTCGACCTCATCGGCGTCGAGCGAGAGATCGGCCGCAAGTTCGGCCGCTGGGTGGACGTCGCCCTCCTGCAGCGCCTCCTCTAACCGCAAGCGAGCAGTCGAGCGACCGCGAGGCTCGATCGAGGGGCGGGGCGGCTCAAGCCCGCAATTCAACCGACAGGCGATCCTCGTCGGTCGTTCTCAGCGCCCTTCGGACCCTCATGACGAGCGGGATGGCGAGCAGGAGGAGCAGGGCGAGAGATGCGGTGGCGATGAGGACCGGATTGGCCTCGCCGAACTGGAGGACGAGCGCTCCGGCTCCGGGCAAGCCGAGGAAGCAGGCAATGATCGAGAGCACGACGAGAAGGATCCTGAGACGGTGTTCCGCGATCGTGCCGAGAACCACCATGGACCACGCGATGTACCAGGGTTGCACTGCCGGTCCCAGCAAGACCACCGCCAGCAGTGTCAAGCCCATCGCCCGCATCGCCGTGGCGTCCCGTGCGCGCCACAAAAGGCGCAGGGCTATGGCCGCTGCGACTGCAAGTCCGATGTCCTTGGCTCCGCGCACGAGAATCGGCTGGTGGTTTCCTAGCCCGACCAGCTCGAACACCTTGGCCGCCAATGAGCCCGCGATCGTGGGAGGGTCGCTCCACGACCTGACCGTTGCGCTGTTGCCGAGCGCTGTCACCCAACCCCAGCCGAGCCCGACCATCTGTGATACCGCCGCCATGATGACAAGGGCGAAGCCGGTCGCGATGACGGTGGGCCTGAGCCGGGAACGCCACGGCGCGTCGTCGCCTCGCCAGGCCCATCCGATGTACACCACGCCGACGAAGGCAGGGATCTTGATCATCGCCCCGATCGTGCAGAGCAGCACACCGACGACCGGCCGACCCTCACGTGCGAACCAGAGCCCGGCAAGCAGGAACCCGAGCATCAGCGCGTCGTTGTGTGAGCCGGCTACCAGGTGTAACAGCACGAGCGGATTCAGCACGGCGAGCACGAAGGCGACAGAGGCATCCTGGCCGTAAGAGCGGGCCAGCCGCGGCACGAAGATCCCGATCATCACGACTCCGATGAGCGCGAGCACGCGGAAGCCGACGACTGCGAGGAGCTCGTCGTGGCGGACGACAGTCGCGTTGACTCCTGCCATCCAGAGGAACACGGGCCCGTACGGCGAGGTCACGTCCGCCCACAGCTTGTCGACCAGCCCTGAGAAGGCGTTCACCCCGAGCACCGCCGGCCCGAACGAGTACGGGCTGATCCCGCGGCTCATCATCTCGCCCTGGGCCGCGTAGCTGTAGGAGTCCCGGCTGAACAGCGGCGCGACGACCAGGAGCGGCGCCGTCCACGCGGCAAAAACAGCCACGAAGGATCTCACCGGTAGACCGCGGTGACGGCGCGCAATCCGGATCAGGGCGATCCAGGCCTGCAACATGATCACCATGCCCCCGTAGACCGCGACGAGGCCGATGAAGAGGTTCTTGTTCGCGGGCAACGGAGCGCCGGCCACCATCGGTGGCGAAGGGATGCCGAAGAACCACGGATGGCAGACGGTGACCGAGCCGGACACGATGCCTGAACAGGACTTCCAAGTAAAGGGAGAGCTCGGCAACGAAGCCCCGACGGCGATGGCGATGGTGCTGACAAACCCGATGATCGCCGGCACCGCCAGCAACCGCGCGACCTGCGTCTCGCCCGGCACGTAAGGCTGCACGTTGCCGAGCGGCGTGCGCATACGGGCGAGGAAGCCGACCCCCCGATCGATCTGGCCGCGTGCACGATCGATCGGCCCGTTCAGCCGACCGAAGGAGGGCCAGGCGTGATCAGACCCAGAACTTGCTTGCTGGGGGGCACGCTCCAAGGTTTTCGGCGCCGTCACGGCGCGACCTCTCGGTGTTCTTATGCGGAGCGATCCTACCCAAGGCCCTCCGCACTCGGCGGCGACCGGCCCAGGAGCTGACTGACGAAGTACACCAGCTGGAATTGGCTACGGTCGGACGGTGCTTGAAGTGGCGCAAGCGGCGGCCGACCCGCCCCGGGCAGCGATGACCGACTCCCAGAAGATCCACTACCTCGGGCGGCGCGACGCCCTGGCCATGTCGCTGTTGCTCGCCATCCCGCTGGTCGCCTTGTCCGCCGCTGCGCTCGCGGGCTATCCACTGCTCACCGGTGACGACCTGGCGCAGAACTACCCGCTGTCGGTGTTGTCAGGCCAGCTCATCGCCCACGGCCAGCTTCCCGTCTATGACCCGTACCTCTGGTCCGGAACTCCTCTCCTGGCGGGGGCCAGCGCTCACGCTCTGCTCCCGAGCACTCTGCTGTTCGTCTTCCTGCCCCACCTCACCGCTTGGGTCCTGGCGGAGGCACTGACCCTTGGCGCCGGAGCCATCGGCGCATTCGTGCTCCTGCGGCACAACAGATGCCGGACGCTGGCAGCGACTCTCGGCGGCGCCACGTTCGGGCTCGGTGGCTTCGTCTCGTCACAGATCGTCCACATCGACTTCGTGTCCGCCTCGGCGTCACTCATCTGGTGCCTGGTCGCCCTTGACGGGATCGTCCGCGACCGGCCGGGTCGCCGAGCAACCTGGGCGTTGGTGCTGGCCGTCGCGCTCGCGTGCGTCGGGCTGTCAGGCAGCCCGGACATCGTGATCGACACGCTCGTGGCATTCGCCGCCTACGGCGGCCACCTGTTGATCGGCGAACGCGGGCGGCGGCTTGCCTGGCTCGGTTGGGCAGCTGCCGGTTCTAGCGCAGGTCTGTTGGCAAGCGCGGTGCAGTGGATACCGACCGCCGAGTTCCTCTCAGTCACAGAGCGCGCCCGCGCAACCTACCAATTCGCCGCTTCGGGCTCTGTGTCCGCGGCGGAACTGCTCGTCTCGGTGGTGCCTCACCTCCTGGGTGGCGGTCCGATCGGTCTCGAGGCTTACGCAGGCCCGTACAACCTGGCCGAGCTGGACGCCTACTGCGGCATCCTGTCTCTCGTCGCGATTGTGGCTCTTGTGCCCAGATGGCGCTCCGAGCACGCTGCGCACTGGCGCGTCTGGTACCTCATCGGCGCCATCGGCCTGCTGTTGGCCCTCGGAGCCCGCACTCCGGTCGAGCACCTGCTCCTCCACCTGCCTGTGATAGGTGACCAACGGCTCCCGAGTCGGGCACTGGTGCTCTTTTCGCTCGCCTCGTCGATGCTCCTCGGCCACTGGGTCGAAGATCAGCTCGCGACGGCACCTCGGCGCGCGAGCCCGCTGGCGCTGGCAAGCGGGATCGTCGCGCCGCTCGCCGTGCTGGGCCTTGTCGCAGCCACGGTCTTCACCTCCAAGGCCTATGGGGGCATCCTCCACGCGGTCTCAGGCTCGAACTGGTCCTTGAGGGCCATCGCCGCCTATCTCGCCGTCACCACCGCGATCGCACTCGCCGCGGCTGCGATCGTGATCTTCGGTCCCGCGTGGCCGCGCCGGCGCATGGCCGCCGCCATCGCCGCACTGGTCATAGTCGACCTGCTCGTGTTCACCGCAAACCAGTCTTCGCTGGCTCCCCTCTACGCGAGGGCCCTCGATGCGACCAACCCGCTGCAGGCCCAACTTGCCGCGAGGCTCGGCCCCGAGGGGCGCTACCTCATCGTCGACCCGGCGCGTTCGGGCGGCGTCGCGCTCAACCAGATCGGGGCACCTGACGCCAATGTGATGTCCGGCCTGCCCAGTGCCCAGGGATACGGCTCGCTCACATGGGCGCCATATGCCACCGCGACGGGCACCCACACCCAGGACGACCTCAACCCGGCGGTGTTGACGACGGGGGTCTTCGACTCCCTCGATGTCCGGGTGCTGCTCACAGTTCCCGACGAGCTTTCGATTCCCCGCTCACTGCGGTCGCCCTACCAACCCGTCACCAACACGCTTCCGGGCCTCGCCACTCCAGCGATCGCCGGCATCGGGCCCGTTCGGTCACCGATCAAGCTCTTAGCCGGCCAGACCTCGACCAGATGGTTCGGGCGCGACCTCGAGCCACACACGGTGACCCTCGAGCTCTCCGGGACCAAGGCCTCGCCGAAGGAGTTGGAGGAGCTCGGAGACGACGTACGTCTCGTGACGGCGAGCGGAGCAAAAAAGGCCCCCGAGACAGCTCGGGTCGCGGTCGGAAAGCCGGGCTCGGACGAGGTCATCGTCGTTTTCGGACCGTCCAGCGCCTCGGTTGGCCTCGTGACCGAGGACCGGACAGGAGCTTCGTTGACGATCACCTCGGTCCTGGTCACGACCCGCTCCGGCAGCGCCTACAGCCTCGACGGGCCTCTGTCGGCTGACCTGACGGCCCCGCACTGGGTGGCTGCCGGGACAATCGGGCCGTTCGCCGCCTACATCAACCGGAGGGCGTCCGGCTCGTTCTGGCTCAGCGGATGGACCGGCGATGCGAAAAGTGGTTTCAAGGTCCGCGTGATCGCTTCATCGCCTTGGACCGCCACCGAGACCGTGGCCGTGACCTCGGCGGCAGCGGCCACGGTGGTCAGGTCAGTCGCAGACATCCCCGGCTGGAGCGCGACCAGCGATCATGATGGCCGGGCCGAGGCGATCGCCCTGCACCGCGACGGCCTGGTGCAGTCCTTTGACGTAACCCGGGGAACGACGCTGATCACCTTCAGGTACGCGCCTCCAGGGCTCAAAGCAGGACTCTCGGCATCGGGGCTGGGGCTCACGGGAATGCTCGTCCTCGCCCTGGCGGCAATTGTGTTGTCCCGCCGCCCTGAGGATCGCTCCGAGGAGGCATTGGCAACCGGCTCCGCCGGACCCGGCTGAGCCCGGCCTCATCCTGAAATCGCCTGCGCGCACGGAAAGCTGGCGGGCACCTCGAACATCGACCATCGGAGCTTTGAGGCACTTCTCGTTGCCGGGCGGGGCCCCTGAAGGACTCGCTGTAGCTCTAGATGGAGGCCACGGGTCTGGACAAGGGCCACGAAGCCGGCTGAGAACCGGCTGCGGCGGTACGTTCGGAACTGCTCGGCGACGGTGGGCCGGGAAGGATTCGAACCTTCGAAGGCTGAGCCAGCAGATTTACAGTCTGCCCCCGTTGGCCACTTGGGTACCGACCCGTCGGCGGACACGATAGTCGCCTGCGCGGGCTCACTTCGCAAGGCGGAGGCGTGACCAGCCTTGCTAGCGTGCGTGCGTGCCAAGCTTTGATGTCACATCCGAGGTCGACATGCAAGAAGTCCGCAATGCAGTCGACCAGGCGAGTCGTGAAGTCGCCACCCGTTTCGACTTCAAGGACACGGGCGCGAACGTCGAGCTGAAGGGCAACGAGATCGAACTGAACGCGCCCACTGAGGACCGCCGGCGCGCCCTGGTCCAGGTCCTGGAGGAAAAGCTGGTACGCCGGCACGTCTCTTTGAAGGCCGTCTCCTACGGCAAGATCGAAGAGGCGTCCAAGGGCACCCTGCGCCAGATTGCCGCGCTGAACGCCGGCATCTCGGCGGACCACGCGAAGAAGATCAACAAGGTCGTCAAGGACCTTGGCATGAAGGGCGTCCAGTCCCAGACCCAGGGTGATCAGGTCCGCGTCACCGGCAAGAAGCGCGACGATCTGCAGGCAGTGATCGCTGCCTTGAAGGAGCAGGACCTCGAAATCCCCCTCCAGTTCGGCAACTTCCGCGAATGAGGCCTCAGCCTCGGTCAAGCGAATGGACCTTCGAGCTCAGGACGGCTTGAGGCCCCAGTTTGGCGGGCTCGTCCTGAGGAGCCAGTCGGACTTCTAAGTCCTGCATGGGTCACCACCGTCGACAAGGCCCAGCACGGCGGCTGCGCCAAGGTGCCTAGCTGGCGACGATGCCGCCGCCTGGCGCCGGACCGGCCGCAGGGACCGGCGGGCAGCAGTCCGGGACATCGCTCGGACCCTGCCTCCGCCCGGCACTCATTGCTCGGCGGCGCCGCTCGAGGCACGACGACGGAGCTCGGCCACGACAGCAGGGTCTGCCAAGGTGGTCGTGTCGCCGAGGTCACGACCCTCCGCGACATCCCTCAAAAGCCGCCGCATGATCTTGCCCGACCGCGTCTTGGGAAGGTCGTCGGTGAAGATGATCACCTTCGGCCGGGCGATAGCCCCGATCTTCTCGACGACGTGCGCTCGCAGGACCTCGGCGTGCTCTGGGCCGAGTTCGAGACCCAGCTTCAAGGTGACAAAGGCGATGATCGTCTGCCCGGTCGTCGCATCGTTGGCACCGACCACGGCGGCCTCCGCCACGCTCGGATGGTCGACGAGCGCGGACTCGACCTCGGTCGTGGAAACGCGGTGACCCGACACGTTCATGACGTCGTCGACCCGCCCGAGCAGCCAGAAGTACCCTTCTTCGTCGATCTTTGCCCCGTCGCCGGCGAAGTAACGACCCTCGAAGCGGCTCCAGTAAGTCTGGCGGTATCGCTGCGGGTCGCCGTATATTCCCCGCAGCATGGCCGGCCACGGCCGCGTGAGGGTGAGGTACCCGCCGCCGTGTTCCACCTGCCTACCGGCGTCGTCGACGACCTCGGCCCCGATCCCCGGCAACGGGAAGGTCGCGCTTCCCGGCTTCAAGGTCGTGACCCCGGGCAGCGGCGAGATCATGATGGCGCCGGTCTCGGTCTGCCACCACGTGTCGACTATCGGGCAGCGGCCTTGACCGATGTGCTTCCAGTACCAGATCCATGCCTCGGGGTTGATCGGCTCACCGACCGAGCCCAGCACCCGCAGGCTCGACAGGTCGTGCGCAGCGGGTTGCTCGGTCCCCCACTTCATGAAGGTCCGGATGGCAGTCGGAGCGGTGTACAGCGTCGTGACCCCGTAGCGCTCGATGATCGACCACCAGCGGTCCCGGTCCGGGAAGTCTGGCGTGCCTTCGTACAAGACGCTCGTCGCCCCGTTCGCGAGCGGTCCGTAGACGATGTAGCTGTGGCCGGTGACCCACCCGATGTCGGCGGCGCACCAGTAGACATCCGTCTCTGGCTTCAGGTCGAAGACTGTCCGGTGCGTGAACGCGACCTGGGTCAGATACCCACCGGTGGTGTGCATGATCCCCTTCGGACGGGCGGTCGTGCCCGAGGTGTAGAGCAGGAAGAGCAGGTCCTCGGCATCCATCGCCTCCGCCGGGCTGTGAGGATCGTGCTCGGAGACCAACTCGTGCCACCAGTGGTCTCGCCCTTGTTTCATGATCAGGTTCTTCGCGCCGTCGCCGAGGCGGCGAACGACGAGCACGCTCTCGATCGAGGGTGCTCCGCTCGAGAGCGCGTGGTCGGCGTTGGTCTTCAGCTCGACGGCGTGCCCGCGTCGCCAACCACCGTCAGCAGTGATCAGCAGCCGGGCACTGGCGTCCTCGATCCGATCGCGCAGGGCGTCAGCCGAGAAGCCCCCGAACACCACCGAGTGAGCGGCCCCGATCCGCGCGCACGCCAGCATCGCCACGGGAAGCTCCGGGATCATCGGCATGTAGATGGCCACCCGGTCACCCCGCTCGATGCCCAAGGACCGCAGCGCGTTCGCGCAACGCCCGACCTCATCGAGGAGCTGCGCGTAGGTGATCGTGCGGCGGTCTCCAGGCTCGCCTTCGAAATAGAACGCGACCCTGTCGCCGATGCCTGCCTCGACGTGACGGTCGAGGCAGTTGAACGCCACGTTCAAGCGACCACCGACGAACCATTTCGCGAACGGCAGCTGCCAGTCGAGCACCTTGTCCCACGGCTCGAACCAGGTCAGACTTCGGGCCTGTTCGGCCCAGAACTCTTCGGGATCGGCATCCGCCCGGTCGTACATGGCCCGGTCGGAGACGAGTGCCGAGCGGGCAAATCCCTCAGGAGGCGGGAACGTCCTCAACTCGGCAAGGTAGTCCTCGATCGCGGCGCCCTGTGCTTGGCCCCCGGTCGCGTCGCCCATCATCGCCTCCCTCACTGCTTCCTGGCACACGCCGATCTGCTCGCAACAAGCTGGACGTCGGCCCGCCGGCGCCGGTGACCCACCCTACCGACCGGCGGCCTGGCTGACTGCAACAATGGAGCGCACATGCCCGAGTACGTCAAGGTCGCCCGTCTGGCGGTCCCCGTCGGCTGGCGAGTGATCGTCGTCAGCGACCTTTTCCTCGGCGCAAAGCGCACCGAA
>Ga0224553_1000003_pt1 | contig 132605 bp, 114 predicted proteins | sample 714S21014metaG_FD_179897 | JGI IMG/M metagenome (GOLD analysis project Ga0224553, IMG submission 179897) | Peat soil microbial communities from Stordalen Mire, Sweden - 717 S2 10-14 | ecosystem: Environmental > Terrestrial > Soil > Wetlands > Peat | place: Sweden: Norrbotten County, Stordalen... | reverse complement strand
AAACCAGCTATAGGCGGTCTGGGGGTGGATGCCCTGACGACGTGCCCACTCGGTCAGGTTCACAGAGAACACTTTATCGAATAGGTGTTCGCTCATTATGACTCAGAAATTCGGGAACAGCTCACGACCCTTCCGACGGAGGTTGCCGGGTGTACCGGCAATGATCGTCCCAAACAGCGAGCTGGAGTCGGCTCCGTGCGTGGCGTTCGAGATAGGGCCCGTGTAGGAGCGGACGTAGTACAAGGCGTCGGTCCACTCCATTGCCCGAACGTGACGGGTGCCAGGGACGCGAGAGCCTTCCAGTTGAGGCCGCAGTCACGCCAATGGCGACCACCTCACTGGTACCGAAACGATGAACCGCGCTAGTTGTTGCACGCCTCTTCGGTGCCGGCACGGCCCAGGGAGCGCGACGATCTCGTCGATCTCCGCCTCGACGTCCTTGGTCCCGTGTCGGACCAGTCGTGCGACGCCGACCGATGCGACGAAGGTGGAGAGCAGCGGTTCGGCTCGCGTGAGCCCGCATTCCACAGCTCGGGCAGCCATTGAACGCGACCCGAGCCGGGTGCACGCGTCGCGCACGGCTCGGAAGGAACCGGACCCTTTTGATTTGTCGGGTCGACAAGAAAGAGCGGCCGCCATGTTGCGGTGACTGTGGTGAGCAAGGGACGCGCTTGTCACACGTTGCTCAGTAGCGCGTGGCGTACAAGGACACCTCAGGCTGCACTACCGTCGCAGTTGGCTGAGGTTCGGATCCCAACAAGTGTTCCGGACCTCGTGCGCTGTACGCTTCGAGCTAACCAGTGGGAAGATGCCCTTGCTGGTTAGGGTCGAATGACTCTGTACACGCGTTCGTAAAGTTTGCATCCTTGGAAACGAGCCGGTGAGTCGGGTCTGCCCGGTCGGCGCAACTAAGGAGATGGCCGACGGTTTCTCGGCGGTCGTCCCGAGAGGAGACAGAGGTCATGAGCAGGATGAAAAGGTTGTCGAGCGTCTTAGTCGCCTTCACGATGGTCAGCGCCGTGGCGGTGGGCGCCGTGGGCAGTGTGTCCTCAAGCGCGAGCCCGAAGACCGCGACGGCGGCTCCCGGTAGCCAGTGGACCAAGAGCCACCCGTTCAAGGTGGGGTTCATCTACGTCGGAGCTCCGAGCGACGCGGGCTGGACCCACGCCCAGGACGTCGGGCGCCTCGCAGTGCAGAGCTACTTCGGCGGGCGCGTGCAAACCATGTTCAAAGAGGACGTACCCGAAGGCCCGCAGTGCACACAGGTGATCACACAACTGGTCAACGCGGGAGCGAACATCATCTTCGCCACCTCGTACGGCTATCAGCCAGAGCTGGTCGCCGCGGCCAAGAAGTACCCGAACGTGCTCTTCGAGCAGGCGACGGGGACCACGGTGAGCAAGACCCTGTCCGAGTACTACGGGGCGGGCGAGGACGGTGACTTCCTTTCCGGAATGGCGGCCGGCGCGGCGTCCAAGACCGGCAAGATCGGGTTCGTCGTCCCCTATGCGATCCCTGAGTGCATCCGTGAGGTCGACGCGTTCACGATGGGCGCGCAACTGATGAACCCAAAGGCGACAGTAAAGATCGTCTGGACCAACACCTGGTTCGCCCCGGCGACCGAGCGGACTGCTGCTGAGGCCCTCGTCTCCGCCGGCGTGGATGTGCTAGGCGACGGCCAGGACAGCCCGACGACTGGTCAGGTGGCAGAAGCCCACGGCCTCAAGTGGACCGGGTACGACTCCAACCAGGAGAGCTTCGCCCCCAAGGCCTGGCTCACCGCTACCACCTACAACTGGGGCCCGTACTACATCATGGAAGTCAAGGCCGCGATGGACGGCACCTGGAAGAGCCACTTCTGGTACGGCAGCCTTGCCGACCACTTCGTGGTCATGGCCCCCTTCGGCCCTTCGGTCACCCAGGCCACTCGCAAGGCGATCCTCGCCAAAGAAGCCGCCATCATCAAGGGCACGTTCGATCCGTTCACCGGACCGATCACCGAGCAGAATGGGACCGTCGGCGTGAAGGCTGGCGTGACCCTCTCGGTCATGCAGAAGTACTCGCTGAGCTGGTTCGTAAAGGGCGTAATCGGCAACCCAAAGGGCTGACGGGTTCCATGACCGACTCCGCGCTCGACGCTGGAGGTGACCAGGCGGCTCAGGTCGCAGGTCCGCACCAGGCGTCAGGCTCGTCTGCTAGTGCCCCCGGCGCGATGCCGGGGGCACTAGCGGTGCAAGCCGTCGACATGACGAAGCGCTTCCCTGGCGTTGTCGCGAACGACCACGTGTCGTTCGAGGCCGCCGAGGGGGAGGTTCACGCGTTGCTCGGCGAGAACGGGGCCGGCAAGACCACGCTGTGCAATCTCCTCATGGGTCTTTACCGCCCCGACGAGGGGAAGCTGTCCATCTCCGGCCGCGCCGTCAGGTTCCACTCCCCCAAGGACGCACAGGATGCCGGGATCTTCATGGTCCACCAGCACCTTCGCCTGGTGGACAGCATGACGGTGGCGGAGAACGTCGTGCTCGGGTGGTCCAAGCCCCGGCGGCTGCGTTTTTCCCCGCGGAAGGTCGAGAAGGCGGTCGCCGAGGCGGCCGAGCGATTCCAGATGCCGGTCGATCCGAAGGCGAGGATCTGGCAGCTGTCGCTAGGGGAGCGGCAGCGGGTCGAGATCCTGAAGGCCCTCTACCGCGGCGCAAAGATCCTAATTCTCGACGAGCCAACGACCGTACTCACGCCGCAGGAGGCCGAGCAGCTGTTCTCCAGTGTGCGCGACATGGCCGCTGACGGCCGGACGGTGATCTTCATATCGCACAAGTTGCCCGAGGTCCTCGCGGTCGCCGACCGCGTGACGATCCTGCGTCAGGGCCGCTCGATCACCACCGTCCCGACCGCCGGCACCGACGCCGAACACCTTGCGGGCTTGATGGTGGGCCGCGAGGTTTCGCTGGAGGCGACCGCCAAGGGCTCGGAGGAACCGGGCCCGGTCGTTCTCGAGCTTGCAGGAGTCTCAGCCCGTGGCGACCTCGGCACAGAGGCGCTGAAGACGGTCACTTTCGATGTGCGCGCGGGGGAGATCCTTGGTATTGCCGGCGTAGCAGGAAACGGCCAACGAGAGCTGGCCGAAGTTATCACCGGACTACGAGGGACCACGGCGGGGGAGATACGTATCGGTGGCACGCGGCTTCCCATGGGCGATCCACGTGCAGCCATCGACCTTGGGATCGCCTATGTGCCAGAAGACCGGATGGGCACCGGCATCTCGCCCAATCTCTCCATCGCCGAGAACCTGATGCTGAAGTCATACCGGGGCAAGACGATGCGGTCGGGTCCGGTGCTGTCGAATCGCAAGGCGAACGCCAACGCGAGGGAGATGATCAAGCGCTTCGACGTGCGCGCACCGGGACCGCGCACACTGGTGCGCCAGCTTTCTGGTGGCAACATTCAAAAGGTCCTTCTAGCTCGTGAGCTGTCTTCTGAGCCGCGAGTTGTTGTAGCGGCCTCGCCCACGCGTGGCCTCGACGTCGGTGCCACCCAGTATGTGCGCCAAGTCCTCGTCGAGACTGCGCAGCACGGCGTCGCCGTCCTCATGGTGAGCGAGGATCTCGACGAGATTTTTGAGCTCTCCGACCGCATCGCCGTCTTCTATAACGGCAAGGTTGTCGGGATTGTCCCGGCAGCCGGTGCGAACCGACAACAGATCGGTCTGATGATGGCCGGGGCAGCATGACCGGCCCTTTGCACATCGAGCGCCGGCTGGACACGCCCAAGTGGCTCAAGGTCGCAGTGCCGTTTGCGTCCATCCTCCTGGCGGCGATCATCGTCGCCATCCTGCTCGCCGCGACCGGGCACAACCCGTTCTCGACCTACCACCAGATGTACTCGGCTTCGGTCACAGCCGACGGCGCGCTCACGTCCACGTTCGTCTACGCCACACCGATGCTGTTCACCGGCCTCTGTGCAGCTTTCGCCTTTAGGATGAGGACCTGGAACATCGGCGGTGAGGGTCAGCTCTACATGGGTGCTGTCGGCGCCTCGGCTGTTGGCCTCGTGCTCGGCGACTGGCCGCGTCCACTTCTCATCATCGCGATGGTCATCGGCGGTGCCCTGGCCGGGATGCTCTGGGCTTGCATTCCAGCTCTTTTGCGCGCGTATCTGCGCACGAACGAGATCCTCACCTCGCTCATGCTCAACTACGTCGCCGGATTCTTCATGTACTACCTGATCTACGACAGCAGTTCGTATTGGCGGGACTTGACCACCCCCGGTGCGAGCGTGTTCCCGACAGGCAAGACGCTCGTGGCGAACGCCAGTTGGCCGGGCATCACCATCGGGACGTTCACCCTCCCGATGGGATTCATTCTCGGGGTCGGCCTGGCTGTCGGCTTGCTCGTGCTTATCCGCTCCACCCGCTACGGGTTCGAGATGCGGGTCATGGGCGACTCACCGCAGGCGGCCAACTACTCCGGCATCCGCACCAAGCGGAAGATCCTCTCGGTGATGGCGATATCGGGTGGAGTCGCCGGGATCGCCGGCTCCAGCCAGATCGGGGACTTCGGCCATGTGCTCGATCCCCGCGGGCTCCAGCAGGCACAGTACGGGTACACGGGCATCGTGGTAGCGGCCCTCGCTCTCTACAATCCCCTCGCGGTCGTGCTTGTGTCCCTCTTGATCGGTGGCCTCACGAGCGCTGGCTTTGCCCTTGAAGGTCCTTCGTTCCCGACCGGCCTCGTCGGCACCATGGAGGGGATAATCCTGTTCACCGTTCTGGGGGGCGAGATCCTCGCCCGCTACCGGATCGGCCTGCGCCACCGCGCGGTCACACCGGCCAGCGCTGGGGCGAACTTCGGTACCGAGGTGGCGCCGTGAATTCGAACATCGTCATCGCCGTCCTGGTCTCGGCTATCGGCTTCGGGACGCCGCTTGTCCTTGCCGGCCTCGGCGAGTTGCTCGCGGAGCGTTCCGGCGTGCTCAACCTCGGAGTTGAGGGAATGATGCTTATGGGCGCCGTGACGGCGTTCTTCGTCTCCCAGAAGACCCACGGGCCGACCGCGTTGGTGTTGCTTCTGGCCGTTCTGGCCTCCATGGTGGCCGGTTCCGCGATGGCCCTCATCCACGCCGTGCTGTCGATCACCATCCGTGTGAACCAGATCGTCTCGGGCCTCGCTGTCACGATCTTTGCAGGGATTATCGGCCTGTCCTCCTATCTCGGGCAGGTCTGGAACATCGGCGGCGTGGCGGGGCACCACCAGTTCAACGGGATCGACCTGTTCGGCCTGCAGAACCTGCCGATCGTCGGGCCGATCATCTTCAGCGAAGACGCCTTCGTCTACGCCTCGTGGGTGCTAGTGCTCGCCGTCCTTTACTACCTCTACCGCACCCGGCCGGGCCTTTACCTTCGGGCAGTGGGTGAGAACCCGGCCGCGGCGGATGCCATGGGAATCAACGTCACGGCCTACCGGTATGTGCACACGCTCATCGGTGGGGCGCTCGCAGGGCTAGGCGGTGCCTATTTCACCCTCGCCCTTGCCCCGATTTGGACCGACGGCCTCACGGCCGGCTTTGGTTGGATCGCAATCGCTCTGGTCATCTTCGCGTTCTGGCGACCGGACCTGCTCGTGCTCGGGGCATACCTGTTCGGTATATTTTCGGCCCTCGGACCGACGCTGGAGACTCGCGGGATAACGGTGCTTCCGTCGGAGTTCTATTCGGCGCTGCCGTTCCTGATGACCGTCATCGCCCTAGCGGCGGCGTCGACGAGCTGGGCCAACCGGCGCGTCGGGACGCCGGCATCGCTCGGCATCCCCTACACCCGTGAAGAGGGCTGAGCTCTCTTTCAGCCTTCGGGCACTCAGGTGGTCAGCTTCGGGCCATCTCTCGGCTGATCCGGTTTCGCGTTCAGTGCTCGGCTCCGGCGAGTGCCTCGAACCGAGTTGTGAGGGCATCCAAGACGGGGCGCAGAACCTCCACGCCGAGGCCGGGGCCCGTGGGGACCGCGATCGTGCCGTCGACGAGCCGGAAAGGCGGGGTGATGTCCTCGTGGAAGTAGCGATCCGTCGCTGAGATGTCGCCCGGCAGGGTGAAGCCGGGCAGCGAAGCGAGCGCGAGGTTCGCCGCGCGACCGAGCCCAGTCTCCAGCATTCCACCGCACCACACGCCAACGCCCTGCGACGTGCAGAAGTCGTGGACTGCGCGTGCTTCGAGATAACCGCCGACGCGTCCCGCCTTGATGTTCACGATCGAGCACGCTCCAAGCGAGATGGCAGTGGCGGCGCTGTGGACCGAGACGATCGACTCGTCGAGGCACACCGGTGTCGTGATGCGTCGCGCTAGCTGCGCGTGGCCGATCAGGTCGTCATCCTCGAGGGGTTGCTCGATGAGTAGCAGGCAGAACGGGTCGAGACACGCGAGGTGATCGATGTCGGCCCTCTGGTAGGCGGAGTTCGCGTCCACCTGGAGCATCAGGTTCTCGCCGAAGCGGTCCCGGACAGCCGCCACCGGAACCAGGTCCCAACCCGGGCAGATCTTGAGCTTGCCCCGCCGATAGCCGGCCTCGAGGGACTCTGAGACCCGGTCCTGCAGCTCGTCAACCGAGCTCATGATTCCCAAGGCGATGCCGGGCGTCACCACATCTGCGACACCGCCCAGGTAGGCGGCGAACGAGACGCCTGCAGCACGGAGCTCTGCGTCCAGGACCGCCATCTCCAAAGCGGCCTTGGCCATACGGTGGCCCTTGAACTCATGCAGCAGAGGTTGCACGTCGGTGGCCGTCAGACCAGGCGCACCTAGCAGTGCAGGAGCGAGGTAGCGCTTGAGCGTCAGCCATGCCTCTTCGAGGTACTCCGGGCAATAGAGCGGGTCGGAGCCGGCGACGCACTCTCCCCAACCCTCGCCATCGTCGGACTCCACGCGGAGCACTAGCGCCTCGCGCGCTGACTCGGTTCCGTGCGATGTGCGGAAGGGCGACAGCAGCGGCAGGTGGACACTGCGCAACTCGATGGCACGAAGCTTCACGGCCGAGCCACCGCGTTGCCAAGCGCCCGTTCCACACTCGCAATGGTCATCGCAAATGCAGGCGCGAATGGGTTGCGGTCACATCCATTGCTGTGCACAGCGCGATTCTGGCCCGTCCGGCAGCCCTTTGCTCGCCGCAGGCCTTGCCTGGAGGCACCGGGAGGCAGGTAAGCGAGATGGTCGACTCTGGTGACGACTGTGAGAGTCAAGCGCGCTCTAGCCTTTGTGTCGTGGCCGAGTTCGCTTCTGTGTGGCCGCGCGCTCGCAGGAGTGTGTTCAGGGCCATTGGTGCCGTCATGGCGGCGGCTGTGATCGGGGGTTGTCAGGCAGCTGCGTCGGAGAACCGGACAACGACGATCAACACCACCACGGTCACTGCGACCACCAGCCCGGCAGTCACCACGACAAGCGAACAACCGACACCCACTACCGCGCCGGTTTCCCGGCCGACTCCGCGACCTCGACTCGACGACGGCTCGCTCGGCAGTCGAGCAACCAGGCTCGCCTGCTCCCTGCTCAGTCGCAGTGAGATCCGCGGTCACTTCGGCGGCCCCGTCGGTTCTGCGACTCCCACCTATCCCTACTGCCAATGGCAGGTCGGCACCGACGCGTTTCTCGCTCTCTCCGTGGAGCCACAGACGTCCTTCCGGGCGGCCACCCAGTACGTGCAAACCCTCGAGTCTGTGAGTGGTCTCGGACGAGCCGCGATCATCGCCAATAACCGGTACCTCTACTTCACCGAAAGTGGGACCACCTACTGGTTGTTGTGGCAGAAGGTCGGCGACTTCTCACTGCTGCACGAGAGCCAGCTCGTCGCACTGGCTCGTGACGTGCTGGCCCGCGCCCGGGTCAAGAGGGCCACGGCCGCGCCGGTGCTCGGCCGGCCCGGGCCGCCGATCTACTTTGCGGGAGACTCGACTGCTGCCGGGCCCGAGTGGGCCTGGGACACTTACCACGCAACATCGCCGGAGTTGAGGACCTTGGCGGAATACCAGGTGGGCAGCGGCCTGGTGAGTCCCGGCTTCTTCGATTGGCAGCGCCATCTCCTCGCCGTGGTCGCAGCGCTCCGACCGCGGCTGGTTATCTACATGGGCAGCGCGAACGACGGGCAGGACCTGTTGATCGACAACACTTTTCAACCCGTGGGGAGTCGGTTGTGGAGAAAGGCCTATGCCGATCGGGTTGCAGGGATCATGACCGCGCTCGTGAGGGAAGGCTCCAAGGTGCTCTGGATCGGTGAGCCGGCGATGCAGGACGCGCAGTTGTCCAGCTTTATGGCAGTGATAGACGAGGTGTGTGCGCAGCAAGCCGCCAGACACCACGGTGTTACATTCTTCAATCCCGGTGCAGTCTTGGACGGGCCCAAAGGAACGTACACGGGCACATTGTTGATAAACGGTCAGGAGACTTCGGTGCGCCTCGACGGCGTGCACCTCAACATCGCGGGAAGCATCTATCTCGCCGACTACATCGCCGACTACGTGAATCGCATCATCGACGTTCGCACTGCTGACCCGGGGCGACGTGGCGACAGGACTGCGACTGTAGTGCTCCCCGGTGTTGTCGGGCGTAACTCCGCCAAGGCTCCCGCGACCAGCTGAGAACGGGGACTGAATCGGGAAGGCGCATTCTCGAGCGCTAGCAGCGGCGCTCCCGCCCGAGACAGTCTTGGTCGGGCCCCGCCGGAAGGACGGCGTCGCGGAGTCGGTAGCCTCGACTGGCGTTCGGCCGGCACATGGGCAGGCGAGATCGTCGCCGGCCGGTAGCACGCGAGAGGAGCGCGGGAGGTATCCAATGACGGGAGGTATCCAATGATCAGCGAGAAATCGTCGATTCCCAGAATGGGTGGGGCAGACCAGCCCGAGCCGCAGGCCACCCCGTCCGTGGCTCCCCCGCGGCGCGGCGCCAGCGCGGCTGCGGCTCTTTCACCACTCGTCAACAGCCTGCTCGGTGGCCGTGTCCCAGTTCGCTTCGAGCTGTGGGACGGAAGTGCCCTCGGACCTGACGATGCGGTCGGCGTCATTCACGTTCGATCTTCCGATGCTTTGCGCCGCATCCTCTGGGCTCCGGGCGAGCTCGGCTTCAGCCGCGCCTATGTCGCCGGCGACATCGAGGTCGAGGGTGACATGATCTCCTCGCTGGGCAGCTTGCAGGCCGTGGCGCCCCGGGACCTGCGAGTGGGCTTGCGCTCTCTTGCGCCCGCCTTCAGCGCCGCTTATCGGGCAGGTGCCATCGGCCTGCCACTGCCCGCACCGCCCGAAGAGTCCGGCCTCATCGGGCTGCGCCATTCCCGCAGGCGAGACGTCCGCGCGGTCACGCACCACTACGACGTCGGCAACGACTTCTATGAGCTCGTGCTCGGGCCGTCCATGACCTACTCGTGCGCCCGTTTTGCCGATCCGGCCATGAGCTTGGAACGGGCCCAGGAGTCCAAGCACGAGTTGATCTGCCGTAAGTTGGGCTTGCGCGAAGGCGAGTCACCTCGACTGCTCGACGTCGGTTGCGGGTGGGGCTCGATGGCGATGCATGCCGCCGCCAACTGCAACGCGACCGTCCTGGGCGTCACGTTGAGCGAGCCGCAAGCCGGCTACGCGAGGCAACGCGTGGCCGCAGCCGGTCTCAGTGACCGCGTGGAGATCCGCGTGCAGGACTACCGGGACCTTCGTGCTGAGCGTTTCGACGCGATCTCTTCGGTCGGCATGTTCGAGCACGTCGGCAAGGTCCGCACGGCCCAGTACTTCGAGACCTTGTACGGCCTGCTGGCGCCGGGGGGAAGATTGTTGAATCACGCCATCTCCGAGCAGGGGGGGTCCAAGCTCAGGCCTTGGAGCTTCTTTGGCCGGTACGTGTTCCCCGACGGCGAGCTGCTCGACGTCGGCGACGTCGTGCTCGCGATGCAACGCGCCGGTTTCGAGTGCCGTGACGTCGAGTCTCTTCGGGAGCACTACGCAAGGACGCTGCGCTCGTGGGTGGCGAACCTCGAGGCCAATTGGGAAGCCGCTGTCGCTGCGGTCGGACGGGCGCGCGCGAGGATCTGGCGTCTCTACATGGCCGGGTCTGTGATCGGTTTCGAGAACGGGGGCATTTCGGTGTTCCAGGTCCTCGGCGTCGTGCCCGACGCCGGACGTAGCGGGATGCCGCCCACCAGATCTGCCTGGGGCTGAGCAGCCCCACCGCGGCTAGCGAAGCGACACCCTGGCCTGGCCATGACGGGCCGCCACAGTGCCTTCGTATCCCAACGACAACAACATCTGAACTCTGGTCATCAGCAACTACGGACCGACGCCCGGCGGGCATGGGACTTTTGGCCCTGGCCTGTCCCTCTAGGTGATCGTTAGCTGGATCTATGCAGATAGATCGAAGAGCGCGGCGAGCCGAGGAGGCCTGATGTCCAAGTTTTCGCGGCGTTCATTTCTCGGAGGAAGCGCGGCGCTAACTGGCGGGTTGCTGGTGGCGGACCACCTGCGTTTCCTGGAGCCGTCGACCGGTGACCTCGTGAGCTCCGAGGAGTTCCTGACGGGCAAGGAGGTCGTTTACCGGACCGGCCACTCCAACAACTGCGACGGTGCTTGTGGGCATCTCGTGCACGTCACAGACGGACGCGTGACCATGGTCGGCCCTGCCAGCTGGGGTACGACGACTGTCGCCGGTGAGCAGGCGCCCACTTTCCACCCGCGGATCTGTCTGAGGGGACTCTCGCAGATCTCGAACACCTACAGCCCGGACCGGATCAAGTACCCCTATAAGCGCGTGGGCGCACGGGGCTCGGGCAAGTGGCAGCGCATCACATGGGACGAGGCGACCACGTTGATCGCCGACAATTTCAAGCGCATCCAGGCGAAGTACGGCAAGACCGCGGTGTGGGTCGCGCCCTACACCGGCTCGCTGGCGGTGCTCGAAGGCGTGATCGGGGCGGGGTTCCGGTTCGCGAGCGTCATCGGTGCTTCGGCGGGCGACTCCGAAGGTGACAACGAGGGCGACTCCGCTACGCCGGCAGGATGGAACTACGTGCTGGTCGACCCGACGAACCCGTCCAACGCCGGCGGATTCTTCACCGGTCACGAGTCGGTCGACTTCATGAGCGCAAAGACCATCGTCTTTTGGGCCAACAACGTTGCGGAGACCTCGATCCCGGACTGGCGGATCATGTGTGACGCCAGGGATCAGAACGGCACCAGGCTCATCTCGGTCGATCCCCGCTTCACGGTCACCTGCGCCCAGTCAGACGAGTTCGTGCCGATCCGTCCAGGCGCTGACTCCGCTCTCATCGACGGCATCATCCACCAGATCTTCCAGAACGGCACCTACGACGCCGCCTACATCCGCGCCAACACAGTCGGGCCATACCTGATCGACCCGCGCGACGGGACGTGGCTTCGTGCGAACAAGGTCATCACCGGTGCCAAGGACGACTACGTCGTTTTCGACGAGTCGGACAAAAAGATCAAGGCGGCCGGCGACCCCACGCTCAAGACGCCTGCCGTCTTGGGCACCCATGTTGTGGCCGGCCTGCAGGCACGCACCGCCCTGCAAGCGCTCGCGGACATGGCAGCCAAGTACACACCGGAGTACACAGAAGAGCTGACCGACGTGCCTGCCGCGCAGGTGGTCTCCCTCGGCCAGATCTGGGGGTCGAGCAAGCCCCTCGCCGTTCGGGTCGGATTCGGGCTTTCGCACTGGTATCACGGCGACTTGCACATGCAGGCCCTGCTCACCTTGCAGGCGATCACGGGCAACATCGGGGTTCACGGCGGCGGGGTAACCACCTTCGCCGGCGGGATGGCGGCGACCATCGCACCCTTTGACCTTTTCGATTTCTGGGCCCCTAAGGGGACCAAGATCTACACCTTGCTCGAGCCGATGAACTTCTGCGACGCGGTCGAGAAGGGAGATCCCTTCCCCGTGAAGGCAGCGTGGTTCCCGATCGACAACTTCGCCCAGCAGATGTCTGACAGGAACCGGATCCGGGCCGCCATGGAACAGCTCGAGTTCGTCGTCGTCTCCGACTACTCGATGACGGCGACGGCGGATCTCGCGGACGTCATCCTTCCTGCTTGCACGTACTTCGAGAAGACAGACCTGCTGTCATCGAACAACTTCTACTTGCAGTTCATGCCCAAGATCATCGACCCGCTCTTCGAGTCGAAGTCGGACCTCGACGCGATCCGGATGATCGCCGAGAAGATGGGCTACGGCGAGTACTTCACCGAAACCCCCGAAGAGTTCCTCAAGCAGATCATGAAGATCGGCCAGAGCGACGCCGACCCGTCGGTGCGGGGCCTCACCTGGGAGCGCCTCACGACCGAGGCGGTCCGCCTCAACACCGACCCGATGCCGTATGTGCCGTTCTTCAACCAGCAGTACCCGACAAAGAGCGGCAAGATCGAGTTCTACGTCGAGATGTTGCTGCCTTATGACCAGGAGCTGTGTGACCACAAGGAACCGATCGAGGCATCACCGACGAACCCGAAATTCAAGCAGTACCCGCTCGTCTTCCTGTCGACCCACACCAAGTTCCGTACCCACTCGCAGTTCGTCAACCTGCCGTGGCTCAAGGAGATCAACAACGGCGGTGACGGTTTCTTGGAGATCAACCCCCGTGACGCAGCGCCGCGGGCCATCGCCGACGGTGACGTCGTAAGGATCTTCAACGACCGGGGACAGATGAAGGTGCGGGCCCGCCTCACCGAGTCGATGAAGCCGGGCGTCGTCAACTGCTACCAAGGCGGCTGGGACACGATCCGGGTCAAGCACTACATCGAGGGTCACCCGAACAACCTGACCCACCAGATCGCTAAGCCCGCTCAGTCGCTCATCCCCAACTTCCCTTCGAACGCGGCGTACTACGACGTCCTCGTCCAGGTCGAGAAATCAGGAGCGTGATCGTCATGGCTGCCAAGAAGACCTCCATTCCGCACCACGTCATGGTCATCGACACGAACCGCTGCGTCGGCTGCTGGAGCTGTGCGATCGCCTGCAAACAGGTCAACAACGAGCCGCTCGGCTACTTCTGGAACCGGGTGCTCACGACCGCTCCCAATCAGTCGACGACCGCAAAGGCGCCCGCGAGCAACAACATGGACGTGCCGTGGGGCACGTACCCCGATTGCGAGCTCGCGTACCTGCCGGTCGCCTGCCAACAATGTAACGACGCCCCGTGCGTGAAGGTATGCCCTGTGCAAGCGACGTTCCGCCGGGACGACGGAACTGTGCTGATCGACTACAACCGCTGCATCGGTTGCCGTTACTGCATGGCGGCCTGCCCGTACGGCGTGCGCATCTTCAACTGGGGCGACTCGAACTATGCCCCCGGCGGTGTGGTCGGTTACGGCAAGGAGTACTCGACCGAGGACCGTCTCGTGTTCACGCCCGAGCGCCCGAAGGGCGTTGTCGAGAAGTGCACCTTCTGCGTCGAGCGGATCGACGTCGGCGAATTGCCGTTCTGCGTAGAGGCTTGCCCGCTCGGAGCGCGGATCTTCGGTGACCTGAACGACCCCGACTCCCAGGTCAGCAAGCTCGTCAACAACGGTGGTGGTGAGCAGCTCCACCCCGAGCTCGGCACAGACCCGAACGTCTACTACCTCCCGGTCGCGAGGCGCGTTCCGGGCGAGAGCTGAGGAGGCGACCATGGCCACAACAACCGCAGCCATCCCCGTTCGCGCGACTCGCAGCTACCGACCGATTTGGGCCTGGTACGCGGCACTCGTTGTCCTCATGGCATGGGGCCTGGCAGCGTGGATCGACGAGCTCCGCTATGGCCTGGCTGCAACCGGCATGCGCGACGTCGTCTCGTGGGGCATGTACATCTTCACGTTCGCGTTCTTCATCGGCCTGTCGGCCGGTGGCCTGATCATGGCCTCGAGCGCCGAGGTGTTCGGCATCAAGGCGCTGAAGCCGTTGTCGCGCCTCGGCGTGCTGTCGGCTGCCGCGTGTGTAGCTGTGGCGGCGCTCATGATCATCCCGGACCTCGGTCAGCCCTTCCGGGTGGGGAACATCTTCATCCACCCGAACTGGACGTCCCCGCTCATCTGGGACATCTTGATCATCACGGTCTACTTCGTCTTCTCGATCGTCGACCTCTACGTGCTGCAACGCCACGCCGCTGAGCCGAGCCGTTGGAAGACTGTCGCCCGCGTGATGGCCTATGTGGGGCTCCCGACGGCCATCCTGCTCCACTCGGTGACTGCGTGGATCTTCGGTCTCCAGATCGCCCGCAGCTGGTGGAACACATCGCTTATGGCTCCGCTCTTCGTGGTCTCGGCGGTGCTGTCCGGCACTGCGCTCGTGACCCTGCTCGCCCTGTGTGCACAACGCTTCGGCAAGGTCGAGCTCTCGCAGGAGACGCGCAAGTGGTTGCGGGGATTCATCGTCATAAGCCTGTTCGTCGACTTGTTCTTTGTCGGCGCCGACTACATAACAGTGCTGTGGGGCAATGTCCCGGCCGACCGCTCGGCACTCAACCTGGTTCTCCCTGGCGGACCCTGGGCCTGGTTGTTCTGGATCGAGTGGATCGTCGGAGGCGTGATCCCCCTCGCCTTCCTGCTCGTCCCGCGTCTAAAGAAGATGCCCGGCGCGCTTGGGTTGGCGGCGTTCCTCGTCATCGTCGGGGTCTACGCGTTCCGGATCGAGCTCGTCGTCCTCGGCTTCGTCAACCCGCTCACCCAGTTCCCACCGGGAAACGCCGTCGGCACCTACAACGTGCAGACGTCCTCGTTCCAGCTCATCGGTCGGTATCACCCGACCTGGGTGGAACTCGGCATCGTGATCGGCCTTGTGGCGTTGTTCGCGGCGTTGATCACGATCGGCTATAGAGCTCTCCACGTCATGGAGCCGTCGCCGGCCGCAGGTCACCGTCACGCTCGGATGCCTGCAGAAACCAAGGCAAGCTCGTAATGACCGAGATGCCCACCTCGAACGGCGCCGGCAACCATCGCGGGACGGTCGCTCCGACGCCGGCGCCTGAAGCCCGGTCGGGTGCAGACGAGACAGGGCCTGAGACGATCATCGCGGCCGTCGACCTGCTCGCCCATTACTGGAGCCGGCCACTGAGCGACGAGGTCGGCACCTGGGTGGAGGCCCGCGAGCTCGAAGCCGAGACCGATGTCCGCATCTCGTCGAACCTCTTGCGCGAGGCCATCAGAGTGCCGGGCCTCGAGGACGTGCCCGTCCTGCTCGAGGAGTACGAGCGCCTGTTCGTAGGTCCCGGTCAGGTGCCATGCCCTCCTTACGAGTCGTTCTGGCGGGAGGACGTCCCCGTCGACATCCGCCGGACCCTCATGGGGCCGTGCACCGCGGAACTCAAGGAGATCTACCTGGAGCTGGGCCTCCAGGTGTCGTCGCTGTCAGGAGAGTTGCCCGACCACATCGCCATCGAACTCGAGGCCATGGCCTACGCGTTGTCCTTCGACGAGACAGAGCCGATGGCCCGCCGGCTGTTCGACAAGCATCTCGCGCAGTGGCTGCCAAGGCTGTGCCGGGCCGTCGCCCACGAGGCCGAAGGCGATTTCTACCGCGACCTCGCTGTTCTCACGCTCGACTGGATAGCGGCAATCAAGGGCTATTTCGCTGTTGCCCCTGCGGGCTGATGCGACAGCGGGAGGCGCCGGTCGTAGTCATATGCGGTGACGTCGGCACCGAGCCGGTACCGATTCGCCCGGGCGAGCTTGTTGCCCGATTGCGTCGCGAGCTGTCCGGAGCGACTGCTCCGCTGGTGCTTGCAGAGATCTGCGGTGCGTCGGAGGCCTTGGTTGAGGCGGTTGCGACGACCGAGTCCAGGCGCGTAGTCGTCGGTTGCCGGGCAGCCTCTCACCGTCGGGGGGAGTTGCTCGCGCGCTTGCGGCGAGCTGGTGTACCAACCGGTGGGATCGCGCTCGTCGACTTGCAGACCGCGGAAGGCTGCAGCGCACCGGTCGCGCTCGAGCAGTCTGTCGCGCTCTTGAGTGCGGCGGTGGCACGAGTCGCAGGTGCCGACGTCGAGGTGCCTGTGAGGGAGCGGACCAGCCTGTCGGTAGGAGGGGTGTCCCGCCGGTCTCTGTTGCGTGGAGTCAACACGGCGCGCCGTTTCCTCGCCGTCTGGCGACCGGACCGCTGCTCGGGTGCAATGGCGTGCACACCGTGCGCATTGGCCTGCCCACACGGGGCATTACATCGCTCGGCCGGTCGTATGGTTGTCGACCCCGGTCGCTGCAACGGGTGCGGTGTGTGCGTCGCTGCCTGCCGGAGCGGCGCCTTCGCTCTTCCCGGTGCCGAGATCGAAGGGATCAGTGCCGCGGCGGCGGTTCTCGTCGCCTCGATGCGGCGGTGCAGGTCCGTCACCGGCGTCGCGATCGTCTGTCAGCATTCGAAGTGGACGCCCCGAGTAGGCGAGCCGTGGCTCGCACTTTGTGTGCCTTCGATCGAGATGGTGACGGCCGGGTGGCTCCTCCAGCTGATCCGTGCCGGAGTGGGCGTCAGGGTCGTCGCCTGTGAGGACGAGCACTGTGAAAAGCGTGTCGCCGAGCTCGAGCACTTCGTACGCGACCTCTCCGTGGTGCTCGGGTTCTCAGCAGCGCAGGAGCTCGAGGCTACGGACCGAGACGGGGTGTATCCGATCGCCGAGCCGGCTGTGGCGGACTTCGCCGCTTCGGGCGACCGGATCGAGCTGCGGGAACCCGAGGCGACCAACGAGCCTCTGGCGGCTTTCGGAGCTCTCGGACCAGGTCGGGACCCATGGCGGGTAGAGGGTCCCGGCTGTTCGCTCGGAGTCGTCAGCATCGACGCAGGTGGCTGCTCGCTTTGCGAGGTCTGCGTCGGCGTGTGCGTGACAGGTGCCCTGCGGTCCGAACCGAACAGCGCCGGGTTGTGCCTCAGCATCGACTCCGGTAGCTGCACTGCTTGCGGGGCGTGTGTGGCCTCCTGCCCCGAGAAGGTGGTCACTGTGACGAGGGCGGTCGACGGAGCTCTCCTGGCGGGGGGACGTCGGATCGTGGCGACAGGATCGGCTGTCGAGTGCGCCACCTGTGGAGCCCCGCTCGTTGCCGTGCTATCGCAAAAGGCGCTGCGTCTCCGTCTCGGTGGATCGCCCTCGGCCTTGACAGCGGGCACCATCAGCGTCTGCGCCGACTGCCGTCTTGGCGGGCGGACTGTCACGGCGAGCCGTCGGCTGGCCACATAGGGCGTCTGGGTTTGCGGCCCTGACCACAACGCTGGCCGCCGCCTCAGTGTCAGCCGTCACGGGCGCCGTCAGCGGCAAGCACCTCCTCGATCCAGGTACGGCCCAACAAGCGGCCGGGAAGCCCCGCGTGGTCACCGTGGGGGCGACGACGTGCCGATCTCGTCGGGGTGTCGCCCCGGCTTGCAGCGCCCGCCGCACGTTCGACCGAACGGCTCCTTCGGACATCGCCCCGAAGGCGATGCCCAGTTTGACGAGGCGCCTCGTACGTTCGTCCAGTGGACGCGCGTTCTCGGACCGAGCGAGAGCGCCTAGGTCCCGCTCAACTCGGGGAATCGCTCCCGAAAACGCGAGTAGATCTCAGGCAGGTACTGCTCTCTCATCGGATCCTCCCCCAAGGCGGCCGTCTTGTTGAACTTCACGACCGCGGGCGACACGGAGGCTGCTTCGCCGGCTCGCCGAGCTCAGCCCTCTCGAAGCGGTGGCAATCTCGCCTTACCGTGGCTTCGACGGCTCTTTAGACTGTTCGCGACGGTTGGTCCGAGTTGTGGTCATCTTTCAGCGGTGGTGGCGATGCCTCGGGATGGAGGAGGCGTGCCTTTGGACCGGGAGGCTTCTTGTCGAGACCATTGTGGGCGATCGCGTACATGAAGGGGAGTGACGGCCACTACCGAGCCGCGAACAGGCGAGCACGAGTATCTTGAACCCGCCGAGATCGGCGGTCGTCTCGGGGGCTCTTTTCATTTCGCTTGCCGCCTGTGGATGGTTTGTCGCCGGGATGGCTCCTTTCGGCGTCGAGTCGAGCGCCTTCACATTCTCTGTGGCCGCGGCGATGCTCGCCGTTAGCGCCGTCGCGGGGCACGCCCACAGCCAGGCATTCGACTTGCGCGTGCGCGGGCCGAACCTCGGTCGCCGACGTGATGGCGCTCCCGTCCCTCCTTCAGCCGACGCGAGCGCGGATACCTCGCTTGTCGAGCGCGGCGTGGTCGCGTGGTTGCTCGCGGTTCTGCTTTTCGTGGCAGTGGAACTGTGGGAGCTCTTCCATGTTCCGAGAAGCACCTATCCGACACTGAGCTCCCTTGTGAACGAGGTGCTCGGACCTGGTCACCGAGTCGCCCGCGCCGCGGCCTTCGTCTGCTGGGCCGCGTGCGGCCTGATCGTCTCGTCGCGTCCGTTTCCAAGCCGATGAACGTTGTCCTATGGCTGGTTGCCGCTGGCGCGCTCGGCATATGCGAAGTGGCGAGTCGAAGGCTCGGGCGCGGTTGGCCCACAGCGGCGCAGATCGTCAATCGCGCTCGGGGACACCTTGTGGGTCGGGCCGTCCTCGTAGTGGGATGGGTCTGGCTCGGCTGGCACGTATTCGCGCGTTGAGTAACGAGTGACCATCGCCGCGAGGTCGTTTGGCCATGCCGCGGTCTCATTCCCGCCAGAGGTCTTCGGGCTCCTTGTCACGCGTCTCGGGCAACAGCACGAAAAGGCCGGTGGCCGGAATCGTGGCAGCGAACACAACAATTGCGGCGAGACCGAACCGGTTGCCGACGTCGGCTACCGCTCCGAATGCGAGAAGTCCCGCAGTGGCCCCGAAGACACCGACGGCAATTTCCCACCCGATCACAGAAGCCCGGACAGAGGTCGGGAACAGCTCGTTGGTGAGCGCTCCGGCGGCCGGAGCAAAGGTCGCCGCGGCGAGCACGGCAAGCAGATAGCCGACGGCCGCCCCTGCTCGCGACCCGCTGTAGGTCAGCATGCCGAGCAGGGCCATGGCGACCATCGCGCCAGACGCGGTGAGTCGGCGTCCCACCCGGTCGGCGAGGAAGCGGCCGACCAACAGCCCGGCGAGCCCGGTGACGCCGGCGGCCGCGATGAGAAGTGCGGTCGTCGTCCCGGAAAAGTGCAGGACGTTTTGCGCGTAGAGGAAGAAGAAACTGTTGGCAGGCCCGGTCACGACCGACAAGGCGAATGTCAGCGCGGCGACGATCACCAGCCTGCGCCGGAAGAGTGGGCCAACGGCTCCGAGCACGGGCAGTGGATGTTGCGTCGCGGCTGACGCGATCTTGAAGCGGTCCGGCTCGACGACCCATCGCGCGATGAAAGGCAGCGCGACGAGAGGGAGCAGCGCCAGCAGCACTATGCCGCGAAAGCCGAGGGTGCCGGCTGCGAGGCTGTGCACGATCGCGATCAGGCCGGACCCGATCCCATATCCGGCGGCAATGAGCGCAACCGCCTTGGCCCGTTGGGCTGACGCCGTCTGCTCGGCGGCGGTGACCTGCGCCACTCCGGACGTGGCGCTGAGAAGCGGCCGTCCGAGGGCGAAGATGGCCACGAACCACCAGTAGGTGGGTGAGATCGCGGACACTGCTGTCAGCGTCAGCCCGAGAGCACACGTCACAAGCAGCATCCGGCGTCGCCCGAACCGGTCGGCCAGCCCGGCGAGGGGAAGACCGCCCAAGGACGCGAGTCGGATGACGGCCAGACCGATCCCGAGCTTGGTCCCAGACAGGCCCGCCTGCTCGGCGATTGTCGCACCGTGGGTGATGTGGCCGAAGTGCTTCGCGACATCGCCCAACGCCGCGACGGCTCCGAACTGCCCGAAACCAGCCGCCGCGGCCAGCAACGCCGCACCCACCACGGCCGGCTCGCGCCAGCCGTGAAGGTGAAGCCGCAGATCGGACTTCGCGCTGTCAACCATGACGCCGGCGACCCAACCAGAACGGGAGATCGAGTGTGACGAGGAGAGCGAGGGCGACGCCTGCGGCGCTGGCGATGTACCAAGGCCACGGTCCAAGGACTCGCAGCAGGGTCCAGTTGCCGGGAGGACGTCGTAGGAACATGTAGTTGGCCCCGACGAGTGCATCGACCACTCCGACGAAAGCCGTGTACGCGAGTGTGATGGCGAAGGTGGTCATCACTGATCCGGGACGAGGCGCGATCCGCAACCCTATGACGAGATAGAGGGCGGCGAGGACAATGCCGAGGTGGCCGAGGAGGTACTGGAAGAAGACCAGGTGGGGAAAACCGGCGTTGAGGTCAGGAGTGACGACGGCCTGCAGGGTACCGGCCAAGCCCCAGAAGTACGTGAGCTCGACGAGAAGAGGTCTTTGCCACCAGCACGCTGCCGCGGCTACGAGGATCGCGATATCGCAGAGTGCGAAGGGAAGGTCCGTCTTCGGCGACCAGGTCCCGGCCCAGAGCTCTGTGACGACGAAGCTGATCGCGTCGGCGAGGAGCACTAGCGCAATCAGGCGAGCTGCGACGAGAGTCCATCGTCCAGGCTTGAGCCTCGCGCCGACACAGAGTGCAACGCCGAGCGCCACGGCGAGCAGTACCGCCCCGAGATAAGGCATCGGGGTGACGAGCCCCAACATCGTGCCTCCTCTCTCGGTGCTCAGCATTGCCCAGCGCAGCGTACAGATGGTGTCGCAGCACGAGGCAGGCGCGGCCCGCACTGGTGCGGTCTACGCTCGCTTGAGAGGCCAGGTGATTTGGCGTCTGAGCGGGATGGTGCCGGAGCGCACCCACGAAGAGGTGGTCGAGAATGGAGATTCTGTCCGCAGCATCGAGAGGCGGCGGGGGTGTTGTCATCATCGAGCTCATTTCGGTGATCGTCGTGATCGTCGCCGGCATCAAGATCCTCCCCAAGCTCGGCTATTCGCCGTGGTTCGCTCTCCTGGTCTTGATCCCACTCGTGGGCTGGGTGATGATCCTCGTGTTCGCCTTCTCGGACTGGCCGGTCGACAAGGAGCTTCGCCACTACCGCCAAGGTGGTTACGGTCCCAGGCCGGGCGGATACCCCGAGCCGCCGTGGCCGGGTCAGCCGGCTCCCGGTTACGGACCCGGAGGTTCTCAGTTCCCGCAGGGCGGGTGGCCGCCTCCAGCGCCAAATGCCCCGCCCCAGTGGCCAGGTAGCTCTGCGCCGTCGGGGTCGGCTGGACCACCGGGAACGTGGCCGGGTGGTCCGCCCGAGCCGGGGGATACGCCCTTGCCGCCGTGGCCGGGTGGCCCTGTGCCGCCAGCGCCTGGTCGCTGAATCAGCCCTCATATCGCGGAGCCGGCCACGACCGGTTGATCTCGTCACGAGGGGTCCCAGGTCGCCTCGCCGCGGGCCGGTGTTCGGCTGACTCGAGAGTTGGGGTCGACGCGATACAACCTTGTGCGGTCTACGCTCGCTGCACCGGGGCGGTGGTCGGCGCCTGACCGAGGCGGTCCGGGAGCGCACCCGCGAGGAGGTGGTCTGGCATGTTCACCCTGGGAGCCCTGGTGGGGGCGAGTGGGGCGGTCATCGTCGTCATCTACTTGGCGATTGTTGTCGCGTCGATCGTGGGCACCGTCAAGATCGTTTCGAAGGCCGGCTACTCAGGGTGGTTCGTGCTCTTGGCGCTCGTCCCGCTCGTGAACCTCGTGATGTTCTTCGTTTTCGCGTTCTCTGATTGGCCTGTCCAAAAGGAGCTTCGCCACTACCGCCAGGGCGGTGTCGGTACCGGCTACGGCGGGTATCCCGCGCCTCAGTGGCCGAACCAGCCGACTCCGGGTTACCCCGCTGGTTCCCAGTTCCAGCCGGGGTGGCCGCCGCCACCAGGTGGCTCGGCGGTACCTCCTTCCTCGTGGCCGTCCCCATCGGGCGGGTCGACGCCACCAGCCCCGGGCAGCTCGCCGCCGTGGCCAGGTGCCCCGACCCCGCCTGCTGCCCCTGGAGGCTGAGTCGGCCGCTCGTCGACGAGCTGATAACCGATACCTGGGTTGGTGCGCAGGAGGGGACCAGCCTTGTCACCGAGCTTGTGGCGCAAGCGGCTCGCGTAGACCCGCAGGTAGTGCGTCTCGTTCCCGTAGCCGGGTCCCCAGACTTCACGGAGAATCGTCCTGTGGGTACATACCTTGCCTGCGTTGCGGGCCAGGTATGCGAGCAGGTCGAACTCCCGTGCCGTCAGCTCTATCGCGGTCCCGGCAACTTTGACCAGGCGCGCCCCGACATCAATGTGAATAGGGCCCACGGTCAATGTAGCGGGCGCCGCCGAGGGGTCGCGGGCCGCCGAGTGCCGCAATGCCACCCTCAGGCGAGCCTCGAGTTCCTGCATCCCGAACGGCTTTGTGACGTAGTCGTCGGCGCCGCTGTCTAGAGCGAGCACTTTTCGATCCTCGCTGTCGAGCGCGGACAGCACGATCACCGGCACGTCGGTCCATTGCCGCAACCGTCTGCAGACGTCGACCCCGTCGATGTCTGGGAGCCCAAGGTCGAGCACGACGAGGTGGGGCATCGCCTGAGCTGCGCGGGAGAGCCCTTCTGCGCCCGTGTGCGCGACGACTACGTCGAAGCCTCTCGCTTCGAGGCCGATCCGCAGTGCCCGCAACAGCGCCGGGTCGTCGTCGACGACGAGGACCCTAGTCAAGAGGAGACCTCGTCGTCTCCGGGAAGCTCGGCGGCCGAACGAGATGCCGCGGGCACTGTCAGCACAAAGCGAGCCCCGCCTCCGCGTGCCGGTCCGACTCCAATTCGGCCGCCGTGAGCCTCGACGAACGCCTTGGCAATCGCCAGTCCCAGGCCGGCGCGGCCGCCATCGGCCCCGCGGTGGAACAACTCGAAGATCAGGTCGCGCTGCTCGCGGGGGACTCCCGGGCCGGAATCGGAGACCGCGATCTCCACTTCGTTCTCCGATCCTCGTCCCCGCGCCGCTTCCACCGCGATCTCAGCATCGGGCGGGCTATGCCTGGCGGCGTTTTCGAGCAGATTTGCCAGTGCTTGGGCGATGAGCGTGGGATCGACCTCTAGCGGGGGAAGGTCTGGTGTCACGACCCGGCGCAGTCGCGAAGTGTCAAGCGAGCGCTCCACCAGTGCGGCGGCTTCGTCGATCAGGTCGTCGGCCTCGACGGGCTCGCGTCTTGGTTTCAACGCGCCCGCTTCGAGCCTCCAGAGGTCGAGAACGGTGGTGACAAGGCGCGTCAGCCGATCGGTCTGTTCCTCGATTGTCTCGAGCAGGTCACTGCGTGCCGCTTCTGGAAGCACGATCCCCGGTTCTCGCAGATCGGACACTGCAACCTTGATCGAAGCGAGCGGCGTGCGCAGGTCATGGGCAACGGAGCTGACAAGTGCGGCCCGCCACTCGTCGACTTCTTGGAGCAGGTTCGCGCGCAACGCCTGGTCGCGGAGCTGGGCTCGCTCGATCGCAAGGGCAGCGTGGTTGGCATAGGTCGCGAGCAGGCCGCGGTCGTGTAGGTCGAGCGCCCGGCCGCGCAAGACCAGGAGCCCGACTGGGCGGCCCGTCGCCGTCAATGGGATCTGTCGCAGCAGTGCGCCGGCGACGATGCTGCCCGTGAGTGACGCTGGCGTGCCCGGGACAGGCAGGAGGCGGTCCAGTGACTCGCCCCCGAGCTCGGTGCCGTCGGATGCGACGATCTCGAGGTAACCGGTCGCGACCGAGGGCAAGAGGAGGGCGACTGTCTCGAAGTTGAAGGCGCTCCGGACGCTCGAAGCGATAACGGCGAGCAGCTCTCGCAAGGGCTTGTCCGCGACGAGCAGCTCGGACAGCTGGAGGAGCTGGCGCGAGTCGGCCGCGCGTCGCGCCGAGTCGCTTCTCAGTTGCTGCAGTCGGGACACGACGACCGCGACCAGAAGGACGACTGCGACGTAGACGATGAGCGCCAGCCAGTTCTGCCCGCTGCCCACCGTCAGAGTTCCGTAAGGGGGGATGAACACGACGTCGAGCACGACGAAACCGAGCACGACGCCGAGCAGTCCGACGCGCGCCCCGCCGAGCAGCATGGCCCCGACGACAGGCAGGACGAAGACGAGAGCCGCTGCCGCCAAGCTCAAGCTGTTGCGGAGCGGGAGCAATGCGCCAGTCGCGGCTCCCATGCTCACGACGAGGGTGATGATGCCTGGCCGGAAACCACGCCAAACAGGAGCTTGTAGCACGCTCGACACAGCTTAGGCTCTGGTCTCGGCAACGGCTTGCGGAGGCCTTTACACAGATGGCGGGCGAGAGGGACTGGGCAGGTAGTATTCGCGGTGCGCCTGGGGGAGGGCGCGCTCGTGAGCCAGAGGCCGAGGGGGCCAAGTGATTCGTTTCGGCATGGCCCACTAGCCGTGTCCACCTCGGACGAGGGCGCCGGCGACAGTGCTGGCACCGCGGTGCAGGCGCAGGGCCTTACGAAGCGGTTCGGCGAGTTCACCGCTGTCGACGCGGTTGACTTCGACATCGAAGTCGGGGAGGCGTTCGGCTTCCTCGGCGCGAACGGAGCAGGCAAGACCTCGACGATGCGAATGATCGCCTGCCTGTCGCCTATCTCCGGCGGCACACTGCAGGTCCTCGGCCTTGATCCGATGCGCGACGGTCCGCAGATAAGGAGCCGGATTGGCCTCGTCCCCCAGGACGACACCCTCGATCTGGAACTCACCGTCAGGGACAACCTCTATCTGTACGGGCGCTACTTCGGCCTCCCGAGGAAGCAGTTGCGCGAGCGCGTGGAGGAGTTGCTCGAGTTCGCCCGCCTGACCGAGAGGGCGGATCAGCGCGTGGACCCGTTGTCGGGAGGCATGCGCCGCCGTCTCACCATCGCGAGAGCTCTGGTGTCGTCTCCGAGCCTCGTGATCCTGGACGAGCCGACAACCGGCCTCGATCCCCAGGCGCGGCACTTGCTTTGGGACCGCCTCTACCGGCTGAAACGGGAAGGCGTAACCCTCGTCATCACGACCCACTACATGGACGAGGCCGAGCAGCTGTGCGACCGGCTCGTCGTGATGGACGCAGGGCGCATCGCGGCGGCAGGCTCGCCGAGCGAGCTGATCGAGCAGTGGTCCACCCGTGAGGTCGTGGAGTTGCGTTTCGAGCCCGAGGGTCACCAGGTCCACGGTGAGAGACTCGCCGACCTTGCCGAGCGCGTCGAGGTGCTGCCTGACCGGCTACTGCTCTACACCGACCAAGGAGACGCCACGCTCGACGCCGTGAGGTCTCGCGGGGCGTCGCCGATCGCAGCCTTGGTCAGGCGGGCAACGCTCGAGGACGTCTTCTTGCACCTGACAGGCCGGAGCCTCGTCGATTGAGCTTCTTCCCGCAGTTGCCTTCGGCTGTCGCGACCCGCCAGCGCCGCGCGCGCTTGTCGCCAGCGCTGCGGGCATACCAGTACAACCTGCTCGCGTACAAGCGGACCTGGAGGGGATCGGTCACCACGACCTTCCTCTACCCGGTCCTGTATCTTGCCGCGATCGGCGTCGGGCTCGGTCACCTGATCGATCACGGGTCGAACCAGGCGGTGGGTGGAGTGCGCTACCTCTGGTTCCTCGCGCCCGGATTGTTGGCGGGCACGGCCATGCAGATCGCGACGAACGAGTCGACGTTCCCGGTCATGGCGGGTATCAAGTGGCTGAAGACCTATTTGGCAATGCTCGCCGCACCGCTCGAGGTGACCGACGTCCTCTACGGCCACCTCGCGTGGATCCTTACCCGTGTCGCCCTGGCCTCAGGCGTCTTCCTGGCTGTGATGGCGGCATTTCACACGGTGCCTTCCGGATGGGCGGTGCTTGCCTTCCCGGCCGCGGTCTTGACCGGCGCGGCCTTCGCCGCCCCCGTGATGGCGTTCAGCGCCACCCGTGAGACCGACCAGTCGTTCGTGGTGCTCTACCGCTTCGGCATCGTCCCGCTCTTCTTGTTCTCGGGGACCTTCTTCCCAGTCGCGCAATTGCCCGGATGGTTGCAGGTCGTCGCCAGGTGCACTCCGCTGTATCAAGGCGTGACTCTTTGCCGAGGTCTCGTGCTCGGACACCTCGGAGGTTGGGACGCCCTCGGGCATGCCGGCTATCTCCTCGCGATGCTCGTCGGTGGTGTCCTGGCGGCGAGGGTCACCTATCGCCGGAGGCTCGTGCAATGAGGCGGCCCTCATGAGCAGCTCCGGCGTGCCGATGCTCACACTCCCACTGCGGGTGCTCCCGCCAGTCGGACTTGGTCGGGGCCGGGCACGCCTGCTCGTCGAGCGCAACGTCATCGCGTACCGGCGCGGGTGGATATTCCTCGTGTCCGGGTTCTTCGAGCCGCTGTTCTACCTGCTGTCGATCGGTCTCGGGCTGAATCATCTCGTCGGTCATCTCGCCATCGGCGGCAGTTCCATCCCCTACACCGACTACGTCGCGCCAGGTCTGCTCGCGTCTTCGGCCATGAACGGCGCGATCTTCGACGCAACCTTCGGGATCTTCTTCAAGCTCAAGATCGCGAAGACCTACGACGCAGTGCTCGCGACGCCACTCGGGGTGCGCGACGTCGCGATCGGGGAGCTGGCCTGGTCGCTCATCCGAGGCACCGTCTATTCGATCGCGTTCCTCACGGTGATGGCCGCGCTCGGGCTGATCGCGTCGTGGTGGGCAGTGCTCTGCCTGCCGGCCGCCATGCTGGTGAGCTTCGCATTCGGGGGCCTTGGGATGTTCGGCACCTGTTACATGCGCAGCTGGCAGGACTTCGATCTGGTCTCACTCGCGATCGTCCCGCTGTTCCTGTTCTCGGGCGTGTTCTACCCGCTGTCGCTGTACCCGGGCTGGCTCCGCATCGTGATCATGGTCACGCCGCTCTACCAGGGCGTGGCCCTGTTGCGCGGCCTCGACACCGGTGTGTTGGGCCCGGCGCTCCTCGTGCACTCGTGCTATCTGGCTTTGCTCGGCGCGACAGGCCTTGTAGGCGCGTCCCGCCGGCTCGGGCATCTCCTGTTGCCCTAGGGTGTCGCTCGAGGCCTTGGGAGCCCGCACCGCTTTGGCGTGCACCTGGGCCCGAGATGGCATCCGGCCATCGGCACTGCGGGGTAAAGGGCACTGACCGATGTCATCGAATCTGCCTCGGTCTCGTCGGGTGGGAGGACTCCTGGGCAGAAGACATGGCGAGCAACAGCATGGGATTCAACTCGGTTACCTCAAGCCGGATTTCACGGCGGAGACGCCCCAAGGCACGATCAGATTCCACAACCGGCTCGGTGGCGGATGGGGGACCCTCTTCTTACACCTGAAGGACTTCACGTCGGTCTGCGCGACCGAGCTCGGAGAGGGGTCGCGCTGAAAGGGCGAGTTCGACAAGCGTGGAGCAAAGGAAGGATTCCCGAAGGGATTCCGGACGGTCAAGCCCTGTCTGCGCTACACCCCCAGCCGACGTTCGCGCGAGGTCCGACGCTCGTGCGGCTGAACTCGCGTCGGCTTGCCGCGCGACGCCACCAGCCCGGTACGCTCTGAAAGATGGCCGCGATCACGAGCAAGTTGCTCACCTGGCGCGACCGTCTCGTCGCCCTTCCGGTTCTCCAGCAGGACGCCCTTCTTTATCTGCTGGCGACGGTCTTCGCTTTGGGGACGATGGCTCTGGCCGTCAGCGACGACTACCGCCAGTGGGCAGAGATGGCGCTCGGGCCCTATGCGGTTGCGACGGTCATCTGCTGGGTCGTGAGCCGCCGTCGCGCCCGGCTCGTCAAGCCAGACGTGGGCGGCGCTGGCGACAGACTGCGTCGCTATCTCGTGCTCGGGCTTCTCGCGACGGTCGTGCTCGTGCCGCTAAGTGTCGAGGTGATCCTGCGCGCTGAGGCCAAGCCCGGTGCGCACGTCCAGAACGAGGTCACTGTCATCGAGGCCTGCGCGGATCGGGTCGCGCATGACAAGAACTGCTACCTCTCCAACCCGAAGTCCATCGGCACCTCGGTGACCAGCCAGTCTGAGAACTCGTTCTTCCCATACCTGCCCGGGATGATCCCCTTCGGGCTCGTCAACGCCACATCCGGTCCGCCCGAGTTCAAGGACGCCCGGATTCCATTGACCGGCTTCTCCCTGCTCGTGATCGCGGGCGCACTTCTCATAGCGGAGACAACCTCGCGGCGACGATGGCGAATCTTCCAGGTGATCGTCATCCTGCCGAGTGGGGCTCTGCCGATGGTGACCGGTGGCGATGACCTTCCCGTCATCGCGCTGATGCTGCTAGGCCTAGCACTGGCGACCCGCCGACGTCCTTTGTGGTCCGGGGTGGCGATGGGGTTCGCAGCTACCCTCAAGTTCACCGCGTGGCCGTTGCTGATCCTGCTGGTTCTAGGCCAATGGGACAAGCGGGGAGGCCGTGCGGTCTGGCGGTACTCACTGGCTGCCGCGGCGATTGTTGTCCCGGTTCTCGGCGTCGGCGTAGGCCTCGCCCCCCACGCCTTCATGCTGAACGCGATCCGGTTCCCTCTGGGGCTCACGAAGGTGAAGTCACCCGCGGCTAGCCCGCTCCTCGGTCAGGAGCTCGTGTCGCTCTTCCCGGGGGCCAAGCCGGAGTTGATCACGATCCTCACGCTCGTTGGTCTGGTGGCGGTGGGTTACGGGTTATGGAAGCGAACGCCGTCGAGCCCGCAGACCGCGGCTGGCTTCAGCGGTCTTGCCATGCTGCTGGCCACGCTCCTCGCTCCCGCGACGCGCTTCGGGTACCTCATCTACCCGCTCGACCTTCTGACCTGGGCAGTCCTTCTCAGCCCAATCACTAATCGGGGTACAGAAGAGTCCCAGCACGCCGATCAGGGTCAAGAACCGCTGTCGGGGACCACGAACAGCCGAAGTCTCAGTCCAATCGCGGCCGAGGTCTGCCCGTCGCCGGCGAGCGAGGGCGAGATCGCGGGGCTGACCGTGGTGACTTCGACTCCAACCTCCCACTCGTAGCCGTCGGATCCCGTCCGCTGGGCCAAGAGCTCGGTTCCTCCGCTAGCCAACGGGTAAGTCCCGAGAAGAGTCCAGTGAGCTCTGCCGAGCTCTGTCCGGTAGAACTGGACGAGCTCGGTGGACTTGGCATCGAGCTGGAAGTAGATGCTGCGGTCGTACTGGTCGACGCCGGCGTCTTGGGCGGTCGTGCTGAGGATCCGCGCACCATTGGGCACGACCAGCGCCTCGGAGATGTCGCGCGGCGGCAGGTCACCGGTCGAGATCCGTTGCAGCACTCTTGACGCGTTCACCGCGGAGAGGTTCACGCCCGGCACCGGCGTTGCGAGGCCGGTGACAGTCGATGGAGCCGACTGCCCGCTGCCGATGAGGGCAACAGCGAAGCCGCCAACCGACAGTACGACCGCGCATGTGAGAACCACGAGCGCGGGCCGGAGCGACGGCGGCGCGGCGCGACGGGCGACAGGTGTCTCGAGCCCTTCATCCGGGTCGAGCCCGAGGTCCGAGGTGGTGGTCACGGGCTGGTCCTTTCTGCCGGCGTCGATTCTGTGTCGAGGTCCTAACCAGGAAGTCTATTTGAGCCATGAGCCCGAGCGACCGCCGGCCTGGTGTGAACACGCTGGTCGGGTCACTCTCAACAGGTAGATTTAGGTCATGTCCGTGGTCGATCCAGTGTTGGCCGGGTCGACTGGCGAACTTGGTGAGGTGTCCCCGGAGAACCCCGCCCGGGCCCTCATCCCGCCCCCAACTTCTGAAGTGGAAGGGATTCTCTCGACCCTGAGGACCCGGCGTGGCGGCGAGGATCTCGACTTGGTGAGACGGGCGCATGCCCTGGCGGCCAAGGCTCACGAAGGTCAACTCAGGCTCTCCGGCGAGCCGTACATCACCCATCCAGTCGCCGTTGCCACCATCATCGCCGATCTCGGGCTGGACACAGTCAGTGCCGCCGCGGCCTTGCTTCACGACGCGGTCGAGGACACCGGCGTGACTCTGGCCCAGATCGAAGGGGAATTCGGTCCGGCGGTGGCGGCGATCGTCGACGGGGTCACGAAGTTGGACCGGCTCCGTTTCGACTCAAGGGAGGCGCAGCAAGCCGCCACGATGCGCAAGATGCTCATCGCGATGGCGAGTGACTGGAGGGTGCTGGTCATCAAGCTGGCGGATCGCCTGCACAACATGCGGACGTTGTCGGTGATGCCCGAGGACAAGCAGCGACGCACCGCGGAGGAGACCCGCGACATCTACGCTCCGCTGGCCCATCGCTTGGGGATCCAGGAGATCAAGTGGCAGTTGGAGGATCTTGCGTTCGAGACGCTTCATCCGAAGCGTTTCGCGGAGATCGCACAGATGGTCGCCACGCGCGCTCCGCGGCGTGAGGTAGAGCTCGCCGAGGTTCTGGAGGTCGTCCGTTCCCGGCTCGGCGCGGCCGGGATCGAGGCTGAGGTCACCGGACGCCCGAAGAACTTGTGGAGCATCTACGAGAAGATGGTGGTGCGGGGCAAGGAGTTCGACGAGATTCACGATTTGGTGGCGATCCGTGTGGTCGTCACCGCCGAGAAGGACTGCTGGGCGGCGCTCGGGACCGTGCACGCCCTTTGGCCACCGGTTCAGGGCCGATTCAAGGATTACGTCAACTCGCCGAAGTTCAACCTCTACCAGTCCCTGCACACCACCGTCGTCGGTCCGCGGGTCAAGCCGCTCGAGATCCAGATTCGGACCCAAGAGATGCACCGGCGCGCCGAGTACGGGATCGCCGCTCACTGGGGCTACAAGGAGTCCTCCGGTGGCAAGTCCGCAGCCGCCAGCAAGGCTTCGGCCCAACGAGGCGCGCGCTCAACAGACGAGATCGCCTGGCTGCAACGAATCGTCGACTGGGAGCGGGAGACCCCTGACCCCGTGGAGTTTCTTGAGACGCTGAAGATCGACCTCGAGCAGGACGAAGTGTACGTTTTCACCCCGAAGGGCCTGATTGTCACCCTGCCCGCAGGCGCGACGCCTGTCGACTTCGCGTACGCGATCCACACAGAGGTCGGGCACCGCTGTGTCGGGGCGCGGGTCAACGGGCGCCTGCTCCCACTGGACTCGAAGCTGCATTCGGGCGACACAGTCGAGATCGTGACATCCAAGACTCCATCGGCGGGCCCTTCTCGTGACTGGTTGCAGATCGTCGCCTCGCCGCGAGCCCGCAACAAGATCCGTCAATGGTTCTCCCGTGAGCGTCGCGAGGACGCGATCGAGACCGGGCGCGAGGAACTGGCGCGGGCACTCAGACGTGGAGGGCTCCCGGTCCAGAAGCTCCAGAGCTCGCCCGCACTGCTGGCCGTAGCGACATCGCTCGGTCACGCCGACCTCGACTCGCTGCACGCCGCGATCGGCGAAGGCCACGTCTCGGGACAGGCGCTCGTCCAACGCATCGAGCGAGAGCTCCGCGGGGGCGAGGGCGAGGAGCAGCTGCCTTCGACAGCCCTCCAGCCCAGGAGGCCGAGCCACCGTCGCGTCTCGACAGGCATCTACGTCGAGGGTCTCGACGATGTGATGGTCCGTTTGTCCCGGTGCTGCACGCCGGTGCCGGGAGACCGGGTGATCGGCTTTGTCACGCGTGGGCGCGGAGTGTCGGTGCACCGGGAGGACTGTGCGAACGCGATCGCCCTCGCCGCTGACGAGAAGGAGCGCCTGATCGAGGTGGAGTGGGACGAGGACCGCACGGGAGTCTTCGTCGCCGCGATCGAGGTCAAGGCGCTGGACCGGAACCGGCTCCTGGCCGACGTCGCCAAGGTGCTCTCAGAGCACCACGTGAGCATCATCTCCTCGTCGACCCATACGACGCCAGATAGGGTGAGCCGCATGCGTTTCGAATTCGAGCTCGCCGATCCCGAGCACCTCGACTCGCTTCTGGACAATCTCAGGCTGCTGGACAGCGTCTACGACGCCTACCGGCTTGTTCCCGGGAGGAGCGGTGCTCTAGCACCGTCCGGCGGGTGACCCGCTTCCAGTCCCCCAAGGGAACCCAGGACATCCTCGCTCCGGAGAGCGCGCGCTGGTCTGAGCTCGTAGGACGTTTTGCCGTTCTCGCCCAACGCTTCGGGTTCGGCCTGGTCGTCAGCCCGGGCTTCGAGGACGCCGAGGTGTTCCGCCGGAGCTCGGGGGACTCGTCCGACGTGGTCACAAAGGAGATGTACGAGTTCACCGATCGCGGTGGTCGCGACATCGCGCTACGCCCCGAAGGCACGGCCTCGGTAGTCCGGGCCTTTGTGCAGCATTCCCCGGTGCTGCCTTTCAAGGCCTGGTACGCGGCGCCCATGTTCCGCTACGAGCGGCCCCAGGCTGGGCGGTTCCGCCAGCACCACCAGCTGGGCGTCGAGACTCTCGGCACCGACGATCCGATGGCCGACGTGGAGGTGATCTCGCTCCTGGCCGCGCTGTACGCGGACCTTGGACTGTCGTCGTTGCGTCTGCGGGTCAACTCCCTCGGGGACAACAACTGCGCTCCGGGTTATCGAGCGCAGTTGGCGGCCTATCTCGAGTCGCACGCCGACGAATTGTGCGACGAGCATCGCTACAAGTGGTCCGCGAACCCCCTGCGCATCCTCGATTGCAAGCGCCCGGAATGCCGGGGACTGAGCGCGGGCGCGCCGAAGCTGCGTGACGCGCTGTGCAAGGACTGCCGGCTGCACTTCGCCGCGGTCCTCGGTGGCCTCGACCGGCTCGCCATCACCTATGAGGAGGACGACTACCTCGTCCGGGGTCTCGACTACTACACCCGTACGACCTTCGAGTACGGCTCGGACGTCCTCGAGGGAGTCGGAGGAGGCGGCCGCTACGACGGGCTCGTGGCCGCGCTCGGTGGCCCGGAGGTGTCCGGCGTCGGCTTCGGAGCGGGCATCGAGCGGATCCTGCTCGCATGCAATGCAGACGGCGTCCTTTCTCCCGGTGACCTTAGGCTCAGCACCGCCCTCGACGCATTTGTCGTGGACTCGAGCCGGGAGGGGATCGCGCTCGAGCTCACCCATGAGCTGAGGGCTGCCGGCCTGGCCGTAGATCGGGCGTTCGATGCACGCTCTATGAAGGCGCAATTGAAGGCAGCGGACCGCTCGGGCGCGAGAGTGGCCTGCATCGTTGGTGCAGAAGATGTCGCGGCGGGCCTTGTCACCATCCGGGTGCTGCGCGGTTCGGACGCGCACTTGCAAGAGAAAGTGGACCGAAACGGGCTTGTAGCTCGTCTCGGTCAGATCACGAGGTCGAGATGAGCCTGACGAGCGACGAGACATTGGTTCCCGCAGGACTGCGTACCGCGTATTGCGGTTCCCTGCGGGCTGCAGATTCTGGGAGGACAGTCAGCGTATGCGGCTGGCTGGCGCGCCGGCGCGAGCACGGTGAGCACCTGGCATTCGCGGATCTCCGCGATCACACCGGGATCATCCAGTGCGTCGTCGACGGAGCACGCGACCTGCGAGCCGAGCAGGTGCTCCGCGTGACGGGCACCGTACGTCTTCGTCCGGAGGACAAGGTGAACCCCGGGCTGTCGACGGGCGAGGTCGAGCTCGGCGACTGCGAGGTCGAGCTCCTCTCGAGTGCGGAAGCCCCGCCGTTCTCGCTCGACGCGCGGTCGGAGACCGACGAGGCGGTACGGCTGCGCTACCGGTACCTCGACCTGCGCACCGACCGTATGCAGCACAATTTGAGGCTGCGTGCACAGGTGAACAGCGCGCTGCGCAGGGCCATGGAACGCCAGGGGTTCGTCGAGATCGAGACTCCTCTGCTGTGGACGCCGACGCCCGAAGGCGCACGTGAGTTCGCGATCCCGTCGCGCCTGCAGCGCGGCTCGTTCTATGTCTTGCCACAAAGTCCTCAGATCGCCAAGCAGCTGCTCATGGTGGGCGGTTTCGACCGCTACTACCAGATCGCTCGCTGCATGAGGGACGAGGACCTACGTGCGGATCGACAGTTCGAGTTCACCCAGCTCGACATCGAGGCATCTTTCGTGGGTCAGGCAGAGATCCTCGAGTTCGTCAGCGAGGCCGTCATCGAAGCGACGTTCGCGGTCAGCGGTGAGCGGCCACCTGCGATCGCCACGATGACCTGGAACCAGGCTCTCGACAGGTTCGGGACCGACAAGCCGGACCTGCGCTTTGGGATGGAGCTCGTCGACCTCACCGAGTCCGTCGCCGGCGCTGAGTTCAACGCCTTCAAGGCGCCTTGTGTCCGTGCCATCTCGGTGTCCGGGGCGGGGGAGTGGCCACGGAGCCGCCTCGACGCGCTTGTCGCTCGTGCACAGCAGCTCGGGGCTGCGGGCCTCGTGTGGATGCGAGCACGGGCGGAAGACGTGCTCGAGTCCCCGGTCGCGAAGTTCATCTCCGAGGCCCACCAGCGCCGCATCGTGGATGCGACCTCCGCCGAGCCAGGCGACCTAGTGCTCGTCGTCGCAGGTGAGCGGGAACCTACGTGCAAGGTGCTGGGCCAGCTGCGCCTCGACCTTGGTCAGCCCGCCGTCAGCCAACGGCCGTTCCGCTTCTGCTGGATCACCGAGTTCCCCCTCTTCGAGGGCGTCGACGACGAGGGACACCTGGTCGCGGCGCACCACCCGTTCACGATGCCGCACCCCGACGACATCGACATGCTCGAGACAGATCCGTTGAGGGTGCGTTCACAGAGTTATGACCTGGTGCTGAACGGCTGGGAGCTGGGGTCGGGGAGCATCCGTATCCACCGCGCGGACGTCCAGCGCCGCGTCTTCAAGGCGCTCGGGATAACCGACGAGGACGCAGAGTCACGTTTCGGCTTCCTTCTCGGAGCGTTCCGTTACGGTGCTCCGCCGCACGGTGGTTTTGCGGTCGGTCTGGACCGGTTTGTGGCGTTGCTCGCCGGCGAGGACAACATCCGTGAGGTGATCGCCTACCCGAAGACCCAGTCCGGGGCCGATCTGATGTCAGGCGCTCCGAAGCCCCTGACGGACAAGGCCCTTGCAGAGCTGGGTATCCGGGTCGTGTCGCCTCCAGCGTCGGGCGCGTCGCGCGTGTCCGGAGCGTGACGCCCGGCCCTTCCAGCCGGGCGGGCAGCGGCCACCCTCCCGACCTGTTCGATGTCGCGGCCGCAGACGAGCTGAAGGTCCGGGCGCCGCTGGCGGCCAGGTTACGCCCCACCCGGCTGGACGAAGTCGTCGGCCAACGCCATCTTCTCGGTCCTGGTGCCCCGCTTCGCGCTCTTTTGGAGGATGACCGGCTGAGCTCTGCGGTGTTCTTCGGTCCTCCCGGCACGGGCAAGACGACGGTGGCGCGCCTGCTCGCGGAGCACACGGCTCGCCGGTTCCGGGCGCTTTCGGCAGTCGATGCCGGAGTGAAGGACGTGCGGAACGAGCTCGACCAAGCCCGCTTCGCACTCGGTGCCGAAGGCCGGGGGACGATCCTGTTCCTCGACGAGGTACATCGTTTCAACAAGGCCCAGCAGGACGCTCTCCTTTCGGGTGTCGAGGAGGGGGTGATCATCCTTGTGGGCGCGACTACGGAGAACCCGTTCTTCGCTCTGAACGCCCCGCTGCTCAGTCGCTCGACGCTCTGGCGGTTCGAGGCGCTGAGGCCGGCAGAGCTTCGCGAGCTGGTAGAGCGTGCGTTGCGCGTCGAGGGGTTCGAGGCCGGTCCGGACGCATTGGCACGTCTGGTCGACCTGGCCGAAGGTGATGCCCGGGCGGTGCTGACGACCCTGGAAGTGGCGATGGCCCTTGCGCGGGCGCGAGCCCGGAGCACCTCGGTAGAGCCGGGCGCCGCACCCGCACAGTTGCCCACGATCACCATCGAGGACATCGAGGGTGCTCGCGAGACGCGTGCCTTCCGCCATGGCCGCGAGGAGCATTACGACCTGATCTCGGCTCTCATCAAGAGTGTGCGAGGTTCGGATCCCGACGCGGGCCTCTACTGGATGGCCCGCCTCCTCGAGGCAGGCGAGGACCCGCGTTTTGTCGCACGGCGACTTGTGATCCTGGCCAGCGAAGACGTTGGAATGGCCGATCCGCACGCACTTGGCATCGCCACCGCGGCGGCCCAGGCAGTCGAGTTCGTCGGGCTTCCCGAGGCCGGCTTGAACCTGGCCCAAGCAGTCGTGCACCTCGCGCTCGCCCCTAAGTCGAACCGCGCCGCGCTCGCGTGGTGGGCGGCACAGGGTGACGTCAGGCGACGCCCTCTCGGGCCTGTGCCGCCGGAGCTGCGCGACGCTCACTACCGCGGCGCCGGGGAGCTCGGGCACGGCGTGGGCTACGAGTATCCTCACGATGACCCACGAGGGTTCGTCGAAGCCGTTTACCTGCCAGAAGGACTCCTCGGGCGTCGCTACTACGAGCCTTCGCAACACGGTGCCGAGAAGGGGCTCGCCGAGCGCTGGCGGGCACGGCGGGGCGAACAGGGTTCAGAGCTCGGACAACTAGACACAGCCAAGGAGAAGTGAGGCGAGAGGTGAACGCGGACGAGCTGCGAAACACCTTCACAAAGTTCTTCGTCGATCGTGGTCACCTCGCGCTCCCGGCAGCGAGTCTGGTGCCGAACGACCCGACGATGCTTTTCACGATCGCGGGCATGGTTCAGTTCAAGCCTTACTTCCTGGGCGAGTCCCCGCCGCCGGGGCCCCGGGCGACGACGGTGCAACCATGTGTGCGCACCGTCGACATCGATGTGATCGGCACCACGTCGCGGCACGTGACCTTCTTCGAGATGCTGGGGAACTTCAGCTTCGGCGAATACTTCAAGGATCTTGCGATCGCTTACGCGTGGGAGTTGTTCACCGAGGGTCTGGGTCTCGACCCCGAGCAACTCTGGGTCACGGTCCACGTCTCTGACGACGAGGCCGAAGCTCTCTGGCGCGACGTACCCGGCCTGCTCGGAGGTCGTTTGCAGCGGCTCGACGAGGACAACTTCTGGAAGATGGGTGAGACGGGACCTTGTGGCCCGTGCTCGGAGATCTTCTTCGACCGGGGACCGCAGTACGGGCCCGGCGGTGGACCGGCTCAGGGCGGAGAGCGCTATGTGGAGCTCTGGAACCTGGTGTTCATGCAGTATGAAAGGCACCATGACGGTTCGCTCACCGAGCTCCCGCGGCGGAACATCGACACCGGAGCCGGGCTCGACCGGATCCTCACCCAGATCCAGGGCGTCGAGTCGGTCTTCGACACCGATCTCGTCGCGCCGATCCTCGAGGCCGCCTCGGCAGCCACGGGCCGGGTCTACGGGAGTACCGAGGAGACCGACATCGGCCTTCGCATCGTCGCCGACCACGCCCGCACCCTCACCTTCCTCATCTCTGACGGGGTCTTCCCTTCGAACGAGAGCCGCGGCTATGTGCTACGGCGCCTCATCCGCCGGGCTGTGCTCGTGGCCCAGCGGTTGGGCGCCAAAGGACTCGTGACCCCGGGGGTCATCGACGTGGTGGCCGAGGTCATGGCAACGGCGTACCCCAAGCTGCAACGCGACCGGGAGCTCATAAAGCGGATAGCCCTGCACGAGGAGGAGGCGTTCCTGCGCACGCTGCGGTCCGGCACGACCCTGCTCGAGGCGGAGCTGGCGGCGGGTGGCTCGGCCGTCGGGGGAGACGTCGCCTTCCAGCTGCACGACACCTACGGCTTCCCGATCGACCTGACCGAGGAGATCGCGCGCGAGCGCGGGATCGAGGTCGACCGTCAGGGTTTCGACCTGGCGATGGCAGAGCAGCGCCAACGCGCCCGTGAGGCGGGCCGGGCGGTCACCTCGGCGCCGGAGGGAGTGACCGCCGCGTGGAGCGAGATCAGGACCGTGTTCGGTCCGACGCACTTCCTCGGCTACCAGGAGGCCTCCGTTGAGTCACGGATACTGGCGGTCGTGCCGAGCTCGGTCGACAAGTCGTTCGCCAACATCGACGGTGAGAGCGCGCCCGACGGTGCGGAGCTGATCGAGGTGTTCCTCGACCGGACGCCCTTTTATGCCGAGGGCGGTGGCCAGGTTGGTGACACCGGGACGGTCACCACATCTACCGGCAAGGTCCGTGTGCTGGACGCGACGTCGGTGGTCGAGGGCCTGACCCGGCACCTCGGTTACCTGATCGAGGGTTCGATCGAGGCCGGACAGGAAGCAGTCGCCGCGATCGAGTCCGACCGCCGCGAGTCGATCCGTCGCAATCACACCGGAACGCACCTTCTTCACTGGGCGCTGCGCAGGGTGCTGGGCGATCATGTTCGCCAGCAGGGCTCGCTCGTCGCCCCGGACCGCCTGCGATTCGACTTCAGCCACTTCGGGCCGATGTCAGAGGAGGAGATAGAGCGCGTGGAGGACCTCGTGAACTTCGAGGTCCTGGCCAACGAGCCCGTCCGTATCCACGAGTCGACGCGCGAACAGGCCGAGGGTGAAGGCGCGATGGCCTTCTTTGGTGAGAAGTACGGCGACATCGTGCGGGTGGTGGAGGCCGGTCACCACTCAGTCGAGCTGTGCGGTGGCACGCACGTGAGCTCTTTGGGGACCATCGGCCCGTTGCAGGTGGTCTCGGAGGCCTCGATCGGCTCGAACACGCGACGCATAGAAGCCGTCACCGGCAAGGCTTCTCTTGCGCGGCTGCGTGCGTTCGAGCACACGGTCGAAGAGGCCTCTCAGCGGTTGCGCACCCAACCTTCCGAGCTCACATCCTCGCTCGACCGGCTTCTGGTCAGCCAACGGGTGCTCGAGGAGGAATTGCGTAACCTGCGTTCGGACCAGCTGCGCAACGAGGCACACGAGCTGGCCGCCGGAGCATTCGCAGAGACAGCAGGTCCGTTGGCCGGCAGGGTGGTTGGTCGTCGCGACGGGCTTGACGCGGGCGAGCTCAGGGACCTTGCGATCGCTGTTCGAGATCATCCGGGCGTCGAGGCTGTCGGCCTGGTGGGTGTCACCGGGCCCGAACGGGTCGCGCTCGTAGTCGCCACAACCAAGAGCTCGGGGATCGACGCTCGAGCGGCTGCTGTCGTAGCCGCCACTGCTGTCGGCGGGGGAGGCGGCGGCACCCCGGAATTGGCGACCGCGGGCGGCAAGAACCTAGCCGGTGTCGCCGAGGCTGTGGCAAAGCTGAGTCAAGCGCTGAGCCGCAGCGCCGGAGAACCCGTGCCGGGGCCTGCGCGAGCGCCCGACGGCCAGGCGCAGGCCTGACCGATGGATGAACCACGCGCAGGCGGCGACTGACGATGGGGTCGTCGGTGGGAACTCGAGTGGTCGGGATCGACCTTGGGGAGCGGCGAATCGGCGTGTCGGTCAGCGACTCGCAGCGTGTGCTGGCGACTCCGCACTCGGTGATCGCTAGAAGCGGGGACATGAGCGCGGATCGCCAGGCGATCGCGGCTCTCGTGTCGCAGTTCGATGCCGGCCTGGTCGTCGTGGGGCTTCCTCTGACTCTGGCGGGTGATCGGGGTCGCGCGGCGTCCGCTGCTGCGTCCGAGGCGTCAGCGCTCCGGGCAGAGCTCGATGTGCCCGTGGTCTTGCACGATGAGCGCTTGACGACGGTCGAAGCGGACCGCCTCCGTCGTTTGCCTGCCGAAACGGTCGCCTCCCGCGGTGGATGGCGGGGCCGCTCACAAGCTCGACCGGTCCGTCCGAGCGCCGCCAGGCGTGCGCGCCGGGTCGGGATCGATGCTGTGGCTGCGACCGTGCTTCTCCAGTCATGGCTTGACCAGAATCGGGATGACTCATGAGCCAGTTGGCCGATATGACGCCAAGTGCACGTCCGATGGCCGCCTGGCCCGTTTCGACCACCACGGTTGTGGGAGTCATCGGGTTCCCGGTCCGCCATTCGCTCTCGCCGTCGCTGCAGAATGCGGCCTTTGCCGCCATGGGCCTCGACTGGACCTACGTCGCGTTCGAAGTCGTGCCCGGATCGCTGGACAGAGCGATCACCGGCGCTGTTGCTCTCGGGGTCCGGGGCCTTTCGGTCACGATGCCACACAAGGATGGCGTCGCCCGGCTGGCGACCCGTCGCTCTCGCCAGGTGCGCCGCCTAGGGGCTGCGAACACGCTGAGCTTCGACGCGGGGACGATTCATGCGGAGAGCTTCGACGGAGCCGGCCTGCTGGATGATCTTCGGGAGAACCTGGGATTCGATCCGGCCGGCCGGCGCTGCGGAGTGATCGGTGCCGGTGGGGCCGGCCGGGCGGCAGTGCTGGGCCTCGCAGAGGCGGGCGCGGAAGAGATCCTCGTCGTGAACAGGACCGCGGCACCGGCGTGGCGTGCCGCGGCGTTGGCCCCCCAGGTGGTGAGGGTCGGGCGGCCAGACGAGCTCCGGGGGATGGACCTGGTCGTTCAAGCGACCCCCGCCGCCATGGTGAACGGGGGTCGTGTAGAGGAGGCCGCACCAGGTGAGCTTGCCGCGCCCGCCCGAGCTGGGAGACGGACCGATCTCGTGGCTCCCGCTGAATCCGCCGGACCGGCCGAGGCGGAATCGGCCATAGTCGCCGGGGTCGACCCCTTGTGGTTCGGTGCCGGCCAACTCGTGGTGGATCTCGTGTACGACCCGCCGCTGACGCCTTTCCTGGCGGCGGCTGAGAGCCAGGGTGCGACTGTCAGGAACGGTCTCGGGATGCTCGTCTACCAGGCCGCGCGTCAGATCAGGTTGTGGACCGGGGCAGAGCCCCCGCTCGGGGTCATGTGGTCGGTCGTCGGTGGCGAGGCCCGGACCGCAGCGGCGCGCGAGGCCGCCACGGAGCTGGCACGGTTGGCGTCAGAAGAGCCGATCGGCGAGATGCACGAACCGGAGTGACCGGTCCCGCCGGGCGTGCTCGAGCGGCCAGGTGGCGAGGTGTCGGTCAGCTCGACACGGTCGTTCCGCAGGCCTGAGCGCAGAGACATCCGGAGAATCTGCCGGAGGCACCCGTGCACAGGAGACGGTACCTATGGCGAGCTCAGGCGATGGCGAAGGGGGTTGAGGGGCCGTCCCCGTTATCCTTGCCGGTGATGGCCGCCCACTATCAGAGCGTGCCGGCTCGATGGAGCCATCGTATGGAAAGGCACCCGGCTTGGGATCTGGTGAGCCGATGTGACTTCATCCTGGTCGGCAGCGCCGTGCTTCTTTCGCTCCTTGGAGCGGTCATGGTCTACTCGGCGACGCGTGTCGAACTGGCCGCAGCCGGGGTAGACCCGAAGTTCTACCTGAAACGCCAGCTCATCTGGCTCGCGATCGGCCTGGTAGTCATGGTCGTCGTGGCACTGATCGACTATCACTGGCTCGAGCAGTGGGCCTATGTGATCTATGGCCTGGTCGTGCTCAGCCTGCTTGCCGTGCTCACCCACTTCGGCCACGTCTCGCTCGGCGCGCAACGCTGGTTCGCGGTTGGGCCGCTCGAGGTGCAGCCGTCGGAGTTCGCCGCCCTTGCGCTGATCCTCGTGGTCGCGGTGTACTGCAGCCGTCAGGAGGCGATGTTCCCGAGGAACATCGCCGTAGTGCTCGCCCTTTCCGGGGTACCGATCCTGCTCGTCTACAAGCAGCCAGACCTCGGGACGGCGCTGATCATGAGCGTCGTGCTCGCTGTCATGATCGTGACCTCGGGCGCGCGGCTCAGGTATCTCCTCGTTTTGGCCGTAGCGGGCATCGCAGGCCTTGCGCTGGCGCTTCACTTCAAGCTGATCCACGCCTACGAGCTTCAGCGCTTCACTTCGTTTCTCCACCAGAACACAGCGACGAGCGGCGCCAACTGGAATCTCGCCCAGTCGATACTGGCCATCGCTTCAGGAGGCGCCTTCGGTACTGGTGTCTTTCACGGCGCCGCGACCAATGGCGGTTTCGTCCCGGCTCAGCAGACCGACTTCATCTTCACCGCCGTCGGCGAGCAGCTCGGGTTCGCGGGAGGAGTGTTAGTCATCGCCCTGTTCGGGGCGATCGCATTCCGGCTGCTGCGGGCCGCGCAGATCGCGAGGGACCCCCTCGGTCGGATGCTGTGCTCGGGAGCGCTCGCGCTGCTCGCCTTCTCGGTGTTCCAGAATGTCGGGATGACCATCGGCCTCATCCCCATCGCCGGTATCCCGCTCCCGTTCGTGAGCTACGGTGGCTCTGCCATGATCGTCTTCTTCGCCACGGTCGGGCTCGTGGTCAATATCGAAATGCGCCGGTTGGCCCGGCGATGAGCACCATGGGCACTGACGAGGATGCCGTCGAATCCGAGCCTGCGTCGGAGGCGGTGACTCGCGCCAACGGGGACGGTTCGGTTCTCGACAGCCGAGATGGGCTCGCCTTCGATGTGGGACTGACCTCCGACGACGCCGAGCTGGTAGAGCCCGAGCGGTCCGGGGCTATCAGGCCCGAAGACGAGGACGCGGGGCTCCAAGAGCCGCAGGAGCACGGCCATGTCGGACAGGTCGCGACCGACCGAGCTCCGGGGCTCGTTGAGCCCGACGAGACGGTCGCGCCGTACGAGTTTGCCGACGAGGAGCCGGACCCGCTGGTCACGCCGCCGGAGATGTCGCAGATGGTGTTCGTCGACGTGGTGCTCCTCCTGCCGGCGACGCACCCGGTCGTCGTCCTTCAGGAGGCAGATGCACCCTTCCGCGAGTTGCGGATCCCCGTCGGTGGGGCTGAGGGCATCGCCATCAGCTACGCGGCGAGGGGGCTCGCGACCCCGAGGCCGCTCACGCACGAACTGTTCGCTCATGTCCTCGAGGAGTTCGGGATGACACTCGACGTGGTCCGGATCACCGAAGTCCGCGGTAGCGCGTTTACCGCCGAGATGGTTATCTCCGGCCGGTCGGGCATGCGCGTGATCGACTGCCGGCCTTCGGATGCGATCGCGCTCGCGCTTCGCCACACGCTGCCGGTGCCCATCATGGCCGACCCCACCGTGCTCGCGGTCGCCGGCACCGATCCGATGGGCGCGAACTAGATCAGCAGCGAAGTACGTCTGCACTGTTAAGCGTTGTTCAGCGGTGCCGCGGTCTTTGCAGGCGCAGTCAGCCGGATGCGGACTCAGGACGGCGCTTGGGCCGGTGGGCCACCTTGGTCCGTGTCTGCTCCGTCGCTTTGTGGTGAAGGCCGGTCTGACCACGCGCCCACGTCGTTCGTCCAATAGCTAGCAGCAGGGGCAGGGGCACTGCGGGCAGCGACGAGCAAGCGTCGCCGCAGTCGAGTCGCCGGGTGGCTCAACCCGACAGCGACTCCGGGCGGAGTGGCCCCTTCGTCAGAGATGCGCATCAGCAAGGCCACCAGCACGTAGTTCGCCACGAGCGACGAGCCGCCATATCCGATGAAAGGTAGTGACACGCCTGTGAGTGGGAGTAGGCGAACCACGCCCGCCATGATGAAGAACGACTGGAACCCGAGGATCGCGGTGAAACCGACCGCGGCGAGCTGCGAGAACTCTGAACGGGCCCGCGTCGCGGCTCTGATTCCGGCGCCCACCACGAGCAAGAAGCCGACGACCACCGCTGTCGTGCCCAACAGGCCGAGCTCTTCGCCTATGGCGGCGAAGATGAAGTCGCTGTAAGCGACGGGGATGTCATAAGGAGTGCCAAGACCTAGCCCCGATCCGGTCAGGCCGCCTCGTCCGAGCGCGAACTCTCCCTGGACGGTCTGGTATCCGTAGGAGCTGTAGTGAGCCCAGGGATTGATCCATGCGCCCACCCGTTGGTCGATCAGGGTCTTGGCGAATGGCAGGTGCGCGGCCAGGTACGTACCGGCGACGAACGCGACCAGCCCGCCCACGACATAGGTCCAACGCCCGGTTACGACCCATAACATGGTTATGAACATCACAAACAGCAGGAGAGAGAAGCCGATGTCGTGTTCGAGGAGGATCACGAGCACGGCGACGACCCACGCGACGGCGATCGGACCGAGAGGACGAAGATCTGGCATGAGCCGGTTGCCGACGCGCCTTGTCGACAGGGAGAGCATCTCGCGCTTTTCCACGAAGTACGAGGCGAAGAAGACCACAAGCATGAGCTTTGCTATCTCGACGGGCTGAAAGGTGATCGGGCCGACGTGAATCCAGAGCTTGACCCCGTTCAACTGGGCTTCGGAGGTTCTGCCGAGATACGGCGCGAGCGGCAGAACGAGAAGGATGAGGGCGCCGAACACGAGCATGTAGCGGTAGCGCTCAAGGTCGCGCGAACGGCGGATGACGAACAGAGTGACGACATAGGCCACGACACCGAGTGCCGTCCAGGCCGCCTGGTAGTGCCATGACGCGACGGCGGCCACCTGCGGTGAGACGTCGAGCCGGTAGATCATCACAAAGCCGATGCCGTTCAACATGAGGACGACCGGCATCATGACCGGGTCGCCTTGCGGGGCGAGGAAACGATTGGCCAGGTGGACGACCAGTGCCAGAGCCACAGTGATGCCTATGAATCTCAATGCATTGGGAGGAAGATCGTCGCGGGTTCCGAGTGAGGCCAGCAGGTACGCGAGCGTGATCACGACGACAGCGACGAGCAGGAGACCGAGCTCGCTCCGGCGACGCTGTTTGACCCTCGGTCCTATGGCGAGGGGCTGCACGACTTCACGGTAGCGTCTGGGTCGTGAAAGCCGCTGTCATAACGCCCGGTACCCCTTTGGGGCGCCCGGACCGGTTCCTCAACCGTGAGCTGTCCTGGCTGGACTTCGCCGATCGCCTCGTCGATCTCGCAGCAGACACATCGCTCCCGCTTCTCGAGCGTGTGAAGTTCGTGGCGATCCTCTCCTCGGGGCTCGACGAGTTCTTCCAGGTGCGCGTCGGTGGCCTGAAAGACCATGTGGCGGCTGGCCTTCGTGGGCGTTCAGCGGACGGGCGAACCGCCTCGCAGCAGCTCGGGGACATCCGCCTGCAGTGCATTCGACTGATGCAGCGCAGCGACGAGGTGTTCGAGTCGTCGATCGTCCCCAGTCTCGCCGCCGCGGGGCTTTACTTCACGAGCATCGAAGATCTCGACGAGACCGAGAAGGCGAGGGTCCTCGGGGTCTTCGAGAAGGAGATCTTCCCCGTTCTCACCCCCTTGGCGGTGGACCCGGGCCATCCGTTCCCCTACATCTCGAACCTGTCGCTCAACCTGGCACTTCTTGTCGAGGACCCGAGCACTCGAGAGCAGCGGTTCGCGCGGGTGAAGGTTCCGCCGCTTCTGCCCCGTTTCGTGCCCTTGAACGGTGGTTCGCGCTTTGTGGCCCTCGAACAGCTGATAGCCGCGAACCTGCCCAGGCTCTTCCCTCACATGGAGATCGGGCGCCACCACGCCTTCCGGGTCACGCGCAACGCGGACCTCGATCTCGAGGAGAGCGAGGCCGACGACCTCCTCGCGGCGGTCGAGACCGAGCTTCGCCGCCGGCGGTTCGGTCGGGCGGTCAGGCTCGAAGTCGACCAGGAAACACCGATGGAGGTGCGCGACCTGCTTCTGGAAGAGCTCGAGCTCGGGACCGATGACGTCTACGAAAGCTCGGCCCCCCTGGGCCTCGGCCAGCTCTGGGCACTGCACGCCATCGACCGGGCAGATCTTCACGAGGCTCCCTGGGTGCCGAGGACCCAACCTCGGCTTGCGAGCGCCGGCGACGGGCCCGTCGACTTGTTCTCCGTGCTGCGAGAGGGAAATGTGCTCGTTCACCACCCGTACGACTCGTTCACGACTTCGGTCGAGGCGTTCATCACCCAGGCGGCCGACGATCCGAACGTGCTCGCCATCAAGCAGACCCTCTATCGCACCTCCGAAGACACCGCTATCGTCTCCGCGCTCGTCCGTGCGGCCGAGCAGGGCAAGCAGGTCGCCGCGCTCGTGGAGGTGAAGGCCCGTTTCGACGAGCAGGCGAACATCCTCTGGGCACGTCAGCTCGAACGGGCGGGTGTGCACGTCGTATACGGTCTCGTGGGTTTGAAGACCCACTCCAAGATCATTCTCGTCGTACGGCGGGAGGAGGACGGCCTGCGTCGCTACTGCCACATTGGGACCGGCAACTACAACTCCGAGACGGCGAAGGTCTATGAGGACCTCGGGCTGTTCACCGCCGATCCCGCGATCGGTGAGGACCTGACCGACCTGTTCAACCACCTGACCGGGTACGGCCGTCCGGTCGCCCACCGTCGCATCGTGGTGGCTCCCCAGGCCATGAGACCCTGGGTCCTCGGCCAGATAGCCGAGGAGGCGGCCGTAGGCGAGGCGGGCCGCATCACCATCAAGGTGAACGGGCTCACGGACCCGGAGGTCGTCGACGCTCTCTACGCCGCGTCGCAGGCAGGTGTCCGGATCGATCTCTCGGTGCGAGGTGTGTGCTGCCTCCGGCCCGGGGTGGCGGGGCTGTCCGAACGCATAACTGTGCGCTCGATAATGGGGCGCTTTTTGGAGCACTCCCGCATCTTCCGCTTCGGAGACCCTGGCGGCGAGCGTGAGGTGCGCTACACGATCGGTTCCGGCGACTTGATGGAGCGGAATCTCGATCGCAGGATCGAGGTCTTAGTCCCGGTGCTCGACCTCGAGCTGCAGGCCCGGCTCGAAGAGACCCTCGAGCTGAATCTCGCCGACGACACCAACGCTTGGGAGTTGGGTCCCGACGGGGCGTGGACGAGGGTCGTGCCCGTCCTCGGGCTCAGCGCGCAAAAGCGGCTTCAAGAGCTCGCTGTCGCCCGCGCCCGCAGGCGTCGCTCGCCCGAACCAGTGAGCTGATCCGCGGTCGTGCGGATCGCCGCATTGGATCTGGGTAGCAACTCGTTCCATCTGCTGGTGGTCGAAACCAGGCCGGACGGGAGCTTCGTCCCGCTCGCGCGGGAAAAGGAGATGCTGCGGCTCGGCGATGCGGTCGCGCGGGAAGGCCAGCTCAGTGAAGCTGCGATCGGTGCCGCGATCGACACGATCCGCCGGCTCAAGACCATCGCACAGGCGCAACAAGTCGATGAGATCGTCGCCATGGCAACTGCAGCAATGCGCCAGGCAGTCAACGGGCCGGAAGTCGCCGAGCGGATTGAAGAGGCGACAGGTGTCGCCATCGAGGTAATCAGTGGCATCCGCGAGGCGCAGCTGATTTTCGAGGCCGTGCGGGCGAGCGTGCTGATCGATCCGGGCCCGGCGCTCTGCGCGGACTTGGGCGGTGGAAGCCTCGAGCTCTCGGTCGGCGACCGCTTCGGCCTCACCCTGGCCTTGAGCCTGCATCTTGGAGTCGGGCGGCTCACGAGCGAGTACCTGCGAGGCGACCCGCCCACCAAGAAGGACCGTGCACGGTTGAAGGACAAGATCTCCGAGTCGCTCGACGAAGTGCTCGAGGACATCCTCGCCTGCGGACCCAAGCTCCTGATCGGGACATCTGGCACCTTCTGTGCTCTTGCCAGGGGTGCTGCGGCACGCCGAGACGGCATCGTGCCACCGTCTGTCAACCAGCTGACGGTCAGTGTCCGCGAGCTCGCAGCACTGGGCGAGATCATCTACGAGCTGCCGAGCTGGGAACGCTCACGGCTCGCCGGGATCGAAGCGCGACGCTGCGAGCTCCTGCCCGCCGGCGTCGCGGTGACCGAGGTCCTCATGGAGCTGACCGGCATGCAGGAGCTCACCGTGTCGGAGTGGGGGCTTCGCGAAGGGATCATCATCTCCACGATCGCCAAGCACGACCGCGTCGAGTTCAGCAACGACCCGCGGGCGATCCGTCGTGCCTCGGTCCTGTCGCTGTGCCACCGTTCGAGGTGGCCCGAGACCCATTCCCGCCAGGTCGCGAGACTGGCTCTCGAGCTGTTCGACTCGACTCTCGGCTTGCACGAGCTGGACGGAGGCGATCGCGAGCTTCTCGAGCTCGCGTCGCTGCTGCACGACATAGGTGAGCACGTGAGCCACGACGGCCACGCGCGCCACAGCGCCTATCTCATAGAGAACGGCGGCTTGAAGGGCTTCTCACCCGTCGAGATCCAGATGCTGTCGTGCCTCGGCCGCTACCACGTCAGAGGACGTCCGCGAGAGTCCTTCCGCGCCTGGGAGACTCTCGAGCCCAACGACCGCGACCGGGTGCTGAGGATCCTCTCGCTCCTGCGTATCGCGGATGGTCTCGACGCGGCACACGACGAGGCCATCGGCCACGTCGGCGTCGAGCCGAGCCGCACGAAACTCGAGATCGTTGTGAGCGCCCGGGGCGACGCCGAGCTCGAGCGCTGGATGCTTCAGCGCAAGGTGGAGCTCTTCCAGGAGCTGTTCGAGGTCCCGGTCAGCCTTGAGGTGGTGCCGACGGGGCCGGAGGAGATGCAGGTCCTGGCCTGTGAGGAGGCCGGTCTGGCCTGACGGCCGCCGTCTCACCCGTCGGCGGGTTTGAGGCGTACCTTGCCCTCGTCATGCCCCCGAGCGCGTCGCGGCGCTCCTTGAGGCCCGCGCCACGGCTGACTCGCAGGGACAGGTAGGCGCCAGCACCGACGGGGATTGGCAGCCAGAAATTGAACAGGCGCCATGAGATCACCCCAAGCCAGGCAATGCCCGCCGGGACGCCGAAGCCGATTAGCGAGGTTGCGGCCACCGCCTCGACGATGCCAAGGCCTCCCGGAGTCAGCGGCACCGCCGCCAGGACGTTCGCCACCCCGTAGGCGACGAAAAGATCGATGGGTCTCGTGACGTGCCCGTAGGCGGCGACGAAAACCCACAGCGCAGCCGCGTCGAGCAGCCAGTTGGCGGCTGCCCATGACACCGCGTTCTTGAGCAGCCGCTTGTCCGATGCGAGCGTCCGCAGTCGCGTGGAGAGGCGTTGGACGAGCTTTTCCATCTGCTCTTCGGTGACCCATGGCAAGCGCCTGGCAACGGCCCGTAGGGCCCGGACGGCATGGGCCTCTCCTCGGGTGAGCGACAAGACGAGCGTGGCCAATGCGGCGAGCAGCACCGCGCCCACTACCGCGACGGTCACATAGGCGCTATTGAAGCCGTGGAGCGGAATCGATATCACCAGTGCGACCCAGAGCATGGCGTTGAGGACCACGGCCGAGCCGATCCCCTGGGTCGCCAGTGCGAAACCCGCATCGGGGCCGCTCACCCCGCTCGAGGTGAGGAGCCGGTAGCCGAGCCCGGTGCCCCCGGCGGTTCCGCCGGGGATCACGTGGCTCACAGCGAGTGTCGACAGGTCGATGCGAAGAACCCGTGAGAGTCCTGGGCCGTCGTTCGGAAGCACCGACTGTGTCAGGCGGGCGTACGCGACGAGCGCCCCGGCTTCGAGGGCGATGCCGGCGAGGAACCACGCGAAATTGACGCGGCCCAACTGGCTCAGGGACGAGCGCGCCTTTGAGTGCAGGAAACTGGGAATGGCGACGTACTCGACAAAGAGCAGAAGCACGAAGACCGTGATGCCGTGACGCAGCGGCTTGGGTATCCATCCGAGCAGGTTGTGGCGACGGTGTGGCGCGGTCAGGCCAGCAACTGGCCCGTCGTGCTCGGGTGAGTCGCCCATGGCACCATGCTTGCAGGCGCGAGCAGGTCTGGGCGACAGCCGGCGACCGTGCGCCCGTTTCGCGTCGGGAGCGACGCGCTCGAGGGGTCGCGGCGGCTCGGGTCGTGGCTTTGGATCAACCCTTGCCGGTCCTGCATGGAGTTGACTTGAGGCGGTGCCCGAGCAGAGAGTCGACCGGGAGTTCGATCACTCCGGAAGACGGCACGCCCAAGACCTCCGGGTCGCGCGCACGGCGTTCATCGCGACGGGCGCTGTTGTGACCGTAGGCCTCGCTCTGGCCCTTTTGTGGCGGCTGCGGATCGTCGTCCTGTTGATAGTTGTGTCCCTGTTCCTGGGTGCCCTCCTTCACCCCGCTGTCAGCTTCGTGGAACGCCGGGGGATCCGCCGCGGGATAGCCACCGTCGTCGTGTTCTTCTTCTCGGCCGCGGTGATGGGCACGGTCGGATATGTCCTCGTGCATCCGGTCTATACCTCAGCAACGAGCTTCGCGAAGCAGCTGCCGAGCCTCGTCCGCCAGGCGCAGCACGGCAAAGGACAGATCGGTCACCTGGTGCAGCGCCTGCATCTGGAGAGCTACGTCAAAAAGAACGTGCCGCGGCTCGAGACCTTGATCAGCGGCCTCGGTCGCCCGGCCCTTGCGGTAGGCAAGACAGTCGTGAGCGGGTTCGTCGCGCTCTTCACCGTCGGCGTACTTACCTTTTTCATCCTCCTCGAGGCGCCACGGATGATCCGTGGCGTTCTCAATTGGATGCATCCCGAGCGCTCCGCTCGGGTGTACAAGATCTTGGGCAACGTGGGTCAAGCCGTGGCCGGCTACATGCTCGGAAACCTCGCGACCTCATTGATCGCGGGAATCGTCGTCTTCGTGACCCTGCGGCTCACCGGCGTCCCGTACGCGGGAGTGCTCGCGATCTGGGTGGGCGTCGTGGACTTCCTCCCTCTTGTGGGCGGGCTTTTGGCCGGCGTGCCGACTGTGGCCGTCGCCCTGCTGCATTCGTTGCCGGCGGGGATAGTGACCCTTGTGGTGTTCCTGGTCTATCAACAGCTGGAGAACCATATCCTCAATCCTGTGGTGATGAGCCGGACCGTTCGCCTCAATCCTCTCTGGGTGTTGCTGGCGATCCTTGTCGGTGTCGAGCTGGGCGGGATCGTCGGGTCCACCCTCGGTGGTCTTGTGGGCGCTCTGCTCGCGGTTCCTGCGGCGAGCGCCATTCAGGTGATCGCGAGGGACCTATGGACCGAGCACCAATCGGTCGGGTCCTCCGGCGAGCCCCTCCAAGACGAGCTTGCTGTCAGCGCCGGGGGATCAACCGGCGCCTCCACACCGGCCCACTAGAGTGGAGGCTCGCTGGGGCACTGTGGCGGGCCGATCCTGTCAGTCGCCAGTTTGACCATAAGCTGCAGGCGTGCGCGTTCTCGTTGTACTGCCTACTTTCAACGAAGCTGCCACAATCGAGAACATCCTCGAGCGCGTCCGCAAGGCGCTGCCGGAAGCGTCCGTCTTAGTCGTCGACGACAACAGCCCTGACGGGACGGCCAAGATCGCCGCGGAGTTCGGCGAGAAATTCGGCAGGGTGGACATCCTCTCACGGCCCGGCAAGCTGGGCCTCGGCAGTGCCTATCGGGACGGGTTCAAGTGGGGGCTCGAGCGGGGTTACGAGGCGATGATCGAGATGGACTCGGATTTCTCGCACGATCCTGATGCCCTTCCCACCATTGTTGCGCCGCTCGTCGAGGGTTACGAGGTGTGCATCGGGTCGCGCTATGTCCCCGGCGGTTCGATACCGAACTGGAGCTTGCCACGCCGGGTTCTGTCCCGGGGCGGGAACATCTATGCAGATCTCGCGCTCGGCCTGGGTGTGCGAGACTCGACCGCAGGATTCAGGGCCTATGCGGCGACGGTCCTTCGTCGCATCGACGTGGGCTCGGTCCGGGCCGGCGGCTACGGGTTTCAGATCGAGATGACCTACCGCGCGATCGGGGTGGGCGCCAAGGTGCGCGAGGTGCCGATCCGTTTCGTCGACCGGGAGCTAGGCACGTCCAAGATGTCGACCTCCACGGTGGTGGAGGCACTGGCTCTCGTCACGTGGTGGGGCGTCAAAAGGGTCGCCGCTCGGCTCAGCGGCGGCAGAGTCGCACGCGCTGTAGCGCCGTCGCGTTCGTCGCGGTGAGCGAGGAAGGCGCACGCGCCGCCTTTGGCGGATCGATTGCGCCGATCGACTCCGGTGCCGGGCCAGTCGTGGTGCTGGTGCACGGCCAGCCGGGTGCGGGAGGTGACTGGCGGGCGCTCGCGGACCTGTTGTCGGCGGACCATCGCGTGATCGCGCCGGACCGACCCGGGTGGGGAGCCGACGATCGTGCGGCTCTCGGCATCGCTGCCAACGCCGAAATGCTCGAGCAGCTGCTGGAGGCGGCCGGTGCACAGAGCCCTGTCACAGTCGTCGGCCACTCGCTCGGCGGAGGCGTCGCGATTGCGCTCGCCCTGAAGCATCCCGAGCGGGTCGGCGCGCTCGTGCTGGTGGGCTCGGTCGGCGTGGCAGGGTCGCTCTCGGGATTCGATCGCTTGTTGGGGGTCCCACTTCTGGGAAACGGCATTGTCCGAGCCGGCGTCGCCGCCCTCCGGCGGGCGCTAATAGCCGCGACGCAGGTCTCGCGGCGCCATCCCGGGTTCCGGGTAGCGCACATGGTCTCGATCCTGCCGACGGTTCAGGCGGCGATCGGGACCGATGGCCGCCCAATGGTCGGAAGATCGAGGCGGAGCTTCCTGGTCGAGCAGCGTGCGCTCCTGGCTGAGACGCCGGGCCTCGAACGCTCGCTGTGTCGCCTAGCGGTTCCGACCGCGGTTGTGACGGGTGCGTCGGACCGCGTGGTGCCTGTCTCGGCATCTCGCTCGCTCGCCGCGCAGGTACCGGGCGCCGAGCTCGTCGTCATGGCCGGCGGCCACCTTCTCCCGTTCGATCAACCCGAGAAGATCGCCGAGGTGGTGCGCAGCTACTCCACGCTCGCATCCGGCTTCAGGGACGCACAGCCGCGGCGAGAAAGGCCTGGAGCTTGAGCTGGGTCTCGGCGAGCTCTGCGGCGGGATCGGAGTCAGCGACTATCCCCACCCCGGCGAACAGCCTTGCGGAGCTCCCCTCTACGATCGCCGAGCGGATCCCGAGGTACCACTCCCCGTCTCCCCGGGCGTCGACCCAGCCGACCGGTCCGGCATATCGGTCACGGTCAAGTTCCTCGAGCTTGGCCAGGTAGTCGAGAGCAAGGTCCACGGGCGTGCCCGCCACAGCGGGAGTGGGATGGAGGAGACCGACGAGGTCCAGCGCGCTCGGGTAACCGCCGCCGCGCCGGGCGAGCGTGCCTGTTATCGAGGTCCCGAGGTGGCTCACGTTGCGGAGCTCGCGAACGACCGGTCCGTCGGGCACCTCGAGTCGCTCGACCACCAGACCGAGAGCCGAGGTGATCGCGTCGACGACGACGCGGTGTTCGGAGCGCTCCTTGACCGAACCCAGGAGAGCGGACTCGGCTCTGCGATCGGAGTCCGGGTCACCACTGCGCGCCGCAGTCCCCGCGAGAGGCATGGAGGCGATCCGGGCCCCGTACCGGCTGAGAAGCAGCTCGGGGGTGGCGCCGATGAAGCCGTCAATGGCGAACGAGGTACAAGAGGGGTGCAGCGCCCGGAGGCGCCCGAGGAGGTCTGACTGGCGCAGCGGGCGGTTCGCGTGCACTGTCACCTCCCGGGCAAGAACGATCTTGTCGAGGCTCCCGGTCGCGATCTCGGCCAATGCAGCACTCACCCTGTCCAGGAAGTCCTGATGAGGTCGGGCCGACGCGAGCCGGAACTGGTCGGGGGGCGGGGTCGGCTCGGTCGAATGTCCGGGCGCGACGACGTCTGGCAGACCATCGAGCAGTTCACGGACACGTTCCGGCGGCGCGACGACCACCACCAACGGCGTGCTGTCGTCGCGTGCGACCACCGTCACCTCCGGGACGAGGAGCTCGCCCTGTGCCAGGCGCTCGAAGGCGAGCGCGCCGAGCGCGATAGGTACCGGCTGAGCGTCTTGGTTGTCACCGGCCTCGGCCGACGCCTCGGCCGATCCGGTGTCACAAAGGGGAGGGATCGTCGCGAGATCAGCAACGGCAAGCCTGAGGCCGGGCGGGTCCGCCAGGCCGCCCGGAAGGCCTAGCACCGCCGCAGTCCGAAAGCCGAGAATCATGAGTCCCTCACGCTCGATGACGCGTCCGGCCTGGTAAGCATGCGCCCGCAAACGCGCCAGCGTGTCGGTGTCGATGGGGCTGACGCCATAGCAGAGCCCGATTGCCAGACGGCTCATGACCCGGCGCCACCAGACCGGGTCGCGGTCACACATTGGGCGATGCCGCCGCTCAGGCGATGGTGCGCGACCTCGGTGAAACCGGCATCACGGAGAAGGCCGGCGAATGCCGCAAACGTCGGCAGGTATGCCACCGACCGGGGCAGGTACCGGTAGGCCGCGCGGTCAGACAACAGCGCCCCGAGTCGCGGCACGACATGGGCGAACCAGACACGATGGCCGAGGCGCAGCAGCCGGCTGCGCGGTTCACCGACCTCCAGCAGAGCCAGTCTGCCTCCGGGGCGGAGCACGCGGCCGAGCTCGTTGGTGACACCGATCAAGTCGGCGAAGTTGCGCACTGCGAACCCGCTGACCACCGCGTCGACTGCCCGGGCCGGGACGGGGAGCTGCGCGGCGTCGGCCTGAAGAAGGGGAGCACCGCCCGAACGTGCGGCGCGGAGCATCCCGAGCGAGAGATCGATCCCGACCGGCATGTGGCCTCGGCGACGGAGGTTGCGGGCCAGGTCCCCGGTCCCGCAGCCGATGTCGAGCACGACCGAGCCCGGTGAGAGCTGCAACATCTTGATCGTCCGGCGGCGCCACAGGGTGTCCAGCCCGAAGGTCATCAGGAAATTGACAAGGTCGTAATGCGGTGCAATCGAGTCGAACATCGACCGCACGAGGTCCTGCTTGGCTTTGCCCTGCGGCAACGGTGAGCCGCCGTCGATACAAGTGCCCTGCGGTGGCTCTGCGGGCGCGCCTTTCGTGGCCTTGATCACGGGCAGCTCACGGCTCCGAGCCTAGGCAACAAGGTCCTCGGGCCGAGCGCAGGCCCACGGTCTCGTCAACGCTCGCGCCGTGCATGGTGCCACAGCGCGGCTCACCGCCTACCAGGACAGACCAGCGACGGCGCGCATCGCCTTCTCGAACTCCTCGTCCCCGAGGGTGCTGCGAGCGGAAAGGATCAAATTTGCGTCGTCCCCGACGCGACGGCGCAAGGGGCCCTCGTCGTCCTCGATGGCATCGGCTATCGCGCCCGCCACGAGCTCGGGTCCGGGACGCGCGCCGCCCTGCATCTTGCGCGCGACCTCGGCAAGCTGTACGTCAAGCTCGTCATAGGCTCCGATCTCGCCGGCCGGCGCCTGGTCCTTCATCCCCGGTGCGATGAACCCGGGCTCGATGACGACGACCCGCACGCCGAAATGGGCGAGCTCGACGTAGAGCGCCTCCGAGATCGCCTCCAAGGCGTGTTTGGTGGCCGCGTAAAAGCCGCTGAGAGGTTGGGCGACGTGTCCGGCCACCGAGGAGATGTTGACCACGACGCCTGAGCGGCGGCTGCGCATGGCTGGCACGAAGGCCTGTATCAGGCGAACCGGCCCGAAGACGTTGGTCTCGAACATCTGCTCGACGTGTTGCATCTCGACGTGCTCGATCGGGCCACGAAATGAGATCGCGGCATTGTTGACCAGAGCGTCCAGCCAACCGAGCTTTCGACGGACCTCGTCCACGGACGCCGCGTCGGTCACGTCCAGGCTGAGCCGGTCCGAGACCTCAAGGTCGTCGAGCGCGGAGCGGTTCCTGGCCGACGCGATGACATCGTGCCCGCGAACCTGGAGCAGAGCTGCGGTGGCTCTTCCGACGCCGGAGGCGGCCCCCGTGACGAGGATTCTCATGCAGGTCACCTTAGTTGTGGCGCCCCTTCGGCTCAGCTCGCAGCCAAAGCCCAATTCACCCAGCGTTAACCTCGGCCTAGGAAGTTGGCCCAGAGTTCAGATGACGAACATGGCAGGGCCATTGTCAGTTCATCTTGCTTTCGTAGCGTCGTCGTAACGGACGCATGTGGCAGCCGCGCGGCGCGCGGCGACGGTGTGGCCGCGCAAGACCCGATGCACGAGACCCGACGGAGGTAGAGAGACTGATGAGGATCCACAGGACTGTTCGGCTTGCAGTAACCGCAGCGGCGGTAGCTGTTACTGCCCTTTCAATGGTCGCGGTGCCGGCACTTGCGGGTACGCGCGCAACAACGGGTGACCGATACCTTGCAGCCGACACGGTGTTGAACAAGGCAGCGACCATTGGTGGTGCAGGTTCGACCTTCGCCGCACCCTTGCAGAACGCCGCGCAGGCCGCGTTCATGGCCCGCGCCCAAAACGCGACGATCAACGGGTATCAAGCGGTCGGTTCGGGAACTGGCGAGTCGGATATCTTGAAGAAGGTCGTCGACTGGGGCGGCACCGACGTGCCGATGTCCCAGACCGACATCTATCAAAAGGAGCCTTCCGGCTACAACATCAGGGCATCAGCGTTTCTCGAGGTCCCGATTGCTCTGGGCGGTGTCGCGATCACGTACAACCTTGCCGGCCTGAGCGCGAAGACGCCGCTCATCTTGACAGCGTCGGTGCTCGCCAACATCTACGAGGGTCACATCACGAACTGGAACAGTGCGGCGATCCAAGCACTTAACCCGAAGGTCAAACTGCCGGCCACCAAGATTGTCGTCGCCGCCCGCGCGGACTCTTCCGGTACGACGTACATCTTCACGAACTTCCTTCGTAGCGCGGCTCCGAAGGTGTGGGCGACCCAACCCTCCAAGGCCGTGCTGACCCTGCCCACCGGCGGCGTCGCGGGCAGCGGCAATGCGGGCGTCGCGGCGGACATCGAGAACACACCCAATGCCATCGGCTACGTCGAGTACTCCTATGTCCTGCTCAACCCGAGCCTGCTCAAGGGCGTCGCGGCGATCGTCAACAAGGCGGGCAAGGCACTGACTCCCTCACTTGCGGGAATTGCCGCGGCAGCGGCTGCCAAGGCGGACATCACAACCTCGAACTTCTCGATCGACTGGCAGCCGGGCGCAACGGCATATCCGATCGCCGGATACACCTGGGCCATCGTCTGGAAGGTCAACCAGACGAGCGACGCCCAAGGAACCCTGCTCGTCAAGTACCTCGACTGGCTGTCGCACTCGGGCGCAGTCAACGGCACGACCGCCGGTCAAGACGTCGCAGCGCTCCAGGGCTATGTTCCCCTTCCGGCCAACATCCAGGCGCTGGCGCGCGCCACGCTGCTCAAGGTCACGGGATCACGCGGCCAGGTGCTACTTGGCACCAACGGCGGCTGAGCGGCACCGTAGCTAATCAACACCTATGGCGGATGTGCCGATTGGGCCACCTGTAGCGACATCGAGTCCGCTCTTGACCGAGAAGTCGAAAGACTTCTCGGTCAAGAGCGACTGGGCTCATTGGAGTGTTCTCTACGGAGCCTCCGGCCTGTTCGCGCTCATATGCGCGGTGTTCCTCATCAGCATCATCGTCTCTTCGATTCCCGCGTGGAGCCACTCAGGTGCCTCGATCATCTACGGTCGAGTGTGGAGCCAGTCGACGAACTCGTTCGGCGCACTCGCGATCATCACGGGCACGCTGGCCACGACAGCCATTGCGCTGTTCTTTGCCATCCCGATAGGCGTCGGATCGGCCATTGCCATTGTCCATCTGTTACCGGGCAGGCTGAAGATACTCCTGTCGTCACTGGTCGAACTGCTCGCGGCTGTTCCGAGCGTCGTTTACGGGCTGTGGGGCCTGCTCGTGCTCGCCCCGTGGTTCGAGAAGACCGTGGAACCAGGGCTTGCAGGCATCACTGGTGGCAGATTTCCCTTTCAAGCCCCGCCGGAGGGCGTTTCGTTGCTCTTGGCAGGCGGCGTGCTCTTCGTCATGATCCTGCCGATGATCGTGGCGCTGTCCAGGGATGCCATCGCGGTCGTGCCCAACGAGCAGTTCGAAGGGGCACTCAGCGTGGGTGCGACGAAGTGGCAGGTGATCCGGAAGGTCGTGCTGCCCGGCGCCCGCACCGGAATCGTCGGGGCCGTCACGCTCGCCACTGCCCGGGCTTTGGGCGAGACGGTGGCTGTCGCCATGGTCATAGGCCTGAACCCGCTCTTCCCGCCTTCGCTCTTCTCGACGGCTTCCACGCTCGCATCGACCATCGCCCTGCAATTCCAGGACGCCACGCCTCTTCAAGTTGCGGCTCTCGGTGCACTCGCCTTGATCCTCATGGCGATGACAGCGATCGTGAACTGGTTCGGGCGGCGGTTCGTCAGAGGCTCGGCGTTCCGCGCGGGCGTCATATGACAACAGGAGTGGTCGAAGGGATCCCACCGGACCCGATCCTCGAGCGTCGTGAGATGGTGCAACGCGTCGCCAGGAAGACACTGGACCGACGCATTGTCGTCTCGGGGGCGATGATCGGCCTTTGTGGTGTCGCGCTCGTTCTCGCTGTGATCCCGCTGTTCGCGATCTTGTACTCGCTCGTGCAAAAGGGCATCCATTGGTGGAGCATCGACTTTTTCACGAAGGTCCCCCAGTTCCCGTCACTGATAGACCCGAACGACGTCGGGGGAATCTCGAACGCGATCGTCGGGTCGCTCGTCATCGACGGTATCGCGGCACTCTTCGCGATCCCCATCGGCATTGTCGCCGGCTTGTTCCTGGCAGAGTCGGAGTCAAAGCTCGCGGGCCTGCTCCGCACGACAGCCGAGATCATGACGGGTCTTCCCTCCATCCTTCTCGGGATCTTCGCTTATCAGATGATCGTCATCGGCTTCGATCAGTGGGGTATAAAGCTGCCGGGCATAGGGTTCTCGGGAATCGCCGGGAGCTTCGCGATAGGCGTCCTCATGATCCCGGTCATCATGAAGGCCTCTGAAACCGCGCTGAGAGGCGTTCCGAGCACGATTCGGGAAGCTGGCCTCGCGCTCGGAGCACGCCGGGGCGTCGTGGCGCGCAAAGTGGTGATCCCGACGGCGCTGCCGGGCCTGATCACCGCGGTGCTGCTGGCGCTGTCGAGGGCGGTGGGCGAAACGGCACCGATCCTGTGGGTGATCGGTGCTTCCACGATGGTCGAGTTGAACCCGAAGAAGGAGATGGCCTCGATGCCGCTCCAGATCTTCCAGTCGGCGACCTCTCCGTATGTGGCACTTCGGGAAGAGGCGTGGGGGATCGCGCTGTTCTTGGTCTTCGTAGTTCTTGTCATCAATTTGGGCAGCCGCCTCTTTGCGGCTTGGTTACAAAGAGAGAGGCGGTAATGGCAGATCCCAGCACTATGGTCCGATTGTCGACGGAAACCTCAGACCAGGAGGGAGATCCGCGGTCGGGGCCGATCTCGATGCGGTTCGAAGACGTGTCGGTCACCTTCAACGGCCGGACTGCCATCCGCGACGTCCATTTCGAGGTCCCGAGGAACAAGGTCACCTCGCTCATCGGTCCGTCGGGTTCGGGCAAGACGACGTTGTTGCGCGCCATCAACCGGATGCACGATCTCACCAAGGGTGCAGTCGTGAACGGCTCGATCCGGCTGGGCGAGACCGACATCTACAAGGGCGGGATCCCCGCCACTTTGCTGCGCACGCGTGTGGGCATGGTGTTCCAGCGGCCGAACCCGTTTCCAACGATGTCCATCTACGACAACGTCGTCTCGGGGCTGCGCTTCAACGGTATCCACAAGAAGTCCGTCCTCGAAGAGGCCGCCGAGTCAGCGCTCATCGGCGCGGCTTTGTGGGACTCGGTCTCGAACCGGCTGAAGGCGCACGCGTCGACGCTCTCGGGAGGCGAGCAGCAGCGCTTGTGCATCGCTAGGGCGCTCGCAGTCGAGCCAGAGGTTCTCTTGATGGACGAGCCGACCTCGTCGCTGGACCCGATCTCGATGCGGCTCATCGAAGAGCTCGTCAGCGAGCTGAAGAGCCGCGTCACCATCGTCATCGTCACCCACAACATGCAACAAGCGGCCCGGGTCTCGGACCTGTGCGCTTTCTTCTTGATGGGCAACGACCGTGCCGGTGAGCAGATCGAGGTGGCGGCGACGAAGAAGTTGTTCAGCGAGCCGGACGACCCGAGGACCCTTGACTACATCCAGGGCCGCTTCGGCTGAGCGCGGACGCCTGCAGAAGGCGACCGGAACGGCCAGTCGCGCGGCATTGCGGACGACAGGCGTCTGGTGGCTAGGCCGACAGGACCTCACCCAACGCGGAGAGGAACCGGTCGTTCTCCGGACGCGTGCCGATGGTGACACGTAGACAGCCCTCTAGCCGAGGCCAGTCGGAGACGTCGCGGACCAGCACGGAGTGATCGAGCAGACCTTCCCACACTTCGGATCCGGCACGCGGGCTGACGCGGAACAGGATGAAGTTGGCACTGGAGGGCCACTGGGTCACCGCAAGCTCGTGCAGGGCTCTCGCGACGCGTTCTCGTTCGTGGACTGTGGCCGCGACCCTCTCCTGCATCTGTTGTCCGAACCCGAGGGCGAGCCGCCCCGCGACTTGTTTGAGCGTGTCGAGATGGTAAGGAAGGGCCACGTTCGACAACGACGCGACCACAAGCGGGTCCGCGATCGCGTAGCCGAGGCGAAGTCCGGCCATGGCCCAGGTCTTGGAGAACGTGCGCACGACGACCAGTCGGGGCTCGGAGTCGAGCAAGTCGAGTGCCGACCATGGCGCGAACTGCGCGTAGGCCTCGTCGACAACGAGGATCCCTGGGACGAGGGCGAGCACGGCACGGACGCTGTCGCTCGTCTCGAGGCCGCCTGTCGGGTTGTTCGGCGAGCAGAGGAAGGTGACCGCCGGGCTGGCCGGTCCGTACATGCGGGTCGCGGCTGCGACCGTTCTTTCAACTTCGGTCGGATCCACGACGAAAGAGTCGTCGCGTTGGCCGGTGATAAGGGGCGTGCCGGTGAGCAGGGAGATGTGGGAGTGAAGCGCGTACGTCGGCTCGAACATCGTCGCGGGCCGGCCGGGGCCGCCGTAGGCGAGCAGGATGCACTGGATCACCTCGTTCGAGCCGTTGGCGCAGAACACCTGTGCCGGCTGAACGCGGTGGTGGGCGGCCAGCGCCTCGCGGAGCGCGGTCGCTTCCCGGTCGGGATAGCGGTGCAGGTCGACGCGTCGCAACTCGGCGGCCAGCGCCTCGACCAGAGCATCCGGAGGAGGCTCGGGGGACTCGTTGGTGTTCAGCCTCACCTCGACCTCGACCTGCGGCGAGTGGTATCCGGGCCGCAGCGCGACCTCGCGGCGCCCATCGGGGTCCACCGAACCGCTCTTTCCGGTGAGGCTCATGAGATCGGCTGCGGCTCGCAGCGGAGCATCACCGAGCTCGCGTGAGCTGCGAGGCCCTCGGCGCGTGCGATCGCGGCGACGTGGGGAGCGGCCAGACTGAGGGCTTGGCGGTCGGCGGAGATGACGTGCACCCTGCGGAGGAAGTCCTCCACACCGAGCACGCTCGCGTAGCGCGCCGATCCGAAGGTCGGCAGGGTGTGGCTCGGGCCTGCGATGTAGTCGCCGAGCGACGCAGGGGTGTAAGGGCCGAGGAAGACCGCGCCCGCGTTGGCGAGCAACGGGATCATCGCCCGGGGATCCTCGCAACAGAGCTCGAGGTGTTCGGGCGCTATCTCGTTGGACACCGCCATCGCCGCCTCGCGCCCGTCGACCAGCACCGCGTAGCCGCCACCCGCGAGTGTCGCCTCGATGGCCGCGCGCCGAGGTGACTGCTCGACGAGGGCGGTGACCGCCCTCGTGACCGCGTCCAGCACCTGCTCAGACCAGGTGATGAGCCATGCGAGCCCGTCTGGGCCGTGCTCGGCTTGTACCACGAGGTCGATCGCCACGTAGTCGACCGGTACCGACTCGTCCGCGATCACGACGACTTCGGAGGGTCCGGCGAACGAGGCCGGCATGCCGACGGCGCCGCGGACCGCCAGCTTGGCGAGCGACACGCGACGGCTTCCCGGGCCGACGATGACGTCTACGGGCGCGATGGTCTCGGTGCCGTAGGCCATGGCAGCGATCGCTTGTGGACCGCCCACACGGTAGAGCTCGTCCACGCCTGCCAAGCTGGCCGCGGCCAGCACTGCGGCCGGGATAGCACCATCAGGTGCGGGCGGCACGCAGACCGCGATGCCCTTTACGCCCGCGACACGGGCCGGTATCGCGGTCATGAGAACGGTCGAGGGGTAGCTCGCGAGCCCACCAGGCACGTAGACCCCGGCGCGGGCGACCGGCAGCTCGAGGAGGTCGACAGAGATCCCGTTGCGTTCGAAGGTGTCGGGATCGCTCGGCCGATGGCGGTGGAATGCCTCGATGGACTCGGCTGCCTCCCTGAGCGCGTCGAGGAGGGCCGGGTCTAGGCGGCCGGGAGCAGCACCGATCTCCGAGGCCGGCACGGCGATCTCGTTCAGCTCGACGTTGTCGAATCGAGCGGTGTACTCCCGCAGCGCCTTGTCGCCTCGCGTCTGGACGTCGTCGACTATTGCGCGCACCTCTGCGACCGGGGCTTCACCCACGAGGTTCGGTCGTGGCAGGGTGCCGCGGAAGTCTGGTCCGCGACCGCGAAGGTCGAGACGTTCGAGCATACGAGCAGCGTACCGGTCCCTCAGGGAACATTCCCCTGTCGTCGTGCTCGATAGGCGATGATGGCGCAATGGCGTCGCAGCATCCCGAGCCGTCTGAGTTGTCCGAACTGTCCTCGATCGCGTCCTCCGTGGAGCAGATCGGTCGTCGCGTAACGGCGCTCGCCGACGCCGCTGCCGCCGCCAAGCGTGACGAGGTCGCCGCGAATCTCATTGCCGTCGAGCGCGCCCTTCTCGGTGCGGTTCGCCGCCTCGAGCGCATGCTGGCGAGCAGGAGATGAGGCGCTGAGAGGCAGGCCCGGACGCGCCGACGGCGCCCTCAGGGCGCCGTCGGGGAGCGGGTCGGGCGGCGGATCCCGAGTCCACTCGTTGGAACCAGGTGGCGGGGACCGGTTCCTTTCGACCAAATTAGCGCCCGGCTCTGGGAATGTGACCGCTCGTCACGAACCTGTCACGAGACTCACAGGGAACCCGCACCTTGCCAGGCCGAGCATCGCGCCGACCGTCCTGGGCTGGCAAGCAGCGCCGCGGGGGTTGCCCGCCAGCCCCGAGGATCAGAATTTGCCTCTCGAGGGACAAATGTCGGCCAGCTCGCAGACCCCACAGCGAGGGTGCCGCGCGTCGCAGACGCGCCGGCCATGGAGAATGAGCCGGAGGCTGATCACACCCCAGAGTTGTGGAGGGAACAGTTCGCACAAGTCCTGTTCGATCACTACCGGATCGCTCGAGCCACTCAGACCGAGGCGCCGGCTCAATCTGGTCACGTGGGTGTCGACCGGGAGCCCAGGCAGGTTGAAGGCAACCGATAGCACGACATTCGCGGTCTTGCGGCCGACACCCGCAAGGGCGGTCAGTTCCTCCATGGTCCGTGGCACCTCACCGTTGTGACGCAGCACGATCGCCTCTGAGGCAGCTTGGATGTGTGAGGCCTTGGAGCGGAAGAAACCGGTGGAGCGGATCACGGACTCGAGCTCCTCACGGTCGGCGGTGGCCATGGCTTGGGGTGTGGGGTAGAGGTTGAACAGGACAGGCATCACGAGGTTGACCCGCTCGTCGGTGCACTGAGCCGAGAGGATGGTCGCCACGAGCAGCTCGAAGGGGCTGTAGTGGGTCAACGCGCACAGATCGGTCGCGGTGCCCGGGTATGCGACGGCGAGGCGATCGCCGATCTTGCGGGCCCGCGCTAGCGGCCGCCGCTGGCGGCGACCGGCTCGAGTTTGAGCACTCGGCACGCGGGGCACGCTGGGATGGTAGTCACCCTTTGCGGTCAAGGAGACGGTATGTTCGCCAGGTGCACCACGTCGAGATCAAGCGCAGGATGGGGGAGAGCGATATCGCCGCGATCTCACTCCTGCTCGAGGCTGCGAGCATTGCAGACGGTCATCGCGCGCTCGGCGAGCACCAGTGGCTCGACCTCGTCCAAGGTGGCCGCGAGGGCTTCGCTGGCTTTGTCGCCCGCGAGAGCGGCCGTGAGCGTGTCATCGCCTATGCGCAGATCAGCCGCGGAAATGGTCGAAACTGGGCCGTCGAGTATGTCGTCCACCCGCAGTGGCGATCCGCGGGTGTCGAGCTTCAGGAGGACCTTCTGCGAGCCGCGCTCGGCGAGATCGCGGAGCAGGGCGGAGGTCATGTGCACATGTGGGTCCCCAAGCCTGGGCCAATCAATGATGCTGTCGCGGCGGCCGTCGGCTTGCGGCGGGGCCGAGACCTCGTGCAGATGCGGCGCGAGCTGCCCGTCACCGAACAGAGCGCTGCAATGTCGGTCCGGCCGTTTCGAACCGGCGAGGACGAGCTGGCGTGGCTCGAAGTGAACAACCGAGCATTTCGCGATCATCCCGAGCAGGGCTCATGGGATCTGGCCACGATCACCGAACGCGAGCATCAGCCGTGGTTCGACCCGCGCGGTTTTCTCCTGCACGAGCGCGACGGGCGTCTCGCGGGCTTCTGCTGGACGAAGGTCCACGAGCCGGAGAACGACCTCATGAACGAGGTTCTCATGCACCATCTAGGAGAGATCTACGTGATCGCGGTCGACCCGGACTTCCAGGGCCACGGTCTTGGTCGCCAGCTCGTGCTCGCAGGTCTGGCCTCGCTCTCCGAGCGCGGGGTCAGCACCGGGATGCTCTATGTCGACCACGACAACGAGGCGGCTCGCAATCTCTACTTTTCTCTCGGGTTCATCGACGACCACACTGATCGTGCCTACGTCACCGACGTGCCGGCCGGCGGAGCCGGTGAGGCGCCCGGTCCAGGCCGCCGGAAGTGACACCGGGATGGTCATGAGCTGGCCTCGGTGAGCCGTTACGACCTCGGCCGCGACGATCTCGCCGCTCTGCTGGAGGACCAGCCTTCCTACCGAGCGAGCCAAGTGTTCGACGGCTTCTACCGGCGCCTGGCCGAACCAGGGGAGCTGACCGATCTCCCGCGAGCGCTTCGCGACAGGCTCGAGCACATGCCGGAGGTGGCATCTGCTTTTCGCTGCGCGGCCGAGAACGTCGCGGACAGGGGAGCAACGCTGAAGTGGCTGCTCGAGACGAGCGATGCCAAGCGCATAGAGACGGTCCTGATGCGATATCGCGACCGCACTACCGTGTGCGTCTCGAGCCAGGCGGGTTGCGCGATGGGCTGCACCTTCTGCGCTACTGGAGACGCCGGTTTCGGCCGGCAGCTCAGCTCGGGCGAGATCTTGGAGCAGGTTGTGATCGCCGCCAGGCGCTGCAGGTCGGAGGGCTGGGACCCGCTAGGAAACGTAGTGCTCATGGGGATGGGCGAGCCGTTGGCGAACTTCGAGGCAGTCTGGACCGCAGTCGAGGTGATGAACCGTGACCTGGGCCTGGCCGCGAGGCACCTCACCATCTCGACGGTTGGTGTCGTGCCCGGCATACGGCGCTTGGCTGGCAAGAAGCTGCAGGTGAACCTCGCCGTGTCGCTGCACGCGGCAAACGACTTGTTGCGCGACCAGCTCGTGCCGCTCAACCGCAGGTATCCGCTCAGAATGGTGATGGAGGCGTGCGAGGAGTACCGGGCCTCGAGCGGGAGGAGGATCTCGTTCGAGTGGGCGTGCATCGAGGACGTCAACGACCGTCCCTCCGACGCTCGTGAGCTCGCGGCTCTCGCACGACCGCTGGCGGCCCATGTGAACCTCATCCCGCTCAACCCGACCCCGGGAGGTCTCTCGAGGGGCCTCAGAGGCTCTGGCAGGCCGCGTGTCTTGTCGCTTCAGGCATGGCTGAAGGAATACGGCGTCAACGCCACTATCCGTCAGAACCGAGGGCGTTCGATCGACGCTGCATGCGGTCAGTTGGCGGCCTCCGGGGCTCCGGTGTCTGTGCGTCGCGTCCCGGCACTTGACTCCCGCTGACACGCCGTCCAAGCGGGCGGGCTGTGCCTGCGCACCGCCGTGGGCGAAGCGGCCCGTTAACGTGCAAGGCTTCATGGATGGCGATGAACATCGACCCTGACAAACGCCGCGCCGAACGGAGGCGTTCGACCAAGGAGACCGAGGTGTCGGTGGCGCTAGTCATCGACGGGACTGGAGCCGCGACGGCGGACACGGGCCTGCCGTTCTTCGACCACATGTTGGCCCAGCTCGGCAAGCACGGTGGGTTCGACCTCGACATCAGGTCGCGCGGTGACCTCGAAGTCGATGCGCATCACAGTGTCGAGGACACCGGCATCGTCCTCGGGCAAACCCTCGCCGAGGCGCTCGGCTCCAAGGTGGGGATCCGCCGTTTCGCGTCCGTCGCCCTGCCGCTCGACGAGGCATTGGTCGAGGTCGCGCTGGACCTGTCCGGAAGACCATACCTGCACTACGAGGTCGCGATCGGTGAGGCGGCGCCGCTCGGCAGCCCTCCCTTCGAGGTTCAGCTGGCCGAGGAGTTCTGGCGCGCCTTCGCGTACGCGGCGGCACTCACGCTTCACATCGAGCTGCGCCGCGGGCGCAATCCCCACCACGTGCTCGAAGCGTCGTTCAAGGGGGTCGGCCGTGCGCTCAAGGACGCTGCTCGCATCGAGGCAAGCGGCATACCCTCGACCAAGGGCCTGCTGTAGGGCAAGACGTGATCGCTGTCCTCGACTACGGCATCGGGAATCTGCGCTCCGCGGAGAAGGCGCTCCTGCGCGTCGGCGCGGACGCACGGCTCGTCGACAGCCCGGAAGGTGCCATTGACGCATCAGGGGTCGTGCTGCCCGGTGTCGGGGCCTTCGGCGCATGCGCCCGGGCGCTGCGCTTCTCCGGACTTGACGAGGCGGTCAGGCTCTGCATAGCCGACGGCCGCCCCTTCCTCGGCATCTGCGTCGGCCTTCAGCTGCTCTTCGAGGGATCGGAGGAAGACCCGGGCGTGCCGGGACTTGCCATCCTCGAGGGGTCGGTGCGCGCGCTTCGCACGAGCGAGCGCGTGCCGCAGATGCAGTGGAATCTCGTGCGTCAGCCATCGCCCACGAGCTCACGCCTGCTCGGGGACGCCGCGAGCCGCTGGTACTACTTCGTCCACTCCTACGTGCCAGTGCCCGAAGGAGTCGAGGCCCTGAGCACTGTCGTGGGGACCTGTGACTACGGAGGCGAGATCGCGGTCGCGTTCGAACGCGGCAATATGTTCGGGACGCAGTTCCACCCTGAAAAATCGGCAACGGCGGGTCTGGAGCTGCTCGCACGCTTCGCGAGCATCTGCAGAGAGAGTCCTTCGGAGCACTGATCTTGGAGCTGTGGCCCGCTGTAGATATCCGAGCCGGCAAGTGCGTGCGCCTCTTGCGTGGACAGTTCGCCTCCGAGACCGTCTACGGCGATCCGCTCGAACAGGCCGAGGCTTTTGTCGCGGCCGGGGCCTCACGGCTGCACGTCGTCGACCTTGATGCCGCGCGCGAGGGCGGCGCTGCGAACCGGCACGTCGTTCTCGCTATCGCGTCATCCTGTGGGGTGCCTGTGCAAGCCGGTGGGGGAGTCCGCGACCAGGCCGCTGCCGCTGCACTGTTGAACGGCGGTGTCGCTCGGGTCGTGGTCGGGACCTTGGCGGTGGAGCAACCCGAGGCCCTCGCTCGGCTGGCTGAGCAATGGCCCGGCCGCGTGCTCGTCGGACTGGACCACCGCCCGGCGGCCGGGCCGGACGGCTCGGTGCGGCGCGAGGTGGCAGTCCGCGGATGGGTGGGCTCTGGAGGCGTCAGCCTCGAGGCCTGCCTGAGACGCCTCGAGGACCTGCCGCTCGGCGGCGTGGTGGTGACAGACATCGACCGTGACGGGACTGGCTCCGGCCCGGACTTGGAAGGGCTCGCCGAAGTGCTCGCGTTCTGCGGACTCCCGGTGTTCGCGTCAGGTGGCATTGCGGGCACTTCGGACCTCGTCGCACTCGCAGGTCTCGGCGCAGGCACTAGGTCTCTGGCCGGCGCGATCGTGGGCCGGGCGTTGTTGTCGGGAGCACTGTCGATCTTAGAGGCGGTTGCGGCATGCAATCGGTGAGAGTCATTCCCTGCCTGGACGTCGATCGCGGGAGGGTCGTCAAGGGTGTCGAGTTCGCCGAGCTTCGCGATGCCGGCGATCCTGTGGAACTTGCCGCCCGCTACGACGCCGAGGGCGCCGACGAGCTCGTGCTGCTCGACATCACTGCCTCCTCTGACGAGCGCTCCACGATGTTGCACGTCGTGGAGCGTGCGGCTGAGGAGGTCTTCATCCCCCTTACCGTCGGCGGCGGTGTCCGTTCGGTCGCGGACGGCCGCGCACTGCTTCGAGCAGGCGCTGACAAGGTCGCGGTGAATTCCGCGGCTGTCGCGGCGCCGAAGCTGATCGACGCTCTGGCAAGCGAGTTCGGGGCACAGTGCGTCGTCGTGGCGATCGACGCCCGCCGCATCGGCGACGGCAGCCATTGGGAGGTCTTCACCCATGGTGGGAGGCGTCCGACGGGCCTCGACGCGGCGAGTTGGGCAGTGGTGTGCGCCCGGCTCGGAGCGGGCGAGATCCTTCTCACCTCGATGGACCGGGACGGGACTGAAGTGGGCTATGACTTGGAGCTGACGAGCCTGGTCGCGAGCTCGGTGCGCGTGCCCGTGATCGCCAGTGGTGGCGTCGGGACGCTCGAGCATCTTGTAGAGGGCGCACTTGTCGGCCACGCCGACGGGCTGTTGGCAGCGTCGATCTTCCACTTCGGACGTTTCAGCGTTGCGGAGGCGAAACAGCTGCTCGCGGCCCGGGGGATCACCGTCCGGCCAACCGGTGCTTGAGGGGACCTTCCCGCTCCAACCGGACTTCCAGCTCGCCCAGTGCCGCGCGTAGCGAAGCCTCAACCGCCGCCGGGTTGTCACCTCGAGCGAAGACGAAGCCCAGGTAGCGGTTCCCTTCAGGTAGCGGCACCAGTCGTCGCCCGGGGGCGATCGTCAGCTCGAGGCCGACGACGCCGGGAACCTGGAGAGCCCGCTCGCGTCCGGTGACCTCGGCGAGAACGCCCCCGGTACCGATGGGCAGCATCAGGACACCGGCGGCGCGGTCCGCCCGCCGCAGCGAGGCCACCGGACGGCCCAGAGCGTGGGCCAGGATCAGGTACTCGAGGCTCACGCCCGTCCCGAACTCCAATGTCCGCGAACAGAGCCCGCCTATCGAGCGAGCAGCCACTTCGATGACCCAGGCGCGCCCGTCCCGCACACGCAGCTCGGCATGGACGGGGCCCTCAGTGAGGCCTAGCGCCCTTGTGGCGGCCTGAGTAGCCGAGGTCACCGTTTGAAGCTCACTGGCTTCGAGCCTTGATGGTGTCACGTACAGCGTCTCCTCGAAGAAGGGCCCGTCGAGGGGGTCGGGCTTGTCGAACACAGCCAGGACCGTGAGCTCCCCGCCGGTGAGCACGCCTTCTACGGCAACTTCGGGGCCGTGCACGAATTCCTCGATCAGAAGTGGCTGATCGGATGCGACACCGGCGTTCGCGGCGATCGAGCGGACCCGGTCGACCGCGGCCAGGGCTTCGGGGACCGAGTCGGCCCTGATCACGCCCTGGCTCGCCGACAACGACGTCGGCTTGACCACCCACGGCAGAGCGACCCGCCCGACGAGGCTGGCCAGTTCCGCAGCTCGGGCATTCCGAGACAGGGCTGCGAAGGCCGGCTGGGGCACCTCGGCACGGCTGAGCAGCGTGCGCATGCGGAGCTTGTCCCGCGCGGCGCCGACCGCCTCGGGCCGGTTGGCGCGAAGTCCCAGCCTCTCCGCGGCCCGGGCGGCTACGAGCGTGCCTTGATCGTCCACGGCCACCACCGCGTCAAGCGGCGTGAGGCTGTCGAGCGCCACGATCGCGTCTGCGGCACGGTCAGGATCATCGAGTGCAAGCTTCAGTGACGCCCCGGCCGAGACAAGCTCCTCGTCGCAACCGACGATCACCTGCAGCGCGAGGGCGCTCGCGGCATCGAGGAAGTCTGAGGCCCGATAGGAGGCCGAAGGGACGAGCAGAAGGACGCGATCCACGTCTCTATGATGCCGAGTCGGCTCGAGCCGGTGTACCGCTCGAGGCCTTGATGCCGCCCTTGCTCCCCGTTTTCCCAGTTCCTCAGGTCCCTCAGTCGACTTGTGGTCGCTCGAGGGCCACGGGCGACCGTCGGCCGCAGTACCGTTTCGGTCGTGGAGTTACTCGAGCCGAGCCGGTCGAAGCCAGATTCTGACGACGTGAAGCAGCCGATCACGATGCTGAACGACCGCGTGCTGGTGCGCGTTCCGGCGGCCGAGGGCGAGCGAAGGTCGCGTGCCGGCATTCTCATTCCGGCCACGGCGTCGGTGGCCCATCGCCTCTCGTGGGCCGAGGTGGCTGCGGTCGGCCCGAACGTGCGCTCCATCCGCGCGGGAGACCGCGTTCTGTTCAACCCCGAGGAGTGCTTCGAGGTGGAGGTCCAGGGCGAGGACTACGTGATACTGCGCGAACGCGACATCCCGGCGGTCGCATCGGAGCGGCTGGAGGACGGGACAGGGCTGTACCTGTGACAGGTTCGCCGGTGCGCTACACCGATGAGGATATCGCGAGCATCCGTTTCGACGAGAAGGGGCTCGTGGCCGCGATCGTGCAGGACCGCTCGACCCGTGACGTCTTGATGCTCGGTTGGATGGATGCCGAGGCGTTGCGCCGGACTCTTGAGAGCGGCCGCACTTGGTTCTGGAGCAGGAGCCGGCAGGAGTACTGGTGCAAGGGCGAGACTTCGGGCGATCGCCAATGGGTCCGGTCTGCTGCCTACGACTGTGACGGCGACGCGGTGCTCGTCACCGTCGACCAGGAAGGTCGCGGAGCTTGTCACACCGGCGACTGGAGCTGCTTCCACAATCGGTTCGGCAGCTCGCTGCCGTGACCGGCACCGGGCCGGAGGTGTGCTCGAGTCCCGGCCCGATCTTGTCCGCCGAGCACGGCGCAGTCGAGGCCAGCCCTGATTTTGCGTCCTTCTGCGAGCTCGGGCGGGACTACTCGGTGGTACCGGTCTGGCGCGAGCTCGTGGCCGACACCCTCACGCCGATCGGAGCATTTCGTGCGATGGTCGGCGACGGCCCCGGCTTCCTGCTCGAGTCGGTCGAGCACGGCGAGCGCTGGAGCCGTTTCTCCTTCGTCGGGCGATCGCCCGCGGCCACGCTGGTGGCGCGCGGGCGCCGGGTAGAGGTGACAGAGGGTTCGCTTCCGGGCTCGGTTCCTCTCGACAGCGGTGTGCTCGCCTGCATCGAGTCGCTTCTCGAGAGGTTCCGCTCGCCGTCGATCGCGGGGCTGCCACCACTTCACGGGGGCCTGGTCGGTTATCTCGGCTACGACGTGGTCCGTGAGATCGAACGGCTCGGGGCTCCACCGCCCGACGACCTCGGTCATCCCGACGCTGTCGTCTCTGTGATCGGCGAGCTCGCTGCCTTCGACCACTGGCGCCAACGGGTCACCCTCGTCAACAACGTGCTTCTCGAAGATGACAAGCACGAAAGCCGCGACACCCGAGCCCTCCGGCCCGCCTACTTGGACGCGCTGCAACGTCTGGACGCGATCCGGGGAGATCTCGAGCAGCCGGGGCACGAACGGCTCGCAACGCCGCCGTCACCAGGGGCGAGGCTCCCGGCCGGCACGGTCCGGCGTGGCACGAGCGCCGAGCTTTACCGCCACGCTGTCGACTCCGCCAAGGAATACATACGCGCAGGCGACGCGTTCCAAGTCGTGCTGTCGCAGCGCTTCGATTTCGAGCTGGGCTGTGACCCCTTCGAGGTCTACAGGGTGCTCAGGCAGGTGAACCCCAGCCCTTACATGTTCTTTCTCCGCCAAGGGGGCGTCTCGGTCGTCGGAGCGTCCCCTGAGCCGATGGTCCAGCTCCTCGACGGTCGTGTCGTGTCCCGCCCGATCGCGGGAACCCGCCGGCGCGGCTCGAACGAGGAGGAGGACCGCAGGCTCGAGGCAGAGCTCGTGGAGAACCCGAAGGAGCTCGCCGAGCACGTGATGCTCGTCGACCTCGCGCGCAACGACGTCGGCAGGATCGTGCGCTTTGGTACCGAGCGGGTGGAGGAGATGATGACCGTCGAGCGCTATAGCCACGTGATGCACCTCACATCGGAAATCTCGGGCGAGCTGGTCGAGGGCCGTGGTCCGGTCGACGTCTTGAGGGCGACGCTGCCTGCAGGGACGGTTTCGGGCGCACCGAAGGTACGGGCCATGGAGATAATCGACGAGCTCGAACCGACCAAGCGCGGGCCGTATGCGGGCGTGGTGGGCTATGTCGACTTCTCGGGCAACCTGGACACCGCGATCGCGATCAGGACGCTGGTAGCGACGGCGGACGGGAAGGCCTCGGTGCAGGCGGGGGCCGGCATCGTCGCGGACAGTGACCCGGCCGCCGAGGACGAGGAGTGCGCGGCCAAGGCTGCCGCCCTGCTGGCGGCGGTCGCCGGGGCTCGCCAATTGTCCGGGGAGAGGAAGCAGCTTTGAGCCAGACGCCAGTGCTGGGTCTTGAGGAGACCTACGCCTGCATAAGCGAGGCTGTCAGCGCGCTCGAGACCGCGCGCGACGTCGTGGTCGTGACAGGTCCGGACGCACGCACCTGGCTCCAGGGCCAAGTGAGCCAGGACCTCGCAGCTCTCGGTCCGGGTCACTCCGCGGAGACGCTCGTCCTCTCTCCCCAGGGAAAGGTGGACGCGTACTGCCGCGCCACGATGCTCACCGACGAGATCGTTCTGCTCGACACCGAGACCGGTTACGGCGAGCTGCTGGAACAGCGGCTCCGGCGCTTCCGACTGCGCGTGAGGGCCGAGCTCGAGAGCGGGACCCTTCGGTGTCTCGAGGTCCGGGGCCCCGATTCGGCGACGAGCCTTGCGGGCTCGCAGCTGGAGCCAGGCACGGCGCCCGCCGAAATTCGAGGCGACACCCTGAGCGCTGGTTGGATCATCGCCGTCCCGGTCACATGGCCCGGATTCGCGGGCTTTGACGTGATGGCCACGGCCGCAACGACCGGCTGGCCGCTGCTGAAGGTACCACTCGGAGACCCAGCGGCCTTCGAAGCGGCGCGCATCGAGGCAGGCGTCCCGGCAATGGGCCGCGAGCTCACCGAGAAGACGATCCCGCAGGAGGCAGGTTCTCTAGTCGAGCACACCGTGAGCTTCACGAAGGGTTGCTACACGGGTCAGGAGCTAGTCGCCCGCCTCGATTCCCGGGGCGCAAACGTGGCGCGCAAGCTCCGGGGCGTCGTGATCGACCCGGCCGGTCAAGGCCAGGGCGGTGCCACGCTCACCGGTATGGACCGCGAGCTCGGCAGTCTCACGAGCGTCGCCTGGTCACCGAGGTTCGCGTCGCCCGTCGCTCTGGCCTACGTGCGGCGCGACGTCGTGCTCCCGGCCGTGGCCAAAGTGACTCCCGGTGGCGCCGACGCGGAGATTCGAGAACTTCCGCTCTAGATCGGGTAGACAGAGGCCGTGGCAGCGATCCCACTGGCAGTTCTTGCGGCGCTGTGCAACGCGCTGACGACCATCTTCCAGCGACTCGGAGTCGAGACCGCCCCCGACGCCCGGCTTCGCGGCCTCAAGCTCCTGCGTCACGTGCTCAAGCGTCCCATCTGGTACGTCGGATTCGCCGCGATGATCGGGTCATTCCTTTTTCAGGCCACAGCTCTCGGCTTCGGCTCGCTCAGCGTGGTCCAGCCCCTCATGGTCACCGAGCTCGTCTTCCTCGTCGTCATCTTGCGAGTGTCATTCGGCGCGCCTCTCGGTTGGCGCGAGGCGGTCGGGACGGTCCTGACCGTGGCAGGACTGGCCAGCTTCCTCGCCATCAGCAACACAGGTGGAGGGACCTCCTTTCCCACCGCGAGTGGCTGGGTGATCGTGATCGCGGTGTGCACCGCGGCGATCGGGATCTGCGTAGCCTGCACGCGCCTCAGGTCGCGGACCTCGCGGTCGTGGCGGTCGGCCTGGTTCGGCGCCGCGGCGGCGATCGCGTTCTCCATGAGCGCCGCCTTCACCAAGGCCACGACGATCCTGTTCTCGAACGGGTTCTGGCAGATCTTCGCGCACTGGCAGCCCTACGCCATCATCGTCGCGGGGCTGGCAGGGCTCGTGCTCACCCAGGACGCCTTTCACGCCGGGCCCATCACTGCGTCCCAAGCCACGCTCACCATCGTCGACCCGATCGTGAGCGTCATCATCGGCGTCGGTCTGTTCGACGACGACCTGCGCGGCGGACTGGGTACTCTCGCCATCGACGCCGTGTCACTTCTCGTCATGTGCGTCGGCCTGTTCGTGCTCTCCCAGTCGCCGCTCATAGCCGGGTCAGTCGCCGAGGAACATCTCGGGAAATCCCGGACAGCACACAGCCAGCGCAAGGTCCGGGAGGTTTCCCCAAGCGGCCGGTAGGCTCGTGCTGGTGGCCACATATCTCGACCGCATCGGGGCGTGGCACCGCGACGTGGCGTCGCTAGACCGGCGGGGCCTAGATGACCTCGCAGCGGAGGCCTACGCTGCGCCGCCGCCCCGTGATTTCGCCGGGGCCCTGACCGCGCGAGGCGATACGCGTTCGGGTGCGGCGACGATTTCACTCATTGCTGAGATCAAGCGCCGATCGCCGTCCAAGGGCGAGCTCGCCCCGGATCTCGATCCGGCAGATGTCGCCCGGGCGTACGAGTCCGGCGGTGCGTCCTGTCTTTCGGTGCTGACCGACTCCCCCTACTTCGGCGGAAGCGCCGAGGACCTGAAGCTGGCCCGCGCCGCGGTCGGGCTTGCCGTACTGCGCAAGGATTTCACGGTCTCGCCGGCGGACCTCTACGACGCCCGCATCATGGGTGCCGACGCCGTGCTGCTCATCGTTGCGCTGTTGGACGACGAAGAGCTGGCGGGGCTGCACCGGATCGCCGGAGAGCTCGGCATGGCCGCTGTCGTCGAGGTGCATGATGAGGTTGAGCTCGAGCGGGCCCTCGAGACAGGGGCGACGCTCGTAGGGGTGAACCAGCGCGACTTGCACACCTTCGAGGTGGACAGGGCTCGGGCCATGCGTGTGGCCCGTCAGGTTCCTGCAGGCGTACTGAAGATCGCCGAGTCCGGCGTGGAGTCGGCTGCCGACGTGGCCGCGCTCGCGCAGGCCGGCTTCGATGCCGTCCTGGTCGGCGAGGTGCTCATGCGCTCGGGCGACCGCCGGGCCTTCACGGCTGAGCTTGTGGGGCGGACCACATCATGTGGGTGAAGATCTGCGGGATCACCAGCGAGGAGGACGCCCTCATCGCTGTTGCGATGGGGGCCGACGCCGTCGGCTTCGTGTTCGCCCCCTCGCCCCGCCAGATGAGTCCGAGCGCGGTGGCAGCCATCACCCGCCGGCTCCCTCCTGAGATCTGCACGGTCGGGGTGTTCAAAGACGAGGAGCCCCGCCGAGTCGTCGAGATCGTGAACCGTTCCGGTCTCGATGCTGCCCAGCTGCACGGGAACGAGACGTTCGAGGACTGCGGTTACGTCTCGGTCCGAGTGCCGCTTGTCATCAAGGCGTTTCAGGCAGGCGACTACCGGCTTCAGCGGGCGGCTGAGTACGGCGCGGACATCGTCCTCGTCGACGCGCCGTCGCCGGGATCGGGCAAGGTCTTCGACTGGCGACTCGCGGAGGGCGCGCCAAGGGGTCGCCGACTGGTTCTGGCCGGAGGCCTCGACCCGGACAACGTCGGCGACGCCATTGGCAGAGTGCATCCCTGGGGTGTCGATGTCTCCTCGGGCGTGGAGGCGAGCGTCGGGAAGAAGGACGCCCGACGGGTGCGGGCCTTCGTGCAAGCTGCTCGCGCCGCCGAGCCCCAGCCGTACGACACCGATGACGCGGCCCCGTATGACTGGCAGGTGGACGATTGAGCCTGCCGGAGGAACTGATGCGCGGCCCGCATCGACGGGGGCGCTTCGGCGAGTTCGGCGGGCGGTTCGTGCCGGAGGCGCTCGTGCCGGCCTGTGAGGAGCTCGAGGCCGCCTTTGCAGTCGCGTGGGCCGATCCGACGTTCCGTGCGCGTTTGGACGACCTCCTGGAGCACTACGGGGGCCGTCCGACGCCGGTCACCGAGTGCGGCAGACTGGGGGAGCGCCTCGGCATCCGGTTGCTCCTCAAGCGCGAAGACCTGGCACATACGGGCTCGCACAAGCTGAACAACGTGATCGGCCAGGCGCTGTTGGCCGAGCGCATGGGCAAGCGCCGTCTTATCGCCGAGACGGGTGCTGGGCAACACGGTGTGGCAGCCGCGACCGCGGCCGCGCTGCTCGGCCTCGAATGCCTCGTTTACATGGGCGCGGTCGATGTCGAGCGACAGGGCTTGAACGTGTTCCGCATGGAGCTTCTCGGTGCTCAAGTCCGTGCTGTGGACTCGGGCAGCCGCACACTGAAAGATGCCATCAACGAGGCCCTACGCGACTGGGTCGCGACGGTCGAGACGACGCACTACTGCATCGGATCGGTCATGGGTCCCCACCCCTATCCCTACATGGTCCGCGAGTTCCAGCGAGTTATCGGGGACGAAGCTCGGGCGCAGTGTTACGAGATGCTCGGTTTCGACCCCGATGTAGTGGTGGCTTGCGTCGGGGGTGGTTCGAACGCGGCCGGCACCTTCGCGGGATTCGTCGACACCCATGCGCGGCTCGTCGGGGTCGAGGCGGCCGGAGGGGCCGCCATGAGCAACGGTGTCGCCGGAGTTGTGCACGGCATGCGGTCCAGATTTCTGCAGGACGAGGCCGGACAGATCCTCGAGGCGCAGTCAATATCGGCCGGACTCGACTATCCCGGAATCGGGCCCGAACATGCTCATCTCGGAACCGTGGGCAGGGCCGAGTATCCCTCGGCGGGGGACTCCGAGGTGCTGGCGGCATTCCGCCTCCTGGCCGAAACCGAAGGGATAATCCCTGCCCTCGAACCGGCTCACGGCCTCGCATGGATCATCAGAGAAGCGGGGAAGTCGATTCCGGAGGGTTCGGCCGTGTTGTTGACGCTGTCGGGCCGGGGCGACAAAGACGTGGCCCTGGTGCGAAAGCTCATGCAGTGACGGCCGGCACGACGCCGGTCCCGGGCGTCCTCGAGAAGGCTCTCAGGGACCGCCGCGATGCCGGGCGCAAGCTACTCATTGCCTATGTGACCGGTGGCCTCGGGCGCGACTGGGTGGAGATTGTGCGGGCGATCGCTGCTGCGGGAGCCGACGCGATCGAGATCGGGATCCCGTTCTCGGACCCGGTGATGGACGGGCCGGTCATCCAGCGGGCTTCGGCCGAGGCGCTCCATAGCGGTGCGACGCCGTTCGGGATCATCTCCACTCTGGCGCGGGCGGATGCCGGCGTACCTCTCGCCGTGATGACCTACTACAACATCATGTTTCGGGCAGGACACCGTCGTATGGCCAGAACGCTCGCAGACGCGGGAGTCTCGGGAGCCATCGTCCCTGACCTCCCGCTGGACGAGCTGGACGGCTGGGGAGAGGAAGCGGACAGTGCCGGGATAGAGACCGTGCTGTTGGTCGCGCCAACGACTCCTGATCGGCGGCTGAGAGCGATCTGTGCCAGATCCCGGGGATTCGTCTACGGCGTCGGCGTCATGGGTGTGACCGGTGAACGGCAGTCCCTCGGAGCCACAGCGCTCACAGTCGCCGCCCGCTGCAAAGAGGAGACGGACATCCCGGTAGTCATAGGTGTCGGGATCTCGAATCCGGAGCAGGCTCGAGATGTCGTCGCGGTCGCAGACGGCGTAGTTGTGGGATCAGCCCTCGTCCATAGGATCCTCGAAGGTGCGGGCCCTGACGGCGCGGCTGGCTTCGTGGCGGAACTTCGGGCCGCGATCGACCTCTGAGCAGGAGGCCGAGCCGGCCGGTCGTTGTTCGCACGAACCTCGACGGCCCAGTGACTCGGGGCCTTTTCGCGATGCTTTGATGCTCGCAGGACGAGGTGGACCAAGATGTCTTCGCCCCTGCGTCACTTCGGCTGAAAATTGTGGTTTCATCGTTATGTGAGCGCGGCAGCACTCGCGGCCGATCCGGTCGTGCCAGCCATCGATCGGACAATCGACTCTTATGCCGTGGTCACGCTTGGGCTCAGCAAGCGCTTCGGCAGGCGTCTCGCGGTCGACGGGCTCGACCTGCGGATCCCCGTCGGCTCGATCACTGGCTTTGTGGGCCCGAACGGCGCCGGGAAGACCACAACTATCAGGATGCTGCTGGGTCTCATACGCCCCACGTCGGGGCGCGGCACGGTTCTCGGCCATCCGCTCGGTCACTCCCGCGCGTACCTCCCGCGTGTGGGTGCTCTCATCGAGGGACCCACCTTCTATCCGGCGTTGTCGGGACGCGAGAACCTCATGGTGCTCGCCCGCCTTGGTGGCATCCAGACAAAGAGGGTTGACGCCGTCCTTAGGCGAGTCGGACTAGGTCCGCGAGCCCTCGATCCGTTCCGGACCTATTCGCTCGGCATGCGTCAGAGACTGGGCATCGGCGCCGCGTTGCTTCCCAGCCCGCAGCTGCTCGTACTTGACGAGCCCACCAACGGGCTGGACCCTCACGGGATCGCTGAGATTCGTGCCATGCTCAGGTCGTTCGCCGACGACGGCATGACCGTATTCGTGTCTTCGCACCTTCTCGCAGAGATCCAGCAGATCTGCGAGCACCTCGTGGTCATCGAAGCGGGCCGGCTGATCTTTCAAGGAGGTGTGGAGGAGCTCTTGGCCGCCCGCGCCCCCGAGCTGATAGTGCGAACCGAGACGGTGCAGGACGCGGTGCAGCTTCTGCGACTGGTGCGCAGCGTCGGCCGGAGCGCGCGCATGGTCGGAGAGGGCGAGAGCACGACTCTCGAGATCGCCGCGGACTGCCACTGGGCGGGCGAACTGAACCGTCTCGCGATGGCAGACGGGATCACGCTCGTTCATCTTGCCGAGCGGCGCTCGACACTCGAGGAGGCCTTCTTCGAGATCACCCGGAGCTCTTACGGACAGATGCGTCGGGCAAGCGACTTCCCTCGTGGCGATCAAGGTGCCCGTGGGGCTTGGACGCCTGAGGCGGGACGGCGATGATCTGGAAGTCGTTCGAGAGTGAATGGGTCAAGATGCGCCGCAGGCGGCTCTGGTACGGCAGTTACGGGGCCATCACCGGCGTAATCGTCCTGACGACGATCGTGACGATCGCCGGGGCCTTGCATCATCCGGATGCTCGAGGTGATCTGACTCTTGGCCAGTTGGCCCAGGCCTCAGGGCTCAGCCAGGGACTCACCCAGTCGGGCGTTCTTCTGGGCGCGGTTTCGTTCTCCATCGCAGCATTCCAGTTCGGCGGGGAGTTCGCCCACGGGACACTGCGCAACCTGCTCGTTCGTCAACCGCGAAGAAGCGTGCTCATGGCCGGCAAGTGCCTCGCGGTGCTGACTTTCCTCATCGGCGCGGTGGTCGTGGCGACCATCGTCGCGATCTGTGCCTCATTCGTGATGGCGCACCTGCGTGGCATCCCGACCGGCGCTTGGACTTCGGGTACCGGGATGGGCGATCTCGGCATCCTGCTCGGAGACCTCACCATCTCGGCCTGCGGATTCGCGATCATCGGCATGATCGCCGGCGTATTGCTGCGATCGTCGGTGATCGCGATCGCTGCCGGCCTCGCCATCCTGCTGCCTGTGGAGACCATTCTCACCGACGCCATCCCAGGCACGGCGCGGTGGCTTCCGGCGCAACTGCTCGAGTCCATCGCCCAAGGAGGGACCACCACCGCACCCTTCGAACCGGCCCTGATGACCGTGTCGGCATATGTGCTGGGTGCTGTCTTGGTCACGTTGCTTGTTTTCGTGCGGCGGGACGTGACTGCCTGACAGCTGTTCGCGTCTGGGCAATTCCCTTGGCCCGCAAAGAGCGCAGGTGGTGGAAGATCCCTGCCGATTGCATAGATACTCATATGATTGTATGCTCATACTATGAAGATCGGAGTCGCCGGAGCGTCGGGATACCTCGGAGCGGAGCTGCTGCGCCTGTTGGCGGGGCACCCGAGCCTTCAGGTCGAGGTGGCACAAGCGGACAGCTCGGCGGGTATGCAAGTGGCGGGGCTGTACCCGAACCTCGCCCCTGCGTATCGCGATCTGGCGTTCTCGCCACTCGACCCGGTCGAGTTGCAGGGTCTCGACGCCGTGTTCGTCGCGTTGCCGTCCGGTCGGTCCCAGGACTTGCTCCCGGCCTTGGCCGAGAACGCGCCGCTCGTGGTCGACCTCGGAGGCGACTTCCGGCTCCGTGACCCGTCGCTGTACCCGATCTGGTACGGGTTCGAGCACCGAGCTCCGGAGCTCATCGACCGTTTCGTCTATGGACTACCGGAGTTGTTCCGCGACGATCTCGCGGGTGCCGCGCTCGTCTGCGCGCCGGGGTGTTACGTAACCGCAGCCACGATCGCACTCGCGCCTTTGGTGAAAGAAGGCCTGATCGAACCGACCGGGGTCATCGTCGACGCGGCGAGCGGGACTTCTGGCGCCGGGCGTTCACCGTCGGCGGCCATGCACCATCCTGTCGTCAACGAGAGCTTCTCCGCCTACGGGCTGCTCAGCCATCGTCATACGCCCGAGATGGAGCAAGCAATCGGGGCGCAGATCCTGTTCACGGCGCACCTGGCCCCGATGACCCGCGGGATCCTCGCTACCTGCTATGGCCGAGCCGTGGACGCTCACGCCGGATCGCACGCCCTCGAAGCGCTCCACGACGCGTACCGTGGCGAGCCCTTCGTGCAGGTGAGCGGTGTGCCGCGTCCGACCCGTGACACCTACGGCTGCAACATGGTCCAGGTCACGGCCCGCTACGACGAGCGAACCGGGCACGTCGTGGCGCTGGCCGCTTTGGACAACCTCGTCAAAGGGGGCGCGGGACAGGCGATCCAGGCGGCGAACGTGGCACTCGGCCTGGAGGAGACTCTCGGGCTGCCCACCCTGGGCCTGGTGCCGTGACGGTCTTGTCGCCACGAGGTTTTGTGGCCTCCGCGACAGCCGCCGGAATCAAGCCGGACGGGCGGCTCGACCTCGCGCTGGTGACGAGCGAGGGTGCCCGACCGGTGCCGGTCGCAGCAACGTTCACCTCGAACCTCCAGGCGGCTGCGCCTGTGCAGGTCTCTCGTGCCCACCTCGCAGAAACCGGCGGTTTTGGCGTGGGGGTCATCTTGAACAGCGGCTGTGCGAACTCGGCGACAGGCTCGCAGGGTCGCCTCGCGGCCGAACTCACGTGTCGCCTCGCCGCTGGAGCACTCGGGGTGAGCGCGGAGCATGTCCTCGTCTGCTCGACGGGGACGATCGGCACGCGCCTTGACGTGGAGCGCATCGAGGGGGCACTGCCCACGTTGATAGCGGGCCGTGGGCAATCGCCGGATCACGCGGCGGCCGCTGCAAAGGCGATCCTCACGACCGACACGAGGATCAAGGAGGTTCTGGTCGAGGCGGATGGCTTCGTTGTCGGCGGCATGGCCAAAGGGGCCGCGATGCTCTCACCGAACATGGCGACGATGCTCGCCATGCTGACGACTGATGCGACTTCGTCCCCACAGGTGCTGAACGCGGCGCTGGGCAGCGCCGTAAGGCACTCGTTCAACGAGATGACGGTGGACGGTTGCACGTCCACCAACGACTCGGTGATCGTGATGGCGAGCGGTGCTGGGCCCGAAGCGACAGTGCAAGCACTGACCGAAGCCCTCACAGCCGCGTGCGACGATCTCGCTCTGCAGATGGTCGCCGATGCGGAGGGCGGAACCAAGGTGGTCAAGGTCCGAGTCCTCGGGGCGCCCGACTCCGAGTCGGCCAGGCGCGCTGCCAGGCGCGTCGCCGAGAGCCAGCTCGTCAAGAGCTCCTGGTACGGCGAAGACCCGAACTGGGGCAGGGTCGTCAGCGAGCTCGGTTCGGCAGGGACGCCATTCGACCCCGATCGCGTCTCGGTCGCATACGGTCCGGTGACCGTCTGCCTAGACGGCGTGGCCGTCGATCACGACGAGAAGGTGCTTCGAGACGTGCTTGAAGCAGATCAGTTCGAGGTCGTCTGCGACCTTGGCCTCGGAGGATGCTCCGCCACAGTCATCAGCGCGGATCTCACTCCCGCCTACGTCGAGCTCAACAAAGGAATGTCGTGACCGAGGTCGAGCTGCCCGCGTCAGTCAAGGCCGCGGTGCTCTGCGATGCGCTGCCTTACATAAGGCGATTTGCGGGCTGCACCGTCGTCGTCAAGTACGGCGGCAACGCGCTGATGGTCGGCGATGGCCCAGCGGCACCCATTCTCCCTGCAACCACAGCCTCGCCGGGTCAACAGGCAGCCGACCGGGAGACCGAGGCGCTGAAGCGATTCGCCGAGGACGTCGTCCTCCTGCGATCAATAGGGATCCTTCCTGTTGTGGTGCACGGCGGCGGTCCGCAGATCGGCTCGCTCATGAAGAGGCTCGGCAAAGTGCCCGAGTTCCGTGACGGTCTTCGTGTGACCGACGCGGAGACCCTCGAGATCGCCAGGATGGTCCTCGTCGGCAAGGTGAACCGCGACATCGTGGGGATGATCAACGTTCATGGTCCGCTGGCGGTCGGCCTGTCGGGCGAAGACGCCGGGCTCATCACGGCGAAGCCTCGAGATCCCGAGCTCGGCTACGTCGGTGACGTCGGTGCAGTCGACCCGTCCATCATCCATCGTCTTCTCGCCGAGGGGCTTGTACCTGTCATCGCCACCATCGGCTCGGACCGGGCCGGTCAGGCCTACAACATCAACGCGGACACGGTCGCGGGGGCGATCGCCGAGACGCTCCGGGCCGAGAAGCTCGCCTTCCTGACCGACGTGGAGGGAATCCGCGCGAACCCGGGCGACCCGACTACCTTGCTCCGCCGACTCAGCGCCGACGAGCTTGACGCGATGGTGGTCTCAGGCGCCGTCGCCGATGGCATGGTGCCCAAGGCGACCGCGTGCACTCACGCCCTGAGAAACGGAGTGGCCGCGGCCCACGTGCTCGATGGAAGGGTCACCCATGCGATACTGCTCGAGCTTCTCACCAGCCAGGGCGTCGGGACGATGGTGGTTGCGAAGTGATCGCTGAGCCGGGTTCACCGACGCTCATGGGGACGTACTCGCCGGCACCGGTCCGTTTCGTCTCCGGACGTGGCACAGAGCTGTTCGACGACGAGGGTCGCAGGTACCTCGACTTCCTCGCAGGCATCGCCGTGGTGTCCCTCGGCCACTGCAACAAGCGCGTCGCGGACGCGATCGCTCAGCAGGCCGCACGCCTCATGCATGTGTCCAACCTGTTTCACAATGAGCTCAACGAGCGCCTGGCCGGCGATCTGGACCGCCTCGTGGGCGACGGCGCGGCAGCAGGGGGTCAGGTCTTCTTCACGAACTCCGGCGCCGAGGCCAACGAGTGCGCGATCAAGCTTGCCCGCCGCGTGGGCGGACCCGGTCGCTATGTCGTCATCTCCGCTTTGGGGTCATTTCATGGGCGCACCCTTGCGACTCTCGCCGCTACCGGGCAGCCGAAGAAGCACGAGGCGTTCCGTCCGCTCCCGGAAGGGTTCCGGAGCGTGGCCTACGGCGACGTGGGTGCACTCGAGGACGCCGTCGCCTCACCAACGGTCACCGCAGTGCTGCTCGAGGCTATCGAAGGTGAGGCGGGCGTGGTGGTCCCGCCGGACGGCTATCTGAAGGCGGTGCGGCGTGTGTGCGACGAGCGGGGGATCCTCCTCATGCTCGATGAGATCCAGACAGGGCTCGGCCGCACGGGCCGCTGGTTCGCGTTCCAGCACGAGGCGATTCGTCCTGACGTCGTCACCGTCGCTAAGGCACTCGGCAACGGGATGCCGATCGGCGCATGCTGGGCGCGCCGCGATGTCGCCGCCGCCTTTGTCGCCGGTGATCACGGGACGACCTTTGGCGGCCAACCGCTTGCTTGTGCGGCGGGGGTCGCGACCTTGGCAGAGCTGCAGGCGATCGACGCTCCTCGGCTGGCTGAGCAAACCGGCGCCTACCTGGCCCAACGCCTGCAAGCCTGCGACGGAGTCGCATCGGTCCGGGGCAAGGGCCTACTGCTGGCCGCCGTTGTCGAACCGGGGCTCGACTCGGCCGAGGTTACGCGCACGTCGCTGCAGCTCGGTCTCGTCCTGAACGCGCCGGCACCAGGGGTGCTGCGGTTCGCGCCGCCCCTTACGGTGAGCCGGGCCGAGGTGGACGAGGCGATCGGGATACTCGGTGCGGCACTGGCGGCGAGCAGCGCGGGGACAAGAGAAGGCGGCCAGGGATGACGAACGGACGACCCACCAAGGCGCGGCGCCAGCATCTGGTCGTCCGCCTCCTTGCCGAGAAGGAGATCTCGAGCCAGGAACAACTGGTGGAGCTACTGGGACAGGAGGGAATCGCCGCCACCCAGGCGACGGTGTCGCGCGACCTCGAGGAGATCGGCGCGTTGAAGGTGCGAGTTCCCGGCATGGACCGGCTGGTCTATGCCGTGCCGGAGCTTCCGAGGGACCAGATCGCTCCGGTCGATCACTTGCGACGCGTGCTTGGGGAGTGGGTGGTGGAGATGGCGGCCTCGGGCAACCTGGTCGTGCTCCGCACGCCGCCCGGATCCGCCCACGTGGTCGCCTCGGCACTCGACCGCGCCGGGCTTGAGGGAGCGATCGGCACAGTTGCCGGAGACGACACGGTGCTGGTGGTGGCCACCGAGCCCTTTGGGGGAGAGGCGCTTTGCCAACGCCTCGAAGAGATCACAGGAGCCCGGTCCTGACGGACCGCAAGTTCATTCGCCGGAGGCTCCCCAATCGAATCCGGCTAAACCGAGAAAGGTAGGGATGAAGTGAAAAAGCGGGTAGCGCTCGCCTATTCGGGCGGTCTTGATACGTCGGTCGCGGTCGGCTGGCTGGGTGCTGAGCTCGGATACGAAGTGATCGCTGTCGCGGTTGACGTCGGCCAGGATGTCGATTTCGAAGCGTTGCGAAAGAGGGCGATCGCGGCTGGGGCCGTCGAGGTCGAGGTGGTGGACGCACGCGAGGAACTGCTGGCGGACATCGCCATGCCGACTCTGGCCGCCAATGCATTGTACGAGGGTCGCTATCCGCTCGTCTCGGCCCTGTCGCGCCCGGTCATCGTGCATCACCTGGTTGCCGCCGCCCGTCGTCACGGCGCGTCCGCCGTCGCGCACGGCGCCACCGGGAAAGGAAACGACCAGGTCCGCTTCGAGGTCGGGACGCGCGCCCTCGCGCCGGACCTCGAGACGCTGGCTCCGGTGCGCGTGTGGGGCATGAGTCGCGAAGAGACGATCGACTACGCCGAGCGCCACGACATCGCGGTGACGGTGAGCAAGGACCGGATCTACTCCATCGACGCGAACCTGTGGGGGCGTGCCATCGAGTGCGGAGTCCTGGAGGACCCCTGGATCGCACCTCCGGAAGATGTCTTCTCTCTCACGGTGCCGGTGGCGACAGAGCCCATCGAGGTGACGATCGGCTTCGAGCAGGGCGTTCCGGTCTCTTTCGACGGGGCGGAGCTCGGCCTCGTCGATCTCGTTGGCGAGCTCGGGCGCGTGGCCGGGTCGTCGGGCTTCGGGCGCGTCGACATGGTCGAAGGCCGACGCGTGGGAATCAAGAGCCGGGAGATCTACGAGTGCCCGGCTGCGCTCGCCCTTGTCATGGCGCATACCGACCTCGAAGGGCTGACCCTGGAACACGACGTGGCCCACGAGAAGGCACGCCTCGAGCCACGTTTCGCCGAACTCGTCTACGACGGCATGTGGTTCTCGCCCCTACGGCAGGCCATGTCTGCATTCATGGCCTCTACCCAGAGGTGTGTGACCGGCGAGGTGCGGATCCGCTTCAGTCCTGGCGGCGGAGCCGAAGTGGTCGGGCGCCGCAGCCCGCTCGGGCTCTACGTGTATGACCTGGCTACCTACGACACCGCGGACGCGTTCCGCCACGAGGACGCCGAAGGCTTCGTACGGTTGTTCGGCCTCGGGATCCAGACCTGGTCGGCTCGCCAAGGAGGCGCCGAGTGACCCTGTGGGCAAACCGGATGGGCGCTGCCCCAGCCGATGCCCTGATGGTGTTCACAGCTAGCCTGGCCTTTGACAAACGGCTGGCCACCAGCGACGTGAGGGGCTCGGTTGCACACGTCCACGGTCTCTTGAGAGCGGGGATCCTCACCGCTGGCGAGGCGGACTTGCTGGTCGAGGCGCTCGATCAGGTGGGCGACGAGCTGGCCAGCGACAGCTTCTCGTATCTCGCCACCGACGAGGACATCCACACTGCGATCGAACGGAGGGTGACCGAGCTCGCCCCTGAGTGCGGGACCAAGCTGCATACGGGCCGAAGCCGGAACGACCAGGTGGCGACGGCGTTGAGGCTCTTCACCCGTGCGGAGCTCGCACGGGTGATCGGTCACGTGCTACAGCTGCAAAGGACCCTGGAGCGACGTGCCACCGGCGCCGGGGACGCTTACATGCCCGGCTACACGCACCTGCAACGGGCCCAGCCGGTGCTGCTCGCTCACCATCTGCTGGCTCACGGCTGGGCACTGGCTCGCGACACCGACCGGATGTTCGCGACCTGGCGGCGTCTCGACGTGTCGCCTCTTGGTGCCGGCGCGCTCGCGGGTTCGTCACTAGGAATCGATCCTGACCTGGTCGCAGACGAGCTGGGGTTCGCCAGCCGTTTCGAGAACTCCCTCGATGCCGTCAGCGATCGAGACTTCGTGGCTGAGACCTTGTTCGACATTGCGCTGCTCGCGATTCATCTCTCGCGCATCGGCGAGGAGATCGTGGTGTTCTCGAGCGAGGAGTTCGGTTTTATTCACTTGGACGACGCCTGGGCGACGGGCAGCTCCATGCTTCCCCAGAAGAAGAACCCCGACGTCGCTGAGCTTGCCCGTGGCAAGGCCGGCCGGCTGGTAGGGCACCTCGCCGGTTTCCTCGCAACGCTAAAAGGCCTTCCGCTCTCGTACAACCGGGATCTCCAGGAGGATAAGGAGCCGCTCTTTGATGCTTTGGACCAAGTCGTGCTCACCCTGGTCGGACTCGATGGCGTCCTCGGCACCGCGACGTTCGACCTTGACCGCATGCAGACTGCGGCCAGCGGGCCGGGGCTCGCAGCCGTCGACCTGGCGGAATGGCTCGTGGCAACCGGAGTGCCGTTTCGAGACGCGCATGGGCTTGTTGGCAGTCTTGTCCGCGAGTCTGTCGAACGCGGTGTGCCGCTTGGCGAGCTCGTGGAGGCTCATCCGGGCTTCGGTGAGGCAGCCCTGGAGCTTCTCGATCCAGCTGTTGCCCTGCAGCGCCGGACGACGCCGGGCGGCACCGGACCCGACGCGGTCGCGGTCCAACTGGAGCGCTTCCGACACCGCCTGGCTAGCGACGCAGCCCGGCTGGCCGAGCGGAAGGCATGACTGGCACCGAGAGAGCGTTGTGTCGCCGAAGCTGAGGCATGCAATTCGGCTCCCGCGTGCCTTCTTCGAGCGTGACCCCGTGCTGGTCGCGCCGCAGCTGGTTGGGAAGCTGCTGCGGCGCGGTGAGCTCGAGGCGCGCATTGTCGAGGTGGAGGCCTACCGAGGTGCTTCGGATGCCGCATCGCACGCGTTCAGGTCCAAGACCACGAGGAACGCGACGATGTTCGGTCCGCCGGGGCACCTTTACGTCTACTTCACCTACGGCATGCACCACTGCGCGAACGTCGTGTGCTGGCCCGAAGGAGAGCCGGGAGCAGTACTTCTCCGCGCGCTCGCGCCGCTCAGTGGACTCGAAGAGATGGCGGCTCGTCGCCGCCCGCGCCCCGAGACAGCCGGGGGAAACCAGACGGGCACCAACCACGATGACATGTCGCGGCGTGCAAAGCGACCGTGGCGTGTCGAAGACCTCTGTTCGGGTCCCGCCAAGCTATGCCAGGCATTCGGCCTCGATCGCGGCTCAGATGGATACGACCTGGTCAGTGGCCGCGAAGGCCTGGTGCTGTTGGACGACGGAACTCAACCTTCACGCGAGCTGTCGGTGGGAACGAGGATTGGCCTCTCGAAGAATTGTGCGGCCCGTGACGAGCCCTGGCGATGGTGGGTCCCAGGCGAAGTCAATGTGTCCCGACGCGGGCCGAACCGCTAGGCTTTCTCCTACCAAAGACCGGGTGCGAACCCCGGGTCCAGGTGAGCGGTGCAAGATGGGCACGCGAGCCGCGAGCAATGCCTCGGAGCTTGACACCGGTGCCAACCGTGCTACGCTCAGGAGCCGCTCAGAACGGGGTTGACCTGTTCCGAGCGACCTCCAGGCGGGCCTCTGGGTCCGCATCCTGGAAGGTGATGTGCGCCGCCGCCCCAAGAGGGCAAGCGCACAAAGCGCGGTGGCACCTCCTTCCGTGAGGAAGTGTGCTCCGTCGTCGCTCCTTGACAACGGAATAGGAACAGCCAAAAGCCAGTGCGGGTGGCTGTCGGGGCCTCAACGGTACCGACGGTCACGAAGTCAATGCACTAGAACGGACAACAAGACTGTTCTTGTGCCAGTTGGTGTCTCGTTCACCGTATCGAGACACCAGCTCTCCAGATTGAAACGCCGGTCTCACCGGCGTCGAGATCTCGATGGAGAGTTTGATCCTGGCTCAGGACGAACGCTGGCGGCGTGCTTAACACATGCAAGTCGAACGGAGCCCATCCGGTGGCAACACTGGTGAAGACTCAGTGGCGAACGGGTGCGGAACACGTGAGCAACCTGCCCCAAAGACCGGGATAACACCGGGAAACTGGTGCTAATACCGGATACCCCCACGAGCTCGCATGGGCTTGTGAGGAAAGGGTTTCCGCTTTGGGAGGGGCTCGCGGCCTATCAGCTTGTTGGTGAGGTAACGGCTCACCAAGGCGACGACGGGTAGCTGGTCTGAGAGGACGATCAGCCACACTGGGACTGAGACACGGCCCAGACTCCTACGGGAGGCAGCAGTGGGGAATCTTGCGCAATGGGCGAAAGCCTGACGCAGCAACGCCGCGTGGGGGATGAAGGCCTTCGGGTTGTAAACCCCTTTCAGTGGGAACGAAATTGACGGTACCCACAGAAGAAGCCCCGGCCAACTACGTGCCAGCAGCCGCGGTGATACGTAGGGGGCGAGCGTTGTCCGGATTTATTGGGCGTAAAGAGCTCGTAGGCGGCTTGGTAAGTCGGGTGTGAAACCTCCAGGCTCAACCTGGAGACGCCACTCGATACTGCCCTGGCTAGAGTCCGGTAGGGGATCACGGAATTCCTGGTGTAGCGGTGAAATGCGCAGATATCAGGAGGAACACCAGTGGCGAAGGCGGTGATCTGGGCCGGTACTGACGCTGAGGAGCGAAAGCGTGGGGAGCGAACAGGATTAGATACCCTGGTAGTCCACGCCGTAAACGTTGGGCACTAGGTGTGGGGCCTTATCGACGGGTTCCGTGCCGCAGCTAACGCATTAAGTGCCCCGCCTGGGGAGTACGGCCGCAAGGCTAAAACTCAAAGGAATTGACGGGGGCCCGCACAAGCGGCGGAGCATGTGGCTTAATTCGAGGCAACGCGAAGAACCTTACCTGGGCTTGACATGTGGGGTAAGGCGCAGAGATGCGCTGATCTTCGGATCCCACACAGGTGGTGCATGGCTGTCGTCAGCTCGTGTCGTGAGATGTTGGGTTAAGTCCCGCAACGAGCGCAACCCTTGTCCTATGTTGCCAGCGGGTAATGCCGGGGACTCGTAGGAGACTGCCGGGGTCAACTCGGAGGAAGGTGGGGACGACGTCAAGTCATCATGCCCCTTACGTCCAGGGCTGCACACATGCTACAATGGCCGGTACAAAGGGCTGCTATCCCGCGAGGGTGAGCGAATCCCAAAAAGCCGGTCTCAGTTCGGATCGGAGTCTGCAACTCGACTCCGTGAAGTCGGAGTCGCTAGTAATCCCGGATCAGCAACGCCGGGGTGAATACGTTCCCGGGCCTTGTACACACCGCCCGTCAAACCACGAAAGTCGGCAACACCCGAAGCCGGTGACCCAACCCTTGTGGAGGGAGCCGTCGAAGGTGGGGTCGGTGATTGGGGTTAAGTCGTAACAAGGTAGCCGTACCGGAAGGTGCGGCTGGATCACCTCCTTTCTAAGGAGTCACGGTCGGTCCCGGTTCGCCGAGGCCGAGCACTCCCAGTCGATCACTGGCTAGTCGGCTACGTTCCGCCCGTTTGTGGTAGAAGCCCGAGAGCTTGCTCGAGGGAGTCCTGCAATCGGTCGTGAGCGCGGCCCAGCTGTTCCTGTTCCGCTGTCAGGGAGCGCCGGCTGCGTGCCGCTGTGCCCCTTGAGAACTCCATAGCGAGCACGAGCATCTTTTAAATATCTCCAAGCTACAAAGAGCCAACGGTGGATGCCTTGGCGCCTGAAGCCGATGAAGGACGTGGGTGGCTGCGATAAGCCACGGGGAGCTGCCTACCAAGCTTCGATCCGTGGATGTCCGAATGGGGAAACCCCGCACCCGTCATGGGGTGTGACTCCGGTCTGAATGCATAGGACCGGCAGAGGGAACCGGGGGAACTGAAACATCTCAGTACCCCGAGGAGAAGAAAGCAACAGCGACTCCCTGAGTAGCGGCGAGCGAAACGGGATCAGCCTAAACCGGACCAGTGCTAAAGCCTGATGGCGTTGCTGGTTCGGGGTCGTGGGACCTGGAAGAAGGGGCATCAGACCCTTCACGGAGTTACAAAACTGCTGTCTAGTGGAAGCATGCTGGAACGATGCGCCATAGCGGGTAAGAGCCCCGTACACGAAAGACACGCAGTCTCCGCCCAGTAATCCCGAGTAGCGCCGGATCCGGGAAAGCCGGTGTGAATCTACGAGGACCACCTCGAAAGGCTAAGTACTCTCAGGCGACCGATAGTGAACTAGTACCGTGAGGGAAAGGTGAAAAGCACCCCGGGAGGGGAGTGAAATAGTACCTGAAACCGTTGGCTTACAAACAGTCAGAGCGTCGTCGGCAACTTGTTGCCGGCCGTGATGGCGTGCCTTTTGAAGAATGAGCCAGCGAGTTACCGTGTGTGGCGAGGTTAACCCGATTGGGGGAGCCGGAGCGAAAGCGAGTCTGAACAGGGCGTTCAGTCGCATGCGGTAGACCCGAAGCCGAGTGATCTTGCCATGGGCAGGCTGAAGCGGGGGTAAGACCCCGTGGAGGGCCGAACCCACTCTGGTTGAAAACAGAGGGGATGACCTGTGGTAAGGGGTGAAAGGCCAAACAAACTCGGTGATAGCTGGTTCTCCCCGAAATGCATTTAGGTGCAGCGTCAGATGTTCAGCATCGGAGGTAGAGCACTGAATGGGCTAGGGGGCCTACAAGCTTACTGACCCCAATCAAACTCCGAATGCCGATGCTCCAGAGTCTGGCAGTGAGACCACGAGGGATGAGCTTCGTTGGTCGAAAGGGAAACAGCCCAGACCGCCAGCTAAGGCCCCAAATTCTAGGCTAAGTGGAAAACGATGTGGGAACGCAGAGACAGCCAGGAGGTTGGCTTAGAAGCAGCCACCCTTAAAAGAGTGCGTAATAGCTCACTGGTCGAGTGGTCCTGCGCGGACAATGTAACGGGGCTCAAGCCTAGAGCCGAAGCTGCGGATTTCCGCGTAAGCGGGAGTGGTAGGGGAGCGTCGATCTTGCAGAGAAGCGGCGGTGGGAACCGTCGTGGAGCGTGATCGAGTGAGAATGCTGGCATGAGTAGCGAGAGAGGGGTGAGAAACCCCTCCGCCGTAAGCCCAAGGGTTCCTGGGGAAGGCTAATCCGCCCAGGGTCAGTCGGGAGCTAAGGCGAGGCCGAGAGGCGTAGTCGATGCACAACTGGTTGATATTCCAGTACCACCGTGTCCGCGCCCATCCCGAATCGAGGGTACTAAGGGGCTGGCCTTCGGGCCGATCCGACCGACCTTGACAAGGGAAGCGAAGGGGGGACGCAGGAGGGTAGATGAGCCCAGGCGTTGGTTGTCCTGGGGGAAGCGAGTAGAGGGAGGTCTAGGCAAATCCGGACCTCACATACCTTGAGTCGTGATCCCGAGCCGTTCTAGGCGAAGTCATTGAGCCCATGCTGCCAAGAAAAGCCCCTAGCGAGCTGACACGGTGCCCGTACCCCAAACCGACACAGGTGGGCAGGTAGAGCATACCAAGGCGATCGGGAGAACTGTGGTTAAGGAACTCGGCAAAATTCCTCCGTAACTTCGGGAGAAGGAGGGCCTCGTTAGGGTGAAGGACTTCGCGTCCGGAGCTCGAGGAGGTCGCAGCGAATTGAGGGAAGCGACTGTTTACTAAAAACACAGCAGCGTGCTAAGTCGTAAGACGACGTATACGCTGTGACGCCTGCCCGGTGCCGGAAGGTTACGGGGAAGGGTCAGTCCTTCGGGACGAAGCTCTGAACCTAAGCCCCGGTAAACGGCGGCCGTAACTATAACGGTCCTAAGGTAGCGAAATTCCTTGTCGGGTAAGTTCCGACCTGCACGAATGGCGTAACGACTTCCCTACTGTCTCAACCACAGACCCGGCGAAATTGAAGTACGAGTAAAGATGCTCGTTAGCTGCACCAGGACGGAAAGACCCCGTGGACCTTTACTGCAGCTTGATGTTGAGCTTTGGTACGGATTGTGTAGGATAGGTGGGAGTCTGGGAAGCTCCGGCGTTAGCCGGGGTGGAGACAACGTTGAAATACCACCCTGTTCGTACTGGGGCTCTAACCTCGGCCCGTAATCCGGGCCAGGGACCGCGTCAGGTGGGCAGTTTGACTGGGGCGGTCGCCTCCTAAAATGTAACGGAGGCGCCCAAAGGTTCCCTCAGGCTGGTTGGCAATCAGCCGTCGAGTGCAATGGCAAAAGGGAGCTTGACTGCGAGACTAACAGGTCGAGCAGGTGCGAAAGCAGGGCATAGTGATCCGGCGGTTGCTTGTGGAAGCGCCGTCGCTCAACGGATAAAAGGTACCCCGGGGATAACAGGCTCATCTTCCCCAAGAGTCCATATCGACGGGAAGGTTTGGCACCTCGATGTCGGCTCGTCGCATCCTGGGGCTGAAGCCGGTCCCAAGGGTTGGGCTGTTCGCCCATTAAAGCGGTACGCGAGCTGGGTTTAGAACGTCGTGAGACAGTGGACATACGCGCTGTCTATAAACTTGGCTATATGCTGGAAACACCGATTGAATCCTGCGCTACTAGTCAGTAGCGGCTTCGTGACTGTTACATCCCAACGATAGGTTGGAGGTCATGGACCCAGCTGGCAGTGACAACGCGACAGGTGCGGTCAATCAGCAGGAAAGACTGGATGCATACCAAACTCTGCATCCAGAATCCTCAGAGACCATATGCCAGGCATCGCTCTTACCGGCGGTGAAGATATGGTCCGATCTGCATGGCGACATGCAGAGTCAGACAGAAATGCTCTGGCCCTAGGCGCTCAGCGCCTCGGTAACAACAATGTCGGTCCCTATCCGGTGCAGCCGTAGGAAATCTGAGGAAGGCTGTCCCTAGTACGAGAGGACCGGGACGGACGCAGCTCTCGTGTGCCAGTTGTCCTGCCAAGGGCACGGCTGGTTTGCGACCTGCGGAAGGGATAAGCGCTGAAAGCATCTAAGCGCGAAGCTCGTTTCGAGATGAGATTTCCCACAGGGATAACCTGGTAAGGCCCGTGGTCAGACCACCACGTTGATAGGCCGGAGGTGTACGCACAGCAATGTGTTCAGCCGACCGGTACTAATCGGCCGAGGGCTTGGGGCTCGTGCTCGCTATGGAAGGCTCGAGGGGTAGTTGGCAACAACACCCTCAAGCGGGAACACCGGCTGACGTCGGTGTCCGCAGAACGCTGCGTGAACCGCTCGAGCGAAAGGTTTCCGGTGATCATAGCGACAGGGTCACACCCGTTCCCATCCCGAACACGGAAGTTAAGCCTGCCTGCGCCGATGGTACTTGGGGGGAGACTCCCTGGGAGAGTAGGTCGTCGCCGGAATTCATCTTGGACGATGCCCACCTCTGATGGAGGTGGGCATCGTCGCGTCCAGGGAAGGTATCGTTCCAGGTAGTGAGCAATCCGAGCCGTACCCCGGGACAACGTCGCGCCCGCGGTGCGGCGCTTGGGGATGGCGCTTTTCAGGGTGTGCCGACAGAGCCGCGAGCTCGGGCTCGCAAGGATCAGCAGCCTGTTCCCGATCGCGAGTCGGAGCGTGAGCGGCGTGCTCGCAAACGAGCCGAGGACAACTCCCTGCCCCTGGAGGTCCGTGACGAACTCCGTGGAGCAGTCGGTCAGGAGCGGGCGGCGGGACTGGAGCGGCGTCTTGGGGTCGCGACTCGGTCCTACGAGCGCGAGCGCTACTCCGAAGCACTCGCGGAGCTGCGCGTGCTCGCCCGGCTGGCACCTGAGGCCGCGGCGGTTCGAGAGCTTTACGGTCTCACGCTCTACCGTCTCGGCCGCTGGCGGGAGGCCGTCAGGGAACTGCGGGCCTTTCACGACCTCACGGGGTCGTTCGACCAGCATCCGGTGATCGCAGACTGCGAGCGGGCGCTAGGTCGCGACAAGGCGGTTCTAGTCCTTTGGGACGCGCTGCGACAAGAGGGTGTCGACAGGGAGGTCCTGGTCGAGGGCCGTCTCGTCGTGGCCGGCATGATGGCCGACCGCGGCGAGCTTGATGGAGCGATAGCGCTTCTCGCACCAGGCGGCAAGGCACTACGCCATCCCGATACATGCCATCTCCGGCAGTGGTACGCGCTCGCCGACCTCTACGAGAGAGCGGGCGACCTTCCTCGCGCACGGGAGCTGTTCGCCCGCGTGGCGTCCTTCTCACCTGAGCTGTTCGACACCGAGGAGCGTTTGACCGCTCTTCGGTGACAGGGCGAGAGCGCTCGAAGACACTCTTGCCCTCACCTGTCCGCGCGGATCTGGACTGGTCACGAAATCGGAGTGGTCTTCGGCCCGGCCCGTTGAGGAACTACGGTCAATGTCGTGGATCGTGTCGGCCTTGTCGGCCTGCCCAATTCGGGCAAATCGTCCCTTTTCAATTCCCTCACCGGCGGCGACGCCGTAGTCGCCTCCCACCCTTTCTCGACAGTGGAGACCGAAGTCGGGGTCGCACACGTTCCAGATCCCCGGGTCGATGCGCTTGGGAGGATGAGCCAGAGCCGCAAGATCGTCTACGCCGGCTTCGAGGTCGTCGACATCGCCGCGATCGCCAAGGGCGGTGAGAAGGGCGATGCGCTCGGGGGCCGGTTCCTCGCCGGAGTGCGCGAAGTTGACGCGCTGTGCCTGGTCCTACGCAGTTTCGAGGATGAGAACGTGCCCGGCGACACCGATCCATTGGCTGCGCTCGAGGTCGTCGAGCTCGAGCTCGCCCTGGCCGACCTGGCGACTCTCGAACAGCAGCTCACCAAGAAGCGCAGCCGTGTCGCCCCACTCGATCCGGCGATCGCGGCCGGGCTGAAGGCCGCGCCGGCCGCGATCGAGGTACTCGAGCAGGGAACGCCCTTGTACCGTTCGAGTCTGCCTGCAGGCGATCGCGAGGCGTTGAAGCCGTTCTTCCTGCTGACCGACAAGCCGACGATGGCCGTGATCAATGTGGGCGAGGATGAGCTTGCCGACACCCACGAGATAGTGCCGGCCGTGGAGAAGCAAGTCGGCGCCGGCGTTGACGTGCTGGCCGTCTCGGTCCAGCTGGAGGCCGAGACCGCGAGGCTCGATCCCGCCGAGCGCGTTGAGCTGCTCGAGGGGCTCGGCCTCGGCCAGGGCGCTCTGGTACGAGTCGCGCAGGCGGCGTTCGACATTCTCGGGAAGTGGGTATTCCTCACCACCGGCGAAGACGAGTCTCGGGCTTGGATCTTTCGCAGCGGCGCGAAAGCCCCTGAGTGCGCTGGAGCAATCCACTCCGACCTTCAGCGAGGCTTCATCAAAGCTGACGTGATCCGGTGGGACGAGCTCTTGGAGTTCGGCTCGCTGGCGGCAGCGCGCACCAAGGGCAAGGTCCGTCTCGAGGGCAAGGACTACCTCGTTCGCGACGGCGACGTGCTCGAGATCCGTTTCAACGTCTGAGCCCGGCCATGAGCGCCGCCGAGCTGCTCGAGCGCTGGCGGTCGGACCTCGAGTCGTGGGCGATACCGGGAGAGATCCTTGCCGGCACCCCGGAATCGCCGTGGGTGCTGCCGCGCGAGCTTGTGACTCGCAGGGCCGAGCGCAGAACTGAGACCTGCACGGGACCTTCTTGTCAACGGGCGTGGGATGCCCTGGCTGAGCAAGGCTCGGTCCTCGATGTCGGTGCCGGTACCGGCGCCGCGTGCCTCCCACTGTTGGCCCGGGCGTCCACGACGATGGCAGTCGACGTCGACGAAGGGCTCCTGCGGGTCCTTGTCGAGAATGCCGACCGGTTGGGCCGGACAGTCATCCCGGTCTGTGGCCGCTGGCCGGAGGTGGCAGGCGAGGTCGAGCCAGCCGACGTCGTGACGTGCCATCACGTGTTGTACAACGTCGCAGACCTCGGGCCTTTCATCGCCGCGCTTACGAGCCACGCGCGACGCCTCGTCGTGGTCGAGCTCACCTCTCGCCACCCGCTGACAGGGCTGAACGCGCTCTGGCAACGATTCCACGGTGTCGCCCGGCCGGAGGTTCCAACCGCTCACGACGCGTTTCGGGTGCTGGAGGAGCTGGGACTCGCGCCCGCTTGCGAGGTCTGGTCTCGCGTGGGCGAGGCCGATCACGGAAGTTTCGACGACATGGTCGAGGTCGCCAGACGCCGGCTCTGTCTCGGCCCTGGACGGGCCGGCGAGGTCGCCTCGGTCTTGCGCGAGCTCGGCGCCGAAGGGGACAACGCGGTTGACCTTGGAGCAACGGGTTCCGACCTCGTCACAATCTGGTGGTCCGGGCGGGTTTGATGACCCGGTAATGACTCGGGCTAGGATCGCCACAAGAGCGCCCAAGAGGGCGCGGCCTGAACCTACGCCGGCTCGTTCGGCGGAGCACTCGTCCCCGCACTGGCGGAATGGGTTCGGCTGAAACGCGCTGACCAGGAGGAACGACACAATGGGAATCAACATCCGCGAGGCGCTCGGGGACGAGGCTGACTCCCTGCTCGGCCACGAGTGCAAGACGATCGAGCGCGACCAGCTCTCGCTCCCCGGACCGGACTTTGTCGACCGGGTCCTCATCAACAGCGACCGGCCCGTGCCGGTTCTGCGCAACCTGCAGCAACTGTTCAACCACGGCCGCCTCGGTGGCACCGGGTACCTGTCGATCCTGCCGGTCGACCAGGGGATCGAGCATTCGGCGGCGGCGAGCTTCTCCAAGAACCCGATCTACTTCGACCCGCAGAATCTTGCCGAGCTGGCCCTCGCTGCCGACTGCAGCGCGTTTGCCTCGACGCTCGGGGGCCTCGCGATCATCGCCCGCCGCTATGCCCACAAGATTCCGATGATCGTCAAGCTGAACCACAGTGAACTTCTCACCTACCCCAACCGCGGCGACCAGGTGCCATTCGCTTCGGTTCATCAAGCCGTCGAGCTTGGAGCCATGGGAGTGGGTGCCACGATCTACTACGGCTCGGAGGAGTCCACACGGCAGATCCGCGAGGTAAGCGCGCTGTTTGCCGAAGCACACCGCCACGGGCTGTTCACGGTCCTTTGGTGCTACCTGCGTAACCCGGCGTTCAAGACCCCAGAGGCCGACTATTCCCTCGCTGCAGACCTCACGGGACAGGCGAACCACCTCGGCGTCACGATCGAAGCCGACATCATCAAGCAGAAGCAGCCTGAGAACAACGGCGGTTACACCGCGCTGAAGTTCGGTCGGACCGACCCGCTTGTCTACAGCCAGCTGACGACGGACAACCCCGTCGACCTCACCCGCTGGCAGGTGGTCAACTGCTACGCGGGACGCATCGGGCTCATCAACTCGGGCGGCGAGTCCTCTGGCGCCAGCGACTTCGCACAGGCCGTGCGGACTGCGGTGATCAACAAGCGTGCGGGCGGCATGGGGTTGATCCTCGGACGTAAGGCGTTCCAGCGTCCGATGCGCGAGGGTGTGGAGATCATCCACGCTGTTCAGGACGTGTACCTCGACAGCGCCGTCACAGTCGCCTAGCGTGAGTTTCCTGGCTAGCTCATCTGACAGCAACGCAACCCCAGCTCAGCCATGGTAAATCGGTGCTCGCCGCGTAGTACCTAAGACCTCAGTTACGAGGGGCGTAGGCGTCAAGGCCGTACAGCTCGTAGAGGCGTGCCTGGGCTGGGTCCATCTCTGTGAGCATGCGCCTTGCCCGGGGTCGACCGCCGGTGGACGGGTAGATCATCACGGTCTCCTCGATCCCCTTGAGGTCGGAGAGGAGCTCCCGGACGCTCATGACCATGCCGGCGTTCTTGGCCTCTCGGGCCATCAGCCGGGCGACGGCGAGAGCGAGCACGCAGTATTGGGCGTGCACCCGGATCTTCTGCTCGGTCCAGTGGAACATGGGTGAGAAGCCGACCACCTTCGGGTCCTTCATCTGTCGGAAGTCCGCCTCGACCCCCGACTGGGAGCGGTAGGCGGCAACGACCTCGGCGATGGACCAGTTGTCCCGGTCGGTGAACAGCACCCGTTTTCCGAACAGCTCGGTCTCGAGCGCCTTTTGAGCCCTGGCGTCGATGCCGAAAGAAAGCCGATAGGTCGCCGGTGAGTCACCTGTGAGCTCGAAGGTGACCACGCGCTCGAGCCAGCGCGGGGCGAGGATCCTCGTGATCTCGGCTTCGACGGCCCTCCGGTCCTTCTTGGTCTTGCCACGCTCCAGACGAGCGGACACCTCGGCCAGCTGTCCGCTCGCCTTGGCGAGTGTCTGGCTGAAGCCTTGTCGCTGTAAGTCGTGCAGGTTCTGCGAATGAGTGACGACGACCCGGTACTTACCACCAAGGGCGGTCATCTTGGTCTCGAAAGCGCTCAGCTCGGGGAAGGCCTCCTCGTCAACGACCCGGTAGCGCCGCCGGGAGACCGCCATCAGCTCGAGATGGTCAGACGGCGGCAGTGAGCCGACGAAGTGCAGCGGGCTCCCGTCCACTTTGGTCTGGTTCGCCGTGGAGTCCTGCCCGGCGTCATAGACCAAGGTGAGCTCGTGCTGCGATCCGCCGAGGGACCCGAAACGGCTCGCGAGCTCGTCCACCATGAGCGGGAACTGGGTGACGTCGGGACGGTCACCGGCATAGGCATGGCTCACGAGGGGGACCCCGCCGTCGACAGAGATCACGAGCCCGAGGCCGACGAGGCGAAGGTCGCTGCGCTTCTGTTTGGCATGGCCCCGCTTGGCGATAGGCGCCTTGTCGTTGGCCGAGTCGATATAGGTGGCGAAGTTGGTCATGTCGAGCACGAGGCCCGAACAGTCGAGGTCGAAGGACTCGACCATGTCGGCAACGACACGTCGCTCGATCTCGGCGAGCTGGGTGGGCGAGATCTGGTCCATGGCATCCCAAAAGCGCCGGTGGTCGAGCGCCTCTCGGGGAAGCTGCACGAGCCGATCGCCGGCGGTCGTCGCCCACCAGTCCGAGAAGGCGAGCTTGGAGCACGGGGCCACGACACGGTTGAGGACCAAAAGAGCGACATAGGTCCCGACCGTTGCCGAAGCATCCGCGCGTCGGGGCCCGACCACCTCATCGACGATCTCGGCGATACCAAGCCGTTTGATCACCGACCAGGTGGCTGCGAGATCACCGAAGCAAAGGTGTCGCGTGCGTTCGGGGACCGAGACCGAACCTGTCACAGCAGCCTCGATGTCCTCTGCTTTGCCGAGGTAGCGCTCCCAGGCCATCTTCGGCTTGCCGTCCACGCGGGCCATCTGGCGCAAGTAGTAGTACGCCTGCCCGTTGACCTTCTTCGACATGATAAAAGCCACACTTTAGGTCTTACACCCTCTGGCGACAAATCGCGAGCCTTTGACCAGGACATTCGCGCTGGTCAGGGGCCTATTTTGAAGAAATCTCTCAGGAAGGTCAAAGCTGGCTCATCGAGATAGCCAGGAAACTCCCGCTAGGACGCGCCAATAAGCCGGAACGGGTAGTTTCCCAACGCTATTGTCGGGCACCGGGGCCTTTTGCCGCGGGCCGATCGCCGAGGCCTCATCGCCGGAGGCTCCTGAGCCCGACGGTACACTGCCGATACCCACAGGCAAGCGGGTGAGAAGGTAATCGCGGCGGTGGCGGCACATAGGCCGGCGAGCCGAGTGGAGGGACCGTGACGACAAAGTCCAAGTTGGCTAACGAACCGGGCAAAGTCGAGACGATCGACCAGATTGTGATTCGTTTTGCCGGGGACTCAGGCGACGGCATGCAGGTAACAGGGGACCGGTTTACCGACGAGAGCGCCCTTTTCGGCAACGACTTGTCGACGTTTCCGAATTACCCCGCCGAGATCCGAGCCCCGGCAGGAACCCTCGCCGGCGTCTCCGCCTTCCAGATCCACATCTCTGACCACGAGATCCTCACGCCCGGCGACGCGCCGAACGTGCTCGTGGCGATGAACCCCGCGGCTTTGAAGGCGAATGTGAACGATCTGCCGACCGGGGGCACTCTCGTGATCAACGTGGACTCCTTTGACGAGCGGGATCTGGCCAAAGCCGGCTACGAGGCCAACCCGCTCAAGGACGGCAGCTTGTCTGCTTTCAGGATCTACGAGATCCCGATGACATCGCTGACCATCGAGGCTTGCAAGCCGACCGGGGCCAAGCCCCGCGACGCGGAGCGAAGCAAGAACTTCTTTGCCCTCGGGCTCCTGTCGTGGCTCTACCACAGGCCGATCGACGACACCGAGAGCTGGATCGTGCGCCGCTATGGCAAGGCGCCGGTCGTGGCTGAGGCGAACACCCTCGCGTTCCGGGCCGGTTACAACTTCGGCGAGACCGCGGAGATCTTCGAGTCCTCATATGAGATAGCGCCAGCCGAGCACCTGCCCGGCACTTACACGAACGTGACTGGCAACGTGGCACTTGCCTGGGGGCTACTCGCGGCGGCCCATCTTGCCAAGCTGCCCCTCTTCCTTGGCTCGTATCCGATCACGCCGGCGTCGGACATCTTGCACGAGCTCTCCAAGCACAAGAAGTTCGGCGTGCGGACCCTCCAGGCCGAAGACGAGATCGCCGGCATCGGCGCGGCACTCGGCGCGGCCTTCGGAGGCGCCCTCGGGGTGACGACCACGAGCGGGCCAGGCATCGACCTGAAGTCTGAGACCGTCGGTCTCGCCGTCAGCCTGGAGCTGCCGCTGCTCATCGTCGACATCCAGCGTGGGGGACCCTCGACCGGGCTTCCGACCAAGACCGAGCAGTCGGACCTGCTGCACGCGATGTTCGGTCGCCACGGCGAGGCTCCTGTCCCTATCGTCGCTGCCAAGACGCCCTCGCACTGCTTTGATGCAGCAATCGAAGCGGCCCGTATCGCGCTCAAGTACAGGACGCCGGTCTACCTGCTCTCCGACGGCTATCTCGCTAACGGCTCGGAGCCCTGGCGACTTCCCGATGTCGAGTCGCTACCGGACATCTCGGTGGAGTTCACGACCGAGCCGAACGCGACGGGCGCCGACGGCGAGGCGACGTTTTGGCCGTTTAAGCGGGATCCCGAGACCCTGGCGAGGCCATGGGCGGTCCCCGGAACACCGGGCCTCGAGCACCGCATCGGAGGGCTCGAGAAGCAGGACGGTATCGGGACGGTCTCCTACGAGCCCGCGAACCACGATGTCATGATCCATGCCCGCGCGGCCAAGATCGCCGGCATCGCCAAGGACATGGCCCCGGTCGAGGCCGACGACCCGGGCGGCAAAGCCAGGGTGCTGCTCCTGGGCTGGGGCTCGACGTACGCCGCGATCACCGCCGGTGTGAAGCGGGTGCGCAAGGCCGGCAAGTCTGTTGCGCAGCTGCACCTCGTCCACTTGAACCCGTTCCCGCCCAACCTCGGCGAGGTCCTGCGGGCCTATGAGGTGATCCTCGTCCCCGAGGGCAACCTCGGCCACCTGACTCGCCTCGTACGCTCCGACTTTCTCGTCGACGCGAAAGTGATGTCGAAAGTCGAAGGAACCCCCTTCAGGGTCGGGGAGATACAGGATGCGATCCTTCTTGAGATCGAGCGCCTTGGTTCGCCACAGGCGGCCAGAGGGCAATCCACCAAGGAGGCAGCGCTGTGACCGACCTCGCCGTTCCCGTTACGACCCGGAAGGACTGGGCAAGTGACCAGGAGGTCCGCTGGTGCCCGGGCTGCGGGGACTACAGCATCCTGTCCGCCGTTCAGCTCTTGCTGCCAGAGCTCGGTATCAGGCGCGAGAACACCGTGTTCGTGTCGGGGATCGGCTGCGCAGCCCGTTTCCCGTACTACATGAACACCTACGGCATGCACTCGATCCATGGGCGCGCCCCGGCGATCGCTACGGGCCTTGCGGTGTCGCGGCCGGACCTCGACGTGTGGGTGGTGACCGGCGACGGCGACTCTCTTTCGATCGGTGGCAATCACCTCGTGCACGCGTTGCGTCGCAACGTGAACCTCACGATCCTGATGTTTAACAACCAGATCTACGGATTGACCAAGGGCCAGTACTCACCGACCTCCGAGGTCGGCAAGATCACCAAGTCGACCCCCTTCGGCTCGCTCGACGCCCCGTTCAACCCGGTGAGCCTCGCTCTCGGCGCTGAGGCGACTTTCGTCGCAAGAACCCATGACCTCGACCGCAAGCACATGGTCGAGACGTTCCGCCGTGCGCACGACCACCGTGGGGCCTCGTTTGTCGAGGTCTACCAGAACTGCAACGTCTTCAACGACGGCGCGTTCGAGGCGATAAACGGCAAGGAGAACCGCGCGGACATGTTGATCCCGCTCGAGCACGGACAGCCCATCCGTTTCGGCGCCGACGGCGAGCACGGGGTCGCTTCGGACGGTCACGGCGGTCTCCGGCTCGTCGAGGTGGCTGACGTCGGCGAGGATGCACTGGTCATCCACGACGAGAGACAAGTGAATCCGAGCCTGGCGTTCGCCTTGTCGCGCCTCGCGACCGGTCCGCACGAGCCGACTCCGATCGGCGTGTTCCGGGCCGTCGAGCGCCCCGACTACGGCAGCCTGGTAGACCAGCAACTCCTCGAGGCGCAGAACCGTCAAGGTGTCGGTGACCTCGCGTCGCTGCTGCGCTCCGGGGCCACCTGGAACTACGACTGAGGTGCGGGCCCCCAGCCTTCGAGCAAGCGGTAGGCCATCCCGGTAAGGGGCTTGGGCTGGAAGTAGGTGCTCTTTGGAGCCATACGGCGCCCGTCGTGCGCGACGCGCTCCATTCGTGCGACCGCGACAGGCCTCAGCAGGAACGTTGCGTCTGCCCGCCCAGCACGAACGGCCGTGGTCGCCTCGTGCCAGCCGGGCTCGTAGGTGAGATCGTGCTCGGGGAGGCTGTCGAGCACCAGCTTGAGCCGGCTCGCGTCGAGATCGTCCTGCGCGGCCTGCTCCAGAGACGCAAGCGGGTAGAGCAGCTTGAACCCGTTCCTGGTGTACAGGCCGATCACGCCTGGGCTTGCCGTCGCAGGGAGCGCGACGAGGTCGTCTGAAGCGGACTCGATCCGGAAGAACGGCGCGAGCAAGACCTCCAGATCCTCGGATGAGATACCCCGCAGGAGCCTGTGGATCGCCCTGATCGAAAGCTCGTCCTCACTCAGTTCCACGACAAATGCCAGCGCGAGGTCATGAGGCCCGGGCGCTTCGCCGTTTCGCGCGCGACACTCCTTTGCATAGGTGCAGGCGGTCTCGTAACGGTGGTGGCCGTCGGCGATCAGCACGGGGGCGCTCGCGCCGAGCGCTCTGATCTGTGCCACATGGCGGTCGTCGCTAACGGGCCAGAGCTCGTGGACCACCCCGGCGGAGTCGGTTGTCCGCCAGTGGGATTCCCCGGCCTGTGCCAGGGCTTGGCGGCATGTTGAGGTGAGACCCTTCGCCAAGGAGAGCACCCAGATCGGCGAGGTGTTCAGGCGGGTGCTCCGCAAGAGCGAGAGCCGGTCGATCCGGTCCTTGGGGATCGTCTGCTCGTGCGCGAGCACCTGGCCGGTGCCGTGGAGGTCGAGACCCAGCGCGCAAAGCAGCCCTGTCGTCACCCGCAGGTGCCCGTGCTCGTCGTGGAAGGTCATGCGGTACAGGTAGAAGCCATCGCGCACGTCGCGCCGCACGATGCCGGCGTCGAGCCATCCGTGAAAGATCCGCGCGGCGTTCTCGTACTGGTCGAGCCCGCCGGACTCGTCGCGTGCGGGAAGCTCGACGTGGATGGCGTTGTAGGGACTGAGCGCGGCAAGCCTGGTTCTCTCGACAGGGTCAACGACGTCGTAGGGAGGCGACACGACAGAGTCGGGATCCACGCGGGCCGGGTCGTAGCGGACGGCGGCGAACGGTTCTAGGCGGGCCATCGCACTTGCGTAGCACACGCGGGCTTCCCGGCTCTGGGAGGATCGCGGTCATGACTTGGCTTCTCGATTGCGACGGTGTCGTGTGGCTTTCCGAGCAGGTGATCCCGGGCGCCCCGCAGGCCGTGGCAAATTTGCGCGACTCCGGTTCCCGGGTGGTGCTGCTGACGAACAATTCGTATCCGAGGCTTTCGGATCACGTCGCAAAACTCGAACGCCTCGGCATGCCGACGGACCCCGGTGACGTCCTCAGCTCGGCGATGGCCGCGGCGTTCCTGCTCGAGGCAGGCGAGCGCGCTCTTGTGCTCGGTGGACCGGGGATAATCGAGGAGCTGAATGCCCGGGGCGTGGTCACCGTCACGCCCGGTGCGGGCCGGGAGATCGGGCTCGTGGACGCGGTCGTGGTCGGGCTGGATCCCACTTTCGACTTCGCCTCGCTTGCCGCGGCCGCGACCGCGCTTCACGCAGGCGCCCGCCTCATCGGCACGAACGACGATCCCACGTTCCCCACCCCGGCCGGTGTGCTTCCCGGCGCAGGATCGGTGCTGGCTGCGGTAGCTCGAGCCGGCGAGGTGACACCGACGATCGCGGGCAAGCCGTATTCGCCGACTGTGGACCTGGTGCACGAGCGGATCGGTGAAGTCGAGATCGTCGTGGGTGATCGCGCCTCGACTGACGGCCTCCTCGCCCGGAGGCTGGGAACTCGCTTCGGTCTGGTTCTCACAGGTATCACCCATGCTCAACACGGCCCGCTCGATCCCGAGCCTGATGTCGAGGCGGCCGATCTCCTCACTCTCGTCAAGAGCGAGCTTGGCTGAAGCTGTCGCAGCGGTGCTAGCTCGAGCAAGCAGCGTCCACGGGACTTGTTGTATGAGTGCTTGCTATTGCAAGCAGACGGGTATAATGCGGGCATGCCAGACAAGAAGAAGAAGCCGCTCGAGAGATACGTTGACGCCGGGAAGGAATTCACCGAGATGAGCCGCAAACGGGTCCAGAAGGTCGCCCGTGAGCTCGCAAGGGAGACCGAGGTCGGACGCGAACATGCAGAGGACTGGGCAGACGATTTCGTCCAGCGCGGCCTCCGGAGCGCCGAGCAGTTCGGCGACATCGTCCGCAAGGAGATTCGCGCGCAGATCAAGCACTTCAATCTCGCGACCAATCAGGATGTGATCAAGGTCGTACAGCAGTTCGTGGAGCGCACAACCAAGGCCGCGGCCCCTGTGATGGAGGCTGCGAGCCGGACTGTGACTGGTACCAAGAAGGCGGGTGCAGCCAAGCCGACGGGCAAGAAGGTCGCAGCCGACAGGAAGTCGGGGTCGGAGAAGAAGACCACCGCAGCCAAGAAGCCCGACGCAGTCAAGAAGCCGGCAGCGACGAAGAAGACGACGAGCGCGAAGCCTGCAGCGGCCAAGAAGACGACGAGCGCGGAGCCTGCTTTGGCGCACAAGACCGCAGTGACCAAGAAGTCCGCACCGGCCACAAAGCTGGCGAGCGTGAGCAAGCCCGCTGCCGCGAAGAAGGTGCCAGCTGTAAAGAAATCCCAGCCCAGCATCAGTTGAGCTGTGACGCCCCCTTCACGGGTGGCAAATGAGGATCGGGACCGCAAGGATTGGTGCATGTCTCCGATCCTTCTCGTGGTGCACCCCGAGCGACCTGCCGCGTGGGAGCTGGCGAGGACCGCTGCTCGCTGGTGGCAGAGTCACGGCCGTGACGTGGTCGAGATCCGCGGAGTTGGGCCTGAAAGGCCCTTTGCCGAGACTGACGGGGTGGAGTTCGCGGTAAGTCTCGGAGGCGACGGAACCATGCTGCGCACCGTCGAGCTCGTACTCGCATCGCGGGTCCCGGTGCTGGGCGTGAACCTCGGGCGCATGGGTTATCTCACCGCGGTCGAGCCGGCCGGAATCGAGAGTGCATTCGAAAGGATGCTGGCCGGCGACTATCTGGTCGAGGAGCGCATGGCCCTCGACGTGGAGCTCGAGGGCAGTGTCGAGGGTCGGTTCATGGCGCTGAACGACGCGATAGTCGAAAGGACCGGGCCCGGTCATACGATCCGAGTGGGTGTCGAGATCGCCGGTCGTGCCTTTCTGACCTACGTCGCTGACGGGATACTCGTCTCCACGCCGACTGGCTCGACGGCCTACAACTTGTCCGCACGTGGACCAGTCGTGTCCCCGAAGCTGCGAGCCATGGTGCTGACACCGGTGTCGCCTCACATGCCCTTCGACAGGTCTCTCGTGTTGGAGCCCCGCGAGTCGGTCCGGCTCACGATCCTTGACGACAGGGCTGCCGCCGCGGTAATCGACGGCGCGCGCGTCGTCCAGCTTGCCACCGGGGACAGCGTGCTGTGCCGCGCCGCCTCGGAGTCGGCGAGGCTGATCAGCTTCGGCGAGCGCGATTTCTATTCGGCACTCCGGCATCGTTTCGTCTTGACCGACCGCTGAGGCGAGCGATGCTTGTCGAGCTCCGAGTGCGGGATCTCGGTGTCATAGCAGATCTCGACCTTGTCATCGGCCCGGGCATGACAGCGCTCACTGGTGAGACCGGCGCCGGAAAGACCCTCGTCGTTGAGGCGTTGGAGCTACTGCTCGGAGGTCGGGCCGATGCTGCAATCGTTCGGGCCGGCGCCGCGGAGGCTGTCGTCGAAGGGCGATTCGTCATCGCTGGGCGAGAGGTCGTGCTGTCTCGGTCGGTCCCTGTGGACGGGCGCTCGCGTGCATATTTGGACGGGCGCATGGCGCCGGCGTCGTCGCTGTCTGAGATCGGTGACGGCCTTGTTGATCTGCACGGCCAGCACGTCCACCAGTCGTTGCTGCACCAGGCCGCGCAACGTGACGCGCTCGACAGCTTCGCCGGATCCGACCTCGAGGAGGTCTCGCAAGCCCGGCGCGAGCTCGCCGTTATAGACGCCCGCCTCGCCGAGCTCGGTGGCGATCCGCGTGTGCTGGTCCGCACGGTCGGCCTTCTCCGTTTCCAGCTGGACGAGATCGCCGCGGCCGCCATCACTGCTCTCGACGAGGAGGAGCAGCTCGGCGCCGAGGAGTCGCTTCTCACTCAGATCGGGGCCCTCAGGGCCGCAATTTCAGAGGCTCGCGACGCCCTCACGGGATCGGACGCCACCCAGGCCCATTCGGGCCTGGGGGCCACCGACCTGCTCGGAGTAGCGGTATCCCGGCTGACCGCTCATGATGCTCTGTCGGAGCTTGCAGCGCCTCTCCGATCGGCCCAAGCCGATGTCGAGGACGTGGCACGGGAACTGAGGCTACGAGACGAGCGCCTCGAGGAGGATCCCGACCGCCTGGAGGCGATCCGGCGACGTCTCCAGCTGTTGGCCGACCTCCGGCGCAAGTACGGCTCGACCCTCGCCGAGGTGATCGAGTTCGAGCGGGCGAGCCAGCTGCAACTGGCAGAGTTCGAGGCGTCCGAGGACACCCGTGTCAGCCTGCAGGCTCGTCGGCGCACCGCGGTCGGCCTTCTCGAGGAGGCGGAGGAACGGCTCGGGTCCTGCCGTCGGCAGGCCGCACCGAAACTGGCCTCAGCGGTCGAGGCTCACCTGCACGAGCTCGCGCTTAGCGGTGCCCGACTTGAGGTTCGCATCGGGGAAGACCCGGCAGGATCGGAAGTGGAGTTCCTTCTCGGGGCCAACGCGGGAGAGCCGTCGCTGCCTTTCGCCAAGGTCGCCTCAGGCGGGGAGCTGGCGCGGGCCATGCTCGCTACCCGCCTGGTCCTGTCCGCGGCACCTCCGACGCTCGTTTTCGACGAGGTCGACGCAGGCGTGGGAGGCGAGGCGGCTCTGGCAGTGGGCCGTGCGTTGTCCGCGCTCGGGCGCGACCACCAAGTGTTGGTCGTGACCCATCTCGCGCAAGTCGCTGCGTTCGCCGATCACCAGGTGCTGGTGTCCAAGACCGAGGAGGACGGCAGGACTGTCGCGCGGGTGCGGTCCATCAAGGGCGAGGACCGGATTGTGGAGCTCTCGAGGATGCTGTCGGGCCACCCGAACAGCGCGACAGCGCGCCGGCATGCAAAGGAGCTGTTGGCGATGGCTGTGAGTTACGGCACCGGCGCCGGCAGCTCGGATAACCTTGAGTGATACCGGCCGGGAGGAGAGTGTGACGAAGTTCGTGTTCGTGACAGGTGGTGTGATGAGTTCCCTAGGGAAGGGGCTCACATCCTCCTCCCTCGGCCGACTCCTCAAGTCACGTGGCCTCAGGGTCACGATGTGCAAGCTCGACCCTTACATCAACGTCGATCCCGGCACCATGAACCCGTTTGAGCACGGCGAGGTGTTCGTCACCGAGGATGGAGGCGAGACCGACCTCGACCTCGGACATTACGAGCGCTTCATCGACGAGAACCTGCACAAGGACTCGAACGCCACGACAGGCCAGATCTACTCCTCGGTTATTGCCAAGGAGCGTCGCGGCGACTATCTCGGCAAGACGGTTCAGGTCATTCCCCACATCACCGACGAGATCAAAGAGCGGATCCGCCGGCTCGGGCGCGAGAACATCGACGTCGTCATCGTCGAGGTCGGCGGCACCGTCGGCGACATCGAGATCGTGCCCTTTCTCGAGGCGATCCGGCAGTTCCGGCGCGATGCCGGGCGGGACAACGTCTGTTACCTGCACCTGACGCTCGTGCCCCATTCGCTTCCCGCCGGCGAGCAGAAGACCAAGCCCACCCAGCACTCGGTCACCGAGCTGCGCGGGCGGGGCATCCAGCCTGATGTGATCGTCTGCCGCAGCCACGAGCCGATCTCGGAGAACCTCAAGCGCAAGATCTCCCTGCTCTGCGACGTGTCGACTGACGCAGTCGTCTCGGCGATCGACGAGGAGAACATCTACGAGATTCCGCTCGCGTTGCACGAGGAAGGACTTGACGACATCGTCTGTCGGATCCTGCGCCTGGACCAGGCGGACCGCCAGATCGACCTCTCGAGCTGGGAGGCGCTCGTCGAGCGGGTACGTGCGGCCACCGAGGTCGTTCGCATCGGAGTCATCGGGAAGTACGTCAACCTTCCCGACGCATACCTGTCGGTTGTCGAAGCTCTCAAGCACGCAGGCTTTCACCACGGTGCGAAGGTCGAGATCGAATGGGTCCAGGCCGAGGAGATCACGGGCATGCTCGCCCCGGCACGCCTGGACGGCCTCGACGGGATCGTGATCCCCGGAGGATTCGGCGAGCGCGGCCTGGAGGGCAAGATCGCCGCGGCCGGCTACGCGCGAGAGCACGCCATACCGTGCCTCGGCCTGTGCCTCGGCTTGCACATGATGGTCGTGGAGTTCGCGCGATCTGTCGTGGGTCTCGAGGGAGCCAATAGCCGCGAGCTCGCCCCGACAACGCCGCATCCGGTCATCGACCTCATGGACGACCAGCTGGGCGTCGAGGACAAGGGTGCCACGATGCGCCTTGGGGCATGCATGGCCCAGCTGCAGCCCGGCTCGCAGGTCGCCGCGATCTATGGCTGCGAGGTCGTCTCAGAGCGGCACCGGCACCGCTACGAGCTGAACCCCCGTTACCGTGACCGCCTCGTCGGAGCCGGGCTCGTGTGCTCGGGCACCTCACCGGACAATCGACTCGTGGAGTTCATCGAGCTGCCCGGCCATCCGTTCTGGGTCGCGACCCAGGCCCATCCCGAGTTCAAGAGCCGGCCGGACCGGCCTCACCCTCTGTTTCGCGCATTGGTCGGGGCGGCGCTCAACCGGGCGCACGAACGGACTCCTCGCCTGTACGACCTCGACAATGTCCCCTCCTGAGTCCGACGAGCAAGTACCGACCACCGAACTGACGAGAGCCACGGCGCCCCTTCTCGGAGATCGGGGCGCTTTTCGCCAGATCGGGGAGCGGGTGCGGTACTCGGGCCAGCGCCTTCGAGTCGTTGTCGGCACCTTTGTCGGCCCGGACGGGTTCACCTTCGAGCGCGAGATAGTGCGTACCTTCGCGGCAGTGTGCGTCGTGCCGCTCGAGAGCGATCGTGAGCACGTCCTGCTCGTTCGCCAGTACCGCGGCCCGGTCGACCAAGCGCTGCTCGAGCTGCCGGCGGGAAAGCTCGACGTCGCCGGTGAGCCGCCGGAGCAGTGCGCGGCGCGCGAGCTCGCCGAGGAGGTCGGAGCCACGGCGGAGCAGATGACCGAGCTCGGTCGTTTCTTGAACTCGCCCGGGTACTGTGACGAGTTGACGACCTGCTTTCTTGCAGAGGGGCTGACGCCCGGCTCCCGCAGCGCGGACGGCATCGAGGAGGAGCATCTCGTCGTCGAACGGATCTCGCTGTCGGCGGTCGGAGATCTGATCGCGACCGGCGATATTGCCGACGCCAAGACGATCGTCGGGCTGATGCTGGCACGTTCGTTCCTCGAGGTGCCGCGTCCCGGCCAAGCTCGGCTCGGCTGAGGCGCAGTCCTTGGCCACCCAGGCCGTACTGAGCCGGGACGCTGAGGAGTTCCTCTCCTACCTGACAGTCGAGCGCGGGCGGGCAGCTGCGTCGATCTCGGCCTACAGGCGTGATCTCATCGCGTACGAGAGCTTTCTCGGCGAGCGCGGTGTGACCCTTTTGGGCGCGGACGTCGGCCTCGTCGAAGCCTACGTAGCGCTGCTCAGCGAAACACGGCGAGCCAGTTCGACCGCGCGGGCGCTCGCAGCAGTCCGCGGCCTGCATCGCTTCTGCGTCGACGAGCGTGGCGCGCAGCTGGACCCGACCGAGGGCGTTTCAACGCCGCGGATACCCCAGGCCATCCCGAAAGCGCTCTCGGAGGCCGAGGTCGAGCTGCTGCTCTCCGCGGTGATCGGCGAAGACCCACGCGCGCTCCGGGACCGGGCGATCCTGGAGACCCTGTACGCGACCGGGATGCGGATCTCGGAGCTCGCGGGCCTTCGCCTCGGCGATCTCGACACCGACCGGGGCCTGGCCGTCGCCTACGGCAAGGGGTCCAAGGAACGCCTCGTGCCGATCGGGAGGCTCGCAGTCTCGGCGCTCGAGGCCTGGCTGGGCCCGCGGGGCCGCGACGCCATGGCCCCGGCGCGCTGGGCGCGGCGATTCGACGCCGAGGCGGTCTTCATCTCGACACGGGGCAGGCGGATGTCGCGCCAAGCCGTGTGGCAGGTCGTCAGGGTCGCCGCGAAGAAGGTGAAGCTCGAGGACCGGGTGTCGCCCCATGTGCTGAGGCACTCCTGCGCCACGCATCTGCTCGAGCACGGCGCCGACATCCGAGTCGTGCAGGAGCTGCTCGGGCACGCGACCATCACGACGACACAGGTCTACACGAAGGTCTCGCCCGAATTGCTGCGGCGCGTCTATGAGAAGGCCCATCCGCGGGCACTTGTCACCGAGGCGAGCGGGACCGCTCGGGGCGGTCCGAAGCAGCGTTGAACCTTCGCGACGCGCCCGGGCGCGCCGGCGCACCTCCTCAGCGGTGAGTTCGTGTAGCGGCAGGTGCTTTTCAGGCCGCACCGCGTCCCGGCGGGACTAGTGTTGCGCCGTGGCGAACGAAGATGCTGGTGTCGACTACCGCGCGCTCCTCGAAGAAGAGCGCGGGTCCCTGTTGCGCCAACTGCAGGAGATCGGCTTTGGCGAGGACGGCACGCTGACCTACGACGCCAACTTCGCCGACTCTTCGCAGGTTACCGCCGAGCGAGGTGAGGCTGAGGCGCTGGCCGCTCAGCTCCAGGAGTCGCTCGAGCACGTGGAGGCCGCGCTCGCGAAGATCGAGCTCGGCACCTACGGCATCTGCGCGCGCTGTGGCAAGCCGATCTCCTCGGCACGGCTGGAGGCTCAGCCGGCGACCGCGCTTTGCATCGAGTGCGCCTCGGTTCGACGTTGACCACTGGAGCGCAGTGGCGCTCACTGAAGTCGAACCAGCGCCTGCCTACCTACGTCATCATCGCCGCGGTGACAGTGGGCGTGGTCGCGCTCGCGCTTCGACATCACGTATTGAACGAGCAGACGCTGATTTTCCTTGTCGTGTTCATACCCGCAGTCATGCTCCACGAGGTGAGCCATGGCGTCGTCGCTCTCTGGTGCGGCGACGACACGGCCAAGCGTGCGGGTCGGCTCACCCTCAACCCGATAAAGCACATCGACCCGTTCGGCTCGGTCGTAGTGCCGGTGGTGCTGGCGCTAACGGGCGCGCCGGTCTTCGGCTGGGCCAAGCCCGTCCCGGTAGCCATCAACCGGCTCCGCCATCCCCGCAACGACTCGGTGCTCGTCTCTTTCGCCGGACCGGCCACCAATGTCATCCTGGCGGCCATATCCGGCCTCGCCCTGCACGAGTTCCTCCACCTCTGGGCCCTGCCGGTCCAGACCTGCGGCGCGTTCTACTGTTACGCCCCCGTCTCGCAGTGGGCCCTGATCGAGCAGATCCTGTTCTACTTCGGGATCGTGAACGTCGTCCTGGCGGCGTTCAACATGCTTCCGATTCCGCCGCTCGACGGTTCGGCGCTCGTCGAGCGGCTCTTGCCGGTCTCGGCGCTCCCGGCTTACTACCGCATGCGGATGGGCTTCATGGTGGTCGTTCTTCTGCTGGTCTTCTTGGACCAGAATCTGTTGTCGCGGATCCTCGGCGACGTCGAGAACTGGTACCTGAACCTGGTCTTTTGATTGCGCACGCCCTCAGGTCACGCACGGGCGGCGCGAGGAGCCGCCCGTGCGTGCCCTGAGGGCTGTTCACCTATTGGGCGAGGAGCCCTACCACCCGGCTCGCGCGTAGATAGGTCGTCGAGGCGATGGCGCGCGCCTTGAGGGCGCCCTTGGCCAGTAGCCGCGGGACCTCACCTGGATCAGCTTGCATCTCGGCGTGGCGCTCTCTAACCGGAGTGAGCACCTCGACGAGGATCTCGGCGAGGTCGGCCTTCAATGGGCCATAACGGTCGTAGGAGGCGGTCACGTCCTCTATCGAGCGCTGCGACGCGGCCGCGAAGATCTCTATGAGATTGGAGAGCCCGGGCTTTTTCTCGGGGTCGTAGCGCACTTCGCCGTCGGTGTCGGTGACGGCCTTGCGGATCTTCTGAACGATCGTGTCCGGCTCGTCGATCAGGTCGATAGTCCCGAGCGGCGACGTCACGGACTTGGACATCTTGCGTTCGGGATGCTGGAGGTCCATCACTCTGGCCGCGACCTTGGGCACGGCGGCCTCGGGGACGACGAAGGTGTCGCCGTAACGGCCGTTGAACCGGATCGCAATGTCTCGCGCGAGCTCGAGGTGCTGACGCTGGTCGTCTCCGACCGGCACCTTGTTCGTGTCGTAGAGGAGGATGTCGGCGGCCATGAGCACCGGATAGGTGAACAACCCCACGCTTACAGACTCGTTGCCCTTGCTCTTCTCCTTGAACTGGGTCATGCGCCTGAGCTCGCCGAAGGTGGCGGTGCACTCGAGCAACCAGCTCAAGGCAGTGTGCTCTTGTACGTGGCTTTGCGCGAAGACGATGCAGATCTCTGGGTCGAGCCCGCTCGCGAACAGCCACGAAGCGGTTTCGAGCGCGCGAGTGCCGACTTGAGTCGGGTCGTGTTCGATCGTGAGCGCGTGCAGGTCGACGACGCAGAAGACCGAGTCGGCCTTGTGCTGGTCCGCGACCCATTGGCGGAAGGCGCCGAAGTAGTTGCCGATGTGCGGCGCGCCGGACGATTGCACTCCAGAGAACACCCGTTCCATCCCGTGCAGGATACTGGGCGTCGCCCCAAGGCCGGGAATTCCTTGGTCATCGGGTATCCGACCGTTCGCCACGCCCGGCCGGTAACCTCCCTCGTGTGGGGTACAAGGTCCACACCGACATATTCGAGGGGCCATTCGACCTGCTGTTGCGGCTGATCACCGAGCAGCGGGTCGATCTGTATGAGGTGGCTCTGGCCGACATCGTCGACGCCTTCCTGGCTGAGGTCGAGGCGATGCAGACACTTGACCTCGAAGTCGCCACCGAGTTTCTCGTCATCGCGGCGACCCTTGTCGAACTGAAGTGCCGCAGGCTGCTGCCCGGTCGTGATGAGCCGGACGAAGAGTGCCTGGCCCTGTTGGAGGAACGTGACTATCTGCTCGCGCGTCTTGTCGAGTGCACGACCTTCTCGGCCGCCGGATCCCAGCTTGCCGCCGCGGAGCTGGCGGCTTCGAAGTCGTGGCCGAGGCTCGCCGGGCTCGACGAGCGTTTCGAGGGTCTCCAGCCGGACCTGCTCGCGTATCTGAGCGCTGAAGACATCCGCGCGGCGGCCCTGCGGGCGCTGGCGCCCAGGCCGACGTATCACGTCCAGACCGACCACGTCCTCGTCGACGAGGTGACCGTCGCCGATGTCGTCGAGGCGTTGTGCGCTTCGTTGCCCGGATCGTCGCCGACGAGCTTCCGGGCGCTGACCTCTGCAGCCCGCACCCGGATGGAGGTCGTCGTCCATTTCCTCGGTCTCCTCGAGCTCTACAAGCAGGGCCTTGTCGATCTTGACCAAACAGCGACCTTCGGCGAACTGCGGGTGCTGTGGACAGGCGGGCTGCTCGAGGCAACGCCGGAGCAAGGCGAGGACCGGGAAGCGCTGGAGGGACTCGGTTGGCCTGAGCCGGCCTCGGTGTCGCTAGCGGACCTCGACTACAGAGGATGAGCGAGCCTGGCTGGAAGGCCGGAGACCGATCTACAGAGCAGGCCCGGGGCCGGGCCGAGTCCGCGGCCATCGAAGCTGTGCTCACGGTCGCGACTGAGCCCGTGCCGCCCGGCCTGTTGGCTGAGCTTCTCGAGCTCCCAGTCGAGCAGGTGGAGCGGTTGTGCCGTGAGCTTCAGGCCGCCTACGAGGCTGACGGCCGCGGCTTCACCCTGAGAAGAGTCGCCGGCGGTTACCGGTTCCAGAGCAGTGACACCTACGCCGCGTATGTGGAACGCTTCGTGCTGGACGGAGGTCCCCAGAAGCTGTCGCCGGCAGCGCTCGAGACCTTGGCCGTCGTGGCCTACAAGCAGCCGATCTCCCGATCACAGATCTCGGCCATCCGCGGTGTCAACGTCGAGAGCGTGATGCGGATGCTGGTCGCGAGGGGCTACGTGCAGGCGGTCGGACGAGATGAGGGCCCCGGCCAGCCCATCTTGTTCGGGACGACCTCGATGTTCCTTGAGCGTCTGGGCCTCGACTCGATTGACGACCTGCCTCCGCTCGTGGCCTTCGTGCCGCCGGCGTCGACTGTCGAGATGCTCGAGAACGTGCTGCGCTCAGAGCCCGGCGAGTGAGTGACAGCGAGGGCGAGCGGCTCCAGAAGGTGCTCGCGCGAGTCGGCTACGGCAGTCGTCGGACCTGCGAGGAGCTCATTGCCCAAGGCCGGGTGACAGTCAACGGCGAGGTCGCTGTCCTCGGTCGGCGCGTCGAGGTCGAGACCGACCTCGTGGAGGTAGACCGGGCGCCGGTCGGAGTGCTGCCAGGTCTGGTGTACTACCTGCTGAACAAACCCATCGGCGTGGTGACGACCGCGGACGACCCCCAGGGGCGGGCGAGTGTGCTCGAGTTCGTGCCTGCGACGCCCCGCGTCTTCTCGGTCGGGCGCCTCGACCTGCAGACCGAGGGCCTTCTCGTGCTGACCAACGACGGCACGCTCGCTCAGCTCCTGGCGCACCCGCGCTTTGGAGTGGAGAAGGAGTACCTCGCCGAGCTCCGGGGGGTCCCCTCACCCGGGGCGCTCCGCTGCCTGAGAGAGGGAGTCCTCATCGACGGGGAGAGGACCGCTCCAGCCCGGGTGGCGGCCGTCTCGCCCGGCGTCGTCCGGATTGTGATCCACGAGGGGCGCAACCGGCAGGTCCGACGCATGTGCGAGGCCGTCGGCTATCCGGTGGTCAGACTGGTCCGCACCAGGATCGGGCCGATCACGGACCGCTCGTTGCGCCCTGGCGCCTGGAGGCCGCTCGAGGCCGCCGAGGTGCGGTCGCTCGCGGAGGCAGCCCTTCGCTCGTCGGCCGAACGGTAGGTAGGCTGCCCGCCCATGGCTGCAGTCTTGCGCGCTCTCAGGGGCGCGACGACCCTCGATGAGGACACCGCCGGTCAGCTCAACGACAGGGTCCGGGCTCTTGTCGCCGCCATGCTGGAACGAAACGGGATCGGACACGACGACCTCGTGAGCATCCTCTTTACCGCCACTGGCGACGTCACCTCGATGTTCCCGGCAACCGCAGCACGCTCACTCGGGCTCGGCGACGTCCCGCTCATATGCGCCAGTGAGCTCGCCATAACAGGCGCCATGCCCCGCTGCATCAGAGTCCTGATGCACTTCTACACCGAGCGCACGAGAGACGCGCTGCACCACGTGTATCTCGAGAGTGCGCGTGGGCTTCGTGATGACCTCCCCGACTGAGCTCGCCTCAACCGGTCCGGCGGTCATCTCGCAACGCGCGCAGGTGACCGGCCTGGGGTTGGTGGGCACCTCGATCGCTCTCGCGCTGCGGGCCCAGGGGTGGTGGGTGACGGGCAACGATCTCGACGATGTCCGGGCGCGACGCGCCCACGAGCTTGGGGCCGTCGACGAGATCGGAGTGGACCACCTAGCGACCGTCGCCTTCGTGGCGACACCGGTCGCGGCCATCGTGGCGGAGGTGAACGCACTTCTCGTTTCGGATCGGTCGGGCGAGCTCGTGGTCACCGACGTTGGCGGCGTCAAGGGCCCGATCGTCGCTGAGATCTCCCACCCGCGCTTTGTCGGCGGGCACCCGATGGCCGGGTCCGAGCAGGAAGGCCCCGACGGTGCCGATCGGGAGCTTTTCGCGGGCTCCACCTGGGTCCTCACGCCCACGTCGTCCACCGACCCGAAAGCCTTTTCCACCATCCAATCGGTCATAGCGAGCCTCGGAGCTGATCTGGTGGCGCTGGCTCCCGACCGCCACGACGACCTGGTCGCCGTCGTCTCGCACGTGCCGCACCTGACGGCCGCGACACTCATGGGCCTTGCCACCGAAGCGACCGATGCACATACGGCGCTGCTGCGTCTCGCTGCGGGAGGCTTCAGGGACATGACGCGGATTGCGGCCGGGTCGCCCGCGATATGGCCGGACATCTGCCGGGACAACGCCCCGGCCATCCTGCCGGTCCTCGACGACCTGATCGCGAGGCTTAACGAGGTCCGCCGCATAGTCGCGGAAACGGACCGCCCGAGCCTTGTCGCTCTCCTCGACCGCGCTCAGCTCGCCCGGCGGAATCTCCCACCGCGTGCGAGCAGACCGAACTCGGTCACCGAGCTGCATGTGCTCATTCCCGACCGCCCGGGAGTGCTGGCCCAGGTCACGACGATCGCGGGCGAGCTCGGAGTCAACATCGAGGATCTGGAGATCGTCCATTCCCAGTACCGGCCGCGCGGTGTCCTCATCCTGACGGTGGCCGCAGACGCCGCAGAGCGGGTCCGCCACTCGCTCGGCGAGCACGGCTTCGGGCTGAGCCGGCCCGGAGGACGCCGGCCGGTGATCGCGATCGACGGCCCCGCAGGTGCCGGCAAGTCGACGGTGGCCAAGGAGGTGGCACGGCGGCTTGGCCTCGAGCGCCTCGACACCGGTGCGATGTACCGCGCTGTGACGCTGGAGGCGCTCGCGCTAGGAGTCGAGGTCGCAGACGCCGAGGCGTGCGCGGCGATCGCGCGCTCTGTTGAGCTGAGCGTCGGAGATCGCGTCGTGTTGAACGGCAAGGATGTGACCGAGGAGATCCGCACGCCTCCTGTGACCGCCGCCGTGTCGATCGTCGCGGCCCATCCGCAGGTGCGCGAGGAGCTCGTTAGCCGCCAGCGGGCCTGGGTCGCAGCCAACGGTGGGGGAGTCGTCGAAGGCCGCGACATCGGTGGTGTCGTGTTTCCCGACGCGGACGTGAAGATATTTCTCACCGCCGACTCGGCCGAGCGCGCCTGGCGACGCGCGGCGGAGGACCTCGCCGGCTCCGATCTTGAAGCGACCGCTGAGTCGATCCGCAGGCGCGACAAGCTCGACTCCACCCGTGTGACATCGCCGCTGGTCGCCCCGCCGGGCGCGCTCGTACTGGACTCGACGGGACGCAGCGTCGAGTCCGTAGTGGAGGAGGTGCTTTCCCAGCTATGAACCCACCCGGCCCTGCGACGGGGCCGCCGTCGCGCACGGACCTCATCATCTACCACATCTGCCGCTTCATAGCCGTCGGAGTCTCCAGGGTGTACTTCCCGGGAAAGGTGATGGGCCGGGAGAACCTACCGGCCGGCGGCGCCTTCATCGTGGCGCCGGTGCACCGCTCCTATGTCGACTGGCTGATCGTCGCCCGGATCACCAGGGGCCAGAGACTGCGCTACATCGTGAAGGAGGAGGTCTGGAAGTCCAAGTTGATCGGCAGGCTCCTCCTCGCCTGCGGTGCCTTCCCGGTGAACCGGTCCGGGGCCGACCGCGAGGCGTTGCAGCGATGCCAGGCGGTCCTCACCGGTGGTGAGCCTCTCGTCATGTTCCCAGAGGGCACGCGGCGATCTGGACCGGAAGTACAAGAGCTCAAGGACGGAGTTGCGTACCTGGCTCTGCGTGCGGGCGTCCCAGTGGTGCCGATCGGCATCGGTGGGTCAGAACGCGCCATGCCACGGGGATCGTCGTTTCCTCGCCCGAGGCGAGTGAACATCGTCATCGGGCTTCCCGTCGTCGCCACCCGCCCGACAGGCGCTGGCGGGCCGGACTCGGCGGCAGCGCCCCGCCGAGCGCGAATCGGGCGCGAGGAGACGACCGAGCACTCGCGACTTGTGCGCGCAGCGATCCAGCAGGCATTCGACGCGGCCGAGGCGAGTCTGCGGCCTTAGAGGGTTGTCACCTGCCGCCTGATGAGCTGCAAGTAGTGAGCGAGCAGGGTTCCAACATGGTGGCGTGAACCTCTCAGGCCGGGCGGAGCACGCCTGCGTGAGCAGGTTCACCGCCTACCGCTGGTTCCGGGAGGCAACACTGCGTGCCAGCACCGAGGGTGGGCGGGCTGATCCCCGTTGACCCGCTGAGGGAAGAGTCGAAGACCCGACGAACAGTTGTCTGCGCCGGAGTTTCATCGCACTGCGCATTCAAGGCCAGCGGCGCCCGTGGCCGCTCGCGAACGAGTCGACGGTGCCTCAAGCTCGTGGTTCTGGCTTCGAGCCGAGCGCCTGCTAACTTCCCGGCGTGGTCGAGGATGACTGAGACGCGACGTGTTCTCGTGACCGGCGGTGCCGGGTTCGTCGGAGCGACGCTTGTGAGACGCCTCGTGGACAGTGGGCACGCGGTGCGCGTGCTCGACAATTTCACGACCGGTGACGCCACGCACCTCCAAGGCGTCGACGCGGAGCTCGTCGAAGGTGACATACGCGACGCCCGGACCATGGACGAAGCGCTCGGTGGGATCGAGTCGGTCGTGCATCTTGCCGCGGCGGGCTCGGTGGTGATGTCTGTAGCGGACCCCGCGGCGAACTTCAACGTGAACGTCTTCGGCACCTTCCAGGTCCTCGACGCCGCCCGGCGCGCCGGAGTGGAGCGCACCGTGCTCGCCTCGACGGGCGGAGCGCTCATCGGCGATGCGGTACCACCCGTCAACGAGCTCTCGCTCCCCAAGCCGATCTCGCCGTACGGCGCCAGCAAGCTGGCCGGTGAGGGCTACGCGCACGCCTTCGCGAAGGCCTACGGCCTTCGCACGATCGCCCTTCGTTTCGCCAACGCCTACGGGCCGTGGAGCGAGCGCAAGAGGGGTGCGGTAACGACCTTCTTCCGGGCGATCAACAGTGGCGAGCCCATCGTCATTTTTGGTGACGGCCGTGCATCTCGTGACTACACACATGTAGACGACATCTGTCACGCTCTGGAGCTCGCACTTTCGAGCGAGGTCCCCGGCGGCACTGTGTTGCACATCGCCTCCGGTGTCGAGACCACGGTGAACGAGCTGGCCGCGCTGTGCTGTCGCGCCGCGGGCGTGGCTGATCATCCGATCGAGTACCGGCCAAAGCGCGTCGGGGAGGTCGAGCGGAATTTTGCCTCCTACGACCTTGCCAAACAGGTCCTCGGCTATGAGCCCAGCATCAGCCGCGAGGTAGGTATGTGTAGGACTTGGCAGTGGTTCGAGGAGTCGGTCTTCGCCGATAGCTGAAGTCTCCTCCGGCGTGCCCCGAGGTGGTTACTATACCGTCTGGACGGTATAGTAACTATGTGACACGAGCGGAAGACACGCGGGAACGGATCCTGTTCGGCGCCGAGGAGGTCGTCCTTCGCGACGGCGTCGCCCACCTCACGCTGGAAGCCGCCGCCAACGAGGCTGGCATCAGCAAGGGCGGGATTCTGTATCACTTCGGCACGCGCGCCGCTCTGGTCGCGGCCATGGTCGAGCGTCTGAGCTCGCGCTTTGACGAGGATCTCGAGCGCGAGGGCTCCGGGTCGGGACAACCCGGGGCTTTCACGCGTGCCTACCTCGAGGCGAGCTTCGGGCCGTCCAGCGATGCCACGGGAAGTCGGGAGCTTCGCCTCGGAGCCGCCGTGATCGCCGGAGTCGCGGCTGACAACGAGCTGTTGGCGCCGCTGCGCGAGCGCTTCGCGGCCTGGCAGCACGCACTGGTCGCCGACGGCGTGGCACCCGCGAGCGCGAGCCTCATCAGGCTTGCGGCCGACGGCCTGTGGTTCACAGAGCTGCTGAACCTTGCACCGCTCGACGAGGAACTGCGTTCGTCGGTGCGCGACGAGCTTCTCGCACACCTCGAGGCGACGTTGCGATCGCGAAAGGTCACGGCTTCATCAAAGGCCCGTGACGGACTTGCCGCGAGGCGCACTAGCGGTAAGAGGAACCCCTCTTGAGCCCTATTACACGCACGTCTACTGGATCCCTGCAGGACCGCAGCCCGCGGCGCGTGGTCTTCGCGCTGTCGATCTCGACCTTCGTGGAGTGGGCAGGAGCCGGCTGCGTCATGCCACTGCTCCCGCTCTACCTGCGCAAGCTGGGCGCGCCGGTCGCCCTTGTCGGAGTGGTCATGGCGGCCTTCTTCCTGGCGGCCATCTTGGTGCAGTACCCCATCGGTCGACTGTCGGACCGAATCGGCCGCAGGCCAGTGCAGCTGGGCGGCCTGTTGACCTTCGCGGTCGCGAGCGCCGCGTTCGCCCTGATCGGCTCGCCCATTGCCGCGCTCTTCGTGCGGGGCCTTCAAGGTGCGGGCGCGGGGGTCGTCGACGTCGCGAACAACGCCACTGTGGGCGAGGTGGTGTCTCCATCTCAGCAGGGACGCGCCTACGGCACGCTCTTCGGGTCCCGTACCGTCGGGCTCGCGATCGGGCCGTTCATAGGCGGCCTGGTGGGCACCTCCGCGATGCGGTGGATGTTCGTGGCCGCGGCTGTGGCGTCGCTGATGGCCTGTCTGCCTGTGATTCTCGCAGTGCCCAAGACTGCGACGCGACGCACGCACGTGGCCGCGCCGCGAGTGGTGCTGTGGCGGGACCGTGGCGTGCTCGGCGTCATTCTCGGCTACACAGGCGCGGGGCTCGTCATCGGTGTGTACGAGGTCTGCTGGAGTCTCCTCTTGCACCTGCGGGGTGCCACCGGGTGGCAGATCGGCCTGTCGTGGACGCTGTTCGCACTTCCGTTTGCCGCGATGTCGATCCCCGGCGGCTGGCTTGTCGACCACTTCGACCGTCGATACCTCGCCGCGGCTTCGACGCTGATGTCGGGCGCCTTCGCGGCGACCTATCCCTTCCTTCACTCGGTCTGGCTGTTAGTTGGTCTCGGCGCGGCCGAGGCCGTCACGGTGGCGGTCGCAGGGCCGGCGCTCGCGGCGCAGCTGGCCCACAGCGTGCCTAGCCGCCAGCTCGGGCGCGCCCAAGGTGCTGGTTCGACGGCTCAGACCGGAGCGACCGCGCTCGCGGCCCTTATGGCGGGAGCGCTCTTCGCACTGCACCCCTGGGTGCCCTTCGTAGGAGCTGCGAGCCTGATCGTCGTGCTGGTGGCGCTGATGCCGTTGTGCTGGCGGGGAGTGCCTGGAAGGGACAAGGCCACGAGCGGACAAGGAGGCACCTGCGTCCAGGTCGCCAACACCGCCCGAGGCGGGACCGACACCGGGCGGGCGAGATCTGAGGAGTCTCAGGCAGCGATCTGCTGACCCGGCCGGCGCTTGCGCTCCCTGAGCCAGGTGTCGAGGACCCCACGGCCGTAGTGAAGGCCGTAGAAGAGGTTCCCGCTCTTCTTGGACTCTCCGGCGAGACGGGCCCGCATTGTCACGGGCCGCTCTTCGTAACGACATCCGTGCATGATCGCCGAGATCAGCAGTTCTTGGGCCTGATACTGCGGTTCCTCGAGGGTCAGCTCGGCCGGGAGCTCCGCCCTGAAGGCGCGGACCGGGTTCGCTGTGTCGGTCACCGCGGTCCTCGTGAGCAGCGAGATCAGTGCCGCGAAAAAGAGGACCCCGGTGTTGCGCACGGCGTCGGTGCCGTGCGTGCGGCCGAGGCGTCTGGACCCGTTGACGAAGTCAGCCCGTCCCGACAGCACCGGTTCGAGGACGACCTCCAGGTCGTCCGGGTCCGTTTGGCCGTCAGCGTCCGAGGTCACGATGAAACGCGCACCGTTCTCACGTGCGATGCGGTAGCCGAGTCGCAAGGCCGCCCCCTGGCCCCGGTTCACCGGAGCAACGCAGGCGTAGTGACCGGCTTCTCGGACCACCGCTCCGGTGCCGTCGTCCTCGCCGTCGACGACGACGATCAACGAGGCCTGTAGCCCGCAGACTTCCTTCGGCATGCCCTCGATGACTTGCGCGATGTTGTCGCGCTCTTTGTAGGCCGCGATCACGATCGCGACTGGGGCGATCTCGAGCGGGCCCTGCGCGTCGATGAGCTCGTCGATGGCGACACGATCGACCAGCTCGTCGACCTGTCGTCTGCGGCGCAGAGAGCGGGCGTTCACGCGCTTCGGCCGGGCGAAGCCGAGGCGAGCATGTCGGCCGCGGTGACCTGACGGTCTGTCACGTTCCGCAGCGCGCCCTCCGGTTTGGCGCCGAGAGCGAGGTTTGCCGCGATCTCCACGCAGCGCAGGAGGTCGCGCAGCTCGGGCGGGGGAGGGAAGTACTCGTCCTCGTCGGTCGTGTGGACGACCTCGACCCCTCTTGTCGGGGCCAGGCGATCGAGCAGGTCGTCGACCAGCCAGTCAGGAGCGGATGCTCCGGCAGTGACGCCCACGACTCCGGCGAGGTCGTCGGGAACCTCGCCCGGGGCATTGACCCGGAGCACCCTCGGGCAGCCGGCGGCCGCGGCCACCTTCGCGAGGGCCACGGTGTTGGAGGAATTCGCGGAGCCGAGGACGATCATCGCGTCGCAGCGCGGCGCCACTGCCGTGACCGCGCTCTGCCGGTTGGTCGTCGCGTAGCAGAGGTCGGATCGCCCTGGCATCCACAGGTCGGGGTAACGCTCATGTGCGTGCTCGACGACTCCCTCCCACTCGTTGTGGGCGAGGGTGGTCTGGGCGAGCAGCGCGACGTGAGCGTCCGGGGCGAGCTCGAGCCGGTCGACGTCGTCCTCGTTCTCGACGAGATGGACCGAATCGGGCGCGACTGCCATCGTGCCGATGGCTTCCTCGTGACCGGCGTGACCGACGTAGAGGATGGTGTAACCCTTGTGTGCCCTGACCTTGAGCTCGTGGTGCACCTTGGTGACGAGAGGACAGCAGGCATCGATCACGATGCGCCCTCTAGCCGCCGCCGCTTGTTCGACCTCGGGGGCAGATCCGTGAGCCGAGAGCATGAGCGGCGCTGACGGCGGGACTTCCTCGACATCGTTGACGAAAACGACGCCCTGGCGCCGGAATTCCTCGACTACCAGACGGTTGTGGACTATCTCGTGATAGCAGTAGACGGGCGGGTCGAAGACGCGCACCATCCACGCGAGCGCCTTGATGGCCATCTCGACCCCGGCGCAGAAGCCACGCGGCTGCGCGAGCAGCACGAGCTCGACGCGGCAGGCCTCCGGCTGGAGAGGTTGGTCTCGGGCCGATGTCACGGTAGACCAGGGTAGCCTTTGGAAATGCCACTACCGCAGGTGGTGGCCGTGGCCGAGCATTCACCGGCTGAGCGTTGCGGGGTCTGGCCGGGCGACGAGCTTCGCTCGATGAACGGACAGGTGCCTCGCGATGTCATCGAGTACCAGCTGCTCGCGGACGAGCCGATCGTCGAGCTCGAGGTTGTCCGCGGAGGGGTTGAGCTCGAGGTCACGGTCGTCAAACAAGCAGGTGAGCCCCTCGGGCTCGAGATCTCTGCCGCGATATTCGACCGCGTCCGCACTTGCGACAACCATTGCGAGTTCTGTTTCATCTACCAGCTCCCCAAGGGCATGCGACGGAATTTGTACCTGAAGGACGACGACTACAGGCTCTCGTTCCTCTATGGGAATTTCACGACGCTCACGCGCTTTACCGAGGTCGACCTCGAGCGAGTTGTCGACCAAGGCCTGTCGCCCCTCTATGTCTCCATCCACGCCACCGACCCGGACGTCCGCTCCGCGATGCTGCGAAACCCGCGCGGGGCCATGAGCCTCAGGTGGCTCCGCTGCCTCTTGGACAACGGCGTCGAGGTCCACGGGCAGGTCGTCGTCTGCCCCGGTGTGAACGACGCGGCCGTGTTGCACGGGACCCTCGCCGGCGTCCTCGACCGCTTTTCCGAACTCGTGACCGTCGCCGTCGTGCCGCTCGGCGTGAGCCGCTATTCCAAGGGGCCTTTCATGCGGGCCCACACGCGCCAAGAGGCGATCGCGACTATCGAGACCGTGCAGGAGTGGCAGGAGCGATTCGTGCGAGCGGTCGGGCGTCGGGTCGTCTGGGCTTCGGACGAGTACTACCTGCTCGCAGACGTGCAGCTACCTGCGCCGGGGGACTACGAGGGGTTCCCGCAACACGAGAACGGTGTAGGGATGGTGCGCGCGTTCGAGCAGGCATTCGAGGCTGGGGTCTCAAATGAGAGCCACGACACGGGAGCTCCCTCAAGGACCGGGTTCTTCGCCTGGGTCGAGGGCGCACCTGCTGAGGGTTACCGGGCGCCGCGCACGAGCAGTGTGAGCCTCCTGGCCCGTCCGCCACGTGCGGCCCGCAATGAGCCGGTCACGATCCTCACGGGTGGCTACGGTTCTGTCGTGCTGAGACCGCTGCTGGACCGCCACGGATTCGGCAAGGTTCGGATCCTTCCCGTGCCCAACGAATTTTTCGGCGGCAACATCGCCGTGGCCGGCCTGATCACAGGTGCGGATCTGTCGAGGACCTTGGCCGGAGAGGCGCCGGGGCGGTATCTCCTGCCGGATGTCTGCTTGTCGAAGGGCCGGTTCATCGACGGGTCCTCAACGGAGGACCTTCCGCTGCCGGTGGAGGTCGTCGCGACCGACGGGTCCTCCTTACGCCGGCTGCTGGAGGAGCTCCGATGACCGCGCCAGGTTCGCCGGGCTTGCCCGTCGTCGCAGTTGTGGGGCGCCCGAACGTAGGCAAGTCGACGCTCGTGAACCGGATCGCGGGAAGACAGCTCGCCATCGTCGAAGCCAGGCCAGGTGTGACCCGGGACCGGCTGGAAGTCGAATGTGAATGGAACGGGCGGTCATTCCTCGTGGTCGACACGGGCGGGGTGGTCGAGCACGGGGACACGCTCGACGCCAAGGTGACCGAGCAGGCGCTGCGGGCATTAGGTGAAGCAGATCTCGTGCTGCTCGTGCTCGACACGACCACGGGCTTGACCGGTGACGACACTGTGGTGGCGCAGCTGGTGCGGCGCGCTGCCGGTTCGGTCATCGTGGTCGCGAACAAGGTCGACTCGGACCGGCGGGAGGTCGATGCCTGGGAGTTCGCAGGCCTCGGGCTCGGTGAGCCTGCGATGGTGAGCGCCTTGCATGGCAGGGGTTTCGGAGATCTGCTCGACGAGGTCGTGAAGCTGCTGCCCGAAGCTTCGATGCCGGTCGAGGCTTCAGGTTCCGGGCGGGGGACCCGCGCAGCAGCGGTCCCCAGTGTTCCCGCCGTGGCGATAGTCGGCAGGCCGAATGTCGGCAAGTCGACTCTGTTCAACCGGCTCTCGGGTGAGGAGAGGTCCGTCGTGCACGACCTCCCGGGCACGACGCGCGACGCCATCGACACCGTGATCGAGACAGACGATGGCGCGGTGAGGCTCATCGACACCGCCGGGATGCGACGGCGTGCACGTAGCGGCGAAGGACCCGAGTACTACTCGCTCGTGCGGGCGCTTCGGGCGCTCGATCGCGCTGACGTCGCGTTGCTCGTTCTCGATTCGACCGATGGGGTGACCCACCAGGACCAGCGACTTGCCGAGCGGGTCGACGCCTCTGGCAGCCCGGTCGTGATCCTCCTCAACAAGTGGGACCTGCTTGGTACCGAGGACCGCCTCCTGGTCAGTGAGGCAGTCGCCGACCGCCTCGCGTTTCTCGGCTATGCACCCGTTCTGCGAGTGTCCGCCAAGACGGGCCTCGGTGTGCAGCGCCTCCTGCCAGCGGTGCAGGAGGCGATGAACGCCTACCATCGCCGGATCCCGACTGGTCGCCTCAACGACGGGTTGCGTAGCGCTCAGGCAGCTCATCCTGCCCCTGGCGGCGCCCGCATTCTCTACGGCGTGCAGGGCGCCGTCGACCCCCCGACGATCACCCTGTTCGCGACTCGACGTCTGCCGGCCACCTACCTGCGCTATCTGGAGCGCTCCCTGCGAGAGCGGTTCGAATTCGGCCCGACGCCGATCGAGCTTCGTGTCCGGGTCCGCCAGCAGCGATGACCGAGCCGGCACGGTCGCAGGGCCGTCGCGAGCAGGCCTGACGGAGGCTCGCCATCGTGCCGTGGTGCCGCCAATGCGGTCGGTCGGTCCAAGGCGACGAGCCTGAACCAGGACTTCGACTTCCGGCTGAGGGTCCGCCCGAGGTGCCGTCCACCGACGCCGAGGCGCCGGACGGGACGGCCCGAGATAGGTGCCCGAGCTGTGGGACCGAGCTCGAGGTCGAGGAGGGGGCCGGCGAGGAAGAGGGTCACCCCAAGGCACCGTGGCACTTCAAGGTGCTCGTCGTGGGCACAGTCGTCTACTTGGGCTACCGCCTTTACCAGGGCATCGGCTGGTTGATCCACCACGCTTGAGGTCGGAGAGCGCACCCAGCGCACCGGCGCTGTGCGGCGCAGGTCGGGCGCGGCGCCAAGGCAATCGGATGCAGTTAGCCTTGCTATAAGCGCAGCCGCGGAAGGAGGCGCCATGTGGGTGATAGCAGGGGTCCTGCTGGGGCTTGTCGTCCTAGCGTCGCTGATCGGGTTTCATGTGGGTCCTCACGCCCACGTGGCTGCCGGCATCTTCGGTGTGCTCGCCGCGGCCTGGCTTGTCGCGATGGCCGTGGACGGGCGGTCCGCCCCCGTGCTCTGGGCGTTACTTAGCGCAGACGTGGTCGTGTCCGCCGGCATCGCCACACTGGCCTGGAAGGGGCTCACGACGAGGAGCGACTACGTCGCTGGCCGTCAGCTCGTCTCGCTGGATGGAGCCGAAGGCTTTGCAGTGGGCGGTCTGGACCCGGATGGGATTGTCCGGGTGAACGGCGAGAACTGGTCGGCTCTATCTGTGAATGGGCCGGTGCGGGCGGGGGCGCCAGTCCAGGTCGTAGGTGTCAAGGGAGTCCGACTCGAGGTCTGGGGTGACGAGTCAACAGCCCTCGGCCCCGATAACGAACTGGAGGCTACGATCCCGCCCGACGCAGATGCGAACGATGCGGCACCGTCCTCGCATACCGAGGTGACCAACGAAGGAGGTGGCTCATGATCATCGGGATCGTGATCGGAGTGGTGGTGCTCTTCCTCCTCATCGTCGCGGGGATTTCGGTGAGGATTGTGCGCGAATACCAGCGGATCGTGCTGTTCAGGCTGGGGCGCGCACTGGGGACGCGTGGGCCCGGGCTCATCTTCATCAACCCCGTCACCGACAGGACCGCATGGGTGGACCTGCGCGAGCAGTACCTCGAGATCCCGCACCAGACGGCGATCACAAAGGACAACGCGTCGATCTCGATCGACTTCATTATCTTCTACAAGGTGATCGACCCCTCCATGTCAGTGCTGCGCGTCGGGAACTTCGCGGGGGCGGCACAGAACGTGGCTGCCACGACGCTGCGTAGCGTGGTAGGCGACATGCCGCTCGACGATGTGCTCTCCAAGCGCGAGGACATGAACGCGTCGCTTCGTGTCCGCCTCGACGAGGTGACCGAACGTTGGGGCGTCAAGGTCACGACGGTAGAGGTGCGCGAGGTGAACCCGCCGCCGGGCGTGCTCGACGCCATGACCCGCCAGATGTCTGCCGAACGCACGCGCCGAGCGGCTGTCACAGAGGCCGAGGGCCAGAAGCAGGCTGCCATCACGCTGGCGGAAGGCACCAAACAGGCCGCGATCCTCGCAGCCGAAGGGGAACGACAGGGCGCGATATTGCGTGCCGAAGGTCTGTCAGCCGGTTTGGAGCGGATCCTCACGGTCGCTCGTGGCCTCGACTCCAACACGATGCAGCTCCAGTACCTCGAGACGCTGAAGCAGGTCGGCTCGTCGCCGTCAACCAAGCTGGTCGTGCCCATGGAGCTCGGCGGGCTCCTGAACGGGCTGAAGAACATGCTGCCGGCGGATCCGGCTCGATACCTCGGGTCCGCGTCTTCGAGCGATACGGCTCCAAAGAACGTGGCGCCGGCGAGTCCCCACCTCGACCAGACCCTTCCTGATCCGAAGTAGTCTCGACTGCAGTCCAAGGCCGGGAGGAAGTGACTCCGGGACTGTCGATGGTTCCTTGGCCGCCGTAGGCTGATTGTTGTCGCGGGCTGTGGCGCAGCTTGGTTAGCGCGCTTGACTGGGGGTCAAGAGGTCGCCGGTTCAAATCCGGCCAGCCCGACTGGAAAGTCCCTGGTAGATGGTGGTGAGGCTTCGGTCACAAGGGAGCGATACACCCCCGTGAGAACCTCGTGAGAACCAAAGCGTTCTCACGGAGGTGCAATGCCAGCACGACCAGAAGGTGTGTACGCCGACCGCCGGGGCCAGTGGTACTTCAAGGTCTCTCTCGGTAAGGACGGGCTGACCGGCAGGCGGGAGCAGATCACGCGTCGCGGATACGCGACGGCGAGTGAGGCTGCCAAGGCTCGACGGGAGCTCATCGGCAAGCTCGACGCGGGACTTGTGAAGCCGGGCGCGGTCGCGCTCACCGTGAACGAGTTGCTCGATCTGTACCTGGACGGGCTGGATGCCGACCAGCGCCTGTCGCCGAAGACCCGACACGACTACCGCGTCTACGCGCAGACCTACGTGCGAAAGCCCCTGGGCAACCGCAAGGTTCGTGACGTCACCCCGGAGCTGATCCTCACCTGGCAGCGGAGGCTGCTTGCCGAAGGGGGAGCCAAGGACGGCAGGCCTCTGGCGCCGAACACGATCCGCCTGGCGCGCGCGCCGCTTGCAGGAGCCTTCAGGCTCGCGGTTTCGAGCGGGATCGTGGCTGTCAATCCGCTCATGCACGCGCCAAGACCGAAGGCCAGGCGTTCGGTCCCGCGCCATTGGAGCCCCGAGCAGGCCCGCGAGTTCCTCGCCTTGATGGAAGGAGACCGCACGTATCCCGTCTGGGCGTTCTTGATGTGCGCAGGACTTCGGATCGGTGAGCTCGTCGCGCTCCGGTGGAACAACGTCGACCTGACCGAAGGCGTAGTGAGCGTCGTCGAGTTCTCCACCTACCTCGGGCACGACGTCGTCGCCTCATCCGGCAAGAGTCGCGACGCGATCCGGCGTGTCGACATCGACAGGGCCCTCGTCGGCGTGTTGCGAGCACAGCGCGCGCAGCAGGCCAAGGAGCGGTTGGCAGCAGACTTCTACGAGGAGACCGGTCACGTCTTCACCCGCCCGGCCGGTGGTCCCTACCATCCCCAGTACTTGTCACGCCTGCTCGGCCGCTACAGCGAGGAGCTCGGCCTACCCCGTCTGACGGCTCACGGGCTCAGGCACACTTGCGCAACGCTCATGCTCGCCAATGGCGTGGCACCGAAGGTCGCAGCTGAGCGGCTCGGGCATTCGGATCCGTCGCTGTTCATGAATCTCTACAGTCACGTGACCCCGTCGATGCAGCGAGAAGCGGCCGACAAGATCGGGGCCGCGCTGTTCGGCTGAGGACTTCGGACTTAGGTGTGACAGTGACCTCGATGCGCAACTCGACAGCTGGACGCCTGATCATGCAGACGTCACAGCCGGCAGGCGTAACTAGGTGTCGCCCCACTCGATCGAGCTCGCGAAGCCTCGCGGCGTGAAGCGCCTCGGGTATAGCCGGCGTGACTGGGCGAAATAACCGTCGATATGGCCGCTGAGCAGGTACTTCGTGAAGACTGACGGCTGCGCTCCGTATTGGTTCATCTGTAACGGTCGGCGGCCGGGCGGTAACGCCGAAGTAATCTCCGCCCCGCCCGGACGCTGGTGGCTATCTGCAATAGGCACATCACGTCTATGTCAGCTAGACTGAGCTTGTGACGGTACGCGAGGTTCGCCGGCTTTTGGGCCAGCGGGCCTGCACCGAAGTACGCCAGGCTGGGTCCCACCTCACCATCCGCTGCGGGCAGTGCGTGACGACTATCGCCGTGCACGGCGGCGACATCCCGACCGGGACCCTCGCAAAGATCGGGCGTGACCTCGATCCATGCCTCGGGAAAGGATGGTTGCACCAGTGAGCGAGTCCTACACCGCCACCCTCGAGCTCGACCCGCGTTCACGCCAGTGGATGGCCGACATCGAGGGGTTACCGGTCCACACCTGGGGCCGCTCTCTGGCCAAGGTGAAGCAGTACGCCGTGGAGGCACTCGCCCTACACCTCGACGTACCAGAAGACGAGGTGTCGGGCCGCATCACCTTCCGGCGCCCGCAGTTGCCCGCTCCGGTGCTCGAAGCTCTCGAGCACGCAGACACGGCAAAGACCGACGCCGAGGGCGCCGCCGCCAGGGCCGCCGAGGCAAAGGCTGCTGCCGCCCGGGCGCTCGTCCGCGACGCCCACCTGTCCATGCGGGACGCGGCGGAGGTCCTCGGTCTCTCGCACCAGCGCGTCCAGCAGTTGCTCGCCAGCTGACAACGGGCTTGGCCCCCCTCCCGTCGGTCACCCGTCGGGCCCCTTGGGCGGGTCGCACTTTCTGTACTCACCAGAGACATCGCACGGCGGGCGCCTCACCGTCGATCCGCGTCGGTCGTTTCATTGGACGAGTGGAAAAATACCCTTTCCAAAATGGCCGATCTGCGCTGGGCGACAGGTTGGACCGGATCGTCCATATCCGGCTCGGCCGAGGACGTAGGTACTCGGGCGGTGCCTGTCGCGGCGGGAGGCCTCGTGCTCAGCTGAGGGGGTCAAGGGCCCTTGTCTCGACCGTGCACAGGGAACGAGGATGGGTCGGTGACCTGGAAAGACCATCTGGGCGCTGACCCGTTGCCGTGGCTGTTAGCTGAAGACACGCCCGCCGTGCGGACCGCGACCCTGCAACACCTGCTGGACCGGCCATCCGACGACGCCGATGTTGCGGCGGCTCGAAAGGCGGCGATGCGCGCCGATCCCATCCGGTCGATACTGGAGGCCCAGGACCCCGCAGGGTGGTGGGCCAAGCCCGGTGGCGGCTACGCCCCCAAGTACACCGGGACGGTTTGGCAGCTGATCTTCCTGGACCAGCTCGGAGCGGACCCCGCCGACGGCCGTGTCCAACGAGCGTGTGACTACGTGCTCGACCACGCACAGTGCGTGTCGGGTGGCTTCGGTACGTCGGGCACCAAGGACGGCGGCCGGCCCCCTCCGTCCCGAGCGGTCCACTGCCTCAATGGCAACTTGGCGCGCGCCCTCATCGGGTTCGGCCGTCTCGATGACCCTCGGCTTCAGGGGTCAGTAGATTGGGCAGCCCGCTCCATAACCGGCAGCGGCGTTGAGCGCTACTACCCGTCCGGCACGAGCGGGCCAGGCTTCGAATGCGGATTGAACGACAAGAGGCCGTGCGCGTGGGGGGCCATCAAGGAGCTTCGTGGCCTTGCTCGCATCCCCGCGACCCGGCGCAGCCCACTTGTCCGCGACGCCATCGACCAGGGCGTCGCCTTCCTCCTCTCCCACGACCCGGCCGTGGCCGACTACCCGATGCCTTCGGGCGACCCCCGACCCTCACGCGCCTGGTTCCAGCCAGGTTTTCCCTCCGGCTACGTCGCCGACGTGCTCCAGAACCTCGAGGTGCTCGCCGAGCTCGGGCACGCGTGCGACCCACGGCTGGCTAACTCGTTCCGCTGGATCGAGCAACAGCAGGACCAGGGACGCTTGACTAACCGGTACGCCTACAACGGCAAGACCGTCGTTGACATCGAACCGCAGGGTCACCCGTCGAAGTGGGTAACTCTGCGCGCTTGCACCGTCCTCAAAGCGAGGTGGCCGTAGACACGGGGATCAAAGGGGGACCGACACTCTTTACTCTTGGTATCAGCACATCTAACGTCGCCTCGTCTCTGAAATGATATGTGCGCTTGTTCTGCGTTACAGCGCAAGCTAAATGTGCCCGGGTGGAAGTGCCAATATCCGTCAGGGAGTATTAGCACTAGAGCTTTCCCTCCCAGGGTCCACCACTGCCAGCGCGAACCCTAGAGAGATCCTGGTTGCTTACGATGACCTCACGGCGAGCGGCCGGGAGTTCGGTGTACCGATGCCGGTGATGGCGCAACTCGAGCACGATGTGCATACCTTCGCCGATCAGCGTTGCGTCTGGAATGGTCCACCCGATCACACGCCTGGCTCGGTCCCCAAGACCTGATCGGCGCGAGAGCGGTGGTTGAGTTGGGGGGCACGCTACGTCGCGTCTTCAGCGGTGCTCGAGCGCTGTCACGGCTGCCGACCCCTTCGACGTTAGCGGTGCGGGGGCGCGCCAGCTAACGCCGCACCGGGATCCGCCACACCTGGGCCAGCCTTTGCAATGCCACGAAAGAGGTCACGCCCCCGGCGGAGCGATCCCAATGGCGATGTCCGGAGCGTCAAAACCGCGGCGGCACGTCTGCTCAGATCCGCTAAGAGGCCGCGCGAATAGGGAAATAGGCCTCTGACTAGGGAGTTCGCGCGTAAAGGGACCATCCACCGGTCGTTGTGGTGGGCCCGAGAAAATCGGG